>WNGF01011216.1_pt1 | contig 25052 bp, 24 predicted proteins | sample 5400641 | NCBI WGS metagenome assembly WNGF01 (sample SAMN13153371, study PRJNA577476) | soil metagenome | isolation source: 80 cm soil or saprolite under grassland replicate 2 | place: USA:California | collected 2016-06-15 | reverse complement strand
GATGCTGGTCAAGCCGGAGATTACGAGAGTTGAAGACCTTCGCGGCAAACGGATTGCGACTTCAAGCCTGGGCTCGCTGGGGGATTTTCTTTTCAAGTATATCCTGCGCAAACACGGACTGGATCCGAACCGGGAAATCACCTGGCTTGCGATGGGTGCCCCGCCGGAACGGTTACAAGCGTTATTCTCGGGAGTGGTGGATGCAACGGAGGCGTCCTACCCCTACGACCTGCAGGGAGAGCGCAAGGGATTTCGGATCTTGTTCGACGCCAGGAAAGAGGTGGTGTATCCGTCCATGTCCATCGTGACGCGAAAAAAAAGCATCGTGGAAGACCGGGATACCGTGATGCGCATGGTCAAAGCACATGTCGAAGGCATCGCATACTTCAAGAACAACAAAGATTTCGCCATTCGGGTTTTGAGCAAGCAGTTGAAGATCGCGGACCGGGAAATGCTGGAAAATTCCTATGACACCTACAAGCAGGATTTCATCTCGGTGCCGTATCCAATCACCAAAGGGCTGGAAGCGACCTACGAGTACGTCGCGCAATCAAGGCCGGAAATCCGCAATCGCAAACCCGAAGAGTTCGTCGACCCGAGCTTCGTCGCCGAGTTGGATAAGAGCGGGTTTATCAAGAAGCTGTACGAACAGAAATGAGGAAAAGCCGTAAGGAGTTAGGCGTGACGAGTGAGGCGAATAAGGAAAGACTGCGATGCACCTACGTCGTTGCTGTATCTTTCGTTTGTTTATTGTTTTGTTCGGGCAACAACAGCTTCGCCCAAGACAAAGCTCTCAGGAAAATTAATTGGGGGATGACTGCGTTGTCGGCGGCAATGTGGATTCCTTGGTTGGCTAAGGAAGCTAGGATCTACGAGAAAAACGGCCTCGATGTCGAAATCGTTTTGCTCCGCGGATCGGGCCAGAGTTCACAGGCTCTGTTGGGCGGCAGCCTTTTGGCCGCGCCGGTGGCGCTGCCGCAAGTAATGTTGGCGGACCTGAACGGCGCGGACTTGGTCAATGTTGCCCACACCATCGCCGTGGCGAGCAGCAAATTGATGGTAAAGCCGGAGATCAAGAAGCCGGAAGATTTGCGCGGCAAGAAGATTGCAACTTCGAGCATCGGCTCGCTCGGCGATTTTCTGTTTCGCTACGCACTGCGCAAATACGGTGTCAATCCAGACCGCGAAATTACCTGGCTCTCCATGGGACGAACGCTGAGCGTCTGCAGGCGTTGCTCACGGGCGCCATCGACGGCGCCGACGTCGCCTATCCTGCCGACGTGCAGGCCGAGCGCAAGGGATACCGCGTGCTGATCGACGCCAGAAAGGAAATCACCTTTCCGACCACGTCTGTCGTCACTCGGCGCAAGACCATTCGCGAGGATCGCGACACCGTGATGCGCTTTGTGCGTTCCCACGTCGAAGGTATCGCGTTTCACAAACAGAACAAGGAGTTCAGCTTGAAAGTCTTGACGAAGTACGTAAGAACGACCGACCCGGAGTTTCTAGAAGGCTCATACAATATTTTCAAGCAGGATTTCATCGCAGCGCCGTATCCGATCACCAAGGGATTGGAACCAACCTACGACTACGTGGCACAAACGCGGCCAGATATCCGCAATCACAAGCCCGAAGAATTCGTCGATCCCAGCTTCATTGCGGAGTTGGACAAGAGCGGGTTTATCAGGAAGTTGTATGAGCAAAAATAGACGCAAGGCGCGGGCACAATGCCGTGAACAAGTCCCGCCAATAGCACCCGGCGTCACTGCTAGGAATTTTTCTCCGCAAAGATTTTGCTCTTCGCCGCATCAGCAATCAATCGCTCCGCGTCTTCTGGAAGCAGCAATCTTTCGTCCACCAAGGTTCGCGCCGCGTGGCTGACGCGCCGCACATAATCCGCCTGGTCCTTGTAGCGTTCTTCGATGGATAGACGCGGGTCGCCGGCTTTCTCGCGCTCTTCTTTGGTCTTGGCGAATGGAACGTACATGCCGTTCAGATAGCAGAGCTCGTCTTCGATAAAACCTTTGGCGCGCAGATTCCACCCGGCATGGGTTGCCAGCGGCACTTGGAGAGCGACGGCGCGGACGCCGGCAATTTCATTGCCGTCACGGTCCACCTTGGGAACCAGCACCGGATAGGTCTTGCCGTTGACATGGCGCGGCGGCTGATGGTGCGTATCATTGAGCGACAGATCATTGGCTTCGCCTTTGTAACGAACGCCCGGAATAGCAGGAAATCCTTGAGAGGTTTGTGCCGCGGATACGAACGTGCCATCGGAAATTCGCGGGTATCGGCTGGGCGGCGGCAAGATTCCTTGAGTGACCCATGCCTGGAACGCCACGATCAGCGCCCGTTGAGTTTCCATGTAGGAAAGCGGGTTGGTGAGCTGCTGGCAGATGCCGCGCGCGGGCTTATCCGTGGGGCCGTGCTGCGTGCTAGCGAAATAATATAAGCGCACATTATCGGGAACCGGCACGTCTTTTTTCCCGAGCGGGTCGCCAATGACGAGCGAATTTCTTCCCTGCCACGATTCCGTTCCCGAGTCCCAATGCATGATCTTGGGACATGCTTTCTGTTGCCGGCAGCGCACCAGCCAGCCATCGGTCTTTTTCGTAATCGGATCGGTCAAACTTTCGTAGGTAAATGGAAATTCGTCGCCGGGAGTGAAATGACCTTCCAGCGCGGTGGCGAAGCGCCCCGGCATGGCAAATTCGTAATTCGTGAAAGTCCGGCGTGATGCCGAGATGTGCGGGATCGCGCCGTCGAAGACGATCCGGCCCGCTTCGTCCTGATTAAAACCTTGATAGATGAGATCTTTGAGAAACCGCCCGCTCTGAGATGAGCCGAAGCCGATGGCCCAACGGGGCGTTTTCACTTCTTTATCGAGCAGCGGATTGCCGTCCGTGGAGTTGTAGCGCAGAAATGAAATGAGATCGCGCGTGGCGGCAAAGCCCAACCCCATGACCACGGGATCGCGTGCTTCGTAGGTCAATTCATAAACAAAATTTGGCGAGAAGCCGGCGGGCAGGCAGATATCGGTGTTGCTCGCAGTCTTAGTCTTCCCGTCGGTACAACGTCCGAACGACCACTGATCGCCGGGGATGAGCTCGCGCTGCGCGTGGGTGCCAGCGCGCCGGTAAAGCCGCGCTTTGGCCATGCCTTCTTCCACGGGCGGGTATGGCTTAACGTCGAGGGATTCGCGATCGAAACTCAGAGGTATGGAAAAAGTTGTTTTCTGAAAAACAAATTCAGTGGTGATCGCGCGCGTGATCGCGCTGCCGTCAGGATTTTTCGCCACCGGAAAGCTGGTCGTGAGACGCCTGCGCCGGAAAGAACGTCGCCCTGCCACCCGCTCCAGATCAGCGTATAACCTTGGCGCATCATGAAGCCGTCGCCGGCGTGAGCGAGTGTCGTTGGATTGTTGCTCCGTTCGGCGCCGAAGTTGACACGTAAAGCTTGATTGCCGCGATTGACGACATCGTAAAATATCGTCTGGTTGCCGCGTTTCATGTCAACCGGCTTGAGGATTAAGATATCCATCGAGTATTCGACGCGGCTTCGCTCGTTCAGCGGCGCCTTTCGCAGATTTACGATGTTTTTGTTGTGGTGTTTTTTGGGATCGACTTCGCCGTAGGCTTTGCCGATCAGTTTCTCGTAGGCGCCGGTGACGCCGAATTCATGTCCGGCGGCGAATGGCTCACGTTTGTCGATGACGATTTTGGTGATCTCGGCCAAAGAAAGGGTGGGGCATAGGACGAACAGAACGAGTGCGGCGTAAAGCATGGAAACCTCCAACGAATGTGTCTCTTCATTTAGCGGATACGTCGTTTCTTCGCTTCCTTGATCATTCGGTCGGCGTCTTCGGGTAATAGGAAGCGTTGGTCAACGAGGAGCCGCGCAGCGCGGTTGATTTGCCGGACGTAATCGTCTCGATCGATGTAACGTTCTTCAAGCGACAAGCGTGGATCGCCAGTCTTGCGCCGCGCCGCTTTGGTCCTGGCGAATGGAACAAACGAGCCGAGCAAACCCGCGAGTTCGCCTTCGGCCAATCCGCGCGGCCGTAAGTTCCAGCCGGTGTAAGTGCCGATTGGCGCTTCCACTTGAGGCAGCCGAATCCCCGCGACGTCGTTTCCATCCCGATCAACCTTCGGAACGAGAATTTCATAAGCGTTTTTCTTAATCGGTCGCGGCGGATGGATGCTCATCTTACCGTGCAAGATGTTCGGCCCGTAATCGAGAAAGAGTTGGCGGTTGTGCAGACCTGCAAAACGGACTCCGGGAATTTTTGCAAACCCCTTGCCGTTGTGTTCGGGCCGCACCAGAGTGCCGTTTCGGACTTGCGAATGCTGACTCGGCGGCGGCGCTATCTCTTTGGTTGCCCACAGATCCATCGCGACCATCAACGCCCGCAGAGCGTCTCCCGCCGGCAACGGATTGACTCGCTGCTGGGTACCGTCTTTCACCGGCTCCGAGCCAAAAGGACTATTATGCTGCGCGCTGGCGATTACGTAGATGCGCACGGTGTCTGGAATTTCTAAATCTTTTCCTTTGCCGTCGGTATGCGCCAGACAGCCGCGCTTTTGCCAGTATTCGGTTGAAGTCTGGGTGTGGAAAACCAGCGGATCGGTCTTCGGTCGCTTGAGAATTCCATCGCGCCGTCCGGTCTGCGCGTCTTTGATCATGTTATAGGCATGCGGGAAGAGCTCGGGATCGAGTTGGTTAGTGTGCTGCTGCGAAGAAGTCACCGGACGGGCGAACTCGTAATTGAGATACAACCGGCCACCACCCGCCACATGCGGCGCGATGGCGTCGAAAACTTTTCGGTGCGACTCGTCTTCATTGAAGCCGTGATAGACAAAGTCTCTGAGAAATCTACCGCTCTGCGAGCGGCCCCAAGCGTAGGCGTAGCTGATTCCTATGCTTTTACCGGACGCCAGTGGATTCAGTCGACCGGCGTGGTCTTTGACACCGTAGCGCAGAAAGGAAACTAAATCGCGCACGACGGCGAAGCCCAGACCCAAGACGAGCGGATTTTTCGCCGGGTAGATGAACTCGTAAATGTGTCCCGGTTTGAAGCCGGAGCGCAGGTAGAGGTCCTTGGCACTCGGCTTGATCGTTTCTTTGCCGGTGCGCGGATCTTTTACACAGGCGGCGAATTCCCATTCCGACGGCGGCACGGGAATTCTTCGGCCGTAGGATTTTTCGCGGACGGTGAGCGAAGCTTGGGACTTATCGCGCGCCGCGGCTTGATAACTTTTCACCCGCTCATCGGCGCTGAGCGGCTGTGACCTGATGCCTTTTTCGTCGACGACGCTCTCTGTGCGCACTCTGCTGATGATTGGCTTGTCTTTGTTCGTTGCCACCGGCACGTTCAGAACCAGCCAGTCTTTGATCGACATCAGATCAGCCTGCCAGCCGCACCAGACGATGGTGTAACCCTCACGCATGAGAAAGCCGTTGCCGGCATGCTCCAGCGTCGTTGGATCGTTGGTCGCCGGCGCATCGTTGAGGAAACTCAAGATGCGCTTGCTGCCGCGGTTAGGGGCGTCGAAAAAGATTTTGCCGCTGCCGCGCGCCATGTCTAGCGGCTTCAAAATGAAAATGTCACTTGAGTACTCTACGCGGCCACGCCGATTGCGCGGTGCTTTGTCGAGATTGACGATCACCTTGTTCAGACGGTTTTTCGGATCGACCTCGCCGTAAACTTTGCCGACGAGTTTTTCGTAGGCGCCAGTGATGGGAAATTCATGGCCTTTTGCGAAGGGCTCTCTTCTTTGAATGACGAGGCGGGTGATCATTGGCGGCGACTACAAAATCGCTGCTATGCAGCAAACATCAATATTCGTTAAACATCCTTTGCAGCTCGCGCGGGTCCTTGGTTTTTGTCAAACCCAACATGAGCAGAATGCGCGCTTTGTGCGGCACTAGACTATCGCCCTGAATAAAGGGATCGTTCCAGTCGACCGGAATCCGTCCTTGGCCGCCGCGGTTGGAGAGAACGACGGGAATTCCCGATGCGGCGATTTTTTTTATTCCCGCAAGCTGATCCGCCGACGGGCGGCCGTTGTAGGCGTAGCCGCTGATCACCAGCCCTTGGGCGCCTGCGGCAACGCAGGCTTGTGCAGCAGCGTCGTCGCCGCCGACGTAAGCCGCGATCACATCGACCCGTGGCATCTCGCGAATTTCGCGCATGTCGAACTCCGAGCGGAGCGTGTGGCGACGGGTCGGCGCATAAAAGAAACTGACTTGATCGTCCTCGATGTGTCCGAGGATCCCTCGTCCGAGAGAACGAAAGCCGCCCGGGCGCTGATTGGTCTTAGTGACTTCGCGCGCCGAATGGATTTCTTCATGCAGCGTGACCAAGACGCCCTTGCCGCGGGCTTCCGGGCAAAGCGTCAAGCGAATCGCGTCGAGCATGTTGCGATCGCCGTCGTTGCCGACTTCGTCGTGCTTTCGCTGGGATGCGACGACCACGACGGGCTTTTCAGTGCGGACGACGAGATGAAGGAAGTAAGCGGTTTCCTCGGTGGTAAAGGTGCCGTGAGTGACGATGATGCCGTCGACTCGCGCGTCTTCAGCAGCGGCGTTCGCCATGCGCGCGATGTCGTGCCAATGCACCAACTGAAGGGCGCCGCTTCTTACCCGAGTCGCTTCGCTGACTTCGAAATCCGCCATGGCGCGGGCCTGGGGAATGTCTTTGAGCACTTCATCGATGCTGATGAGACCGTGCCCGGTATTGGCGATGGTGCCGCCGGTAGAGATGATTTTGATGAGCGGCATGCTCTCTCCCCGTTAGGTTGACAGTGTGCTTGGATGAAACATTTCTTCGGGCTCGAACTTGCGCGTCGTCAGGCCTTGATGGTGGCAGTAATCGAGCAGCTTGTTTACTTCGGCTCTCGTTTTCTGAAATCCCCACAGGTAGGGGTCTTGACCCGCAACAGCTTTTTCTTCTTCCCACAAGGCGCGGTACCAGAGCGAAGTCTGGTGCACGCGCTGCCACCGGAGCCATTCGTAGCATTTTCCTTTCGACTCTTGCCAGGCTTTAAACATACTCATCGCGACCCAGGGGTTTCTTTCCAATAGGGCAGTTTTTATCAGCAGGGTGTGCATGATCGGAAAAAAGCCAGTGCGCTTGAAATACTCCCGTTCCAGCTCAGCATAGTTGGAAAACAGGAAGTCAACTTCGGGGTGAACGTTCGGCGCCCAGGTTCCTGTCGTGATCCCTGCATCGATCGCACCGGCAGCAAGGAGATCGAATTGTCTTTGTTCTCTCGGAACAATCTCTATTTTCAACCACCGAGGCGGCTTCCAATTGCCGACGCCGGATACACGGTCAGCCACCCAGGTCACAGATTTCGGATCGAGGCCATACTCGTCTTCGAGCAAGCCGCGAACCCAAACCGCGGTGGTTGTCAGCCAATTTTGCACGCCGATGCGCTTGCCGTTCAGATCGGCAGGCGATCGGATGCCGGCGCGTTTGTTGATGTAGATATAAGAATGGCGAAACATGCGTTTGACAAAAATCGGAATCGCCGTGTAGCCGAGCGTTTTGTAGTGCAGATCCGCGATGTAGGTGCCGGTATAGAACTCTGCGGCGTCGAATTCCTTGTCATCGATCTTTGTGTGCCGTCCCGGACTTTTGTCGACGTGAACTTCCAGCTCGATGCCTTCCGGTTTCACCGAGCCGTCAATCAATGCCCGCGCGCGGTCGTAGGGACCGCAGGTCATGGAGAGTTTTAGTGCCATGTCAGTGGATTTTGAAAGTTCGGTTAAACTCTTTCTTAAGTTGTTCGTACTCCTCGGAGCTTACGTGCATCGTGAAAGTCTTTGCTCCTTTGAGCCGGGGATTTTTCGGTCCCATGCCGATTCTCCCAGGACTTCGGCCTTTGTCCTGGAGCAATTTCTGACCTTCCGCTGAAAGCATGAAATCAATGAAAACTTTCGCAGCGGTCGGTCGCGGCGCATTTTTCAACAGCGAGATTTTATTCGGGTCGCCGCCGACTAAAGGATTGGGCGCGACCCACTGGAGCGGCGCGCCTTTCTCGGCGTACTCATCGACGCGATGCTGATACAGCGACACAGCGACGGGAAACTCACCCGCCGAGACGAGCTCGCTAATCAGGGTGTAGCCTTTGCGAAAATTAATCTGTTGCTCTACGAGCCGGCGCCAAAAGTCCATTCCTTTGTCTTTGCCTCGGGCTTTTATGAGCGCGCCAAAGAGATAATATTCTTCCATGTCCCAACCGAGCTGACCTTTCCAGCGCGGCTGAAGCAAGTCCTCGTAGCTCTTCGGCGCCACGTCGGCGGACACGAGCTTGGTGTTATAGCCGATGACGTAAATCGTTTGATGCAACCCCATGGCGAAACCATCCGGATCGCGCCAATCGGCGGGGAAATTCACCGATTCACTGGATTGATAGCGGTCGAGCGAACCTTTCTCTTTTAAGATCCCGGACTGGATGCCGCTGATGGCCACGACATCGCCGAGAAAGGTATTGGCGCGATGCTCGCTCAGCAGACGAGTCAACGTTCTTTCACTGCTGCTTCTGACCGTTTCGACTTTGAGCGGTGGATATTTTTTCTCGAAGGCTTTGACGACGTAGTCGGCATCGCTTGGGCCCCAGGAGGTGTAAAAAACAATCCGTCCTTCCTGTTTGGCTTTGGCGAGGTCCTGAGCGAACACGGCCGCAGAAGATAGCGGAATGGTCAGAACTATCATGAGGCCGGCGACGAGCTTCATTACCCCTTCTCGCTATTTGTAGACGCTGGTTAAAAATCCTTCCCGCTCCAAATCGTCCATCACGCTGGTATCGACAAATTCGCGCCAATCGCGCGGCTCTTTCACTTGCATGAATTCTAGAAACACGGTCGCATCTTCAGGTCCCGGGTTAGGGACTTTGGGAAATACCTTCAGCCAAAAATCGTAAGTTTCCTGAAGAATCTTTCCGTCTGTTTCACGCAGATTCTTACCCAGCACCTTTGTGCCGAACTCGCGATCCGTGCGAAAGCGCGCCAGACCCGCGACAAATCCTTTCATGAAGTTCTTCACCGTGTCGCGCTGTGACCTGATGAAGGATTGACGTGCGGTAATCTGGTTGATCGGATAATGAATGCCGCTGCCGACCAAGTCATAGAGCGGACGGAGGCCAAGCTCGCGCGCGCGCAACGTGAACGGCGGTAAGAGCAACGTTCCCTGCACTGTTCCGGATGCCAGTGACGCGAGGCGCGTGCCGAAGTCACCCACCTGCAACATGGCGACATCTTTGTCGGGATCCAAACCGAGCTTTCTAAGCGCATACTGCATCGCGACGTAGCCCGAGCCGCCGACGGTGCTGACGGCGAGTCGCTTGCCTTTTAGTTCTGCTGCGTCGTGAATATCTTTGCCGACGTAAAGCGTGTAGGGAAACACGCCGACCGTTCTGGCGATGATGACTGTGTCGGCGCCCTTGAGCCGGGCGTTGACCACTGCAGCGCCGCCGGTGGTGCTGATCTGAATGTCGCCGCCGATCAAGGCGCGAGTGACGGGCTGGCCGCCGGAGAACTGAATGACCTCGAGATTTCTTATTCCATACTTCTCGAAGTAGCGTCCTTCTTTTGCCGCCCAGAGGGGCGCCTGTGTGGCGCTGAATATGGTTCCCGCGCGCAACGGCTCTTGAGCGAAAAGCGATTCTGGAGCGAACAATAGGACGGCGGAGACAAAAGCGAGTTTGCATAGACCACAACAATTTCTAACCACGGAGAATGCAAAGGGCACAGAAAAATTATTCATAGATCGTCTCGCGCCATTTAGCACGCACTTGGTTCTTTAGCTCTTCGCTCGACTCGGCAATGGGTGGAAATTGATGGCGCCGTTCGAAGGGCATACAGGCGTCGATCAAGCAGCGCGAGCTATGGCCTTTGTTCTCGGGTGGAATGCAGACATCGAGCGATCCGCTAGCCGCGCGCCTGATGATTTCCACGGCTTGATCCGGATCGCATCTTGTCGCCATCGCCCACAGAACGTCAAACTCGCTCGTCGGATCAATGTCTTCATCCACCACCACGACGAAGCGTCCGTTGTACGCGCCTCCGAGAGATTGTGATGCGAGAAAAAGCGCTTGGCGCGAATGGCCGGGGTAGGCTTGCTTGATCGAAATTACGTTGAACAAACTGCCGATGCCCGATTCGAGTGACCAAACGCCCTTCACGTTGGGCAAGCCGGCTTTTTCAACACGGTCCCAAAGCTGCGCGGCGCGAATCATCCCCTTCGACAGGGAATAATCAGTCGGCGGCCGGCCAGGGCGCGCGACGCACAGGATCGGATCGTTGCGATGATAAATACGCTCGATGCGCAGTACCGGCGTGTCTTCCATTCGCGTGCCGTAGTAACCGAGCCATTCGCCGAAAGGGCCATCGGGTTTGACGTCGCCGGGATGAAGGAATCCCTCGATGGCAATTTCCGCGTGGGCGGGAAAAGGCAGGCCGGTGACTTGACCTTCGACGAGATCGTACGGTCTGCCCCTGATGCCGCCGCAGTAATCGTACTCGGAATAACCAAGCTCGATGGGGTTGCCTGCGGCCAAAAGCAGCAGTGGGTCTTGGCCAACGCACAAGACGACCGGACAGGGTTTGCCTTGCTTGAAATATTTTTCCATGTGCATGCGTCCATGCTTACCCGCGGACGACATGAAGAGTCCCACGGATTTCTCGTCGTGCACCATGGCCCGATAAGTGCCGAGGTTGAGCCAGCCTTCCTTCGGATCGCGCGTAACGGCGATGCACGCCGTGCCGATAAATCGACCACCGTCCAACTCATGAACTTTTGGTACGGGGAATTTCAATACGTCGATGGCGTCGCCGACCATCGTGTTTTCAAACACCGGTCCTGTCTTTACGACACGCGGTGGAAGCGGTCGGAGTGTGTTGAGTTTTTCTTTAAATCGGCTGACTAGCTTTAGCCCCACGCTGTCCATAGGCAAGCCAGCCATAAGCGCCAGACGACGATAGGAAGTTTGCTGTCCGAAGAGAATGCGAAATCCCTCGGGATAGCCTTTGATATGATCGAATAGCAGCGCCGGGATGGTGCCGGTGCGCTCGCGATAAATCAGCTCCGCCATCGTGCCGATCTCCAGATTCCAATCAGCGCCGTTGACGCGCTTGAGTTCCCCCATAGACTCGACGAGGTCGAGCGAAAATCCTTTATATGCTCCGGGCTGGTTGGGATCTCCGGATCGAGGGGCACGAGCTTAAGCTTCCTTGGGTCCATATCGGGAACGAGAGGCATGACATCGTGCCTTGCCGAAGCGCGCCGGGCCTTTTGCAAGATCTCCTGGCCCTCCTTCGAAATGCCGTAGTTCATGAGTAGCTTGGCCGCGTTTGGATGCGGCGCCTTCGCCGCAACGGAAACTGGCGCGAGGTTGACCAGAATCGGGTCTGTGGTCTTGACCCACTCGACAGGTTGGCCTTTGAGCTTCATCTGCTCGATCTGATCCGGATAGATGACCACGGCAACGGGGAATTCTCCTACGGACATGAGGTCGGCGAGCAAGGCGTGGCCGTTACGAAACTGTAATCCCTGGCGACTCAACGATTCCATATATTTGCGGCCTTTGTCTTCGCCCCAATACTTGAGCATGCCGGCGTGCCAAAAATATTCCTCATCGTCCATCCCCAGCTTGCCTTTCCACCGGGGATTCAAGAGATCTTCCCAGTTCTTGGGCGCTTCGCCTTTGGGGACGAGCTTCGTATTGTAACCGATCACGTTGTAGCCGCTGTAGAGCGATACCCAGAAATTCTGCGCGTCTTTAAAGCCGGCGAGATAATGATTCGCATCGGCCGCGGCATAGGGCTGAAGCAAACCGCGGTTTTGCGGAACTTTGAGCGCAAATGCGTTGAGCACATCGTAGGTAGTCTTTCCCGCCATATGTTCCGCGATCGCGCGATTGACAATCTGCTCACCGCCCGCACGGACGATTTCGACCTTGATGAAGGGGTACTTGGCTTCGAATCCGGCGGCCAACGCTTTTGAATCATCGATGCGCATCGAGCTCCAGAACATGACCTGGCCTTCTTTTTTCGCGCCGCGAATCAGTTCCTCCTCCGATTGAGCGAAGGCGTGGGAAAGGGCAGCGCAGAGGACGCCGAGTTCAAAGACGATAATAAAGGGAGAAACACCAGTTTTTTTTCGCTTGTGCATCGGCATCTCCGCTATGATTTGTTGAGCTGTTCGAGCAGCTTCTCCGCCGACATCGGCAATTCCTTTATGCGCACGCCTGTGACGCGAGCGATCGCGTTGGCGACAGCTGGAGCGATACCGAACACGGACATCTCGCCTACGCCTTTGGCGCCGTACGGTTCCGACGCATAGACTTTTTCAACAATGATTGGTTTGGCCGCCGGAATATCGCGCATGGTGGGGATCTTGTAGTCGGCGAAGCTGGCGTTCGTGATTCTGCCGTCTTCAAAGACCAGTCCTTCCGAGAGCGCGTAGCCAAGTCCCATCATGATGCCGCCCTGAATTTGGCCTGTGACCGCGAGAGGGTTAATGGCTTTGCCGACATCGTGCGCGGAGGCGACACGGATGAGCTTGATCACGCCGGTTTCGCGATCCACGGCGACTTCAACCGCCTGCGCTCCGAAGGGCCAACCCGGGGCGCTGGAATCTTTTGCTTGTTTCGATGCATCTTCGGCCCACAGTCGTTTGCTCTGGCTAGCGCCGACGCCAATGACTTCCTCGGCGCGTGATTGCGCAAAAAGTTCGGTCAGCGCTAATGGTCGACGGCCTTTAACGATGACTTTCCCGTCCGCGAATCGGATGTCTTCGGCTGCCAAGTTCCAAAGTCGAGCGGCTATTTCGAGGATCTGCCGGCGTGCGTCGGCAGCGGCAAGCTTTACCGCCGCACCAACATAAGGAGTCACGCGACTCGAATAGGTGCCGTGATCGAACGGCGTCAACTCCGTGTCGGCGATGACGACGTGAATTTCTTTCAGCGGGATGTTCAACTCTTCGGCGACGATCTGAGCAAGGCTCGTACCGGTGCCGCCGCCGACATCGGTAGCGCCGATGGACAATTCGACCTTGCCGTCCGTGTGAATGCGCACGCGTGCATTAGAAGAAGAGGCCGAAGTCGTCGGTGACTTGTGCAGGAGCGCGATGCCAAATCCGTGATTCACCGGCGCGCGCTTTTTCCAACGATTGAGCTCGGTGGAGACTTTCAGCAAACATTCACGCAGCGCGATATGATCGGCGCGGTCTCCGACCGGAGTTTGGTCGCCGGTATCGAGACAATTTTTTAGACGAAGTTTCACCGGATCGATGCCGAGCTTTTCGGCGATGATGTCCATCTGTGATTCGCCCGCCCACACGGCTTCGGGAATTCCCAAGCCCCGAAAGGGACAGCCGCGCGACGCGGATGTTGGAGATTTTGTAGGGCCCGACGCCGTCTTTGAGGGCGCGATTGCTTCCGGGCAACCCTTCCGCATAGGCGCCGGTATCCCAGGTAAATTCCATCGCGCGCGCCGTAATCGTGCCGTCCTTCTTGACGCCCGTGCGAACGCGAACCGTTGCCGGTACCGAACCGGCCGCCGCGGCAAATTCTTCCGCGCGGCTGTTGACGAGGCGCACCGGTTTGCCGGTTTTGAGCGCCAGCGCCGCGGCGTAGGGTTCCAGACGCATGGCATTCTTGCCGCCGAAGCCGGCGCCGATTTTCGTACCGATAACGCGGATCTGGCTTTCCGGTAGGCCGAACAGGTCGGCCAAACCGGAACGCACGAGAAAAACTTTTTGCGTACTCGTCCAAATCGTCAAGCGCTCCCCGTTCCAGTCAGCGACCACGGCGTGGGGTTCTAAAGAACAGTGCTGCACCTGCTGTGCGCGGAAAGTGTCATCGAAGATTTCATTGGCTTCGGCAAAGCCGCGGTCGATGTCACCTTTGGAGAAAATAGCTTGATGCGCAATATTGGTGCCGAAAACCGGATGCCAATCGCGCGCCAACACGCTATTCATCCGATAGGAATCGAGCTCGTCGTGCACTAACGGTGCGTTTTCCCGGAGCGCGTCATCAGGCGTCAACACCGCGGGCAGATCCTCGTAGTCCCAAGCGATCAAACCGATGGCTTGCTCAGCCACTTCATCCTCGACGGCGGCCACTGCGGCGATGACATCGCCAATGTATCTCACCTTGTCGCCGGCGAAGATTTGTTCGTCCTGGACGGAAAAGCCGAATCGTTTGCGCGGCACATCGTCGGCTGTCAACACCGCGGCGACTCCGGGTAGAGAGCACGCGCGGCTAGTGTCGACGCGGCGAATTCTTGCGTGCGCTACGGAGCTACGGAAGAGTTTGGCGTGGAGCATCGACGGCAAGACGACATCCACGGTATAGGCGGCGCGGCCGGTGACGGTGTCAGAACCGTCGAGCCGGGGATGGGGCTTGCCGACGACGGTGAAATGTTTCACGACGCGGGTTGCGTTTTCGGTGGCGCGTAGAGCTGCGGTAAATTGCCATCGGGGTCGAAAAAGTAAAAGCCTCTTCCGGTGGGACGATCGACGGTCGGGATGCCATAAACTTTTACGCCCCAATCTTTCATTTTCTTGGCTGCTAACTCGAAGTCTTCCGGGGAGACCATGAAAGCCTGATGCGTGGCGCCGTCTTCTTTCACTGCGTCTTTTTCTTTCGGCGTGGGTCGCTGAAAAAGAGCCACCATGGAATCGCCGGAGCGAAGATCCGCCCAATTGAGATGATCCCCCATATCGTCGCGATTGAGCTTGGCAATCGTCATACCCAAAATCTCTCTGTAGAATTTAACCCCCCGTTCCACATCATTGACGCGAATACCGATATGGTAAACGCCCTTCGTGGTGATCATGAAACCCTCCGAACAGATAGGTTTCGGCTGAAGCCGACTAGATATCCATTCCGATTACCACCTGATGATTCCACCCGTCAACCGCATTCCCCGAATTGTTTTTCTGTCGCGACGACGGTCTTAAAATGTTTGCGTCGCTATCGTCAAATTGTTAAGAGAGCAATCACGTGGACTCGCTCCAAGCACGAATCAAATGGGAGATCACTATGATCAAAATGCTTGTCGAATTCATTGGGTGCTTCATCATTACTCTAACCTGCCATTCGATGCTGTTGGCGGCTGAAGCGAAGCGACCGCCCGAGTGGGACAAAGCTGTCGAAGAGGCGAAGAAAGAAGGCAAGATTGTGCTCGCGATTCCACCGGCTACGGAGCTGCGAACCGGGTTGGAGCCCTTGTTGAAGCAAAAGTTTGGCCTCGAAGCCGAGCTCCTGTCGGCGCCAGGACCGAAAAACGCAAGCCGCATCGCCGCCGAGAAAAAGGCGGGTGTGAGCTATTTCGACGCAATTATTTGTGGCACCGGCACGGCGGCCGGGCTGACGCACGACGGCATGCTTGAACCGATCGAGTCGTTCTGGATTCTTGCCGAAGTCAAAGATCCCAAACAATGGTGGGGTGGACACATCTGGGAGGATAATCTTAGTACGAACAAATTTCTCTATTCCTTTCTCGCCGACGTGAGCACTCATAGCACTTGGTACAACACCAGCCTGGCCAAGCCGCAGGAGTTACGTGCTTTCGAGGATTACTTGAATCCGAAGTGGAAAGGACGCATCGGCTTCAGCGATCCACGCGTTCCCAGTTCAGGGCAATCCATCTGGTCGTTTATGTGGGAACACCGTGGTGAGGAGTTTTTGAAAAAACTGGTCGAGCAAGATCTTTTTTTGACCCGCGGTTATTGGCGTCATTAAAGATCCGCCCCATCCGAGCGCGACCAAGGTCTTCATCAACTGGTTCTTGAGCCGAGAAGGGCAGGATTGGTACGGTCGAATTATGCAGAACGGTACACGCCGGTTCGACGTGGACACGAAATGGTTGAAGGAGACGGGCATTTCTGCGGCTAAGGATGCCTTGACCGTGCAGGAGTATCACCGGGTGCGCAATCACCTCGAAGACAAATACATCAAAGTCAGAGTTCCAGCGGGGAAGTTCGCGGAGACCATCCTGAGGTGAAGCTGTCGTTAGTCGCATTCTTCCCGGCCTTGGGGCGATTCAATATGGGGCGACCGGCCGGTCGCCCCGACAGAAGACGCGTTTGTGGAGGCTCGATGATGAAGCTCATGAAAATCTTTGCGACAGTCATTTTATCGTATTTATCCGGCCCGTTCGTGTTCGCGGCGTCCGTGGAAGAAGTCGCGCTTTATAATAAACCTGACCGGCAAAAGATTCTCATCGAAGCCGCGCGCAAAGAAGCGAAGATCATGTGGTACACGTCGCTGATCGTGGATCAGGTCGTGCGTCCGGTGAAAGAAGCCTTCGAGAAGAAGTATCCATTCCTGCAGATCGAATATTTTCGCGGCAACTCCGAGCGTCTGGTGCAAAAAATGTTCGCCGAGTATCAGGGAAAGCGCTACGAGGTCGACATCGTCGACGGGACGGTAACAGCGCCGATGGTGAAAAAGGGAGGGTATTTACAGCGTTTCTATTCTCCCCATCTCGTCGAATACCCTGCAGAGCTCAAAGACCCGCAGGGTTTTTGGGGAGTGAGCAACGTTTATTACTTGTCCCTCGGCTACAATACACGAATGGTGAAAGCCAACGAGGTTCCCAAAACCTATGAAGATTTGCTCAACCCGCGCTGGAAGGGGCAGATGATGTGGTCGACCAGCCGCGGCTCTGGCGCGCCGATGTTTATTGGCAACGTTCTTCAGACCATGGGACAAGAGGCGGGAAAAGCCTACTTGCAAAAATTGAAAGCACAAAACGTCGCCAAGACCACCGCCAGTAACCGCCAGTTGTTGGACTTGGTCATCGCGGGCGAGTATCCGATTGCGCTGCATATTTTCAATCATCACGCGCATATCAGCAAGACTGCGGGCGCGCCCGTCGATTGGTACGCTCTGGAACCGGCGTCGGCAACCATCAACACGATTTCTCCGGTAACGCGGTCGCCTCATCCAAACGCAGCGATGCTGTTGATCGATTTCATCTTGTCGGAGGAAGGCCAGAAAGTGTTTCAAGCGGTCAATTATTTGCCGTCTCATCCAAAAGTTGCCGCGAAACAGGCGGATCTAAAACCGGGCGGCGGACGGTTCAAGCGGGCGCTCTACTTCACGCCGGACGCGCAGATGAACGAGGGTGAAGCGTGGGTGGATTATTTCGAGAAGAATTTCTTGAAATGAGACAGCTGCGCGAACCGGACTTCGCTGATCGCCCTCGGCGCGTGATACCTTGACAAGCCGACGCAACTCAGACTAGCTTCGCGACAGATCGAATCGTTTTCAGTGCCGAGGGAGAGCTCCGCATGTCGCTCGCGAGCCAACGGCTATCCGTCTTCTGCATCCTATTCGCGCTTGGCGCAGAGATCGGATTGGTGCCATCGTCCGCGGCCGCAACCGTCGAAGAAATCGCTCTCATGAATCGCCCCGATCGGCAAAAGATTCTTATCGAGGGTGCTAAAAAGGAAGGCAAAATTTCCTGGTATACCACGCTCATCGTCGATCAAGTCGTTCGGCCGGTCAAAGATGCTTTCGAAAAGGAGTATCCCTTTCTTCAAGTGGAGTTCTTCCGCGGTAACGCCGAGCGCCTCGTGCAAAAAATGTTCGCCGAATATCAGGCCAAAAGATACGACGTCGACATCATCGACGGCACCGTATCGCCGACCATGGTGCGGCGCGCCGGCTATCTTCAGCGCTTTTCCTCACCGGTGCTCGCGGAATATCCAGCCGATCTCAAGGATGCCCAGGGATATTGGGGCACGACCAATCTCTATTTCTTCGCGACCGGCTACAACACGAGGATGGTCAAACTCAACGAGGTTCCGAAGACCTACGAGGATTTGCTCAATCCACGCTGGAAAGGGCAAATGATGTGGTCAACGAGCCGCGGCTCGGGCGCGCCCATCTTCGTCGGCACGATTCTCAACACGATGGGACAAGAAGCGGGTAAAGCTTATCTGCAAAAACTGAAGGCGCAAAATATCGCCAAAAGCACCGCGAGCAACCGGCAAGTTTTGGATCTGACGATCGCCGGCGAATATCCGCTCGCGCTGCAGATATTCAATCATCACGCGCACATCAGCAAGACCGCGGGCGCGCCGGTCGATTGGATGCCGCACGAGCCTGTGACCGCGACGATTCAAACGATGGCGCTGGCAAAAAATTCACCGCATCCGCACGCGGCGATGCTATTGATCGACTTCGCGATGTCCGAGAAGGGACAAAAAGTTTTTCAGCAATCCAACTATCTACCGTCACATCCGAAGGTGCCCGCCAAGCAGATCGATTTGAAGCCCGGCGGTGGGAAGTTCAAGCGGGCATACTACATCAACCCCGACGCGCAGTACGACAAAGGCAACGAATGGCTCGACTACTTTAATAACGTCTTCGTGAAGTAGTGAAGCCGCTCGTCGAATGCCGTGGCGAAACAACCGTCATCTGGGGCCTATAACCTTCCAATAAAATCCGCCAGCGCGGCGCGGCGTGATGATCGGGGTCTCGTTAGTCACCGCTTATCTCGTCTTGCCGCCGCTTTATTCGGTCATTCAAACCAGCCTGTTCACCACCAAGCTCACCGGCGAGATCGACGAGTTTACTTTTCGCTACTACCAAGAACTCGTCCGGGAACTGCAGGTTGTCGGGCCATTTTTGAATACGATTTATTTTTCGGCCGGCAGCGCGTTGTTTGCCACACTGCTCGGCGGTTCCATCGCTTGGCTTGTCACGCGGACGGATACACCGTTGCGAGGCTTGGGTTACTTCACCGCCTTCGCGTCCTTCGGCACGCCGTTCATCTTGTACACCATTGGCTGGCTCCTGTTGCTGGGTAAAGCGGGACCGGTGAACTTCTGGTTGAAAACAGTTCTCGATCAACCGGGACCGATCATCAATATCTATTCGCTGTGGGGCATGATTTTCATCGAATCGCTGCTTTGGTCGCCATTCGTGTTTCTCATGTTGGCGGCGGCCTTCCGGTCCATGGACCCGTCGCTCGAAGAGGCATCGGCAGTGTGCGGCGCGCGGGTTTGGCAAACCATGCGCCGGGTATCGCTGCGCTTGATGCTGCCGGCGTTTTTCTCTGTGGTGCTGTTGATTTTTATCCGCTCGTTTGAGTCCTTCGAGATTCCCGCTCTGGTCGGGCTTCCGGGCGACATTCGCGTGCTGACGACGTCCATCTATCTCGACGCGCAAAAGCTGCCGCCGCGTTACGGCAGCGCCGGGGCATTCTCCGTGCTGCTCATGTTCGTGGTGGCGGGTACGCTTTATCTTTACTTCCGCGTCACGCGCGAAGGCGACCGCTTTCACACCATAACGGGTAAGGGTTATCGCCCGGCGCTGATCCACCTAGGCCGCTGGCGCTACCTCGCCGGCGGTAGTTTGCTGGCTTATGCTTTGGTGCTGCTGGTGCTGCCTTTTCTCATCATTCTCTGGGCTTCTCTGCTGCCTTTTTACATGCAACCGTCGATCGAAGCGATGTCCAGGTTTACGGCGAAGAATTACGTTACTGCGATTCACTTCCCAAAGATCACCGATTCGATCAAGAACAGTATTCTGTTAGGACTCGGCAGCGCCAGCGCGGTGATGGTGCTGACGCTGCTCGCCTCTTGGTTGCTGGTGCGCACCAAAATGCGCGGGCGCTGGTTGCTCGATCTATTGACCACCCTGCCGCTATTGTTTCCAGGTATCGTCATGGGACTGGCGATACTGCGCTTCTACTTATTCGTGCCGATTCCGGTCTACGGCACGTTGTGGATTCTTCTCATCGCTTTTGTCACGCGCTACATCCCCTACGGCATCCGTTACACTCATTCGGGTTTGTTACAGCTGCACAAGGAATTGGAAGAGGCCGCCTATACCGCCGGCGCAACATGGTCGAACTGTATGCGACGCATCGTCTTGCCACTCGTGACGCCGTCGTTTCTCGGCGGCTGGGCGTTTATTTTTCTCCTGTCGGCGAAGGAGCTATCGATGTCGGTGTTGCTCGTCAGCCCGCAAACGCCGGTGGTCTCCGTGGCGATCTTCGAGCTGTGGGAAAATGCTCAAGTCGGCGAGCTCGCCGCCTTCGGCGTGATCTGGACGGTGATCTTGGTTTCCATTGCGGTCGTCTATTATCTCTTCGCGCGCCGCTACGGCGTTCAACAGAGTTGACAAATGCGATTTAAGGCAGTGCCGACCTCCGCGCTGCACAACCAACAAATCCAACAGCTGCTTTCGAGTGTATGCACTGAGCCGTTTAAGTTGTGGGCAAAAGGTGTTGCTCGCTCCGTTAGAATGCTTGAAATCTGCGAGAGTATCGGGCAAACACAAGTTGCTGGTCAAATAAAACGGCGAGTTTCGCGAGCGGAAACATCAACTGAACCGCAAACCCACGAGAACCATCTGTCCTTAAGACCGGTTGATATCATTCGATCCAAAGGCTGGGCGGTGTTTTGCCTCTTTGGATTTCTAGGGGCCCAGTTTGCGTTTGCTCAAACGTCCTCGTCCTCTGATCATTCGGCGGCACGGGACTTCATGGAATACTGGGCCGCTAGCCGTTTACTTGTGTCTGGTGGCAACCCGTACTCGCCGGAAGCGCTTTTCAGCCTACAACAACCGGCCGGGTGGGGTGGCGCCGCGCCCGTTATCATGTGGAATCCCCCTTGGACTCTATTGTTCACACTGCCGTTCGGTTTATTCAGTTATACTACCGGTCAGTTTTGTTGGCTCTTGGCCCATGTTTTTTTGATTCTCATCTCAGTGCAACAACTTTGGTCAATTTACGGAAATACAACAGTACCCTCCCGGCTGCCATGGCTGCTCGCGTTGACCTACGTGCCAGCGGTTTTTGTTCTAATCATTGGCCAAATTAGCGCCGTCATCCTGGCAGGTTTAACGGCGTTTCTTTACTTCGAGCGAAAGCAAAAATGGTTTGCCATGGGCGCTTCTGCTGCGGTTCTATCAGTCAAGCCTCATCTTCTATACTTGTTTTGGATTGTCTTCGTGCTCTGGATTTGGAAAAACCGGCAGTGGCGCGTAATTGCAGGGACGGCGCTGATTGGCTTGAGCGCGGCGCTCATTCCTCTTCTACTCGACCCGCAAATCTACTTTCAATATTTCGCGCTTTACACAATTCCCGATATACCGAGGCCCCTGGATTGGCTGACTCCGACCCTCCGAAGTGCGGTGAGAGTTTTTATTGGGCCAGGTCATGCGTGGCTGGAATTTGCGCCGTCCGTTGTCGCCGTTGCGTGGGTTCTCTATTATTGGCACCAGTACAAACACGGGTGGGCGTGGCGTGAACAACTGCCGCTTATTGTTCTAGTCTCAGTGGTGAGCAGTTTCTTTGCCTGGACCTATGATCAGGTTGCCTTTTTCCCGGCAATCATTGAAGCGGCGATTTGGATACGTCAAAAACCACTTCCTTGGCATGCGTTCTGGGCCGCCCGGCTTTATATTGCGATCAATGCTTGCCATGCGGTTCTAAGGATTTGGGTCGCCGACGAGCTTTGGTATTTTTGGTTAGCACCCGCATTTTTTGCAAACTACCTAATTTTCCGCTGGGAGGTGAAAAAAAATGGCCTCCTTTAAATCGATCGACGTTTGGGATTTGCTCCGCGCGATTCGACGTAGCGAAGCCTTTGGATTGATCTCGAAATTTCTGAAAGACGGATTTAACTACTGTTTAGGAAAATCTGCTTTTAGGTCACCCGGTGTTTCGTATTTCTAAACTTCGGAGATGAGTTTGATTTCTTCTCTTCTCATGGGACTGGCGATTCTCAGCATCGCGCTGATTCCTCTGGAGATCATGTGGCGGGGAGTGGCGCGGCAGCGCCGCTTTCGGCGCGGCTGGCTACTCGACGTGGTCTACTGGTTTTTCACTGCGCTGATCACTAAGCCGATATCGAAAGTTGCAGTCGTCATGGTGTTGTTGCCGTTATTGCTTCTGACCGGTTACGGGTCATTTGAAAATCTGCTCAAGGGCCATGGCCCGCTCGGTCGTCAATCACCACTCGCTCAATCCGTGCAGATGATCATTCTCATCGATTTTATCGGTTATTGGTTGCACCGCGCGTTCCATGGAAAGCAACTATGGGCGTTTCACGCGATTCATCACAGCTCGGTAGAGCTGGATGGCTTTCTGCGCGCGGGTCCATCCGGTGAACGATATCGTGAATAGAGCTTGCAGGCGACCATCGTCGTCGCTGTTGGCTATTCGCCGATGCTGCTCGCCGGCGCTTTGCCGTTCTTCACGGCATACGCCATTTTTCAGCATGCCAATGTACGCTGGGGTTTCGGCCCGTTGCGCGGCGTCTTCGCTAGCCCGACGTTTCACCGTTGGCATCACACATCCGCAGAGGAGGGTCGGGATAAAACTTCGCGGCCCTGTTGCCGCTGTGGGACATATGGTTCGGCACTTACTATATGCCGGGAAGACGGCCGGAGCAGTTTGCTGTTCCGGATCCTGTGCCGGCTGATCTAATCGGTCAAATTATATGGCCGTTTCGACGTAGATACGCGTCTCTATGAGATCTACGTCACGATTATCTCAAGAGCGCTCTTTGTTCCATGCCATTTTGAGCACGGGACAAACCCACGCCCGTTTGATTTCAGCTGTGAGCCTTTGCGCCATGCGCGGTGTTTGCCCGTAAAGCGCTAGTGAGCGAAAATACAGGACGCTATGAATTACTCGATGAATTTCATCGTCGCCGCCATCTTCGTCGGCTTGACCATTCGCATCGTCATGCATTTCATCGACAAGAATAGAATTAAGGACGAAATCGAGTCGAAAGGCGGGCGGGTTATTTCAATTGCGTGGAATCCCTTTGCACGCGGTTGGTTCTTTGAAAAAAACGAGCGCCATTATGAAGTCACCTATGTCGATCGTTCAGGACAGACCGTATCGACGACGTGCAAAACGAGCCTTTTCACAGGAATCTACTGGGCTGAAGGGCCACAATTGGAGCAACCTCCGCCACGGATTATTTCGCGACATCATTGTGCCGCATGCGGCTATGCGCTAAATGCAGAGTGGCGTGCTTGTCCTAACTGCGGCAAGACAACGACTTTAGCGTGATCCGATTCGAGGCAACAATCGAACAATTTCGTCGGAATCTTGTCAAAAGGCCCCACCCCCCTTAGCCATTTGTTGCTCGCACTTCTCCTCGCTGTAAGTTCGCTTGGCTGTGCCGCCGGGCCGAGTCCGGGCGGCGCGCAAAATCTCGGTTCGGCCCGCTATGTAATACTTGTGCGGCACGCGGAACGAGATTGGCACGGAGAAGATCCGCCGCTCACGGCGACGGGGAAGCCCGAGCCCAAGCACTCGCCGCAACGCTTCGCGACGCTGGGGTGACGGCAATCATCACAACTCAATGGCGACGCACCCGAGACACAGCCGGGCCACTGGCGAGTTTGCTGAGAATCACGCCGGAAGTGGTTCCGCTCTACGAAGGAAAATCGCTGGAGAATGTCCAGGAAATCGCCGCCGCGGTGCGCCGACACAAAGATGAGACGGTGCTGGTCGTCGTCCACATCACGGTTACCGGCGTGATTGGATTGCTCGGCGGGCCTCGTTTACCCACTGTCTGTGAGAATGTTTTCTCAGACCTGTTCTTTTTTGCCCCCGCCGCCGGTGAGGATGGCTTGGTGCGCTTGCGCTACGGCGCGGCCGAAGATATCTCGGGCAATTGCAAATAAATTTCGGACTTGATCCAATCCTCAAGCCGTCGGCGCACTTTCAACTTCGGATGACGGGCTCGTTCTCGATTGCCAGCGGAATATGATCAACCCAAGGGCGATGCCGCCAATGCTGACGTATCTTGTAGCGTTATCGGATAGTGCAATGCTGCCTAGACACAGCGCGATGGGCGGAATGCTGATGGCAATGACTCCGGCAGTGCCAAATGGAACTCGAAATGGACGGGGGAGCTCCGGAGCCCTTATTCGCAACCAGATCAGCGCGGCAAATTCCAAAATCAGCGCCGCCGCATAGAGAAACATGTCGACTTCGATCAGGTCCTGGAAAGAAAACGGGATCAACAGGGAGACACCGATGCTGTTGAACAAAATCGCCGGCCACGGGGTGCCATAACGTGGATGCAATCGGCGCAGCGGTTGCGGCAACATATGGCGCTCCGCCATGGCGAATGGTACCCGCGCGGACGTGCACAGAAGAGCGTTGAGCAATCCCGCGGCGCTGACCACGCCAGCGATCGTGAGCCAAGATCCGAGCCACGGACCGCCGATCTGCGCGGCGACTTTGGGAAAATAACCTTCCTTCCACGCAGCCCAATTGGCATCGACGCCGACGCCGACCGCCACCGGGAACAAATAAACGGCCGATACCGACACTACGGTAAAAATCATCGCGCGCGGATAGGCTCGGTTCGGATTGGCAACCTCCGCGGCGCAGCAACCCGCGTTATCCCAACCGGAGGTATTCCAAAGCAAGACGCTACAAAGCAGCGCCCAGTCGATCACGTCCGTGCTCTTGAACCAGTTCGCTACCTCCACTTGCGGCGCGCCCAAGGCAACCATGACTCCGAAGGGCGCGAGTACGATGAATAGAAAGACGATCGAACTCAAGCCGACCAAGCGAATACCGCGCACATTCAGCCAGGTAATCAGGCTGATCATAGCGGTACCGATCAGCCAGCGCTCCATGGGCGACATGTCGCCGCGGAGGTAAGCGAGATAATCGACGAACATGACGGGATAGAGCGCGTTGTCGGCGAAACTACAGAGCCAGCTTAGCCAGCCTTCTTGAAAGCCCCAAAATCGGCCGAAGGCTTTTTCGACCCAAACCACATAGCCGCCGTCTTCGGGCATCGCGGTTGACAACTCGGCGGTCATCAGCGCGGTAGGAAAACTCCAGAGCCAGGGCAGAATGACGATTCCTAAAAGAACGACGAACGGCCCGCCGGCGCCGATCGCGTCTTCCAATCCGTAAGCACCACCGGCTACGCAAAAGAACGTCAGCGCGATCAGGCCGGGGAGATTGAGTCCACGGCGTAAGGCGTGAGAAGGGGGTTGATACGCTCGCGCAGCGAAAGTCGGCATGGGAAACGGTTGGGATAC
>WNGF01005358.1_pt1 | contig 25068 bp, 17 predicted proteins | sample 5400641 | NCBI WGS metagenome assembly WNGF01 (sample SAMN13153371, study PRJNA577476) | soil metagenome | isolation source: 80 cm soil or saprolite under grassland replicate 2 | place: USA:California | collected 2016-06-15 | reverse complement strand
CAGACGAGCATCGCTCTCTACTGGGGTCCGTCGATCGACAATGTCGGTGTCACCGGCTACGACGTGTTCCTCAATGGGACGAAGGTCGCAAGCACGGCCGGCACGAGCTACACCTTCAGCAGTCTCAGCTGTGGCACGAGCTACACGCTCGGCGTCGAGGCCTACGATGCGGTGGGGAACCACTCGTCGCGCGCGACGGTCGGCGGCTCGACCGCCGCGTGTGCGACGCCACCGCCGTCGTCGAGCAGCGACGCTGTGATCGCCGCCGCCGGAGATATCTGCAATTCGGCGACAAGCTGCGCGCCAACAGCCAGCCTGCTCGATTCAATCAATCCTACGGCTGTGTTGACGCTCGGCGACAACGCCTACAACGACGGGACGCTGACGGAATACAACAACTACTACGGCCCGAACTGGGGTCGCTTCGACGCCAAGGTCTATCCGAACCCAGGCAATCACGAGTACCACACCACGAATGCCCAGGGATACTTCGATTACTTCGGCCCACGCGCCCCAGCGCCCTACTACTCGTACGATCTCGGCGCGTGGCATCTGATCTCGCTGAACAGCGAGGTGTCTGTCTCCTCTGGCTCGGCGCAGGAGACGTGGCTGAAGGCGGATCTGGCCGCACACTCGGCGAAGTGCACACTCGCCTACTGGCATCGGCCCCGTTTTTCCTCAGGTACCGAACACGGTAGTAGCACCACCTACGCGCCGCTCTGGGACAACCTGTACGCCGCCGGGGCGGACGTTGTTCTGAACGGGCATGAGCACAACTACGAGCGATTCGCCCCGCAGAACCCGAGCGGCGCCGCCGACCCGAAGGGCATCCGCGAGTTTGTCGTGGGAACCGGAGGGGCGAGCCATTACAGCTTCGGCACGCCCATCGCCAATAGCGAGGTGCGGGACAGCATGAGTTTCGGAGTCCTCAAGCTGACCCTCCATGCGCAAAGCTACGACTGGCAATTCGTACCGGTCGCGGGCGCCAGCTTCACGGATTCGGGTTCGGCCTCCTGCTCGTAAAGACGTCGGGCCGCCGCTAGCGGCCCGACGCGTCAGCCCGGATCAGCGCTCGGCAACGGCCGTACGCTGAGCAGCGACCGCGCCTCGGCCGCCTCGGCCCGCAAGAAGAACCAGATGAGCGCGAGCGCGCTGGTCGTGTACGCGACAGCCGAGGCAACCGCCGCCCCCTCCGCACCAAAGGGCGGGATGAGCAGGATGTCGAGGACGATGGTGGCGACCAGTCCGACCGCCATCCCGAGGGAGTTCAGGCCAGGACGTCCGATGCCGTACATGAACGCCGTAATCACGCCCCCAATGCCCGTAAGCACGAATCCTACGAGGATGATCTGAGCTGGTGCGACCGCCGACTTGAATGCCGAGCCGTAGATCGCGGGGATGACGAAGCCTGCCGAAAGCCAGAGAGGCACGATGACCGCTGCAAAGAGCAGACCGAGTTTCGGCATCGCCGCGCGGACCTTGGCCGCCGCGAGCCCCGGTCCGTCCCTAGCGTACTTCGGATAGAGAACATAGGTGAGCGCCAACGACGGGATCCTGAGCAATTCGGCGAACTTCGAGGCGATCGCGTAGACACCAAGAACGGCCGGACTCGTGATCAAGTTGACGAGGATGAAATCAAGCCGGAGATTGAGCTGTGTGATCACTCCTCCTACCTGAGCGCGTATGCCGTAGGAAGCAATGCGACGCGCAAGCTGAAGCGAGGGTCGGCGCGCCTGGTGGAAGAAGCCTCTTCGAACGAGCCGTCCCCACGCCAACGAGGAGGCGGCGGTGTCGGCGAGGAGCAGCCCCCCGACGACGATGGCGTAACCGCCGACGCCGGCACTCCACAGGAGGGCGTACGCCGGCAGGAACATGAACTCTTCGGTGAAGATGACCCGGTTCGAACCGCTCAGGTCGTCGCTTCCCTGTGAACACGCCTTCGCTGTCATGGTGATGAGTCGTGACAGAACGGCGAGACCGGCGAGCATGAGGAGAGTCAGGGAGAGCTTCGGAAAGAGTTGCGCGCCGGCGAAGGGCGCCGCCGCAATCCAGATGCCTGCGCCCGCCGCACCCCCGATCATCGCCATCGCGACCAGCGTGAGCGGCAGGCGTCGATCGTCGCGGTCGGGCCCGGCCAGGAAGTAAGGGATCGAAACAGGCAGCCCGCACGAGAGGAGCGAGCCGACTAGGGCCGGTAGCAGGTGCAGGAGAGCGTACGTACCCACGACGGACGGACCTCCGTTCCGCGCCAGCAACAGAGTGGCGACGAAGGTGCAGCCGAGAGCTCCTACGCGGGCGCCGATGTTCCCGATCAGGACGCCGAACCGCCGCCGAAGCCGCCGCAGGGGCGTCAATCTCTATCCCAGGTATAGACCGCCGCGATGAGTGCGAAGAGCACCCACACATGGCGCAGATGCAGGGACTCGATGGCCGTCCCTGCGACGACTGTGCCGGCGAAAGCACCGACTAAAGCGTTGGGCCTGATCACCGCGACCGCGAAGCTTTGCCCGAGGCGCCGGGTTGTGACTGACATAGCCCGCGCGCCGATGGTTACAAGCAGCAACAGGACCGCGGCCAACCCGGCGATGCCGCGCTCGAGAAGAGCAGCGAGGTAGTCGTCGTGCGCCTCCTTGACGAGGGGTGCCATCTCCTCTTGGAGCCGCGGCTTCGTCGACGCTGGGCCTTGCCCCAAGAGTCCACCTCGCTTGAAGAGGGGGATGCTCTCGTGCAGGAGGGTGGTGCGCTCCGAGACGCTACCCGCCCCTCGTCCTATCCCCTCTCGCAAGAACGTATATCGGCTCGCGCTCGCTTTATCCTGGATCTCGCTCACGCTGACGGTGGAGGCAAAGAAGTAACTACCGAGCAGGAAGAGCGCAAGCACGGTGAGGGCCGGGGCCGCGCCGCCCCGTCGGTACGCGCCGAGCCCGGCGGCGACCGCGACGCCGACGATGACTGAGACAATGCCGCTGTTGGAGCCGCTCGAGATGAGAGCTGCGACCAAGAGCCCATACGCGGCGAACCGGAACCCTCGACGTCGCGGGCATCCCGACGCCCAGATGATCATGATCGAGATGAAGTAGTAGTTCGCCGAAACGTTTGGATTGAAGAAAGTGAGCGCGGTCCGACTCCCCTCTTGCGCCGAATGGCCTGTGAGGAACGTGGCGCTGACGGCTAGGCCGACGAACAGCAGGCCAGCCCAAACGATGGAGCTGTATGCCCATGTCTTCAAAAGGAGGCGCAGCGTCAGCGACGAGCGGCCGATGTTCATGACCGCCCAGCACCAAGCCAGGAGGAAGATGTCCTGGACGATCGCCAGTGCCCCTGCCTCCGGCACAGGGCCGAAGAGCGCTCCGAGTGCTCCGGCCGCGAGGAACAGCGTCATCGAGATCGCATAAGGGAAGTGCCACCTCTGGCCGCTGGTTCCGGCCCAGAAGAGGCAAGCGAGGAGGCTGATCGCGATCAGCGCGTCGATGGGGCCGAGGTTTGCAGGCCCCCGCGGGACGGTCAGCGGCAGCATCGCGACGGCGACGGCCGTCGTAGCAATCGCGCGCCGCCCTCTTTCAAGCGGAACTGGTCGATCTGCAGCCGGCCAGACTCGAGGGCCGATCGCCGCCACGTCGATCATGTCTGTCGGCTCCCGATCTGGCTGTTGCCGCCGGGTCTGGCGCTACGAGCGTCGGTCTTGGGAATCTGCCGGGTCGCCATCACGGGCGGAGGACGGCAGCGTCATCGGCGTAAAAACACGTCCCCGGCGGTGCGTCTGCGCTCGAAAGATAGGCGTTGAGATCGAGCGTGGAGCCAGGTGCGGCGACCGTGTACGTGACCGTCACCTGCTGCCACGCCGTCGTGAGGGTGATTTGCGCAGTCGCCGTCCCGAGCAAAGTGCCGCTCGCGGAGTACTCGCGGAACCTGAGCTTGAGCGGCTTGCCGGCCGCGTCGGCTCGCACCCAGATGCTGCCCGTATACGTGGCGGCCACCGTCGTGGCTACCCAGTTCGGGGAGTCGTTGAGGCTACAGCTATTCGAGGCCGTCCCCGTGTTCGCGAGCTGCGCGGACCACGAACCGGTATGCCCGCCGGCCACCCTCGCCAGCGTAATGCCGGTACCGGAGCCTGACGTATTCCAGCCAGACGTGTCGGTCTCGAAGCCAGGATTCCTCACGAAGCCGACATTGAGCGAGGCGGTATTCGTCTTTCCGCCGTCGTTGCCCGTTACGGTGTGCGGGCCGCCTGAGGTCGGCGTACAAGTCGCGCCGAGGCACGACCCGTCCGGAGCGATCGAAAAGGTCGTGAACCCGGTCACGTTCCCGATCGAATTGCCAGACGCGTCGAAACCCTCCGCGCTATAGGCCTGCGAGCTGCCCACGCTGATCGTCGCGCTCGACGGACTGATCACGATGTGGTCGAGGCTGCCCGCACCCACCTGCAGCGAAGCAGTGCCGGTCTTGCCTGCGCTCGTGCCGGTCACCGTATGCGCCCCTGTCGCCGACGCGGTGCAGGTGGCGCCCGTGCAGGAGCCGTTCGGCGCGATCGTGAAGGTCGTGCTCGCCGTCAGATCGCCGAGCGAGTTGTCGTACTGATCGCGTCCCTGCGCCGTATACGCCTGCGACCCACCCGCTGAGATCGTCGCCGACGCAGGCGACAGTGCCAGATGGTCGAGCGCACCGGCGGTCACCGTCAGCGACGCCGTGCTCGTCTTGCCGGAGTCGTTGCCGGCCACGACGTGCGACCCCGCCGCCGTCGCCGTGCAGGTGCTACCGGTACACGACCCGTCCGGCGAAATCGAAAACGTCGTGCTCGCGGTCACGTCCCCCAACGAGTTGTTCGAGGCGTCGAAACCTTCGGCTGTATAAGCCTGTGAGCCGCCGGCGACGATCGTCGCGCTGGCAGGGCTAATCACGATGTGATCGAGCACAGCGCCGGCATTGACCTGAAGCGAAGCAGTGCCGGTCTTGCCTGCGCTCGTGCCGGTCACCGTATGTGCCCCTGTCGCCGACGCGGTGCAGGTGGCGCCCGTGCAGGAGCCGTTCGGCGCGATCGTGAAGGTCGTGCTCGCCGTCAGATCGCCGAGCGAGTTGTCGTACTGATCGCGCCCCTGCGCCGTATACGCCTGCGACCCACCGGCTGAGATCGTCGCCGACGCAGGCGACAGTGCCAGATGGTCGAGCACACCGGCGGTCACCGTCAGCGAGGCCGTGCTCGTCTTGCCGCCGTTGTTGCCCGTCACGGTGTGCGGCCCGGCCACGGTCGCCGAGCAGCTGGCGCCGGTACACGACCCGTTCGGCGAGATGGAGAATGTGGTGCTCGCGGTCACGTCGCCGAGCGAGTTATTCGAGGCGTCGAATCCTTCGGCAGTGTAGGGCTGCGAGCCGCCGGCGGCGATCGTTGCGCTCGAGGGCGTGATGACGATGTGATCGACCGAGGGGGCATTCACTTGCAGCGACGCCGTACCGGTCTTCCCCGCGCTCGTGCCGGTCACCGTGTGTGATCCTGCGACCGATGCGCTACAGGTCGCACCCGTACAGGACCCGTCTGGCGTGATCGTGAAGGTCGTGCTCGCGGTCAGATCGCCCAGCGAGTTCTCGTACTGATCGCGCCCCTGCGCCGTGTAGGCCTGCGAGGCGCCTGGAGAGATCGTCGCCAAGGCCGGCGACAGCACAAGATGGTCGAGCGCGCCGACATTCACCGTCAGCGACGCCGAACTCGTCTTACCGGTGTTGTTTCCCGTCACCGTGTGCGGCCCGGCCGTCGTCGCCGTACAGCTCGCGCCCGTACAGACCCCATTCGGTGAGATCGAAAACGTCGTAAACGCTGTCACGTCGCCCAGCGAGTTGTTCGAGGCGTCGAAACCCTCGGCCGTATAAGACTGGGAGCCGCCGGCGCTGATCGTCGCGCTCGACGGGCTGAGCACGATGTGGTTGAGGCTGCCGGCGTTTACCTGGACCGATGCGGTACCGGTCTTCCCACTCTTCGTCCCGGTGACGGTGTGCACCCCGGCCACCGTTGCGCTGCAGCTCGCCCCCGTGCATGAACCATCCGGCGCGATCGTGAAGGTCGTGCTGGCTGTCACGTCGCCGAGGGAGTTTTCGTACTGATCCCGTCCTTCGGCCGTATAGGCCTGGGACCCGCCCGAAGTGATCGTCGCCGACGCCGGAGAGAGCACCAGATGATCGAGCACACTCGCCGTCACCGTAAGCGAACCCGAACTCGTCTTGCCGCTGTTGTTCCCGGTCACCGTGTGCGGCCCGGCCGACGTGGCGGTACAGACATTCCCCGTGCACGAACCGTCGGGCGAGATGGAGAACGTGGTCGACGCCGTAACGTCACCCAACGAGTTGTTGGCAGCGTCGAACCCCTGAGCCGTGTAACTCCGCGAGCCGCCTGCACTGATGCTGGCGCTCGATGGGGTGATTTCGATGTGGTCGAGCGGCACGGCGTCGAACTCGTATGCGCCGCGATCGTCATAGGTTCGGGGCCCGGCGCCGGTATCGGGGATGGTCGGATCGTCGACGCGTGCGCGCCCCTCGACGTCCGTCGCCTGTTGCCCGCTCGCCCCCGAGTTAGCCGAGTCGATTGCGGGCGAGCCCGCGGTGAGGTGGAAGTCGCCGCCCACCGCGTTCTCCCACTTCGGATCGCCTTGGGCGCCGTGCGCCTCTTGTCCTGTTGCGGCCTTGAAAGCTGTGAGCGAGGTGTAGTTCACGGAGTTCCAGATCAGGAGCGTGTCCGCGGCGCTCAGATAGACGAGGTCGTAGTCCATCGTCGTGCCGCTCGTCGAGCCTGCTTCCACACGGATGTCGCCGTGCGTGCGTGGGCTGCTGATGCCGTTGTCGACGCTGATGTTGTTGGCGATCGTCGCGCCGGTGGAGTTGCCTTCGACGTTTATGCCTGCCGTGACGTTCCGATAGACGCTGTTGGCGACGATCCGGTTGCTGTTCGACACGTAGTTGTCAATGCCGTGGTCGCCGTTGTTATAAGTGACGTTGTTGACCACGAGGTTGTTATTCGACCCGGTGTAAAGCTCGATCCCTGAATCTTCGTTGTCATGCGAGACATTCGAGGAGATCGTGTTCGCGGTGGAGCTGTACAAGCGGATCCCGGAGGCGGCTCGCTTGATGACCTGCGCGTTCGCAGAGACCTGGTTCCCGACGATCTGATTCCGCGTACTGCCGCCGAGGAGATAGATGCCGAAATCGGTGTTGTGGTCGACGATGTTCGCTGACACGATCGAGTCGGTCACGGTATCCAGTCGGATTCCCTTGGCCAGCTTGCCTGCGTCGGGTTGGCCGGCAAAGCTGACATGATTTCCCTGGATGGTGACGTTCGAGGAGTTTTTGACGAGAATTCCGTCGCCTCTCGACCCCGTGATGGTGAAGCCCCGGACGGCGACATAGCTGCGGGAAAGCATGTAGAAGCCGTAGCCGCTCCCGTTTGGAGATCCCGTGACCGTTGGCGTATTCGCCGGCGCCGCCTCGAAGCTAATGGGCTCGGTTGATGTGCCCGAGGTGGAAACGTTGACGGTTTCGTCATACGTGCCGGAATTGACCTGCACCGTCTGACCGGCGGTGACGACTGCGGCCGCAGCGCCGATCGTGCAGAACGGCTGCGTCAAACTGCCGGTTCCGGCGTTCGAGCAGTCGGGATTCCCCTTGTCTACGTAGAGGATCGGCTCCGCGGTGGCAACGGCAGATCCGACGGCCGCCGGGAGGAGCAGGGCGAACAGACTGCAGAGGCACAACGCCCGCAGGCCGCACGCGTTCGCGCTTCTCGCGGCGCTGTCGCGCCGGCGCCCCCAACTACCCTCCACGACGGCTCTTCCTCCCCTCAACTCCGACCTCGCGACGAACGCCGAGCGGCGTGTAGCTTCCGACCGTGGTCGCCGCGCTCATCGACATGGTGATACTCGTGTCACCGAAGGTCAATGGGCCGAGGGACCCACTCGCAAGGTCGGCTGCACTGAAAGCCCTTCGGCCGACCCCCAACGCCTCATCACCCGCTCAGTGGCGATATAACAAGCTAGAGAGGGCGGTCCTCATGTCGCAGCCAAGAGCGCCGAAGCCACCACCGAGGCGTCCGCTTCCCTCATATGGGGATACAGCGGAAGGGTCAGGAGCCGCGACGCAACCGAGTCGGTGACCGGGAGAGGACGTTGCGGCTTGAGGTCACGGTAAGCCGAGAACCGGTGAATCGGCGGGTAGTGGACGCTCGTCTGTATTCCGCGCCCAGCCAGGAACGTTCGGACGTCGTCACGCGAGCAGCCGTCGGGGAGGACGACGACGGCGAGGTGATGCGCCGGCTTCGCTCCGCGCTCGGACGCAAACGGCATGGTCAGCCCGTTGGCGCCGTCGAGCGCGGCGCGATACAACGCGACGAGCTGCGCCCTACGGGCGTTCTGTTCTTCGAGCCGCTCGAGCTGGACGAGCCCGATCGCGGCGCGAATCTCGTCCAGTCGGTAGTTGTAGCCCTGCGTGACGACGTCGTAGCTGTTCGCATGGCCTCGATGGCGGTCCCACGTAAGCGTGGTCATCCCGTGAGACCGCAGCAGGCGGATCCTTTCAGCGAGCAGGTCGTCGTCGGTAATGATGACGCCTCCTTCACCGATCGGCAGATTCTTGTTCGAGAAGAAGCTGAAGCAACCGATGTCGCCGATCGTTCCGCACTTGCGATCGTTCCAGGTCGCGCCCGGGGCATGCGCCGCGTCCTCGATCAGCTCCAGACCGTGCCGCGCGGCAAGGTCGAGAATCTCTTGCATGCGGCACGGATGCCCGCCGTAATGCATAACGACAACAGCCTTCGTCGCGGGGCCAATCGCGGCCTCGAGATCGCGGGGGCTGACGTTCAGGTCCCGGTCGCCCACGATGTCGCAGAAGACGGGCGTCGCTCCGGTGTGGTGGATCGCGTTAGCTGCGGCGACGAAGTTGAGCGACGGGACGAGAACCTCGTCGCCGGGACCGCATCCGACGGCGAGCAAGGCGAGGTGAAGTGCCGCCGTTCCGTTCGCGACCGAGAGCGCGTGCTTCGAGCCGGAGAAGGCAGCGAACTCACCCTCCAGCGCGGCGACGTTCGGACCCATGCTCCACCAGCCCGACCGAACCGCAGCCAGCACGGCTGCCTCGATCGTCTCGTCGACGAGGACATCGGAGAGTGGCACGAGCCACGTCTGGTCACCCGGCGGCGAGCCATCACGGCGGCTCGCGACCATGTGCTGCGCGCTCGTCGTCGTCGTCACCTGCCTAAACCTCCCCGGTCGCGACGAAGGAGCTGGGCCCTCCGTTGGTATGGACCCACGCGCTAACCGCCTGCTCGTAGTCTTCGCGCCGTCCGATGTCGAACCAGAGCCCCTTGTAACGGTAGGCACCGACTCGCTCGCCGCTGTCCAGAAGTGCCTGCACGAGCTCGGGGAAGTCGAAGCGGCCGTCCTTCGGAATGTAGGAGAGAGCGTCCGGTTCGAGCACGTAGATGCCCATGCTCACGGTCGACATCATCTCGGGCTTCTCGAGGTACGCCTCGACGCGATTCCGCCGGCCGTTGCTTCCGAGGTGGAGCACGCCGTAGTTCACCTGGATCGGCCGCTCGTGGGTGGCGATCGTGAGCATGTTGCGACTGCGGCGGTGGTAGCGAAGGAGCGTTCCGTAGTCCAGAGCCGTCAGGACGTCGCCGTTCATCACGATGAACGCGCTTTCCAAGCCCGGGACAAGGCGGAGGGGCGCAGCCGTTCCCAGGGCCTTCTCCTCCTGGACGTACGTGACCTGGACGCCGTCGTCTGCGCGATTGCTGAGAACCGCCTCGATTAGGTGCGAGAGGTAGCCGACGCAGAGCGTCACGTTCGTTATGCCACACGTCGCCAACTGCCCGAGCACGAGCTCGAGGATGGAGCGATCGCCGATCGGCATGAGCGGCTTCGGCAGCACCGACGTGTAGGGCGCGAGGCGCGTTCCTCGCCCCCCCGCGAGCACCACAGCCCTGGCGGGGCGACGGCGCGTGCGCGCCGTGAGGTCGTCATTAAGCGCGTAGACACCCTCGGTCATCCTCTACCTCGCGCCCGTGGTGACAGCGACCGTTTGCGCCTCTGGCCGGCGTCTCAATCTGAGCTCGCCGGTCGAGCGGTGTACCGAGATGTTGCGCCTCAGGAGCACCGCCACGGCCGTCCATGCCAGAATTCGCAGGTCCAGCAAGAGCGATCCGCGCTCCACGTACAGGAGATCCAGCGCGACCTTCTGGGGCAGTAATCGCCGGACGTAGTCGTCGACGGCCCCTTCGGCATCGAGGATCTCGCTCTCCTTCGCGAAGGCGAGCTGAGAGAGGCCCGTGACGCCGGGCTTGACGGACAGGATCCTCGCGTACGCCTCGCGCTGGCCCGCGACGAAGCTCGCATCCTCGGGGCGGGGTCCCACGAGGCTCATCTCGCCCTTCAGGACGTTCCAGAGTTGGGGAACCTCGTCGATCTTCGTCTTCGCCAGGACCTTGCCGAGGCGCGTCAAGCGGGCGTCGTCCTGCGTCGTAAGCGCCGCTCCCGTCGCGCCGTCGCGCATCTTGCGGAACTTCAACATCGTAAGCCGCTCGCCTCGAAAGCCGACACGCGGCGAGCGGAAGAAGAGAGGACCGCGGGTAGTCACCTTCAACGCCGTTCCTACGACGACAAGCAACGGCAGCAGGACGATGAGGACACACCCCGCTCCGACGACGTCGAGGACGCGCTTCGCGATCCTGCTGGACCGCCGCAATTGGCGGCTGCTCACAAACACTCTCCCCATTTGGCCCAGACTCCCCGGCCTGGATTGCGCGAAGCGGGCAACGTGCCGCAGCCCACTCCCAGCGACCACGTTACCCGTGGTGCTGTGGCGCTTCAATAGGCCGATAGGCCCTCGGTTGCGTTGAGAAAACTCAACACCGTGGTGGGACCCGCGGGCCCTCTGCCCGGCGGCGGTGCCTACCGACAGCCGCAATTGGACCGCAAAGCGGCGCAACCGCCCGCTCGAGAATGCGTCGGATTCGGCCGTTGGCAGCGGAAACACACCGAACTATCCGTTCGGCTAGCCAAGCCTATTACGAGTGCGACCTTCGGCCCATTGACAAGCCTGCGCATGAAGGCGAGGCTAGGGTCGTACCACTACGAGAGGGAGAGCGAGTCTTTGGAGTCCTTCGAGCGGGCGCGCGCGGAGCCGCAGCCACTCGCGAAGGGTGAGCCGGTCGGGCCTCATGTGGCGACCGCCTCTCATCCTTTTCATGCCCAGCACTCGGGGAGCGAGGCCGGCATGGAGCTGAGCGAGGCGGCGCGCCGGATTTTCCAGCACTCGCGCCTCATCGTGCTCTGCATTGTCTTCGTGCTCATTGGCACGGGCATGACATTGTTGGTGCGGGGCGGAAACGCGACGTTCACCGCCTCCACTCGCCTCGTCCTCGACACGCCAGATCCCAAGTCACGCTCCGAATCGACCTCGATCGCGGACACGGCGAAGGCAATCGCGACCAGTCCCGCGCAGGTCCGAGCCGCCCTCGCAGATGCCCATATCACGAATCGGGACCCTGCGGACGTGGCGAAGAATCATGTGTCGATCCGCGCGCTTGGCACATCGGCCGTCGTCCAGCTCTCGGTGAGCGACCGGAACCGGCGAATAGCGGCCGCCGTCGCAAATGCGCTGGCCGCCCGGATCATCCACACGCGTTTGGTCGTGAGCAACGGGCAGCTCCAGCAGATTTCGGACGACCTCGAGCAGCGAATCGCCGGCTTGAACACGAAGATCGAGGGTCTCGACGCCCGGATCGACTCTCTCAACCTCCGCCTCGCCAACGCAGGAAGTGGAGCGGCGGCGAATGCAATCCGTTCGCGGCGCGACGCAACGGCACGGTCGCGGGACTTCCTGGCCCAGCAGCGGGGGGTTCTCGAGTCGGAGCGCGTGAGCCTTCTCTCGACCGACGCACTCCGCCTCAAGCCCTCGATCATCAGCCCGGCGACTGTGCCGCAACACAAAGACCCGTCTCAGTGGCTGTCGTACCTGGTGCTCGGAACACTCCTCGGCCTGATCCTTGGTGTCGGGTGCGCCGGCTTGCTGGAGGTGCTCCGGCCGACGGTGGTCGGCGGCGACGCCGTGGCGCGGGAGCTGGACACGCCGGTGCTGGGCGCGCTGCCGAACGACTCGGATGCGGCCGCCGCGACAATATTGCCCGGCCTCTCCGCACGGCTCTGGCTCGCTGCCGAAGGCGCAGGGGTGGAGGCGGTGGCCTTGCTTTCGGCAGTGCCGGACCTGGATCTATCTCGTCTGGCGGAACGTCTGGAAGCGACGCCATCCGACACCGTCGATCCGGAGCGCAACGGGGGAGCCGCGGAGCGCGCGCGCCTCCGGATCCGGCCGTACACCCTTCACGACTCGTCGCCCACGGCACCGTCGCGGGTTGGGCTGGTGCTTGTCGCACCGCCAAAGTTGAGGAAGGCGAAGCTCGCCGACCTCAACGATGTTCTGAGAATGATCCCCGTCCCGCTGCTCGGCCTGCTCATCTCGACCGCCTCGCCTTCGGCCTTGCACCGACTGCCGAAGCAAGTGGTCGCGCGCTAAAGGCGCTCGGGCACCGGCGCCGTGGACGGCGTGAAGCAGCCCCCGACTCTCTCCGCCGCTTCGACCATTACGAACGGGAATGTCGGCATGACGGAATCCACCGCGACCGCACTGCGGTTCCTCGGTGACCTCAGTCGGAGTGGTGTTCGCTACTGCCAGTTCAAGAGCAATGAGCACCTCATCGCGGGGTTGGAGGGGCGTACCGACCTCGATCTCCTGTTCGACGAACGCCACGTCGAACTGATCGAAGAGGTCCTCGCTCGCCATGGCTTCAAGCGATTCCCAGCTCACCCCTCGCGACGTTATCCGGGGGTCGAAGACTTCTTCGGCGTCAACGAAGACACCGGACGCCTCCTGCATTTACAGCTGCACTACCGGCTCGTGGTCGGAGAGCGCTTCTTCAAGAACTACCGCCTGCCCTGGGAGCAGAAACTGCTGGAGACGCGCGTTCTAGACGAGGCCACCGGGGTTTTCGTTGCAGATCCGGGCTTCGAGTGGCTCCTTCTCGTCTGTCGGGCCGCCCTCAAGGTCAGGTGGCGCGAACGGTTGCTCAGTTCGGTCGGCTCGCACCCCAACGAGCTGCGCGCGATGTTGCCTGAGCATTCCTGGCTCGGGAGTCGTACGCACGTGGCTGCTCCGCGAGAAATCGCCCGTCGAGTCCTCGGCGATCGAGCTGCCGAGATCGTGGAGCACGCTCTGAATGAGGATCTTCCTCTCCGTCGTCTGAGGCTCCTGCGCCGTGAGCTACTCGGAAATCCCAACGTCTTCCGCGCCTACCGCCGGCTGCCGGCGCTCAGCCGCCGTTGGAGCCGCGAGCTCAGATGGTTCGTCGGCACAGTCAATCGGCGTTACCTCCACCACGCGTTCCCCTACTCCCGATCCGGTTCGAGCGGCGGGACGGTCATCGCTGTCGTCGGAAGCGACGGGGCCGGAAAGTCCTCCGTCACCCGGACGCTCCACTCCTGGCTGTCGGGGAAGGTGGACGTCATACCGATCTACTTCGGAAGCGGCGATGGACGCTCGTCGATCCTGCGCTGGCCTCTGAAGCTCGCCCTCGGGCTCGTGCGCCGTCGTTCCAGGACGCCGCGCCTGGACCCCGTCGAGCGCCAGCAGCGTCACATCACGTTCGCGCGGGCTCTGTGGGCGGTCGCGCTTGCCCGCGAGAAGAGGTCCAAGCTCCGTCTGGCCATGCATGCGCGGGAACGAGGGTTCGTCGTCGTCTGCGATCGGTATCCGCAGACCCAGGTTGCCGGCGTGAGCGACGGCCCCCTCCTCGGGCGCTGGAACACGTCGAAGTCACGAATGAGAAGGGCCGTGGCGCGGTGGGAGGAGAACATCTACCAGTCGGCCAGGGAACTTGCGCCGGATGTCGTGCTCCGTTTGCTCGTCACGCCCGAGACGGCCATGGCCCGTAGGCCGGAGGATGATCCCCGAGAGCTGAGCTTTCGCACTCGACTAGCCAACGATCTCCGATTCGAAACTGCCCGGCTCGGCGTTATCGACATCGATGCCGACGGCGATCTCGAGTCGGTCGTACTCGAGGTGAAGCGACGGCTGTGGCCGATCATCTGACACTCGCCCGGCCGATCGTCGTCGAGTTCTTCGGTCTACCCGGGGTCGGCAAGTCCCACGCGACGCGGCTGCTCGCGGCACGTCTTGCCGCGGCCGGAATCGCGACCCGCTCGGCGGCGCTGATCATCAACCATGAGCTGTCCGGCTGGCGGCGAGTTCTGTACAAGTGCGGCATTTGCGGCGGCGAGCTCGTACGTGGCCCGCGTCGCGCATGGCGCCTCGCGCAGACGTTAGTGCGCACCGGCCAGAGAAATCGCCTGGAAGTGGTGCGGCTCTTCTACAACTGGCTCGTTCTCGAAGGGGTCGTGCGACGAGCCCGAACCCGCCACGCGGTGGAGGTGCTCGACGAAGGCCTGTTCCAGATTCTCTGGTCGGTGGGGCTTGCCGGGCGTGACGGGGCGATCGGTGAATTTACCTCCATAATCAGTGACGGCGCTGGCTCCAGCCTGCCGATGCCCGATGTCCTCGTGGTGGTGGACGCGCCGCTCGAGATCATCCTCGAACGATTGACGGTGAGGGGATCACGGGATTCACGCGTCGATCGAATGAATAACCCCGAGCGCCGGCAGGCGTTGCTACGCGGCGCGGATCTCCTCTCCGAGGTCCTCTCAGAGGAGGTAGGGCTGGTGGGCGGATGTTTCGGGCCTGCCCTGCGACGCCTGCGCACAGATGATCCCCAGGCTCTCGGAGCCGATGTCGAAGCACTCGCCTCGGAGGTGGTCTCGCTGGCCGGCGACGAACGGACCGTGCTGTCCCGCGGCCCCAAGCTCTCTCAGCGTGATTTCGTCTCGTCCAGCAGTCGCCGATAGATGTCGTCCGGCGGCATGGCGATGAAGCCGCTGGGTCCACTCGCGGCAATCGCCCTCGCTGCATGCTGCGCCGGGTCGCACGTGGACCCCGGCGCCGGCGCTCCCACACTGCCGCGCCTTGCACCATCCCACGCTCGGTTTTCGGCAATCACGCGCGGCAACATCAAGCCGCCTCGCTACCGCTTCATGATCAACTCCGATCATGGCAATCAAGCGACTGTCGCCTCCTATGGCTACAACCTTCTCGACGTCACCTACAAGGAGGCGGCCGACGCGCTCCCGGCAGGAACGCGCGCACTCGTCTGGGTCGGCGACTACGACAACACGAAATGCGCCTGGGAGATGCCGGACGCCGCACTGGTCAAGAAGCTCAGAGGGATGGCCGGCGATCCCAAGGTCGCGGGCTACTACTTCTCCGATGAGCCCGATCCCCGCGCCTGTCCCGACGCTCCCGCCGAGCACAAGGCGCGCTCGGGCCTGATCCACACGCTCGACCCCGGCAAGCTGACGATCATGGCGATGGACTCCAATTCGCGCCAGGCCAGCCTCGACCAGGTTCCGAGCTGGGTCGGCGTCGCAGACTACGTCGCCCTTGATCCCTACCCCTGCTACCAAGGCAAGCCGTGCAACTACGGTTGGATCGACACGATCATCGCCGCTGCCAATCGCGCGGGCCTGCGCTACTGGGGAATGGCGCAAGCGTTCGAGGATTCCACCTGGCGCTGGCCCACACCGGCCGAAGCGAGGCACATGCTGACGCAGTGGGCGCACTCGCGGCAGGCGGGATATATGACCTTCGCGTGGAAGTGGGCGGGGCGCAGTCTGCACAGCCGCCCTCGCCTGCTGGCAGTGTTCAAGCGTTTCAACCGAGGCGCGCTTCGGAGTCCGGCCCCGGCGGCCAAGCGTCGGGCGCTCGCGGGAACGGCGGATGAGATCCATTACACGTTCACAGGCCCCGCCTCGCTCGCTTTCGACTGGAGAGGCAGCGCGAACACCATTCGCTTCGGTCGAACGTCACGATATGGCAAGACCGTCCGCGCCCACCGTGCGACGCCGGCCCCGTTTTCCTCCGCGGGCCTGTTCTGGGAGGCCAGGATCACGGGGCTGAAGCGGGGGAGGAGCTACCACTATTCGATCGGGGGAGGTCCGGATCGCCTCATGGCCACGGCCCCAACAAAGGGCTTTCGCTTTGACGTCGAAGCCGACGTCGGCGACTCTGGCAGCTACGGCAACGTCCGCTCGACGCAGGAGCAAATCGCTGCTGACAAGCCGGCCTTCGTAATCGTCGCCGGCGATCTTTCGTACGGAAACGCCCATGGCCAATCAGCGGTCGATCGGCACTTCAACGACGTCATGGTGTGGAGCCGGCGGGCGGCGTACATGCCCGCCTGGGGAAACCACGATGGCGTGGTCCGATTCATCTCGTACCCGGAGCCGTACACACGTGCGACATGGCCGGACTGGCGGTCGCAAGTCGAGCGGCTAATGGCCTCGGCTCAGGCTAACCCGCGCATCCATTTCATCGTGACTTTCGGCCATCGCCCGGCCTATTCCACCGGGCACCATTCGGGCGAGTCGACCCTCGCAGGGATCCTGGACACATTCGGCGACCGCTATTCGAAATACGTCTTGAACCTCAACGGCCACTCTCACAATTACGAGCGGTTCGCGCCCATCCACCACGTCGTACACATAACGGCCGCTGGGGGCGGCGCTTCCCTGGAGCCGTGGGCGACCACCGACTCCCGCACCGAATATCGCGCGCTCCACCTCGAGCACGTCCGCGTGAACGTCACCTCGACCGCCATGCGGATCCAGGCGGTCTGCGGACCTGCCAGCTCAGCCGATGGCAGTTCCTGCCCGGTCGGCAAGACGATTGACTCCTACGTCATTCGGCGCCGATAGCCGCTAGTGCAGCTTGATCCGCTTCTTGGCCGTCGAGGAGAGACCGGCCGTATCCGTGACCGTCACTATTACTGTGTAGCCGCCGGCGGCGGCATAGGTGTGGTTCGCCGTCGCGCCGGCCTGCGGCCCTACGAGCGCCGACCCGTCGCCGAAGTCGAAGCTGTAGCTCGAGATCGGCGTCGCGTCAGCGTCCGTGGACGCGGAAGCGTCCGCAGTCGCCGACAGCCCTGACGCCTGCACGCTCAGGCGCGCCGCCGGAGCACCGTCCGTCACCGTCACCTGCGCGCTCGCCGTAGACGCCAGCCCGCCCGTGTCCGTCACCGTCACGGTCACCGTATACGTGCCCGGCGCGGTGTAGGTATGGGTCGCCGTAGCGCCGGCCTGCGGCCCCACGAGCGCCGACCCGTCGCCAAAGTCGAAGCTGTAGCTCGAGATCGGCGTCGCGTCAGCGTCCGTGGACGCGGAAGCGTCCGCAGTCACCGACAGATTGATCGTCCCGGAAATAGGACTCACGCTCAGCGCGGCGGTGGGCGCAGCATCCTGGCCGACGGCCGTAACCTGAACCATCCCCGTGGCAGTCGACGCCAGCCCGCCCGTGTCCGTCACCGTCACCGTCACCGTATGGGTGCCCGGCGCAGTGTAGGTATGTGTCGCCGTAGCGCCGGCCTGCGGCCCCACGAGCGCCGATCCGTCGCCGAAGTCGAAGCTGTAGCTCGAGATCGGCGTCGCGTCAGCGTCCGTGGACGCGGAAGCGTCCGCGGTGACCGTGAGTGGGGCGGAGCCGGACGAAGGCACTACGGCGAGGGCGGCAGTGGGAGCCCTATCGGTGGGTGGGGCCCCGGCCTGAAACTCGTAGGCCCCGCGGTCGTCGTAGGCCCTTGGCCCGGTGCCGGTGTTCGGTGTGGCCGGATCGTCGACACGGGGGCTTCCGTCGACGTCGGTGCTGGGCTGACCGTTTGCACCCGAGTTCGCGGAATCGATCGCCGGGGAGGCGGCGGTGAGGTGAAAGTCACCCGTCGCCGCGCTCTGCCAACTGGGGTCGCCTTCGATGCCGTGCACCTCCTGCCCAGTGGCCGTTTGGAAGGCCTTGAGCGACGAGTAGCTCACGGAATTCCAGATCAGGATGGTGTCCGGCGTCGTCAGATAGACGAGGTCGTAGTCCATGGTCGTCCCGGCGGTCGAGCCCGACTCGATTCGGATGTCGCCGTGTGTGCGAGGGCTCTTGATGCCGTTGTCGACGCTGATGTTGTTGGCGAGGGTCGCCCCTGTGGAGGTGCCCTCCACATTGATGCCCGCAGCGACGTTCTTGTAGACGGTGTTGCCGATGATGCGCTGGCCGGTGCATGTCAGATCGTCGATGCCGTGGTCGCCGTTGTCGTAGGCGACGTTGTTGTAGATGAGTGTGTTGTTCGAGCCGGCGTAGGCCTCGATCCCGGTATCCTCGTTGTCGTGGGTGATGTTGCCGTCGATGGTGTTTCCGGGTGCGTCATAGAGCTTGATGCCCGGTGCCGCCCGCACGTATTGCCTGGCGTTGTCGAAGGTGACGTTGTTCCGCACCTCGTTGCGGGTCGATCCAGCCTTCAGCTCGATCCCGGCGTGCGTGTTGTGGTCGGCGGTGTTCCCCGCTATCAGCGAATCGGTGCTGTTACTCAGCGAGATTCCGGCCTTGGTGGAGCCGCTGATCGGTTGCCCGGAGTAGCTGACGTGGTTCCCGGCGATCGTGATGAACGAGGAGTTCGAGACATAGATGCCGTTGCCGCTCATGTTGGTGACGGTGAAGCCGCTGATCGTGATCCAGCTCTTGCTCGAAACGGTAAAACCGTTGACCTTTCCGCTCAGAGTCACGCTCGCTCCTGGGGCGGTCGTGAACACGATCGGCGCGGTGGAGGTTCCTGACGTCGTGACGCTGACGTTCTCTGAGTAGGTACCGGCGGCAACCTGGACGCTCTGCCCGGCCACGACCTTCGACGCGGCGGCACTGATCGTGCAGAACGGCTGGTCTACGGTTCCTGAGCCGGCGTCCGAGCAAGCGGGATTCGCTCGGTCGACGTACAGAACCGGACCGGTTGCTGCGCTCAGCGATCCCGGAACGAGGGCAAGCGCCAGACCGGCCACGAGGGGCCCGAGCGCGCGCCCCCAAGTCTTCCTTCTCTTCACTTCTCCCCTACCGGTAATCGGGCGTAGGCTACGCCCGAAGCAACTCTTACGCCGCCGCAGTAACACCGATTTTCGCACGCGCGGGTTCAATGGTCAATGGCGAGAGCGTGCTGCGAGTCGGCTGGGATGCAACGGGCGGCTACGGACCCGGCGGAACAGGCGCCGGGGCCGGGGTAAACGCCTCCTTCACGAGCCGAAGAACCTTGGCACGCCGTCCCTCCGCGACCGGCTGCAGACCGCCGAACTCCAGTCGCGCGAGCTCGACGAGCCCCGAGCGGCGCAGGGTCTGGAAACCCAGGTCGGCGAGGAAGTCGGCAGGAAAGATCGTCTTGTGCACCTGAAAGCGTTCGTACTGCGACTCCCCCTCGCGGTAGCGGTACGCGAACGTCTCGAGCGCCCTCGCGCCCTTGTCCTTCGAATCCCCGATCGCCGCCAGGAAGAGCGACTGCATCACCCAGGGGCTCGACGTTTCGACGAGGTACGCGCAAGTCACCAGAACGGCGTCGTGGGACGGCGGCCCGGCGGGCAACTCCGCTGCCCGCGGGAACAGGCCCGCCGGCCCGTACTGCATCGAGCCGAGCACGCGCCCGTCACCGTCGTAGTACACCGTTCCCCACGGCCCCCACTCCGTCTCGGCCTTCTCGATCCACTTCCGCTTGTCCGTCTCGCGTCCCTCGCGGGTCTGCCACCAGATGCACTCGTGGCAGACGGTCGGCGCGTCCTGCAGCGTTACGCCCGTCAGCCCCGTGATGCGCGGACCGCTCACTCTGATCCGATTTCGTCGACGATCACGTCGACGGCCTCCGGCTCGACGTTTGCCATCCGCCTGAGATATCCGCCGACGCGCCGCTGAACCTCGCGGCCGACGTCGGGGATGGAGGCTCCCCACTCCACGGCAAGGTGCAACTCGACGCGCAGCCGACCATCCTCCCCAAGCACGCGCACGCCCTTGTGCCGGTGCAGCGCGCTCTCGACGAGGCCGCCCACGCCCTCGACCTCGCGCGCCGCATCGGCCGCATAGCTGGCGAGGATGTCGCTCGAGATCGTGGCCATCAGGCGCGTTGTAGCACCAGCTCGGTCGCCTCGGGACGCGCGAAGAACCGGAACGGGACGAACGTCGTGCCGAGCCCGGGCGACACGTGCATCGTCCCGCCCGGCTCCTCGTACAGACCGGTGGTGTAGCGCATGTGCGGGTGCGCGAAACGGAACTTCCGCGTTCGGCCGAGCGGGAGCGAGATCTGGCCGTCGTGCATGTGGCCGGCGAGGACGAGCTGGAAGGCTCCCGCCGGCAGGAAGTCGAGGACGTAGGGAAAGTGACACAGAAGAATGCGAAGGTCGGCGGAGTCGTCGACGAGCCGCCAGGGCTGAGACCGGCGTTGCCGATAGGCGCGCGGGTCGACACCGACGACCTGTACACGGAGCCCGCGCAGCTCGACCGTCTCGCTCTCGTCCAGCAACAAGCGCGCGGGAGCGAGCTCAGTCAGCCCGGCGGCGCGGGAGAACGGATCGCGGCTGTGCTCGACGTCGTGGTTCCCGAGGACGACGAACGCCGGGCCGAGACGTCGAAGGAGATCGCGCAGGACCGGCTCGCCGCGTGGCCTCGAGACGAGGTCGCCGGTGATCAGCACGAGGTCGGGCTCACGTTGCGTCACCCATTCGATCGCGCGCTCCACCGCGCGCGAGCCGCGTGAGGGCAGTCCGAGGTGGAAATCGGAGAGGTGTGCGATCCGCACTCCCGCGAGCTGCTCCGGCAATCCCGGCAAGGCGACCTCGAGCGTCCGCAACCGCACCCAGCCCGCCTCGAACCACCCCCAGCCGACACCGGCACTAGCAATGGCGCCCAACAAGGCTCCGGCGCGAGATCTTCGGGAGATCATCGCGCCGGAAACCGCCCCTCCGTAGGGATAGACGCCGCCGAGGTCCGGATCTTGCGCGCGGGTGAGCTCAGACCTCGAGCTGCTCGAGAACAGGCGCGACGGAGACCACGTGGCGCTTGAACTTGAGCTCGGATTCCTCGAACCCCGCCGCGACTCCGACCAGCTGGGAGAGGTGCAGAATCGGCATGCGGAAGTCCTTTCCCGTCGCGGCCTTGAGCTTCGACTGCCAGGCATCGAGCGAGAGATGGCACAGCGGGCACGGCGTCACCATCGCATCAGCGCCCGCCTCCTGCGCCTGCTCGATCGGTTGGATCAGCTCGCCGAGCGCCGTCTCCTCGCGCGCCTGGATGATCGGGAAGCCGCAGCACTTGATCTTCGCCGGGTAGTCGACGGCCTCGCCGCCGCAGGCTTCGATGATGCGCTCGAGCGACCAGGGCCGGTCGGGATCCTCGAACCCGAGGAGCTTCGAGGGCCGCAGGATCTGGCAACCGTAGAAGGGGGCGATCTTCAATCCCTTCAGGCCCTTGTGCGCCGCCTGCTTGAGCAGCTCGTAGCCCTCGCCCTCCGCGATCTCCCAGAGCAGGTGACGCACCTCGACGTTGCCGCTGTACGGCGGGACACGGACGCGCTGGAGGTTGTCGCTCACGCGCGCGCGCAGCGCATCGTCGTTCTTCAGCTGCCAGTTCGCCTGCCTCAGATTCAGCGTGCAGACGTTGCAGATCGTAAGGAGCGTGTCGCAACCGGCGGCTTCCGCGTAGGCGAGGATCCGGGCGTTCAGGTGGAGGTAGTAGTCGGGCTCGGCCTCGTGGATGTCGCCGGCGCCGCAGCACGTCACTGACTCGAGCTCCACGAGCTCGAGTCCGACTTTGGGTGCGAGCGCCTGCGTGGAGGAGTCCAGCTCCTTCGCGGAGAGGGACGCTAGGCAGCCCTTGTAGTACGCGACCCTTCTCATCCCTCGGCCGGAGGCGGCTCCACGCCTGGTTGCACTTCCGGATCGCTCGTCTTCACGCCGGCCTGCTCGGCGAACTCGATCCGGCCGAGCGCGTGCTCGCCCTGGACGATCCCGAGCGCGCCGTCGCGGCCCTGTTCCTTGACGAGGTTGTAGAGGGCGCGGGACTGCGTCACGTCCTTGGCGACGTGGGGCGGCACCGGCGGCGGGATCTTTCCGTGCCGCGCGAGCCCCAGCGCGAACTTCGTCTGCTTGATCGCGGAGACGATCCCCTGGCTTTTCGGGACGAGCTCCATCTCCCGCAGCCAGCCGGTCGTCTTCGCCGAGGTGACGAACCACTTCGCGTGCTTGGCACCGATGTCGTGGTCGACGCCCTGCCGGATCGACTCGGCGCCGAGCTTCGCGATCGCGTCACGCGGGTCGACGCCCTTGGGGCAGCGCTCATTGCAGAAGTAGCAGCGCGTGCAGTCCCAGATGCCGTGCTCCTCGTTGTACGCGTTGAGACGCTCGACGTCCGCCTTGTCGCGCGTGTCGCCGACGAAGCGCATGCCCTTGGCGAGCGCCGCCGGGCCGAGAAACTCGGGGTCGGACTCCATCGAATTGCACTCGGAGACGCAGCAGCCGCACATGATGCACAGCGCCTCCTTGTGGATCACGTTCATCTGCTGCTGCGAGACGACCCGCTCCTTCTCGGCGACCTCGTCGTAACCAGGATCGAGCCAGGGCTTGATCGCGCGGATCTTTCCCCAGAACGGATTCATGTCGACGACGAGGTCCTTCAGGACCGGGAGATTCCCCATCGGCGAGATCACCGGCTCGTGCCCGGACTTGGCGATGTCGTACATGCGCGTCTTGCAGGCGAGCACGGCGGCCCCGTCCATCCGCATCCCGCACGAGCCGCAGATCATCATGCGGCAGCTCTTGCGGTACGAAAGGGTGCCGTCGTAGCGGTCCTTGATGATGTCGAGCACGTCGAGCAGCGTCACCCAGTCGGGCGCCTCGACCTCGTAGCGCTTCAGCTCCTTGTCGCCGGTCTCGGCGTCGTAGCGCCAGATCTTCAGCGCGAGCTCGATCGTCGTCGAGCCGGGAGCAGGTGCGAGATCGCTGTGCATAGGATCAGCCTCCGCCCAGGATCTTCTTGAGCGTCGTCGTCTCGGATGCCTTGGGAACGTCGATCTCGACGTCGCCGAAATCGAACAGTTCCATCTCGAGGACGAACGAACCGCCGCTCGGATGCCAGTCCATCTTCAGGCGTCGGACGAGACTCGAGCCGTCGACCCAGACCTCGAGCGGGATCTCCTTGATGCCGGCGCCTTGCGTCACCTGTCTCAACGCCTTCGCCGCCTCGGGCGAGACGCGCTTCGCGACCTTGTCGAGCTGGATCCGCGCCTCGTAATGCGTCGTCTCGACCCCGCGCACCGTCTCCTGGCCGTGCTCCTCGACGTTCGACGTGGCCCGAAGGTATTCGAGCATCTTCGACGGGTCGTTCTGGCCGATGTCGAAGCCCGACTCGTCATCCGGGATCACGACCCACTTCCGGCCCACGAGCTGCGTGAACGGTCCGCCGCGGAAATAGAAGTCGTGGCCGGCGCCGATCGCCTCGAACGTGACGTCCTTGCCTCGAAGGCCCTTCATGCCCAGGATCTCGGCCGGCATCGTCATACGCATGTGCAGCTTGCGGCCGTGGTCGGCGATCTCCCCCGGGCCGCGGAACTCGACGGTCTCGCCTCCCTGCTCGGAAATCCGAGCGCTCAGCACGAAGTGCGCACCCGGCACGTTGGTCGTCTTCTCCGCCGCCTCTGCGATCGGGTCGAGCGACGCGACGTCTCCCCCGCAGGCGCAGAGCGGTAGGACGATCAGGAGGAGTGCGAGCGCACGTTTCACTAGTACGTGCGCTCCTGCGGCTGCCACTTGGTCATGGTCACCGGCTTCCAGTCCGGCTGCGGGCGGCCGTCGACCAGCGTGACGAGCGTGTGCTTCATGTAGTTCTCGTCGTCTCGGGCGGGATAGTCGTGCGGGCGCGCGTGGGCGCCGCGGCTCTCTTTCCGCGCCAGACCGGCGACGATCATGCTCTCCGCGAGCTCGAGCAGGAACCCGAGCTCGAGTGCCTGGGTGAGGTCGTTGTTGAAGATCTGGCCCTTGTCCTCCACGACGACCCGTTCGTAGCGCTCGCGCAGCGACGCCACGATCTCCCCCTGCTGCTCCATCTGGTCCTCGCGCCGGAAGACTCCGAAGTTCTCGTGCATCGTCTGCGCGAGCTCGTCACGGATCTTCCAGGGCCGCTCGCCGTCGGTGCGGTCGAGCAGCTCCTTCAGCTCACGCTCGGCGTCGGTCTCCGTGGACGGCGGCACCTCGACCGTCGTGTGCGACAGAGCCCAGTCCGCAGCATGCTGACCGGCGCGCTTGCCGAAGGTGATCGTCTCCATCAGCGCGTTGCCGCCCAGGCGGTTGGCCCCGTGGACGGAGACGCAGGCGCACTCGCCGGCGGCATACAGGCCTTCGACCGACGTCAGTCCCCACACATCGGTGTCCACGCCGCCCATGTGGTAATGCGCGCCGGGCCTCACGGGGATCGGCTCGTAGATCGGATCGACGCCCGCGAACGTCATCGACAGCTCGCGCGTTCCGTGCAGCCGCTCGAGGATGCGGTCGGCGCCGAGGTGCCGCAGGTCCAGCAGGACGTTGCCGTCGACTCCGCGCCCCTCGTCGATCTCGGTCTGCTCGGCCCGGGAAATGACGTCGCGAGAGGCGAGCTCCATCGCGTTCGGCGCGTAGCGCTTGAGGAAGCGGTCGTTTTCGGAGTTGAGCAGATACGCCCCCTCCCCGCGGCAGCCCTCGGTGATGAGGACTCCGGTCGGCGCGAGCGTCGTCGGGTGGAACTGCATCATCTCCATGTCCTCGAGTGCCACACCGACGCGTAGCGCCATCGCCATGCCGTCGCCGGTGCAGGCGTACGCATTCGTCGTCCCGACGTAGAGTCGGCCCGCGCCGCCCGTGGCGAGGATCACCGTCTTGGCCCCGATCGACTTGAGGCCGCCGTTGACGAGATCCCAGGCGATCACGCCCTGGCAGCGGTCGTCGTTCATGACGAGCTTCCAGGCGAAGTACTCCTCGTACGTCCGGATCTCGCGTTTCATCACCTGCTCGTAGAGGACGTGCACGAGCACGTGACCCGTGATGTCGGCCGCGTACGCGGTGCGCGGCTCCCCCGCGGCGCCGAACGGGCGCTGCGCGATGCGGCCGTCGTCCG
>WNGF01004928.1_pt1 | contig 25073 bp, 26 predicted proteins | sample 5400641 | NCBI WGS metagenome assembly WNGF01 (sample SAMN13153371, study PRJNA577476) | soil metagenome | isolation source: 80 cm soil or saprolite under grassland replicate 2 | place: USA:California | collected 2016-06-15 | reverse complement strand
ACGGCTCCCGGCCGGCTGTCCCGGCCGCCCTGGCGGCGATCTTCTCGGCCCTGGCCTTCTCCGACCAGGCCGCCAGGACGTTGTCCTTGTGCGGCCGGATGGGACAGTGCTCGTCGCGGTTGCCGAACTCGTCGCAGTAGCCGAGCGGGACGCACTTGGGCGCCAGGAAGGAGCCCAGGAACGGGCTGACGGCGAAGATCTCGTGACGGATCAGCTGGAACAGCCGGCGGATCTCCCACTGGGCCATCGTGCACAGCCGCAGCCCGCTCATGTGGATGAGGGCCCGCAGGTTGGCCGTCATGACCAGGTTGGTGCGAGTCGCGTTGGGAAAGATGAACCGGGCGTCCTCGCCGGGAATGCCGGCGGCGAGGAGGTCGCCGTACAGGTCCAGCGACTCCTCGATCTGGCCGTCGTAGCGCTCGCGAAGCTCCGGGCCGGCGTCCTCGATCGTGGACGGCGTCATCGTGGCGGCGTCCTTGAACTTGACGTAGCGCTGGCTCTGCTGGTCGAAGGCAACTCCCGCCCGATGGCGGACCAGCTGGTGCGACAGCGTCCGCGACACGCCGGTGATCCCGAACGAGAAGACGACGTGCTCGATCGTGGAGCCGTGGCCGGACTCGATCACCCGCTGGATGAGCTTCTGCTGGCGAGCCGGATCCGTCTCGCCGGCGACCGCCTTGCGGAAGATCTCGTCCGGCTCCTCCTCCGAGTAGCACGTCCGGCAGGCCGTGTAGATGAGCGGCACGTAGAAGCGCTCGACGATCTCGCGGTCCGGGAACAGGAGGGTCGCCTTCATGCCCAGGTCGCGGCGGCCCGGGTTGCGCGGTATGCCTGTCTTCTCCCGCTGCGCCGGCGTGGCTGGGGCGGTCGATGCGGCCGGGATCGTGGATGCGGCCGGGATCGTGGATGCGGCCGGGATCGTCGGCGGGGCGGGGATCGTCGGCTTGGCCGTCATCAGGCCGTCAGAATACCGCCTGGCAGGACTACCCGCCCCAGCCGCAGACGGACGGGCCCGTCTCGGTCAGCGGGACGCCCGATCGGCGTCCGACGTGAGCAAGTCCAGCAGGTCGGCCAGGTACCCTTCCCAGTACCCGGCGTGGTCGTCGCGGAGCGCCTCGTCGGCGCCCGCCTCCTGCCAGCCCTCGTGGGTGAGCGTGATCCGACAGCCCTCGTCGGCGAGCGGCTCGAGCTCCCAGGTGACGAGCGTCGGGTTCTCGTCCTGGCCGCGCCATTGCCAGGTGTATGACAGGCGCCGGTGGGGAACGATCTCCCGGATGACGCCGTCGATGACGCTGCCGTCCCCGAAGTCGATCGAGTAGATGCTGCCCGCGCCGCCGGCCACCGGCGTGGTCACGGCGAACCAGCGGGCGACCTGGGCCGGCTCCGTGAGCGCAGCCCATGCGGCGTCGACCGTGGCGACCGTCTCGCCGGAGATGCGGATCGGGGTGATCGTGGTCATGGCGCGTCTCCGCTCGCCGGTCCAGCCTTGTTCTGGCCGGGCCCATCATCCTCCTGTGGCGTCGACCGTGCCGGGCTTCCATCCCTCGCCGGGCCCGCCGTCTCGACTCGCTCGAGCGCATAGGCAATGGCTGCCTCCTCGGTCATCGTGCGGCCGGCCGTCCATTCCGCATCGGCATCCGCCGCCGGCATGGAGGCCCGAGCTTCGGCCGCGTAGTCCCCGTGCTGGATGAGCGTCGGTGGAGCGCCGGCGGCGATCCGCTCCCGGACCCCATCGGCGGCGCCGGCCAGCCGTAGTGCTCTACCCGGAGTTCCTTCCCGGAGTGCCAGGACGCCCATGTCGTCGAGCAGCATCGCGACACCGGTCGGGTCACCGGACTCGGCGAACAGTTGGAGCGCTCGGCTGCCGGTCTCGCGAGCGAGGTCCAGCCGGCCCAGGGCGAGCCCCGTCCGGATGCGGATTCCGAGCGCACTGGCTTCTCGGTAGCCGTCGCGGATCCGCCGCGCGTGGGCGATGGCCTCCACCGCCGTGGCGTCCGCCCGCTCGAAGTCGCGCTGGAGGAATTGCACGAGGGCCAGCCCGAACAGCACGCCGCCGATACCCACCTCGTCGCCGGTCTCCCGCCAGAGCGTGAGCGCCGCCTCGTACTGGCGCCGTGCCTCCTCGAGGTCGCCCGAGATCGCGGCCAGGAAGGCGAGGTTGTAGTGCGCCTCGGCGAGGCCCGCCCGGTCGCCGAGCTCTCGATTCAGGCTGAGCTGCTCCTCGTACCGGGTCGTGGCGGTCGGGTAGTCGTTCTTCCAGTAGGCCAGGCCACCGGCCCCGTTGAGCGCCTTGGCCCGACCCGGCGAATGAGCCTGGCCCGCCGGGCTGGCGAGCAGCTCGTCGATCATCGCGAGGCCCTCGCCGAGGTAGCCGCGCAGGTGCCACAGCCGCCACAGCCGCCCGGCGAAGAGGAGGCCGGTCTCGACGTGGCCCGCGGTCAGCGACCAGCGCAGGGCGGCCCGGATGTTGTCGTGCTCCATCTCCAGGCGGTCGAGCCATTCCCGTGCGTCGGCGCCGACGAGCTCAGGCTCCGCCCGCTCGGCCAGTCGGGCGAAGACCGCGAGATGGCGATCGTGGCAGGCACTGAAGTCTCCGGCCTCCTCCAATCGCTCCAGGCCGTACTCCCTGATCACCTGGAGCATCCGGAAACGGGGCTCCTCGCCGGCCGAATCGGATCGTCGGACAAGGCTCTTGTCGACCAGGGATCCCAGCGCATCCAGAACGTCGATGCCCAGCGACCGATCCGGGTCGCAGACGGCGTCGCCATCCTCCAGCGACCAGCCGCCCGCGAAGACCGACAGCCCGCGGAAGTAGACCTGCTCGAGCGGCTCGAGCAGGTCGTAGCTCCAGCCGATCGTGCCACGCAGTGTCTGCTGCCGCTCCGGAAGGTCGCGCGCTCCGCCCGCCAGCAGCCCGAGCGATTGTTCAAGGCGCGACGCGATCGCGGCCGGGCCGAGCAGCCTGATGCGTGCCGCCGCGAGCTCGATCGCGAGAGGCAGGCCGTCGAGCCGAGCGCAGATCAGCGCGACCGTCCCGGCATTGTCCGCTGTCAGTACGAAGTCAGGGCGCACCGCCCGAGCTCGCTCGACGAACAACGCGATCGACTCCATGCGGGCCAGCTCGGGCGCCGGCGGAAGATGGCCCGGGTCCGGCACGTTCAGCGGCGTGACCGCGTACTCGCGCTCGCCGGCGAGGTGGAGCAGCTCCCTGCTCGTGACCAGGATCGTCAGACCGGGACATCGGCCCAGCAGGCGCGAGACGAACCGCGCGGCAGTGATCACGTGCTCGAAGTTGTCGAGAACCAGCAGCGGCTCCGACGAGCCAATCCGATCCGCCAGCGCATCGAGGAGGTCCACGAAGCCCTCGTCCCGAACGGCGAGCCCTTTTGCGATGGCGGTCGGGACGAGCTCCGCATCGGTGATCGGCGCAAGTCCCACCCAGGCGGCGCCGTCCCGGAAGTCATCCAGGCTCGCGCTCGCCGCGGCGATCGCCAGGCGGGTCTTGCCCGTGCCGCCCGGCCCGGTCAGTGTCAGCAGCCGATGGGAGCGCAACAGCGCGCGAACCTCGGCAATCTCGGCTTGCCGCCCGAGGAAGCTCGTCAGCTGCCGGGGCAGGGTGTCGATCCGCGATTCGAGCGAGCGGAGCGGCGGAAACTCGGTCGGCAGGCCCGGCGCGATGACCTGGTGGAGTCGGAACGGCTCGAAGTCCTTGAGTCGGTGCGTTCCCAGGTCGGCCAGTCGCACGTCGCCCGTCAGGCCGTCGGCGAGAAGCGCGCGCAACGCATCGGAGACGACGATCTGGCCGCCGTGGGCGGCCGACTCGATGCGCGCCGCCCGATTGATCTCGATGCCGATGTAGTCATCATCGGAGCGATAGGCCTGGCCGGCGTGAACGCCCATCCGGACTCGAATCGGGGCGTCTCCTGGCCAGGGTTCCACCGTCAGCGCTCGCTGTGCCTCGATCGCCGCCGCCAGCGCCTCGGCCGCGTCCGCGAAGACGACGAAGAAGCTGTCGCCCTCGGTGCCCTGCTCGGTGCCGCCATGGCTCGCGACCGCTTCGCGGACGATCGCCCGGTGACGCGCCCGCAGGCGGGCGTAGGCGGCCGTGCCCACTCGTTGCTCGAGGCGGCTGGATCCCTCGATGTCGGTGAACAGGAAGGTGACCAGCCCGATCGGCGCATCGGCCGGGGTCCGGCCGGATGAGCCCGTCCCGTCGAGCGGCCCGGCGGTCATTGTCAGCTCGGCGTCAATGGCGATGGTCCTCGCTGACCGCGCGGAGTCGTTGGGCGACACCGCGGAGGATCGCCAATGCCACGCCGGGCTCCCTCGCGAGGATCGCCTCGAAGTCCCACGACGCGAGCGCCAGGCACTCGGTGGGCTCCTCCGCCACGACCTGCGCGATCCGCGGCTGGCGGTCCAGGAGCGACAGCTCGCCGAAGAACTGGCCGGGGCCCAGGTGGTCGAGCGTCTCCCCGTCCCGGACGACGCGCGCCTTGCCGGCCACGATCATGAAGAAGCCGGTGCCCAATTCGCCCTGCCGGACGATCGTTCGGCCGGCATCGAACGAGACCTCCGTGGCCTTGTCCGCGATCGCCGCCAGCCCCTCGTCGGCGACTCCGCGAAAGAGCGCGACGTCCCGCAGCAGCGCCATCCTGTCGTCCCTGCTCAGGCCTGTCGTCGATGTCACCGTGTTCTCTCCCAAACCGGTGCCCCGTCGGTGTATCGCTCCGTATACGATGGCAGACGAAGCGCCGCGAAGGAAGTTCTCTCTGCGCCTGAGGCCGATCGGTCGGGCTGTCTCGGCCGGCCGGCAGGGTGCGGGGCAGCGGCGGGAGGAGCGATGGCCAGCACGGACGAGATCGTCGATTCGCTGTCCGGCTTCTCGTTGTTCGCGGACCTGCAGACGCCTCAGCTCCAGCAGGTGGCCCACACGTTCGAGGAACGCTGGTTCCCGCAGGGCGAGCGGATCCTCCGGCAGGGCCTGACCGGCTCGGGCTTCTTCGTCATCCTGGACGGTGAGGCGAGCATCATCGTCGACGGTCAGCAGCGCACGACGCTCGGCCGCGGTGACTTCTTCGGCGAGGTGTCGATCCTTCTCGGCGAGTCGCCGGTCGCCGACGTCGTCGCCCTCGGACCGATGCGCTGCCTCTTTCTGGCCGGACCGGGTGTGGAGGCGTTTCTGCTGGCCAACCCCAAGGTCATGTATCGCATGCTCCAGGCTCAGGCTCGGCGGCTCAGGAACGCCAACCGGTGGCGGAGCTAGGCGGATCGGGCGCCGGCCCGGCGGAACGGCCGTTCCCGCCGGGTGACTACCCGGTGGTCGTGGTCGGCAGTGGCCCCGGCGGGCTCCAGCTGTCGTATGCCCTTCGCCGGCTGGGGATCGACCACGCGCTGATCTCGGCCGATCCCAGTCCGGGCGGAATGTTCCGCCGCTGGCCGTTCTTCCAGCGCCTGCTGTCCTGGACCAAGCCGTTCGCTCCCGACGACAGGACGAGCCGTGCCTACGAGCGCTACGACTGGAACTCGCTGATCGCCGACGAGCCCGAGCACCGTGCCCTCCAGGTCCGCTTCATGGACGGCTCGTCGGAGTTCCCGTCGCGGCCGGAGATGGAGTCGAACCTGGGCGCCTTCGTCGACGCGACCGGGATCCGCGTCCGGTACGACTGCCGCTGGGAGGCGACCCGTCGCGAGACCGGGCCTGACGGCGAGCGGTTCGTCCTGACCACGTCCGATGGGGAGTACGGGACGCCGGTCGCGGTCTTCGCAGTGGGAGTCGCCGAGCCATGGCGGCCGGGGACGCCGGGGATGGAGCTCGTCGCCCACTACGCCGACACGCGAGCCGCCGAGTCGTACGCCAACCGGCGGATCTTCATCGTCGGCAAGCAGAACAGCGGCTTCGAGCTGGCCTCGGGCCTGCTCCAGTGGGCGAGCCGGATCATCCTGGCCTCGCCCTCACCGGCCAGGTTGTCGGTCAACACGAAGTCGCTGGTCGGCGTCCGGGCGCGATACGTCCAGCCGGTCGAGGACCACAACCTGGGCGGAGGCGTATCGATCCTGGACGCGTCGATCGAATCGATCGAGCGAGCGGGCGACGGCTTCCGGGTACGCCTTCGGCGCTCTGACACGTCTGCCGAGCTCGGATTCGAGGTTGACGAGGTGATCGCCGCGACCGGCTTCGTGGCGCCGCTGATGGATCTGCCGGATCTCGGCGTCGCGACGTTCGGCCAGAGCCGCCTGCCGGCCCAGACGCCGTGGTGGGAGAGCGCGACGGTGCCCGGGATCTTCTTCGCCGGCACGATCGGTCAGGGAGCGGCCGGCCTGAAGAAGCACGGCATCCCGGCCAACTCGGGCGCCGTCCACGGTGCGCGCTACAACGCCCGGCTGCTCGCCGAGCGGATCGCCACGACGCGATTCGAGCGGACCATCGAGCGGCCTCCGATCGCCGACGGGGACGTCCTCCCGTTCTGCCTCGACCAGCTCCAGCGGTCACCCGAGCTGTGGCACCAGCGGGCCTACCTGGCGAGCGTGGTGACGGTGTCGGCCGACGAGGGGATCCGCCAGGGCGGCATCGTGCCGCTGTCCACCTTCCTCGATGACGGCGGCCCGGACGGCGTTGCGCTGACGATCGAGGCCGATGGCAGCGGAGCGATCTATCCCGCCGTCTACCTGCGGCGGGACGGCGTCATCGAGGAACATTTGCTGCCGCCCAATCCGCTCCTCGACTTCCGGACGTCCGAGCACCGGGCGCAGCTGGCCGATGTCCTCGACCGGCTGGGCGTCCGCTAGGCAGCGGCCGGGGCGTTCCGGCTCGCCGTAGCGATAGCCGATTAGGGCTACTTCCAGCATGATTAGCTCTTGACGGCTATCAGGCCGCCAATTAGCCTGTTCCCGTGGACGCGACCGCACCGATTCGGGGCATCGTCCTGTTCGGCGACGTCGTGGAGTCCCGAGACGATCCGGAGGCGTCGAGCGCCTGGCTGCGCCTGCTCTGCCGGATCCTCGAGGAGCGCTACGCACCGACCGACCGGTTGGCCGGCTTCGGGTTCACCCAGGGCGACGAGCTGCAGGGCCTGCTCGCACCTTCGGCAGACCCGTTCCTGGCCGTCCTGATGGGGACGCTCCATGAGTCGGCCTGGCCCATGCGTTGGGTCGTGGCCGCCGGCGAGGTCGCACCCGGCAGCGGCCCTGCGACGGAACGCTCCGGCCCCGCCTTCCTGGCGGCCCGCGAGGCCCTTCTCGCCGCCAAGGTTCGTCGCGACCGCCTCCTCGTGAGGGCAGGCGAACCGGGCGCCGACAGGCTGCTGGACGGCCTCGCCCCCGTGCTCGGCGAGATGGTTGCCGACCTGACTCCCCGGCAGCGGCGCGTTGCCTGGCTCGTGCTCGTGGAGAACCTCCGCCAGGCCGAGGTGGCCGACCGTCTGGGGGTATCCCGGGCGACGATCTCGGTGGCCCACGCGCGCGGCCACATCAGGTCGATCGGGCGGCTGGTGGCGGCCCTGCGGATGATCGTCGCGGCGGCCATGCTCGCGCTCGCCGAGAACGCGGACGGAGACGAGGGCCACGACGCGGACGAAGAGACGGCTCCGTTGGAGTCCCGCCGTCGCCCGCCGGCCCGCCCGCCGCACGATGCCGCCGAGGCTCGCACATGATGGCGGACCCGGTCCTCACGCTCGCCTGGCTCGTGCTGGCTCATCTCGCGGCGGACTTCATCCTGCAGACGAGGGGCATGGCTCGCGACAAGTTCCAGTCGGGCCGCCGGGCGTGGCGCGGCCTGGCGGCCCACCTCGGCGGCGTGACGCTCTGCTTGCTGCCGGTACCCGTCGCGTTGCCTGGACTCCGGTGCCAGCGGCCCTCTTCGTGGGGGATCAGCTGGCTCACCTCGGTGTCATCGCCTGGGCCTGGGCCGTGTGGCTGTCGGCTGCGCCCCTGACGTCCGCCTGGGTCTCGGTCGCCGGAGCCGCCGTGGGTGGCTGGGACCCGGCGATCCTGGCTCAGACCGCCCTCGTCTCGGTGGTCCTCCTGGACCTGGCGATCGTCAACGTTCGGGCCGCCGACATGTTCGTCGCCACGCTGGTCCACCCTCGCGAGGTCGTCACCGGCCACGAAGCGGGGGTCGGCCAGGAGGCGGCGACGGGCCACCATGCCGACGGGGGCGAGGCGGTCGTGCCCGGGTCGCCGGTCGTCGACGGGTCGCCGGTCGTCGACGGGTCACCGGTCGTCAGCGGATCGACGGTCGTCACCGGATCGGCGGTCCAGCCGGTTTCGCGGGCACCCTCGCCGGCTCGCATCGGGGCGACGATCGGCGTGCTCGAGCGCCTCCTCATCGTGGCATTCGTTCTGACCGGAGCACAGGCGGCCATCGGATTCGTGGTGGCCGCGAAAACGCTGGCGAGGTTCAAGCAGCTCGACGACCGGCAGTTCGCCGAGTACTACCTCCTGGGGACGCTGGCCAGCGTGTCGGTCGCCCTGGGAACCGGCCTGCTGGCGGTGGCCGCGCTTCGTTGACCCGAGGCTGCCGATGATCGAGGCGTTCGTCGCCGGCGTCATCGCCGGCTATGGCGTGGCCATCCCGGTCGGCGCGATCGCGGTGCTAATCGTGGACGCCTCGCTGCGGCGCGGCCTGCGAGTCGGTCTGGCGGCGGGCGCCGGCGCCGCGACGGCAGACGGGCTGTATGCCGGCCTGGCGGTCGTCGCCGGCGTGGCGATCTCCCGATTGGTCGGCCCGATCCAGACCGAGCTCGGCTGGCTCTCCGTGGCGGCGCTCGTCCTGATCGCGACGCGCGGCCTGCTCATCCTTCGCCGAGACCTGGCGCGGCCTGCGGCGCCGGGATCAGGCGATGGCGTCGCCGGACCCGAGCCCACCGTGCGGGACGGGCCGCCAGGCGATACAGCCGCCCAAACCTACCTGCGATTCCTCGCGCTCACGATCATCAATCCGATGACCGTGGTCTATTTCGCCGCGCTCGTGCTGGGCCTCCCCTCGATCGGGAATGGGGCGGCCGAACGCGCGGCGTTCGTTGGCGGGGCGTTCCTGGCATCGATCTCGTGGCAGAGCCTGCTGGCCGGCGTGGGAGCGATCGTCCACCGTCGCCTACCGGAGCGGGCCCGCCTCGCAACCAGCCTGCTGGGCAACCTCATTGTCCTGGCCTTCGCCGCGAACATCGTCCGCGGGCTCCTGGTCGCGTAACCGGGGCGGGTGACCCTCCACCGATCCGGCGGTTCTCAGCGGGCCGGGGCGGGCGCCAGGCGGCCGAGGCGCTCGGCGGCCGCCGCGAGGGTCTCGAGCCGCTTAGGGAACGCAAAGCGAATCTTCGTCCGCCCGAGCTCGGGCCGCGAGTAGAACGACGAGCCGGGCACGGCCGCGATGCCCGGATCGGCCACGAGACGGCGAGCGAACGCCACGTCGTCTTCATCGGCCACCGCCAGGCCCGCGAAGTCGGTCATGACGTAGTAGGCGCCGTCGGGCCGGTAGGTCCGGAAGCCGGCCGACTCGAGGGCCGCGACGAGGACGTCGCGACGCTCGCGATACGCTCGAGCCAGCTCCTCGTAGTAGGCATCTGGCAAGGACATTGCCACGGTGCCGGCCTCCTGCAGCGGGGCAGCGGCGCCCACCGTCAGGAAGTCGTGTGTCTTGCGTACCACCGAGGTCAGCTCCGGCGACGCGATGACCCAGCCGACCCGCCAGCCCGTGACGGAGTAGGTCTTGCTCAGCGAGTTGACCGCCACGGTCCGGTCGGCCATGCCCTCCAGGCTCGCCAGGGGAACGTGGCGGGGCCCGTAGGTGATGTGCTCGTAGATCTCGTCGGTGACCGCCAGCAGGTCATGCTCCCGGCAGAGGGTGGCGATCGCCTCCAGCTCGTCGGTCGCAAAGACCTTGCCGGTCGGGTTGTGAGGTGAGTTCAGGATGATCGCTCGCGTCCGGGGCGTGACGGCCGCACGGAGCTCGTCCGGATCGAACGTCCAATCGGGCTCGTGCAGCGTCACGTAGCGCGGCACGGCCCCCGAGAGCACCGCGTCCGGCCCATAGTTCTCGTAGAACGGCTCGAAGACGACCACTTCGTCGCCCGCGTCCAGCAGTCCCAGGAGCGATGCGATCATCCCCTCCGTCGCACCGCATGTGACGGTGATCATGGTGGCCGGGTCGACGTCCCAGCCGGGATACCAGCGCATCGTCTTGGCGGCGATGGCCTCGCGGAACCCCTTCGCGCCCCAGGTGATCGCGTACTGGTTGATGTCGCGAGCGATCGCGTCGGCGGCGGCCGCCTTCACCTCCGCGGGCGCCGGAAAATCAGGGAAGCCCTGGGCCAGGTTGATCGCGCCGGCCGCGGAAGCCAAGCGGCTCATGTCCCGGATGACGGACTCGGTGAAGGTGTCCGTCTTGTGCGAGCGTCGGGGCATGCGCGCAGTTTACGCGTACGGGTCGGCCGCCAGCTCCACGCCGTGATTCCGATTCGGCGCTCGCACGGCGGGTCCGAGGCGGACCGGTGGCGGCGGGACCGGCAGGAGCAGAACGACCAGCGCAGCACGATGCATCCAGGAGAGCTCCTCGTCGTCGACAGGCGAATCGATGGCTCCCTCGCCGGCGGACGCTGGCCGTGAACCCGGGCTCGATCGCGTCGACGCGAAAAGGTCGAGCGCTGTGACGCCGATGGCGCGGGCTACGATCATCGATCATCCCGGTGGCGTTGCCTGTCCGAGCGGCGCCCGAACGGCGCGCTCGGCTGAGGGTACGCTGAACGTCGACAACCGTCCGCCGATCGCACTTCTCGGAGGTTCGACATCCTCGTGAGCCAGCCTGCCGCGCCCCGTCTCGAGCCTGCCCGAATCGCGCAACTGCTGGCCGCCACGGCCTCGACGGTCGAGGCCGAGCTGAAGGCACTCGGCGATGCCGGCGCTGGCTGGCGACCGGCGCCCGGCGAGTGGTGCGCGAACGAGGTCGTCGGCCACCTCGTCGAGGCCGACCTGCGCGGCTTCACGGGCCGGATACGGACCCTCCTCGCGGAGGACGACCCTGAGCTCCTGGGCTGGGACCAGCCCAGTGTGGCAGCGGCGCGCGGCGACTGCATGAAGTCACCGGACGAGCTGCTGGCGGAATTCCTCCCGCTTCGGGCGGAGGGCATCGAGCTGGTTCGACAGCTGACGCCCCAGGACCTGGACCGGGCCGGCCGGCACAACGTGGTGGGCCGTCTCACGGCCGGCGAGATCGTCACCGAGTGGGTCCATCACGATCGGAACCACGTCCGCCAGCTGCTCGCCATCGGCCAGGCCATCGCCTGGCCACAGATGGGTAATGCGCGACGATTCAGCGAGATGGACGCCTGACCCGGCCAGCACGATCCGGCCCGGAGTCCGCTGCTAGCGCGATCCGGATTCCTGCAGGCCCCAGCGATAGATGGCCGCTGCAGCTGCGGCGCCGAGGAGCGGCCCGACGATCCATACGATCGCGTTGTCCAGGAATCCGGACGCCACCGCCGGACCGAACCAACGCGCCGGGTTCATGGCGGCGCCGGTCAGCGGGCCCCCGACCAGGATGTCGGCCGCCACCGCCATGCCGATCGCGAAGCCGCCCAGGCGCGGGCCCCTCGGGTCGACCGCCGTCCCGAAGACTGCCAGCACCAGCACGATCGTCAGGACCGCCTCCAGGCCGATGCCGACCGCCGGCGAGATCCCGGCCGCCAGGCCGGGCGTCCCGAAGTGGCTCGGCTGCCAGGCCGACTCCGGGAAGACCGCTCGCAGGGCCAGTCCGGCAACGACGGCGCCCATGAGCTGGGCGGCGACGTAGGCGATCCCTCTCCGGGCGTCGATCCTGCCGCCAAGCCACAGCGCGAACGTGACCGCCGGATTGAAGTGGCCGCCCGACACCGCGCCCAGGGCCGAGACGAGCACGGCCAGGGAAAGGCCGTGGGCCAGTGCCACGCCGACGAGGCCCGGAGCCGCGCTCGGCGCAAAGGTCCCGACCACGATCGATCCCGCACCGATGATGACGAACAGAAACGCCCCCAGGCCCTCTGCGACGAGCGGCGCGGCCAATCGACGATCCATTCCGGGGCCCTCCTCCTGGCACGCGCTGAGACCGCCCGTGCCGCGAGGAGTATGGCGCCGGCGCGGCTGGCGTTCAGACCCGCCCGCCGCGGGTCTGATCGCGTCAAATGTCGGTGTGGGTGGCGTCACGCTGCGCTGCCCATGCCGGACCGACCGTCCGTGACCGTGCGTCAGCTCGAAACGGCTACCGAGCCGCCACCAACTGACCGCTCAGGCGCGGGATCCACGCCTGACGCCACTGGGTGTGGCATCCGGCACCTGCCGCGGCCGGAGGCGTCGAGCGATCTGCCCCGGGCCAGTATCCGGCTCGGGGCCGGTCAGCGCCCGCCCTGTAGCGCTTCGCGCATGAGCTCGTAGGCCTGGTTGTGTCGGCCCATCCCGGCGAGCGAGTCTGCCCACGCGCCAAGGACCTCTCGACGCCGCGCCGACGGCCCTACCGACCTGGCGATCTCGGCCGCCCGCTCGAAATGCGAGATGGCCTCTTCTCCGCGGCCCCCCTCGACGAGGGTGCGAGCTTTCGTCACGAGGGCGTCGAGCAATGCCTTTCGGTTCGACGTGCTCTCGGCGAGCCGGATGGCCTCGTCGGCCAGGCGCTCGGCATCCGCGATGCTGCCCCCCGCCAGTGCGATACGCGCCTCGGTGTCGGCGAGATGAGCCAGTTGTCGGTCGTCGCCCAACCGTTCGAGCGTCTCGCGTGCGAGCCGCGCCATGTCGCGCGCTCGGTCCGTGCTCTGGGTCTGCAGGTACGCGAGCGCCAGGCTGTTGGCGATCCCGGCGCTCTCGCGCTGGGCGTCCACCTCTCGGAACAGCGTCAGACTGCGCATCCCCGCCCGGATCGCCGCCTCGTAGTCGCCACTGTCTCTGTACCCGATCGCCATGGTGTGAAGATAGGCTGCCCGCCGCCGCGCATCCAGGTCACCGGCCAGCGCATCTGCCTCGCTGAGGTACGCGAGCGCCGCCTGCGTCTCGCCGGCCATGGTCTCGATTGCTGCCAGAGCGATGAGGACTCGGACCAGGAGATCCGGGTCGGCGCGTGGATCATTTCGCAGGGTATCCAGGATCCCTCGGAGCAGGCCGCGGGCCTCGTCGGGGTTGTCGGAGGCATAGTGGCCGCATGACTGCCAGTAGACGGCATACGGCCGCTCCACGAACCGGCCCTGTTCCTCGAAGAGCGCCGCGGCCTCGGCAGCCGGCCGGATGGCCTCGGGCGCGCGGTCGATCCGGCATAGCGTCTCGCTGAGGCCGAGGAGGATGCTCGGCCGTTCCGAGCGGGATGGCTCGGCGGCCAGCAGATCCTGGTATGCCTCGAGCGCCGCGGTGTAGTCACCGGAGGCGAGCCGCAGGTCCGCATCAAGAAGGCCCCAGGTTGTCTCCGTGTCGGACACGAATGCGGAGGTGGGCATGCCGAGCCGATCGGACAGGTAGTTCAGCGCCGCCATCGACGGTTTCGCGACGCCCGTCTCGAGCGCGCTGATGTACGCCTTCGTGTAGCGACTCCCGGCCAGTGCCTGCTGCGTCAGGCCGACCCTCCGTCGAGCTGCCCTGATCCTCTTGCCGATCGCGGCGGCGAGCGGCCGATCGTCCACTACGACCCGCCGCCGGCGGGTTGCTGTCTGTTCCATGCGCCGGATTGTACACCACTGTCGAGTGTGTCTTGACGACTTCGAGCAGCGTGGAGACGTCCGTGTCCAGTCGAGCCGAGATGAGCATGAGGGCGGGCAGCGATGGCACCACGTGCCCGTGCTCGACGGCCGAGACGAACGCGCGGGTCAGCGGCCAGCCGGCCTGAGCCTGGCTCAGGCCATTGGCAAGGCGCCGGCGCTTCACTTCGCTCCCGATCAGGAGGGCCAGAGAAGAGCGGGGACCATACGTCAAATGTTTAGCAATACTTGACTCTCGCACGCGATCAGTCTAGCATCTTCCGCGTTCGCCGCAAACCCGCTGAAGGATCAATGCGGCGGCGGCCTGCCCAGGAGGTGGCTCATGTCCCGTGCCCGAACGCTCCGCTCGGTCCTCGTCGCCACGCTTATTTCCGCGACGCTCGTCGCCATGGCCGTGGCCAACGCTGTCGCAGGCGACGGTGGGGGGCCGTTCCCGCACTGAGGGCCTCGGCGACGGCCGATCGGTAAATAGTGGACAAGGCGGCCAACGGACCGCTATCATTTGCCTGTAGCCGGCCGGGGGCCGACCCGCCGGGCGGATCGGGTTCGGCAGGGTGTGGCGGCGGTCGGGAGGGGAGGGCCGCCGCCAACTCACGCCACGTCAGGCAGCGGCCGCGGCCGGTGACTGGTGCCCGGCGGCGTGATGAGCCGGGGCCGGATCGGCCAGTTCCACGACGGTAGAGCACTCGTCGCACCGTGCTTGGACTGCGCTCGCCGCGTCTGCAAGCTCGATTCCCTGGCCGCACCACGGGCAGTCGATCCGGGCGCCGAACGTGGCGATCATGGCAAACCTCCTGGACGCCGGCCACCTGGCTGAATGGACTGTGGCTGCATGGACTGTGGCCGCGCTGTCTCGGGCAAGACTCGTCCGGGGTTGTGACAGCTCCCGTGACACAGCCACCGGCCCCGCGACTCTGGCAGGATCATCCGGTGACATCGCAGCCCGCTGTCGCCAACGCGCCCGCCATCGAGACCGACGGCCTGGTCAAGCGCTACGGCTCAACGGTGGCCCTCGCCGGCCTGTCAATGGTCGTGCCCAGAGGCCAGGTCTTCGGCTTCCTGGGACCCAACGGCGCCGGCAAGACCACGGCCGTCAAGCTCCTCCTCGGCCTCGCCCGTCCAACGAGCGGCACGGGCAGGTTGCTTGGCGCGCCCCTCGGCGACCGGATCGCCCGCCGGCAGGTGGGCTACCTGCCAGAGCTGTTCCGGTACCAGGCCTGGCTGACCGCCCGCGACGTTCTCTGGCTGCACGCCCAGCTCGCCGGTGTGCCCTTGAGCGCGCGTCCGGCGGCGATCGCGGAGTCGCTGGGCAGCGTGGACCTGGCGGATCGCGCGGGGAGCCGGGTCGGAACCTTCTCCAAAGGCATGCAGCAGCGGCTGGGTCTCGCGGTCGCGCTGCTCGGACGGCCGCCGGTGGTGATACTCGACGAGCCGACGTCCGCCCTGGACCCCATCGGTCGCCTGGACGTGCGGGCGATCATCCGGCGCCTCCGTGCCGAGGGCACGACGGTCTTCCTGAACTCCCACCTCCTGGGTGAGGTGGAGCGCGTCTGCGACGTGGTCGCGATCGTCGACCGCGGCCGCGTCGTCGCAGACGGCCCGCTCGACGAACTGCTGGCCGTGGCGACGGTGCGAATCCGGGTCACCGGCTTGAGCCCGGCCGCCCGGGCCGGATTTTCGGCCTTCGGGACGCCTGCCGACGAGCCACCGTGGCTAGTCGTCCGCGGCTGCCCGCCGGAACGAGTACCCGATCTCGTGGCCGCCATCGTGGCTCAGGGCGGCCGCATCTATGGGGTGGACGCTGGCCGCGAGACGCTCGAGGAGCGCTTCGTCGAGCTGCTGGCCCGCTCGGCCCATCCGGACCAGGGCGCGTGACGCGGGGCCAGCCGTGAACATCCTCGTCATCGCCCGGCTCACCCTCCTGGAGGCGCTCCGCCGGCGGCTCCTGTGGGCCCTGGCCGTGCTCACGGTCGCCGTCGTCGTCCTGACCGGATGGGGCTTTGCGCTGCTCACCGCCAATGCCCGGGAGCGCGCCGTGCCGCCGCTCGAGTTCGTGGTGGCGGTGAGCCAGCTGCTCATCCTCGTCGCCTTCATGTTCAGCTTCGTGCTGGCGATGACGGCTGCCTTCCTGGGCGCACCCGCGATCGCCGCCGACCTGGAGTCGGGCGTCCTCCAGGCGGTCGCCGCCAGGCCGATCCGCCGCGCCGAGATCCTGATCGGCAAGTGGCTGGGACTGGCCATCATCGTGCTCGGCTACGCGATCGCGGCGGGGCTTCTCCAGGTGGCCGTGGTGGGCCTGGTCTCGGGATACCTGCCCCCAGACCCGGTGCGTGCCACGCTGTTTCTCGGCGGCCAGGCGATCGTCCTGCTGACCATCGCCCTGCTGCTCAGCACGCGGCTGCCCACGATCGCTGGCGGGGCGGTCGCGGTCGTCCTGTTCGGCGTGTCGTGGATCAGCGGCGTGATGGGCGGCGTCGCCGGCGTGTTCGGCCTGGACGCGCTTGCCCGCACGGTGGAGGCCAGCCGGTTCGTCGTGCCCCTCGACGGGTTGTGGAAGGGCGCCGTCTACGCATTGGAGCCGCCGGCGTTCATCCTTCTCGCGACGTCCGCCGGCGAGCGAGCCGCCCGCGTGGCAGCCAACAACCCCTTCTACGCTTCGGCGCCGCCGTCGACGGGCTTCCTGCTCTACGTCGGTGCGTGGCTGGTCGTGGTCCTCGCCCTGGCCTCCTGGTCGTTCGCCCGCCGCGAGATCTGACGCTCAGCGCCGCCCGACGTATCGGAAGCAGCCCGGCAGGTGGTCGTCGACGAGGCCGACGCTCTGCATGAAGGCGTACACGATCGTGGGGCCCACGAAACGCATGCCATGCCGGCGGAGGTCGATCGACAGTGCCTGGGCGGCCGGCGTGGTGCTCGCGACGTCAGAGGCGGTCGCGGTGGCCGGAAGGCGGGGCGTGGGTCCCGGCAGGCGGTCCGCCAGGTATCCGTCGAAGGACCCGAAGGCAGCCTGGATCGCCCGGATCGCCGCAGCGTTGCCGACCGTCGCCTCGATCTTCGCGGCGTTCCGGACGATGCCGGCGTCGGCCATGAGGCGGGCCCGGTCGCGCGCCCCGAAGGAGGCGACCACCGCCGGATCGAACCCGCGAAACGCGGTCCGGAACGCCTCTCGCTTGCGGAGGATCGTGGACCATGACAGGCCCGCCTGGAACGACTCCAGCGCGAGCCGTTCGAAGAGCTCGGCGTCGTCGTGGATCCGGATGCCCCATTCCTCATCGTGATAGGCGACCATGAGCGGGTCGGGGCGGCCGCCAGTCGCCAGCGACCACCAGCAGCGTGGGCGATCGTCTGCGCCAGTCGCGGGTGTCGAAGCGGGTGGTTCGGTCATCGGCTCGGGGACGAGATCGGACGGCGAGGCTGGGTCGCCCCGAGCGTACTCTGGCACGCAGTCGGGCGTCGGCGTAGGCTGCCGGCATGGCCACCCCCGTCCGCGTCTATCTGGGTCCGGGCGCCTCGGGTTCAGCCGCCACGATGGAGCCCCTCGCCGCCGGGCTCCGCGCTCGCGGCGTCGATGCCGTGGCCATCGACCTCCCGAAGCGTCGGGCGGAGGCCGCCGTCGACGCCCTGCTCGCGATAGCCCCGCCGGGCGATCACGTGGTCGTCGGCGGCCAGTCGTACGGCGGGCGAGTGGCCAGCCTCGCGGCGGCGGAGCATCGGTACCGCGGGCTGATCTGCTTGTCCTACCCGCTCCACCGACCCGGCCATCCGGACGGCACCACGCGGGTCGCTCACTGGCCGGCGATCGCCTGCCCGGTGCTGCTGCTTTCCGGTGAGGCCGACCCGTTCGCGCGGATCGACCTGCTGCGCGCGGCCGCCGGCAATCTCCGGCGGGGGACGCTCCACACCTGGCCCAGCCTGGGCCACACGATGCGTCCGGTTCTGGAGGATGCGCTCGACCGGGCAGCCGCATTCGTCAAGGCGCTGCCGGATCCTTGATGGCCCGACGCGTCTGACGACCCGGCCGCTTTGCCACCCGGCCTCATTGCCGCCCGGCCGCACTGCCACCCCGGGCCGCCCCGTCGGCTCAGCGGGCGGCCATCACCTCGATCTCGAATCGGTAGTCGGCGGCCAGGGCGGCGACACCGACCGTGGCTCTCGTCGGCGGATCGACGGCGAAGTACTCCCGGTAGATGGCATTCATCGCGCCGAACTCGCTCATGTCGCGAAGGTAGACGGTGGCCTTGACGACGTCGCCATAGTCCAGGCCGACCGCGCGCAGCAGCCGGCCGACGTTGTCGAGAGCTGCACGAGTCTCGGCCTCGATGCCGCCCGGCACCGCGCCCGGCCTGCCGGGCGTATCTCCGACCTGGCCGGCAACGAAGACGAAACCGTTGGCTTCGACGACCTTGCTGAAGGGCAGCGCGCTCGGCTCGACGCCGGGCAGGGGAGGGACGGTCTTGGGCATCGGGAATGCTCCTTCGGCTTCTCCTTGGCCTCTGATTCGGGGAGCATAGCCAGCCCCGAGCATGTAGCCTCCTCCTGTGAGCGTCATCGTCACGGAGGGGCTGGGCAAACGCTTCGGGCGCACCATCGTTGCGCTGGAGGACCTCACGATCGACGTCCGGCCCGGCGAGATCTTCGGTTTCCTCGGGCCAAATGGCGCGGGCAAGAGCACGACCATCCGCCTGCTGTTGGGGTTCCTTCATCCGACCGCCGGCCAGGCCGCCGTCCTGGGCCTTGACACCGAGCGGCAGTCGGTCCAGATCCGCGGGCGAGTCGGCTACCTTCCGGGCGGCATCGCGCTCTACGACAGCCTGAGCGGACACGACCTGCTCGACTATCTGGCGCGCCTCTATGGCCGTCCGGCCCCGGATCGCCGCGACCTCCTGGACCGGTTCGAGTTCTCCGAGCGCGATCTCCGGCGTCCGGTGCGCGACTACTCGCGTGGCATGCGCCAGAAGATGGGCATCGTCCAGGCGCTCCAGCACGATCCGGAGCTGGCGATCCTGGACGAGCCGACCGAAGGCCTGGATCCGCTCATGCAGCGGGCCTTCTACGGCATCCTCGACGACCTGCGGGCGCGCGGCCGGACGATCTTCCTCTCGTCGCACGTGCTGTCCGAGGTCGAGCGCGTGTGCGACCGGGTCGCGATCATCCGCCAGGGCCGGCTGGCGACGCTGGAAGACGTGGGCGCGCTCCTGGCCCGCCGCAAGCGGAACGTCGAGATGCGGCTGGCCGGTCCGCCGCCGATACTCGACGGCGTACCGGGAGTCTCCGGCGCCACGGTCAAGGACGGCCTCCTGACCTGCCAGCTCGAGGGCGACGTCCGGCCCTTCCTGCGCGCGATCTCGACGGCCCCCATCACCGACCTGACGATCGAGCCGGCCCACCTGGAGGAGGCGTTCCTGGAGTTTTACGCCGACGAGCTGGGACTGACCCGTGGCGGCGACGGTGGATCACCGCCGCTCGACTCGGCGCAGCCCGGTGAGGTGCTCGCGCCGCCGGGGTCGACGCACCGATGAACCTCGTCCTGCTCGGCCACACCTGGCGCTCCCAGCGGCTGAAGCTCGCGATCGTCGCGATCGGCCTGGCCGCCTGGGGCTTCCTCATGCCCATCATCTACTCGCAGTTCGGGGTCCAGTTCAAGCAGCTCTTCGAGTCGGGAATAATTCCAAAGCAGTTCGCCCAGTTCGGTGAGGGCGACGTCTTCAGCCTGTCGGGCGCGATCGGCCTCGGCTTGATCCATCCCATCTCGCTCATCCTCAACTCGGTCTTCGCGGTGGGGTTTGCGGCCGGCGCGATCGCCGGCGAGCGCCAGCGTGGCACGCTGGAGGTGCTCCTGGCTCGGCCGATCTCCCGGCGGCAGCTCCACGCGACGCTGTTGGTGGCGACCCTCCTGTTCATCGCCATCGCGATCGCGGCGATCCTCGCCGGCACCGTGGCCGGAGCCGCCATTTTCGGCGTCCTGGACGAGATCGACGTTGCCCGGCTCCCGGTCCTCTGGCTGGACGGCGTGCTCCTGTTCGCCGCGTTCGCGTCGATCGGCCTGGCCGCGTCGGCGTCGTTCGATCGCCTGTCGCCGGCTCTGGGCGTCACGATCGCGTTCACGATCGTGTCGTACTTCCTGGAGATCCTCGGCTCGCTGTGGCCCGACGCGAGCTGGCTCCAACCGTATTCACTCTTCCATTACCTGAGACCCAAGGAGCTGCTCACCGGCACGATCGATCTGTTCGGTCCGGCGTTGATGCTGGCCGTGGCCGTCGCCGGCATCGTCTGGGCTGCCGTGGTCTTCCCCAGGCGGGATCTGGCCGCGCCGAGCTGACCCGTGGCCGCGCGGCCACGGGAGTGCTGCCGGAGCCGACGGTCGACGATGGACGAACTCGACGGATGCCCAGGTCCGGCGGCGTCCGGCACGGCGTAGACTCCCGGGCGATGACCCGACTCGTCCAGCCCGCCGCGCCTCCGGACGATTCCGACGACTTCGACGCCGCGGACTCCCGGGCGGCCGACCAATCCGCGGGAGCGGCGGCGGCCGACCAGTCCGCTGGAACGGCGGCGGCCGACCCCTCGCCGATCCTCCAGCGAGCGGTGAACGAGGCCGTTCGGCTGCTCGGCGCGGAGGGAGGCCTCATCGGGCTGCTCGACGATTCCGGGCGGCTGCGTTTCGCGTACGAGTCGGGCATGACCGATTCACGGGTCCAGCGCTGGCGGTCCAGCCTCGAATCGGTCGGCAGCGATTCGGCCGGCCTGATCGCGTCGGCCATGGCCAGCGGCCAGACCCGATCGACCGCGGATTACGGGGCCGACCGATCCTTCCGGCATTCGCGGACAGGTGACCGGGTGGTCGCCGAGAGCGGCATCCGGTCCTTGATCGCGGCTCCGCTGCAGGTCGACGACCGCTGCCTGGGCGCGCTCGCCATCTACTCGCCACGACCCTCTGCGTTCGGCGATCGCGACGTCGTCCTGGCGCGCGCCCTCGCCGACCATGCCGCCACCGCGCTTGCCAACGCGGAGCTGGTGGACCGGCTGCGGCGGTCCCAGGACGAGCTGGCTCGGCGAGCCGCGGCCCAGGCGTCGCTGGCGGCGATTGCGGCCGAGTTGACGGCCCTCCGGGACCCGGGCGCGATCCTCCAGCAGGCAGTCGACGAGGCCGCCCGACTCCTGAAGGCCGACGGCGCACTGCTCGACCTGCTGGATCCCTCGACGAACACGATCCGATGGGCATACGACGCGGGGTTCCGGGACGAGGCCCACCGGCAGCTCCTGCGCAACCTGGAGATCAGGATCGGCGAGGGGATGTTCGGCCGAGCCATCGCCGAGCGGGCCGTCATCGTCACCGGCGACTACCTGGCCGACGATCGGTTCGTCCACGCGCGGGGACCGGACACGTTCGCTCGCCAGGTCGGCCTCAGGTCCATGCTCGCCGCGCCGCTCGTGGACGAGTCGGGTGCCCTCGGCGTCCTCGGGATCTTCTCCGCCCAACCCGACGTCTTCGGGGACGAGGAGGTCGCCCTCAGCCGCTCGCTCGCGATCCAGGCCACGATCGCCCTGACCAATGCCCGCCGCATGGACGAACTGGCCCGCTCACAGACCGAGCTTGCCCGTCGCGCGGATGCCGAGCAGGCGATGCGCGAGATCGCCGCCCGGATCACGGCGATCCGCGACCCCGATGAGGTCCTGCAGCGGATCGTGGACGAGGCTCGGCGCCTCCTCGAATCGGATGGCGCCCACCTGACGCTGCTGTCGGAGGAGCGCAGCCACCTGGTGCCGGTCGTTGCGGCCGGTGTCGACGACGACACGCGGCTCTGGATGCTGGACCTCCGCTTCCCGCTGCACGGTGGCATCAACGGCCTGGCCGCGACCCTGGGCCGGCCGGTCAAGACGGACGACTATCTGGTGGACCCAAGGGTGCCCCACGAGCCCGCCGACCAGTACGTCGCCGCCCGGCTGGGTATTCGGGGCTGCGCGGTCGCTCCGTTGCGGGCGCCTGCCGGCGAGATCATCGGCACGCTGGCGATCTCGTTCCGAACGATCCGCGAGCTGGACGACGAGTCGATCGCACGTCTCCAGGTCCTGGCCGATCAGGCCGCGATCGCGGTGAGCAACGCCCGGCTGGACAAGCTCCTGCGCGACTCGGAGTCGCGCTACCGGTACCTCGTCGAGAACTCGCCCGACATCGTCTGGTCGGTCGACGCGCAGGGCCGCTTCACGTTCCTGTCGGAGACCGCCTACCGCGTGACCGGCTGGCAGCCTGAGGAGCTGCTCGGCGGTCACTTCGGCGGCATCGTCCACCCGAGCTCCAGGGAGGTTGCCGAGATCGACTGGACCGAACAGATGGGCGAGGGGAGCAGCGAGACCCGCGGCCGGGTCAACCTGCTGCACCGGGACGGCCATCCCATCCCGGCCGAGTTCGTCGCCGTCAACCGGATCGAGAACGGTGTCTTTGTCGGCGCCAACGGCTCCGTTCGGGACATGAGCGAACGGGATCGGCTCGAACGAGAGCTCCGGCGGCGGGCGGCGGAGCTGGCCGCCGGCGACGCCCGAGCCCATCTGGCCCGGGAGCTCCACGATTCGGTTACGCAGGCGCTGTTCAGCATGACCCTCATGACCCGCAGCATCGAGATGCTCATGTCCCGAGACCCGCAGGCAGCGTTGGAGCGCCTGGCCACGCTGCGTGACCTCCAGCGTGACGCGCTGGCGGAGATGCGAGCGCTGATCTTCGAGCTCCGGCCAGGCGGGCTCGAGGAGGACGGGCTGGTCCCCGCGATCCGCCGGCACGCCGCGGCCGTCCAGGGACGGATCGGCCTGCCGGTGGTCGTGGAGGCGGACCTCGATGAGCGACTGCCAAGCGACGTGGAGGATGTCCTCTACCGAATCGCGCAGGAGGCGCTCCACAACGTGGTCAAGCACGCCCGCGCCCGGACCGTTCGGCTGACGCTCGGGCCGGATCCCGGAGGCGTGCGCCTGGTCGTGATCGACGACGGTACGGGGTTCGATGCCGCCGCCGTGCCGGCGGGGCACCTGGGCCTGGCCGGGATGAAGGCTCGAGCGGAGGCGATCGGCGGCCAGCTCGGCGTCGAGACGCGTCCGGGCAAGGGCACCACCATCGCCGTCGTCGTGCCCCGCGCCGGGGCTGCCGCGCTCTGACGACCGGGTCCGGGCGGTCGTCCGCCGGTGCGCCCGCGCACCGAAGGGATGGACATTCGTCGCATGCGATCGTGGTCTGGGGTCGGCAGCCGCGATCGCCGGCGTCCGGCAGTCTCGTATCCATGACGACGCCCCCCTACCGGCTCGGCCGGAACAGTGACGGTCGGGACGATCCCGGCCCGAACGGTCACCGCCGAGTCCTCGTCGTCGACGCCGATCATCGCGTCCGGGATAGCCTTGCGGGGCTCATCGCGCTCGCCGAAGGGCTGCGAGTCGTCGCCACCACCGGGCAGCCGGCCGAGGCGATGGGCGCCATGCGCCGGAGCCGCCCCGAGATCGTCGTGCTCGACCCGCGGCTGCCCGAGCTCGAGGTCGGCCTGGCCCTGATCGCATCCATGCGCCGCGTCCGGCCACACGTCCGCATCCTCGTGCTGGGCTGGTCAGCCAATCACGAACAGCTGGCCATGGACGCCGGCGCCGACGCCTTCATCTGCAAGAGCGCCGATCCGGTCGCCGTCGTCGAGGCCGTCCTCGCCGTGGCCCTGCACGCTGGACCGACCGCCCAGTCCGCCGGCGCCCAGGCGGAGATCGCCGGATCGTGACCGCTTCGGCCGATGATAGACTCGCCATGAGGGTCGGTGACCGGGTCGCGCCCGTCTCGGGAGACGTTTCCGGCCGGCCGGAGCTCGAGGCCAGCGTGAACGATACGACTCCCATCCGCGTGCTGCTCGTCGACGACCATGCCGTCGTCCGGATGGGACTGAAGGTCTTCTTCGACCTGCAGGACGACATCGAGGTCGTCGGCGAAGCCGGCGACGGCTCGGAAGGCGTGGCCCTGGCCCGCCGGCTGCGGCCCGACGTCGTCCTCATGGACCTTCTCATGCCGAACATGGACGGCCTGACGGCAATCGCCCGCATCAAGGCGGAGCTGCCCGAGACCGAGATCGTTGCGGTCACGTCGTTCATCGAGGAGGAGAAGGTCACGGCGGCCCTCGAGGCCGGCGCGTCGGGCTATCTCCTGAAGGACGCCGAGGCAGACGAGGTCGCCGCGGCCGTCAGGGCGGCATTTGCCGGTGAGGTTCATCTCGACCCCGCGGTCGCCCGGCTCCTCACCCAGCGCATCCGCGCACGGAAGGCGGAGCCCGACGCGACGGAGCCGCTCACCGATCGCGAGCGCGACGTCCTCCGCCTTCTCGGCCAGGGGATGAGCAACAAGGAGATCGGTTCGACCCTGTTCATCACGGAGCGAACCGCACGGACCTACGTCTCGAACATCCTGGGCAAGCTCGGTCTCGCCTCCAGGACCCAGGCCGCGTTGTGGGCGGTCGAGCACAAGCTCGCCGAGGCGCCCCGCCCCTGACTGCCCGGGCGCAGGCGCGGTCACCCGCCCCGAGAACGCGGGCTGGATGGTGGCGTTCCCGGGTCGGGCTGGACGAACGTCCATCCAGGAACCGACATCCCGCCGCCCCGACCGACCACCGACGTCCGCTTCGGAGCGACGTCGGCCCGATGATGCTTCCTCTCGCCCGGACAACCGGGAAGACCCCAGAAAGGAGGTACAGACGGTGCTTCGAGCCTACGATTTCAGTGACGTCCAGCGCCGGCAGCAGGAGCTGTGGCGCGAGGCCGAGCGTGAGCGCCTGATCGCCCGTGTCCGCCGCTCCGAATCGGCCGAGAAGCCGGCGCCACGGAGCACGCTGCGCCTCCGGGCCCTGTGGGCCCGCTGAGCGGTCCCTCCCGCGCCAGCTACCGACCCGAACGCCCCGGTCCTCCCACCGGGGCGTTCGGCATGTCGTCCAACTCACGACCCGTTTCGAGACGTGATCGCTTGTCGCGGGTGGCACACTGAGCGGGTTGACAGGCGGCACCCGTGGAGGACGACGATGCCCGTATTCACCTACGCACTGCCCATCAAGCCCGGCCAGACCGAACGTGTTCTGAAATTCGGCGCAGAGCTCGATGGGAGGGGCCTGCGGGCCGAGTACGACCAGCTGAACCAGACTGCCACGATCCGGCAGCACCTCATCGCCGTGCAGCCCGGTCCGCCGTTCGAGCTTGCGATTCACACCCTCATCTGCGAGGACATGAACAAGCTTGGCCGGATGTTCACCAGCGGGGCATACGACGTATGGTGGATGGACTTCCTGCGGGACGTCCATGGACTGGACGTTCGCATGAATCCGACATTCCCCAACCCGAAGACGGTCTTCGACTCTGCCCGCCCACCGG
>WNGF01007306.1_pt1 | contig 25081 bp, 21 predicted proteins | sample 5400641 | NCBI WGS metagenome assembly WNGF01 (sample SAMN13153371, study PRJNA577476) | soil metagenome | isolation source: 80 cm soil or saprolite under grassland replicate 2 | place: USA:California | collected 2016-06-15 | reverse complement strand
CACGGGAGCCGCGGGAGGCACGGGAGCCGCGGGAGGCACGGGAGGCACGGGAGGCACGGGAGCCGCGGGAGCCGCGGGAGGCGTGCGAGTCACTTCCTGCTGACCGGACGCAACCGGCTCGGTGGGCGCCTGGGCGCTCGGCGCGCGCGTGGCGCCATCCCGCTGTGGAGCCGTGCCCGCGGCCTGGCCGTCGGGCTGAACGGCTGGAGCCGGTGCCGCAGGCTGCCGTTTGGCGCGCTGCGCACCGCCAACGGGCTCCTTGGCCGACTGTTTGGCTTGCTCGGAGGTGAATGCTTCCGTGAGCCTGCGGACGACCGGCGCCTCGATCGTCGATGACGCCGAACGCACGAACTCGCCCATTTCCTGGAGCTTGGCCATCACGGCCTTGCTTTCCACACCGAACTCTTTAGCGAGCTCGTAAACCCGGACTTTCGCCACTGCTCTCCTCTACCCGGACCTTCGCGACCGGTCCAAGAGGCGGGCGTGCTCCGGACCGGCGTCAGCGTATGCTGCTCATCGCCGCGTGCTCATCGGGCGCTCATCGCAATTCGACCTGCTTTCCCGACTTCAGTGTTCTCGTCACTTTAGTGTTCTCGTCGTTCCTTCGGCCCCACCTGCGGCCGCCTGTTGTCGTGCCCCAAGATAACCAGCAAGCGGGCCGATATCGGGCGATCCCGGCCGGCGGAGTGCCCGCGGGAAGGCCCGACGACGTACAGCTTGCTCGAGGCACCGTTGGTCGGGATGCAGGTACGCACCCCGCCCAGGCAACCGCCCGCGAGGGTCGGGGACAAGCGCGTTCCCGGCCACCACAAGGCGGAGCAATGCGGATTTGGCCTCGCGGCGCCGACATCCTACGCACGTACGTATGACATCGGGACGCACCGCTCAGCCATTCTCGCGCAAGTCTACCGCGCCGACGCGTCTGCGGCGCCCGGCACGGTGTCGGCAACATCATCCGCATGACCGCCTTGACCAGAAACGCCTCCCGGCCGCGCGGCATTCCCCGCCGCAGCGGCGCGCGTCGGTGCCGAAGCGCCCGGCGCCTGGCCACGTGGGTACGCCGAATTCCCCGGCGGCGGCCCGGGACTCTGGCCGGCGGACGTATCGCCGGAATCGCCGCCCAGCGCGGATACATCACCGCGCTCGGCGGCGTCGTCCCGCGACGCCGCCGCGTCACCCTGCGGAGTGTCCGGCCGGATATCGATGCGCCAGCCGGTCAGGCGCGCAGCCAGGCGGGCGTTCTGGCCTTCCTTTCCTATGGCGAGTGACAGCTGGTAGTCCGGAACCGTTACCCGCGCCACGCGCGCGTCGGGATCCACGATTTCTACCTTGGTGACGCGAGCGGGCGACAGTGCGTTCGCGACAAACTCGGCCGGGTGGTCCGAATAATCGACGATGTCGATCTTCTCCCCATGCAGCCCGGTCATCACGTTGCGCACCCGGCTGCCGAGCGGGCCGATGCACGCACCCTTGGCGTTAACACCAGGCCGGTGTGACCAAACAGCGATCTTCGTCCGGTGGCCAGCCTCGCGCGCGATCGCCGCGATTTCTACCGCGCCCTCGCTGATCTCAGGTACTTCGAGTGCGAACAGCTTCTTCACCAGATTGGGATGAGTACGCGACAGCGTGACCGATGGACCGTGATGACCCTTGCGCACGTGCAGCACATAACAACGCAGCCGCTCGCCGTGCGCGTACCGCTCGCCGGGGACCTGCTCCTGCGGCGGCAGCACCCCCTCCACCTTGCCGAGATCCACGAGCACGCTGCGCGGGTCGCGGCCCTGCTGGATCACCCCGGCGACGACATCGCCCTCACGGCCGGCATACTCCCCAAAGGTCAGCTCGTCCTCAGCGTCGCGCAGCCGCTGCAAGATAACCTGCCGCGCGGTGGTCGCCGCGATTCGCCCGAATCCGCTTGGAGTGTCATCATGCTCGCGGATGACCTCGCCGTCGGGTCCGGTCTCGGCCGCCCAGACGGTCACGTGCCCGCTCCTGCGGTCCAGTTGGACACGCGCCACCGGAGCGGCGCCCTCGGACCGGTGGTACGCGACAAGCAGGGCGTCTTCGATGGCCTTGATAACAAGGTCCATCGAGATGTCCTTCTCGCTCTCGAGGCTGCGCAACACGCTGAGGTCAATGTCCACGAGACTCCCCCATGTCGTCGCGGTGGAACTCCACCTGAACCTTCCCGGGCCCGAGATCGCCGAAGCCGAACTCGTGCTGCACGCCCTCGATCTCAAGGACCACGCCGCTGTCGCTGGCCGCGACGATCCGGCCGGATACAGTCTGGTCAGCACCGCGGTCAGCGCTCTCGTCAACACCGCTGTGCGCAAGGCCGGTGCTGACGACCCGGCCCACGGCGCGCTGCCAGTGCCGCGGTTCGGTAAGCGGCCGCTCCACTCCGGGCGAGGTGACCTCGAGCGTGTACGGCACGTCGCCCATGATTCCCGAGGAGTCGAGCTTGGCGGACAGCGTATGGCTCACCAGAGCCATGTCATCCAGACCAACACCGCCGACCGCATCCACCACGACACGCAAGATCCTTCGCCTACCTGCGGAGGCGAGGCGCACGGAATCGAGATCCATGCCTGCTGCGCGCGCCACGGGCTCGGCCAGTCGCGCCAGCGCGTCCAAGCGGGCCGGAGCGTTCGCCCCAGCGCGATCGTCACTGGCCCGACCCGGATGCGCTGGTGCGTGACGGGAGCCATTGCGCATCACGACCTCCTCGCCAGCGCGTGCGGACGTGTCCATCCTGCCTGGATCTAGCCTATCCGGAGCTTGGCCAGCAGATCGGATTCAAGCATCGTGGGGTCACCCTCGCTGGGTCCCCGCGCCGTGACATGCTTACGTCCCGTGGCCGGAGGTTGCACAAACCGCGTTTCGATGGACCGCCGCGCCCGGGGAGATAGCACGGTGGTCGGCGGCCCTACCCGCCGTACCCTGCTGGCCGCGTCGCTGACCGCGCCACTCGCCGCTGCGCCCGTCACCGTGCCCTTGGTCGCCGTGCCATTGCTCGCCGTAGCCGGCTGCCGGGCGCCGGAGGCCGCGAGGCCAGGGCGCGACGTGACCGTTCTCCGTGCGGCCATCGCCGCCAAAGAGCGCCTAATTGCCTTGTACACGACCGTCCAGGCCGCCCACCCCCCATTGGCACGGAGGCTCGATCCGCTGCTCCGCGACAACACCGCGCACCTCACCGAACTCAAGCGACGCCTTATCGAGCCAGCCAAGAAGGATGGCAGCCAGGTCACGCTTTCACCGGAGACACCGGAAACATTGGAAACAGCGGAAACACAGCGAACGCCGCGAACGCCTGGGAGCAGCCAACCAGCAGCAACAGCGGGCAGCCCGTCGCCGGTGCCCTCCGGCCGGGGCGCTGCGCTCGCGGCGCTGCGATCAGCCGAGCACGCCGCGGCTCGGGTGCACGTCCTTCAGCTACGCACCGTCACGCCGTCGCTGGCGCAGCTGCTGGCGAGCATCGCCGCATGCGAGGCAACTCATGTGGCTGCGCTGGGCAGGAAAGGGCTTGCTCCGTGAGCGTACGGAACCCGCGGGGCCTGCGGGTCCTACGGGGCCTACGGGGCACACAACGCCTACGAGGCAGGGGTGGTCTACAGCGCTCGAGTGGCCTATGGGGCATGCGTGGCACGCCGGGGGAAGCGCCCTTGAATTCGGCCATAATCGCCGCGCTACAGGCGGCGCTCGCGACTGAGCATGCCGCCGTGTATGGCTATGGCATCGCGGGCGCCCACCTGAGTGGCCACCGCCAAGATGCGGCGACGCGGGCGTGGACTGCCCACCGTGCCCGGCGCGACCAGCTGATCGCGATGCTAGACGCGCGGGGCGCCCAACCCGTAGCCGCCGCGGACGCCTACCAGCTGCCCGCTGACGTGACCACGGCCCGCCGGGCGGCGTGGCTCGCGACAGCGATTGAGAATGGCGTAACGCGCGCTTACCTGGGTCTTGTCGCGCTGCCCGACCCGAGTTTGCGCACCTATGGCGCATTCGCCATGCAGGATTCTGCGGTGCGCGCCGCCGGCTGGCAGCACGCGACGGCCGAGTTCCCCGGGCTGCCGCACAGTGCCATGACCCGGCAGCCCGCGCGTACGCCACGTCCGGGAAACTCTTAGTCGAGGCCCTGGAAACCTTCAGCCGAGGTCGAAGCGTCCATCCTTGACACGTCTGCAACCTCCCGTGGCCCGTCCCCTGGCAACAGGCGGGCACTTGCGAAACTCACAATGCGAATTTCCACATGCACGTTGCAGCCGATCTACCCGAGAGGCATGCTAGAGCGGTCCACGACTCTATGTGATTGCAAAGTTACCAGAGGTGACTTCATGACGATGGAAGCTCAACAGGTCCGGGGAACCGCCGAGCTGCAGCAGAGCCACCTGGAAGAACTGGCTGCCGAGCTCAGCAGGCGCGGCCTGTGCGCGCGGCTGCATTCGCCGGCCGGGCGCATCCCAAGCCTGCACGTGGTGAACCCGGCCGCGAGCGTGCTCGCGGAGAACATCTTCTCAGCGTGCGGGCGCGACGGCACATGGTGGTTCTGGTGGTCGTGGGCCGAGCGTATTGCGGTCGCCAGCGACACGAAGGGAGCGGCGAACCGCATCGCACAGGTTCTCGCGTCCGTGGCGGCCGACGATCGATAGACAGACAGGGATCCGTGGCCGGCGATCAGTGGCCGGTGAGACAATCGGTAGCTGCGCCCGCGGCCGCGACGATCATCACCAGGTGTCGATCACCTTGGTGAGTTCACCCAACTTCTGGATCACCGCGTCCGGCCGAGCACCGGCGAAATAGGGCACTGCGCTGTGCGGTACGTGCACGGTGCGCATCCCAGCGCAATTTGCACCATAGATGTCGTCGTAGAGCCGGTCGCCGACAAAGACGCATGCCGCGGGGTCTGCGGCGCCGATGGCCGCCATGGCAGCCCGGAAGGCTTCCTGATGCGGCTTGGTCATGCCAAGCTCACTGCTGTAGACCGCGCCGTCGATCAGTTCCAGAACGCCGTCACGGGCGAAGATCTGCTCGTGGCGGTTCCGTGGCCACAGCGTATTCGAGAGCACTCCCACCTTGATCTGGCGGGCACGAAGCTCCCGCAGCAGGGCCGCCGCATCCGGGTCGGTGAACGTATGCGGCTCCCACGCCAGGAAGTAGTCCGCGATGAACGCCTCGGCGGGCGTCAGGCCGGCACGCGTGAACAGATCCTCCAGAGTGGAACCTCGGTGCTCGACATGCGCGGTGTGCCACAACTCTTCCTCCGCGGCGATGATGGCAGCAGCCATGGCAGCCGCTGCGGAATCGCCGTAGTGGGCGGCGCACAGCGTATGCCAGAGCGCCTGATGGTCTATCGTGTGCCAGGGCGTGAGAGTCCCGCCCCAGTCGAATATGACCGCATGTACCGCCACGGCGGCAGTTTATGACAACTGGTCCGCAGCCAATTGTTCACGAGCGTGCCGCGCGCAGCACCTGGGTGTCCGCCGCGCGCAGCTACAGACTGCAGCGGGAGGCCTGATGCGGCAGGTACCAGAGTGGGGCACGATTCCGCGCATGTTGCGCGATCAGGCCGCGTGCCGCACGAGCACAATCGTCGTGGCGGATGGCCACGCCAGGCTGCGGCTGAGGCAGCTGCAACGGCAGGCGGCAGAAGGCGCCCGCGCACTGATCGCGATGGGCGTCCAGCCCAGGGACCGCGTCGCGATCGTGGCCCCTAACGGCTTGCGCTGGGTCATATCCGCCTTCGCTATCTGGGACACGGGTGCGGCGGTAATCCCGCTATCCAGCGGCGTCAACGGCACGCTGGCGCGTCAGCTGCTCCAGCAGGCACAGGTGTCGGTGTTGCTTGCCTGCGATGACACGCTGCTGTCGGCGCTTGCCGAGACATGCGGCGAGCCGGCCGCCGGCCGGCCGTATGCTGGGTTGCCGGACCTGCGCACCGTCGTCATGCTCGACGAGCCGCCGACCGCGGGCGGCACGCGTGAGACGCGACGGCCCGGTGTCCTCCGGCTGCGGAATTTCCTCGCGCGCGGGGCGAGTGTGGCACCCCGGGTGGCTGAGCAGCGCGCTTTGGCGGTCCTGCCGACCGATAAGTGCGAGTTCCTTGCCCCGCCGGGCGCCTCCGGCATGGCAGAGCTCACCCACGCGCAGCTGCTGCGTGTGTACTCGAACTGGAGCGAGACGGTCACACTCCGCGAAGGCGATCGCTATCTGGTGATCACGCCGTTCTCGCATGGGTTCGGATTGAACGCTGGGCTGCTCGCGTGTGTGCTGCGCGGCGCCACCATCCTCGCCGCCCCGAGGTTCGCTCCGGTGGCGGTGGCAGATCTCGTGGAGGGGCTGCAGGCAAACGTGCTTGCGGGCCCGCCGACCCTCTTCTACCGGCTGCTCGACTCCCTGCGCGGCAGGCCGCGCAGGGCGTTGCCGCTGCGGGTGGCCATTTGCGAGAACGCGGCGGCGCCAGCGGAGCTGATCCGGCGGCTGCTGGCCGAGACGGCCGTCCAGCGCGTTATCAACGCCTACGGGTTGGGCGAAGCGACGGTGGCCTACCCCGGCCGTTTACCAGCGCGCGGGCCAGATGCGTCCGCTGAGCCTAGCGCATGAGTCCATTGACTCCCGTGACCAAGCTGGCCGCGGGTTCCGCTCCAGCACCGCACCGTGGTAGAAACCGGGCAATTCGGGCGCTTTGACAAAGCTCCGCGTGCTGAGGCGGTAGGTCTCAGCCCGCGTTACCCACAAGCCCGTAGACGCGCTGCGCGTTGCCCGCGCCGAGCGCCGCGGCGATCCGCCTGGCGTCTGCGGCAGTGAGCATCCCTTCCCGCATCCATCCGGCCGTGACCAGCGCGAGGGCGCGGCGGAAGACCACCGCACCGAGATAATGCAACTCGGGCAGCCCGAACGCGTCAGAGGAGTACAGCATCTTTCCGAACGGGGCCAGTTCTAGGCCTTCTGCGAGGACGGCGTGCGCGCGGGCCCCGGTGAAGTTGAGCGCGAGCCCGACATCGCAGTAGACGTGCGGGTAGATCTGCGCGAGATAGCCGGCCTCCCGGTGGTACGGGTAGCAGTGCAGCAGCACCACTGGCACCCCAGCCGGCTGCACGGCGCGGATGAAGCCGGTCAGCAGCGTCGGGTTGCTGAGATGCAAAACAAGGTCACGGTCGCCGAAGCCGGAGTGAATCTGAACCGGCAGCCCCAAGTCGATCGCGGTCCACAGGAGAAAACGCAGCAGCACAGGTGAGCGAAGCCGGGGCTGGTGACCGGCTGGTGTTTCTTTCAGCCAAACGGCTGCCGCGCGGGTCACCTCGGCTCGACCTGGGCGCTGTGCATCGAGGTGGAGACCGTGCCGATAGGCGGCAATCGACTTGACGGCGACCGCGCCCGCTGCCGCGCGGGCAAGAGCCTCGGGGTAGCGTCCGGCGAACTCGCCGGCACCGGTGCCCGAAGCGGCGACATCCGCTGCCACCTGCTCCAGCCGCACGACCGTATGCACCCGCGCGTCCGCCGCCGTGGCCAGTTCCGCCAGGCTTGTGAGCTGGCCCGGCTGGAAGCCGGTGTCGACGAGGAAATCGGTGACGCCCGCGGCGCGCAGGAACCGGCGGTTGACCTCCGCCGCGCCAAGCTCACGCCGACGGCTGAGGTAGTCGCGCGGCGCGGCGTGTGCCCCGAGGCCGAGCACGGGCGGGCACCATCGGCGCAGGATCAGGCCAAGCTGGGTGTCGAAGAAGCTGGTGCCAGCCGGCGCGGGATCGCTGGACTCGGTAATGAGAAGCTCGAAGCCCGAAGGACTGAGGTCGCCGGTTACGACGCCATGGCAGTGGTGATCGACCAGGGTGATGTGGTCCAGCTCACCGCTCCGTTCGCCGTCCACCGGTTCGCTCATCTCCCAACGATCCACTCATCCGCTCGTTTCGCCGATTTCCCACAGTGCCGCTAGCGCAACGGCTGCGGGAGCGGCTCGGCGTGCAGCACATAGAGGCGGGAGACGGCCCGGGTGAGGGCAACGTACAAACGGCGCAGGCCGACCTGGTCGCCCGCACGGGTACCTGCGGCGGTGATACGCGCCGGCTCCACAACGATCACCTGATCGAACTCCAGGCCCTTCGCCAGCGTTACCGGCACGACGACAAGCCGAACACCGGGCTCGCTCGGCCCGTTGGCCTCGCCGGTCTCACCGGGTAGCTCGGTGTCGGGGCCGAGCAGAAGATGAGGAAGCCGCGCCCTGTCCAGCGACCGGGCCAGTGCAGCCACGTGATCGTCTGCGCCGATGACACCCACCGAGCCAGGTTCACGGAGGGCCTTGCGGCTGAGTTCGGCGATGCGGCCGGCCAGCGTGCTCGCGTCCGCCCTGACCACCTCGAGCGAACCCGGTGATTGGCGGACCGATCCGGCAGGTGCCAGTCCCGGCGCGATGTAAGGCAGCAGCCTGCTCGCGTATTCGATGATCTGCCGGGGCACCCGGTAGCCGGTTTGGAGCATGTGCATATCCGCGTCCGGCTTCCCGAGGTGGGCCAACAGCGATTCCCAGCCCGGACTGGCCCAGGGCGTGGTGCCTTGCGCGATATCACCGAGGACGGTGGCCGAGCCCGTGCTGCAGCGCCGCCCGATAGCACGGCACTCCATCGGGGACAGGTCCTGAGCCTCGTCGACCACCACATGGTTCAGGCTCGCCGTACGCTCGACGAGATCCGCGGCCTCGTCCACGAGAACCGCGTCGGCCGCGGACCACGGTGCTGATCTCGGTCCGCGGGGCGCCACGGGCCAGCGGATCGCCTCCTGCTCGGCCGGGCTTAGCACACCGTCGGCGGCCACGGCGAGCAGTGCGGAATCGGACAGCACCCGCATGACCAGCCGCACCGGCTCAACTGGGGGCCAGATCGCGGTCACGGCGGCCTTTACCTGACGGGACCTGCGGACCGACTCGTGGGTCCGGTCATCGCACGGCTCACCGGCTTCTTCCATCCGGGTGAGGATCACGTGCGCGATCCGGTGCGCGAGAAGCTCTCGCCCGGCACCGTAACGGACTCCGCGCTTGCGCAGCTCGGTGACCAGTTCGGCGATCTCGTGGACGGGAACTCGCCAGCGGCGTGCGCCGCGCGGCAGCACCACCGCCTCGGCGGGCGCGGACAAATGCGACCAGAGGGCACGGCGCAGCACTTCGGCCATCCGCGCGTCACCCTTGACCCGCGCGGCTTCATCCGGGTCGGCCGCGCTGATGGCGCGCGCCAGCACCCGCCCACGCACCGGGGCAGGAAACGCGGCGCCGACCAGCTCGGCGACCGTCACCTGGCTAACCTCGACTTCGCCAAGCGCGGGCAGGACGTCCCGGATGTAGCCGAGAAAAGCGCGGTTTGGCCCGACGACGAGAACCCCGCCACGGCGCATCCGCTCCGCGTAGGCGTAGAGCAGATACGCGACGCGATGCAGGCCAACGGCGGTCTTGCCGGTACCGGGCGCCCCCTGGACTCCGACGGTCTGACCGGCGCCAGCGCGGACGATGTCGTCCTGGTCCGGCTGGATCGTCGCGACGATGTCGCGCATCGGACCAACCCGCGGCCGCTCAATCTCCTCGATCAGGATTCGGCTGGCCGTGGTGGCAGTCCAGCTGGCCGGGCTGGCGGTAAAGTCCTCGTCTTCACACGCCGTCAGCTCGCCGCCCGCGAACCCGAACCGCCGCCGCAGCGAGACACCCATCGGCGCGGCGGGGCTCGCACGGTAGAAGGGCCGCGCCAGCGGTGCGCGCCAGTCGATCACCATTGGTTGGCCCTGCGCATCGTGGACGTGGCGGCGGCCGACGTGCAGCCGCTCGACGGGTGGGCCCACGTAGTCGAGGCGGCCGAAGAACAGCGGTACGCCCGGGATGTCCCGCAGGGCCTGGGCCCGCCGGTACAGATCGGCCTTCAGGTACTGCTCCGAGACGCGGTCCCCCGCGAGCGCCTTGAGCGACAGCACGGCCTCCCGCATCCGGCGCAGGCACTCATGCGAGCTGCGCAGGTGAGCCCGCTCGGTGACGAGGACAGGGTCGCTTCCACTGGGATCAGGTGGGTGCCGCACCGCCGGATCGGCGCGAGAGTCGGGGTCGGCTTGCTCCTTATCTGTGTCCTTATCTGTGTCCTTGACGGCGGGCATGAAGCATCTCCTCGGATACCGCGGGGAGTGAGCGCACAAGAGCCAGGAGCATACCTCTCGCCGACGTTTCCGTCAGCCCCTTATCGGGCCTTCGGGCCACGAACGACCCGTAGAGTGCCTCTGCGGGTTAGGGGCGACCCGCAGAGGCACTCTAGGGTCGGGTAGGCAGCGAGACCAGCGCGGCGAGGTGGCGCGGCGGCGCGCAGGTAGGTTGCCTGCATGAGCGAGCAACCGGTTAAGCGTGCGGCCGACATCGCTGCGGCGTGGCTCGCGTCGCTCGGACAGCGGCCGGTCGGAATCCCGATAGCGCCAGAGGATCTGCGCTCCCGGCTTGACGCCACCCTCGGTGACACGGGCGAGGATCCAGGCGTCATGATCAGCGAACTCGCCTCCGCGCTCGAGCCCGGCCTCGTCGCAACGCCGGGCCCGCGTTATTTCGGCTTCGTAACCGGCGGGAGCCTGCCCGCCGCACTCGCGGCCGACTGGCTGGCGTCGGCCTTCGATCAGAACGCCGCCATGTACGTCATGTCACCGGCTGCTGCGGTGGTCGAGGAAATCACCGCTGAATGGCTTCTCGACCTCTTCGGCCTGCCGCGGCAATCTGGGGTCGGCTTCGTCACGGGAGGCCAGATGGCGAACTTTTCCTGCCTTGCCGCCGCGCGTCATTCATTGCTCGCAGCAGCGGGCTGGGACGCGGAGGCGGACGGACTGCGCGGTGCCCCTGACCTGACTGTCATCGTCGGCGAGCAGGCGCACGCCACGCTGGTTCACGCGCTGGGGCTGCTCGGGCTCGGCTCAGCGTCGGCACGGCGCGTGCCCGCCGACGACCAGGGCCGGATGCGCCCAGAGAACCTGCGGAAGCTGCTTGGACACCTCCAGGGTCCCGCCCTGGTATGCGCGCAGGCGGGCGACGTGAACACCGGTGCGGTGGACCCGCTGCGCGAGATCGCCGAGGCGACCGCGGCCCACGGCCGGGGGTGGCTTCACGTTGATGGAGCGTTCGGGCTTTGGGCGGCGGCCAGCCCAGAGCTTCGCGGGCTGACCGACGGCGTTGAGCTCGCCGACTCATGGGCCACCGACGCGCACAAGTGGCTCAACGTACCCTACGACTGCGGCATCGCCATAGTCCGGGACTCCTCTGCGCTTGCCGCTGCGATGGGCGTGAGTGCCGCCTACCTCCAGCAATCAGCGACCCGTGAGCCCTTCATGTTCACGCCAGAGGCGTCGCGCCGAGCCCGCGCGCTGCCTGTCTATGCGGCACTGCGCTCTCTGGGCCGCCAGGGGGTCGCCGACCTGGTCGAGCGTTGCTGTATGCTCGCGCGGCTGGCCGCGGCGGAGCTTTCGCGCTGCGGCCGGATCGAGGTGCTGAACGAGGTGGTCCTGAACCAGGTGCTCTTCCGCATCGATGGCGCCGATGCCGCAGCGGTGCTCGAGCGCGTGCATCGCGACGGCACCTGCTGGCTCGGCGGCACCCAGTGGCGTGGCCGCCCGGCGATCCGAATGTCGGTGTCCAACTGGTCGACCACCAAGGAGGACATCACCCGTTCCGTTGCCGCAATCGTGTCGGCGGCCGAGGCGGCCGGGGCCTGATGCGGGTGTGCGGAAAGAGATCAAGGTGGGGCGAGCGCCAGAGCGGAGGGCGTGCCGCAGGTCTTCAGCGGCGCAGCGCCGGACTGGCTGACTCGCCGAAGCCCAGGGAAACGAGCTCCTCCACGAGCAGGCTCGCAAACTCAGCCCAGTCCGCCACGACGCCAACATCCACGGCGTCGAAGACGGGCGCGTCCGGATCGGAGTTGACCGCGACAACAAGACCCGCGCTCCGGGTCGCGACCATGTGGTTGAACTTTCCGGAGGCGCCGAGCAGCAGGTAGACGGCGGGCGCGACGGCACGGCCGGTTATCCCGACCTGGCGGCTGCGGGGCAGCGATCCCGCGTCGGTCACCTTGCGCGTGCACGCGAGTTCAGCGTCCAGCACGTCGAGCAGCGGCTGCAGCTCCGGGTAGCGCGACGGATCCACTCCCTGGCCCACAGATACGATCGCGCTGGCCTGGGCCAGGCGTTCCGGCTCATCGTTGACGCTGCGCTCACTTATCGTCACCCGGCCGCGTGGCACGAGGGGCGCACGGCTGATCAGCGCCGCGCCGGGCACCTCGCGTGGCCGCAGAGTGGGTAGCACACCCGGCCGCACCGTGGCCATCTGGACCGCGGAACGCGCCGTCACCTCCGCCACGAGCTGCCCGCCGAAGGCCGGTTTCCAGCAGACGAGCCGCTCGCCGCCCACCTCCAGGCCCACCGCGTCGCCGGTAAGCCCCGCATCAAGCAGCACCGACAGCCGACCAGCCACTTCGCGGCCCCAGGACGTGCTCGGGGCGAGGATCGCCCACGGCAGCGGGCGCTCCTGCCGTGAGTCGCGAACTCTGGCCGACGGCCGGGCTTCCCGCGCCCAGGCGGCGACCGCCATGGCCAGATCTTCGGCCAGGGGAGCGCTGGGCTCCCCTGCGGATGACACCACCGACTCGGTGCCGAACACGATCACCGCATCCGCCCCTTGCTGGAAGGCAAGGGAGGGGTCGATCGGCTTCGTGGTCAGCAGGGCGGAGCGCCCGCCCAGGTGTGCGGCAAGCCCGGCGGAGGCGCCGAGCAGCTCCTGGGTTGTTCGGGGCTTCCCGGGCTCCGCTATGACCGCGATGACCGGATCAGTCATCTTGCTGCCGCTGATCCCCGCGGGGGTTCCGGCGCGAGGTGGCGCCACGTGAGCTATGGGCGCGCCGCGCGGCAGCCGTTCGGCTGACTCATTGATCAGCTCCGCGACAGCGCAGGCTTGCTGCGCGAGCGGGCCGGACAGTCGGGCACGGCGGCGGCCATGGGCCATCAGCCGCACCTGGCCAACGACGGTCGGGCTTGCATCCTGCCCCCACGGCCCCCGTCCGAGGTCGGCGGCGGTGACCAGTTGTATCCGTCCAGTGCCGCCGGCGCGCTCGTCGGGCGGAACCTTGGCCGGCGGGCAGAGCCGCTCCGCCGCGGTGAGCAACGCGGGCAGCGGCAGGTGCGCGGTGATGTACCCGTCGTCGCGCTCACAGCGCGCCCGCACCTGGCCACTGGCGATCGTGAGATCACGTACTCCGGACAGGAAAGGGAGGTCAAGGAGCTGGGCCAGCTGCGGCGGCGTCTGGCCGGTGTCGCCGTCCACGGAATTGAGGCCAGCCACGCCGGCGTCGGCGCCCCAGGCGATCGCCTCGGCGAGCAGATCGGCCGCCTGCGGCGGGCCAAGGGTGAATACGGTGCAGAGGCCGCCTGTGGAGTGGGCGAGTTCGGCGCCCTTCGCGATGGCCCGGCGGCAGAACGGGTTGATCTCGGCCTCGGTGTCATGACGATCGAGCCTGGCGTCAGCGCCAAGCCGCAGCTCGTCGAAGCGGGGGACCTGCTTGGCGAGCACCGCGATCCGCAGCGGCATCCTCATGCGGTCCTCCGTTCCAACTGCGCGCAGCGCAGGATTACCGGGCCACCCGCTCTGGCTGGCGCGAATATCAGCGACCAAAGCCTGGCGCGCATTCCCCGTCGTGATTGCCGTCATCCGGTGACGGCGGGCTCGGTTGCTATGGCCAGGCATCGTCGCATGCGTGGTTCGATGGAGCCGATGGCCGCAGAGGACCCGCCGCTCGAGCAGGCTTCCGAGCCAGTGCACGGCACCGAGCCCGGCAGCATTGATGCGCTGCGCTTCCGCAGCGTCCTCGGCACGTTTGCGACGGGCGTGGTCGCTATCACTGCCATCGACCCAGCTACCGGGCAGCCAACCGGGCTCGCCGCGAACTCCTTCACCTCCGTCTCGCTCACCCCTCCCCTCGTCGCCTTCTGCGTCGCACACACCAGCACGACGTGGCCAAAGGTACGCGCGGCGGGTCGGCTGTGCATCAACGTCCTGGCCGAGAATCAGCGTGAGATCTGCCTTCGGCTGGCGACCAAGGGGGTAGACAAATTCAACGGCCTGGCATGGACCAAGTCACCCGCGGGTCATCCCGTACTCGATGGAGCGGTCGCCTGGCTGGACTGCTCACCTGAGACCGAGTATGGCGCCGGGGATCACCTCATCGTGATCTGCCGTGTGCACAACCTCGACAAGCATCATTCCGCTGGACCGCTCCTGTTCTACCGCGGCGGTTACGGCCGGTTCCGCGGCTAGGGCGGACCGGTCCTGCCCGGGCCAGGTTTCTCGGCCGTCGGCCCTGGGTAGCGCACAGTAGGCATACGATCACAACCAGCCAGGCGATGTCTCCCGGGGGAATCATGGGATTGCGCGTGAACCGGGCGATGGGGCGGGCGGCAGGCCGGACCACGGGCCGGACCCTGGGCCGCACGGCGGGCCGGGCACGTGCAGCGGTGGCCGCAGTGACGGCCGCAGCTGGACCCGGACTGGCCTGCGCCAGTTTCGCTGCGGTGTCAGGCTGGGCGGCGTTGGCCACGCCGGCTGTGCATGGCCCAGGCCCTGCGTCGGCCACGCCAGCGGTGCATGGCCCGAGCACCGCGCCGGCCACGCCGACGCTGCGTGCTCCGCGCACCGCGTCACCGTCGTCCGAAACGGCGGCACCGTCGCTGAGCCCGACGGCTGCATCATCCCGCCCTGCCACCGCGCCGCCATCCGGCGTCGCCACCGCGCCGACAGGCGGCGTGACGGCTACCGTGCCGACCGGGACGGCGACTTCGGGCGCGCATCCGAAGGGTGCACAATCGCCCTCCGCTGCTGCGTCCGGGCAAGCCGCCGGATCCAAGGGAACCGGGTCCGGTGGCACGCCGTCGCCTAGCAGCCCGGCAGCAGGCGGACGAGCGGCGGGCGCCTGGTCCACGGGAACTGCAGGCAGCGCCATCCGCCTTGCCCTGCGTCGGGTTGGGTCGGCCGCACCAACCGCTGGGCGTTCTGTCCGTTTCCACATCGACATAACCCTGGCCAATGAAACAGCGGACGGCGTCACGGTCGCGGCTGGCGCGCGTCCGGCCGGTGTGACGCTGAGAATCGGCTGCCAGGCGACGCAGCCCGAGCCCACGGCGGCATCCTCGACAACACCCGCAGCCACCGGGATGGCGGCATATCCCGTATCGGGGTCCCCAGGGAGCGGCACGGCCCCGCAGAAGGGCGCCGCTGCCGCGCTGCTTCCGGCCGTCCGGACCGGGTCCGGTACGGCCGGCAGCGGCACGCGTGAGTCGGGGGTCAAGCTGTGCCGCGTCGGCCCGGGAGCCATGGCCGCTGCCGCAGGAACCGAGGTGCGGATCCCGGTCGCCGTCCGGATACCGGCTGATATCTCGCGTGGCAGCGCCGTCCGGCTCGCGGTGGCGGCCACCCTGCCGGGCGCCCGCTCATGCCGTCAGATCACAGCACCACCATGCGCGACACAGTCTCCCCGTGCGGATGCCGACACTCGCGCCACCTCGATCACGCTGCGCGTCGTACATGGGGCCAGGACCGGTCGGCCAGCCACGTCACGGGCGCCAGGGGCACACCATAGGGCAACGTCTTCGACACCCGGCCGGGGCGGAGGCGCAAACACGAGCGGCCGAGGTACCGCCTACCGCAGGAGACCTGGCATGCCAGGGGCGGGTTTGGGCGCATACCGGGGCAGTACGAACCCGCGACCGGCGCCCGGCGTCAAACTGCCTCACGGTGTAGCGCCCGGGGCCGACGCCGCCGCGATCGGGAAGGCCCCATCAGGCGCAGCCGCGATCGGGAAGGGCCCATCAGGCGCAGCCGCGGGAAAGGGCGGCGCCGAGCCGCCCAGAAACATCGCCCCCATCCTGCCAAGAGTGCCGCCAGAGCAAACGCCGGGCGGCGCGCCCACCGGCCCACCCAGCGCCGGTATGCCATCGTCGGGCATGCCTCCGGGCAACATCGCATACAGCACCGAACTGCCCACCCCGCTGGGCATGGCCGAGGTTCAGATCGTCGGCCTGTCGCTCGCGCTCGCGGCAGCGCTGATCGCACTGCGGCGGCCAGCCTACGTTCCTGTGCAACGGCCCGCCGTGCGCAAGCCCGCGGGCACGACGCAGGGCGATGCCGACAACGGAACCACCGATGGCGCCGTTGACGCCGGTGGCGCCAGTGGCATCAGCGGCGCCAACGGTGCGGCGGATGGACCAGCTCAAGAGCCAACGGAGCCGCCCGGCGCCACCGAGTACTCCTGACCTGGGATCCTGGGCGCCGCAGGTCCGCACGGCGATGGCCCCGCGCGGTGCCCATCCCGGGTCCCGGACATTAGTCAGCTTGTCCGGGTTGCGCACCACGTCGATGGCGACGATCCGGCCAGCGTCAACGGATCATGCTGTGGCAGGCGATCGCGGCTGCGGCGACGACATTGAGGGAGTCGACGCCGACAGCCATCGCGTGCGGGCTCATCCGGATGCAGGCCACCTCGTCCACCTGGTGCAGCCACCGAGAGCTCAGCCCATCGCCCTCGGCGCCCAGCAAGAGCGCCATCCGGTCCTCGAGCGGAACCTCATCTATCGGTACCGCCGATTGATCCGGAGTCAGGGCGAGCAAGCGGAACCCGATGCCGCGAAGATCAGCCAGCCCGCCGTGCCAGTCCGTCATGCGGGCATATGGAATCGCGAACACCGCGCCCATCGACACCTTGATCGCCCTCCGGTAGAGCGGATCCGCGCATCGCGGCGACAAGATCACTGCATCCACGCCAAGCGCAGCCGCGCATCGGAAGATGGCACCGACGTTCGTGTGGTCGACAAGATCCTCCAGTACGACGATGCGAGCGGCGTGCTGGATCACCTCGGCGACCCCTGGCAACGGCAGCCGCCCACAGGAGGCCAGGGCGCCGCGGTGCACTGGGAAACCAGTCAGCCGCTCGGCGTGCTCCTGCCTGATGAGGTAGGCGGGCGCCGCGGAGTCGTCAAGCAGATCAGCAAGCCCGCCACAATGCTGCCGGGTCAGCAGGAAGGACCGCACCGGGTAACCCGCCGCGACGGCCCGCCTGATCACCTTTTCGCCTTCGGCCAAAAACAGACCGCGGTCAACCTCCAGACTCCGGCGCAGGTTGACGTCACGCAGCCGGACGTAATCGGCGATCCGAGGATCGCCTGGATCATCGATATAGGTAATGCGCGCCACATCGCCAGTGTGGCCAAGATTCGCGCGGCGCGGGCCTGCGGACACGTGCCTGCCCAAGATCCCTTGCGCCGGAGACGTATCAGTACATACAACTGAAATGTGTCCGCGTCCGCGGATAATGGCCAATGTTCTGACCACTGCATCACTGCCGGGTAAAGTGTGCGGCCGGACAGGGCCGTGCGCGGCCAGCGGCCATGAGTGGGGTATGCCATGGACGACGAGCTGCCGTATTTCCAGCTGCGCCCGCCGAAGAGACGGCCGCTGCGGGACCGTGGGTGGATCGTCGGCATCGCCGCTGGCGGCGTTGTCATTGTCCTTGTTCTCGTCGTCGGCGTACGGGCCGTGCTGGTTCGCGCACTGTGCGCGCAAGATCCCATCCGGCTGCACGTTGCCGCCGCACTTGACGTGGCTCCCGCGGTCCAGCGTATCGGGCAATACTTCAACGACCTCAACCGTAACGTGGGCGGCCATTGCGCCCAGGTTGAGGTCACCGAGGATCCCTCCGACGCCGTCGCCGCAGAGCTGGCCGGGATGAGCACCATCCAGGGCGAAACCCCGGTCGATGCGTGGGTTCCCGATTCCAGCCTGTGGGTGGACGTGGTACGTAACTCGGCGCGCGGCGCGGCAGCGGTGCACCCGACCGGGATCTCGGTGGCGAAATCACCTCTGGTTATCGCGGTACCCCGCAAGGTGGCCAGAAAGGTGACCAAGTGGTCGCGCCACATCAGCTGGCAGACGCTGTTCCCGCAGCCGCTGGGCGGTCCACCGGACTCGTTGGGCCTGCAAATCCAGCTTCCCGACCCGGAACACAGCGCGGTAGGGCTCTCCGCCGTCGTGGAGATCCGGCGACTGCTCGGCGGCAAGCCGACCGCGCGCAACAAGTTCACCACCTTTGTTCACAACGTCACACCCACATCCTCCCTCGAGGACCCGCAGGCGCTGGCCGCCTTCACCTCGCTCTCCGAGCCACCCTGGAATGGGCGCCCCGTGACAGTCACCAGCGAGCAGGCCGTCGAGACCTACAACCAGGCCGGCCCGCACATGCCGCTCACGGCGTTCTACCCGGCACAGGAATATGACCTGGACTACCCATTCGCGTTGACCACGTCGTCTCCGCTGAAGGTCCAGGCGGCACGGCAGTTCGAGAAAATCCTCAGGTCGAGCTTCGCCGCCACCTTTGTCCGAGGTAGCCACTTCCGGTCCGCGGGCCGCCAGGCGAGCCAGGCAGGCAGCCAGTTCGGGATTGTCGGGAGCCCGCAGCCCCCGGTCGCGCTCGCGGCGCCGGGGGAGACGAGTACCGCGCTTCAGGCGTGGAAGCGACTCGCTCTCGGCTCACGCGATCTGGTGATCAACGATGTGTCCGACGCGATGACTCAACCCCTCGTGCCGGGCGGGCAGACCCGGCTACAGGTGCTTCAGCAGGCGGCGAGCCTGGGCCTGTCGCTGTTTCCTGACAGCACGGAAATGGCGGCGTGGGAGTATTCCAACCGGCTAAGAGGAACCCTGCCGTACCGCGTGCTCGTCCCGATGGGCGCGCTGCCGCAGCAGCTCGGTCTCATTACACGGCGCCAGCAGCTACAGGAGTACACCAGGACGCTCACTGCGCAACCGGGTGCGGCGGCCGCGCTTTACTCGACGATTCTTGCCGGGTTCCGGTGGATGACCTCGCACTACAAGCCCGGTCACGTGAACGCCGAAATCGTACTCGGGTCTGGCACGGACACCGCGCGGCATGAGATGTCAGCGGCCAAGATGCTGGCGAGCCTGCGAAAGGACTACAACCCGCAGCGGCCGGTCGAGATCATTACGGTCACGGCGGGCACCCAGGGCGACGAGGCGACGCTGCGCGAGGCCACCGCCATCACCCATGGTCAGGCGTACGTCGTGGAGCAGCCCTCCGACATCGCGCACGTATTTTTCGACGCCCTCGCACGGCGCATCTGCACCCCCAACTGTGCGGGTGGATAGCTCGCGACCTGCTCCCGCCCTGCTCCCGCCCCGCTCCGCGACCATGCCAGCGATCAGCGAGCGAACGGCATCGAGAAACAGCCGGCAGAAATACGCGAAAAACTCGTGCTCGATGTGTGAACCGCCCACAGACACCAGGCGTCATTCTCAGTGAGGCCCGGCGGGAGCGGGGCGCCGGGCCTCATAAGCTCCCGGGGGGCCCTCATATACCTCGGGACTCAGCGGAGTTCCTCAAGCAGCCGGTTAGCACGCTCGATGAGCAGCGGAACACCGCTGCCCGCCTGGTCGAATCCCTCACCGACGGTCTTGTTCTGCAGGAACCGTGCGTGGATGCCTTCGAGCACGACAGCGAGCTTGAAAGTACCGAACGCGACGTAGTATCCGATGCCCGAGACATCGCGTCCGCTCAGTTCGGCGTAACGCCGAGCGAACCCGGCGCTGGTGAGAAAACCTGGCCGCGACGTGATGGCCCCGGCCAGCGCGATGCCCAGCCGTTCGGTGTCGCCACGATCCGTCCAGTAGGACAACGTGAGCCCCAGGTCGGCGAGCGGATCTCCCAGCGTTGACATTTCCCAGTCCACGACGGCCATGACCCGTGGCTCCGGCTCAAGTTCGACCAGGAGATTGTCGAGCCTGAAGTCACCGTGCACCAAGGTGCCCTCATCCGTGACGGGCAGCCGCTCGGCCAGGCGACTGACGAGCCGGTCGTACGTGGGCAGGCTCCTGGTGGCAGACAGCTCCCACTGCCGCTGCCAGCGCCTAAGCTGCCGCGCTAGATACCCGTCCGGTCGGCCGAACCCATCCAGGCCGACCGCGGCAATGTCGACCTGGTGGATGGCCGCAAGGGTGCGGGCCAGGCATTCCGAGATCGCACCCGCCTGCCGCGGGGTGATCTTCTCGCCGTCCTCCTCGGTGCGCAGTACGAGTCCATGGACGTACCGCATGACATAAAAAGGCGCGCCGATCACGTCATCCTCCGGGCAGAACGCGAGCGGTGCGGGCACTGGAACGTCGGTACCGTGCAGCGCGGAGAGGACACGGTACTCGCGGCTCATGTCGTGCGCGGTGGGCAGCACGTGCCCGAGCGGCGGCCGGCGCAACACCATCGGCGGCTCGGCACCGTCGCCTGGACCGAAATCAAGCCGGTACGTCAGGTTCGACCGGCCCCCGGCGATCAGCTCAATCCCGCATAGTTGCGTCGCGCCGGGCACGCCGCGGGAGTCCAGCCACCGGGTCAACCGGCCCGGATCGCCGATGCCGGGAACACCACTTTTGATCGTCATGAGAACCTTCAAGGTTTCGGTAAGTTTCTCAGCAGTTTCTACACAGGTACAGCCGTCGCAACTATGGACTAACGGGCCGGCCTGACGTAGCAAGGGATTGGGCCACTGAAAGGCCCTGGTCTAGACCGGTTCCCGTCGAGGGGGGAAAGCAGTGGGCGACGCATGGATGCAGGACGCCGGGCACCTCTGGGCCAGCGCCGATGGAGGAGAGCCTCGAGGCGGTATACCACGCGCCGTCTGGCTGACCCTCGAAACCGATCCACGCCTCGTATCCGCACGGTCGGCGGCCCAGCACGCCGACCATCTCGGTCGCGCGCCCCATATCGTGTGGAACCCGCTGAGCGGCGAGATCGTTCAGCTCATTCCCGCACTCCGCGCCGGGCGAGCGCTCGGCGGCCCTGACGGTCTCGCCCCGGCACATACCCCGGCCTGGGGTGAGAGTGCCGCAATAAACAGGGAAGGCCGTCGTTGCGTGCAGATTGGCGTCGTCAGCTTCGGGAGGGAACCGTTCACCGCCGGTCCGATGGCTGACCTAGAAATCATCGTGTGGTGGCTCGACTCCTGGCATATCCCACGCTCTTGGCCGGCCGGCCCGCCCTTGCCATTCTCACGTGCACACGCTGCACCTCGCAGTCGCCGCCTGTGGGCGCGGGGCGGTCACTTCGGCGCCTCGCAGGTGCCGGACTGCCGCGCGACGGGTCCAGGAGCCGTCGACATCGAACGTTTGACTAATTCGGCGACGATACCCGCGATCGAGGTCCTGCGGCGGACGCGGGACGCGGTGCCGTCGCGCAGGGAAAAGCCGACGGCTCGTGGTGGAGGGTCAATCCAGCTCGGCCGCATCCAGAAAGGGGCTCAGCTGACCAGCACAGGTTGAGGAAGCTGACCAGCACAGGAGCTAAGAGCCGACTAGCTGCTCGACGATGTCCCTTAGGATCTCGCATCCCTTCCTGACCTGGGGCAACGTCGCCCCGCCGTATCCGATAACAAGCCCGTGCAACGGGTGTGCCGCCCCGGCGCTGAGATAACGGTCCAGCGTCGCGACGGCCACCCCGCGCCCGCGCGCCATCTCAGCAGCGGCGGTCGCCGCGGCTGCGGGCAGTTCGAGCACCACGTGTATGCCGGCCGTGTCGCCAAGAAGGCGGGCCGGAGGGGGTAGCGCGGCGAGTATTCCTGTGATTACGCTGCGCCGTCTTGCGTACACGTGCCGCATGCGCCGCACGTGCCGCTCCAGGTGGCCGTCCTCGATCAGGCTCGCCGTTGCGCGCTGCACCACGGTCGCCGTGCGGTCGGCGAGGCTGAGCCGCGTTTCGGTGACCAGGTCGAGCAGATGGCGCGACGCAACCAGCCATCCGACGCCGAGTTCAGGAGTAAGTGTTTTCGCGGTCGTGCCCAGGTAGGCCACGACCCCCGGGTCGAGAGAGTGCAGGGCCGGGAGCGGTGCGACGTCGTATCGGAACTCGCTGTCGTAGTCGTCCTCAACGATCAGAGCGCCGGTCCGGCGCGCCCATCCCAGCAGGGCCTGGCGGCGCGGCACGGGAAGCCGCCCGCCGAGCGGCGTCTGGTGCGCGGGAGTGGTATGGATCAGGCGCAACCCAGCTGGCAAGGCCTCGACGACAAGGCCGAGGTCGTCAACCGGGCACGGCACGAGGCGGGCCCCGCGCGCGGCGAGGATGGAACGGGCGGCCGGCCATCCGGGTTCTTCGATCCCTGCTGTATCCCCCGGTCGCAGCAGCGCGGCGGCGATGAGATCGAGCCCGTTACCGATACCGCGGGTGACGATGATGTCCGCGGGCGAGGCGCTGACGCCGCGGCTTCGACGCAAGTAACCCGTGAGCGCCGCGCGTAGCTCGGGCAGTCCGCCCGGATCCGCTACCGGCTGCGGGGTGGGGTCAAGTTCCGCGGCTCCCGCCCGGCGCCAGGCCCGGCGCCAGGCCGCTCGGTCGATGTCAGCCGCCCATGGCACGCCCGGTTGCAGGTCAATCACCTGGCTGTCGGTGCACGCACGCAGCCGAGGGCGGCTGGCCCCACCGCCCAGGCCGGTTGCGCCGACCGCCGTAATTGGCGAAGTCGCCAACATTCCAGCCCCCGCCGTGCCCGGACAACCCGCCGCGCCCACAGAGCCCGCAGAGCCCGTGCCCGCGGCGATGAAGGTCCCGGATCCGCGCCGCCCCTCAAGCCAGCCTTCGGCGTAGAGCTGCGCATATGCATCGGTCACCACGGTGCGGCTGACCCCGAGCGCCGTAGCGAACGCGCGAGTGGACGGCAGCCGGTCCCCCGCACCGATCCTGCCCTGGCGCACGGCCTCCCGGAGCTGCCCGGACAGCTGCGCGGTGAGCGGTACACCGCAAACCCGGTCGAGCAGCACCGTTGGCTCGACGCTGACCCGCTCCAAGTGGCTATCTCCTTTCGCCGCCAGGTGGCCATTTTGACCAGTCCACTTGCCACTATGCTATGGGTCATGGATTCCACCGCGCCACTGTCGCCCACCCCCCGCACCAGGCTCGGCCGCAAACGTGAACGAGGCCGAACCGAGCGCGGCGAGCTCTATGCCGTTCTGGATGAGGGCATCGTGTGCCATCTCGGCGTGCTGGTACATGGGTCGCCGGTCGTGCTTCCTACCTGTTACGGGCGCATCGGGGACACGCTGTATGTACACGGCTCGGTCGCGAACCAAGCGATCGGCGCCGCGGCGGCCGGCCGATCGGTGTGTGTCACGGTCACCCACGTGGACGGAATCGTTCTCGCGCGCTCGATTTTCCATCACTCGGTCAACTACCGCAGTGCGGTGATCTTCGGCACCGCACGACTTATCAATGAAGATCCCGAACGGCTGCGCGGCCTGCGGGCAATCGTGGAGCAGATGGCGCCCGGCCAGTGGGAGAACGCGCGGACACCGACGCGAAAGGAGCTGGCCGCTACCGCGGTGCTCGCCATCCCACTCAACGAGTCCTCGGTGAAGGTAAGGTCGGGCCCGCCCGTTGACGACCCTGAAGATCTTCACCTTGGCTGGTGGGCAGGCGTACTCCCGGTCCGCATGATGTTCGGTGAGCCCGAGGCGGACCCGGCGCTGCCGCCCGGTCTCGCCGTGCCGGCGCATGTGGAATCCATGGGCCGGCTCCAACGGATTCGCCCGCAGGCCTGTGACGGCACGCCCAGCGTGAGCCGTTAAGGATCAATGGTCATGACACCGCCCGCGTCGCGTGGCTCTAAGCTGATGAGATGACCGACCCGCTCGTCTGGATCGACTGCGAGATGACGGGCCTCGACCTGGGCCACGATGCGCTCATCGAGATTGCCTGCTTGATTACCGACAGCGAGCTCAACGCGCTGGACGACGGCATCGACGTCGTCATCAAGCCGCCGCCGGACGCGGTAACCCAAATGTCCGAGGTCGTCCGCGACATGCACACCGCATCCGGACTGCTCGACGAGCTCGAGAGCGGAGTGACGCTGGCCGAGGCGCAGCAGCAGGTACTCGATTACGTGCGCACCCATGTGCCCGATTCGAAGAAAGCGCCGCTGTGCGGCAACTCGATCGCCACCGACCGGGCCTACCTGGCCCGCGACATGCCCGAGCTCGATACGTTTCTGCATTACCGAATGGTCGACGTGTCGAGTGTCAAGGAGCTGGTACGGCGCTGGTACCCGCGGGTCTATTTCGCCAGCCCGGAGAAGAGGGGCGGGCACCGAGCGCTTGCGGATATCACTGAGAGCATTATCGAGCTGCGCTACTACCGCGCGGCGGTGTTCGTGGCACAGCCGGGGCCCGACTCCGCCACCGCCCGCGAACTCGCCCGGATGTTCTTGGCGCCTCCCGCTGCGGTTGAGGAAGGCTCGATGGCCGAACAGGGCGATACCAGCGTGGCCGGCTGAGCCCGGCCGCTTCCCGATCCAATCTAGTTCGGCTCAGCCCGCCCGTGCGGCTATGCTTCATCAAGCGCGAATCGCGCGGTCTTGGTGGGCGTAGCTCAGTTGGTTAGAGCACCAGGTTGTGGTCCTGGGTGTCGGGGGTTCGAATCCCCTCGCTCACCCCAACAACAGTGCAGGTCACAGATCTGATCAACGATCACTTCCTGCACTCCCGCCTGCCGGATGTCCGAATTTGGGAGCAGGCTGGGAGCCGATCTTGGAAACTGGCGCCCGGTACGGGGCCAGCAGGCCGTCCAGTACGGCCACTACGGACCGCGGCGCGAGGCGTGCCCGTTCATGGAGAGAGGCCTCCCACAACTCCTGCAGTCGAGCTTTCAGCTCGTCCCGCATCCGGGGTGTGATGTGGCTGTAGACGCCGCGCATGCCGGGCACCTCGTGCCCCATCCGCTCCGACTGCAGGACGTAGCGGACGCCGATGTCGTCCAGCCATGTCTGGTGCCCGTGACGCAGCCCGTGCGGCGTGAGCCCCGTCCGGAGCGGGAGCCAGGACGCGACGGGCACCGGCCCGGCTGGCTTGTCCCCCGATCCTGGGCACATCTCGCCGCCCGTCTTGTGGCGGACGGTGGTCCCGTCGCGGCGCAGCTGGATCGTGCGGCGGCAGGCGGGGCAGCGGCCGCCGCCGTCCTTCCCGGCCAGCCGCGGGATGCCCCGGCCCGCGGGCGGCACG
>WNGF01003941.1_pt1 | contig 25093 bp, 26 predicted proteins | sample 5400641 | NCBI WGS metagenome assembly WNGF01 (sample SAMN13153371, study PRJNA577476) | soil metagenome | isolation source: 80 cm soil or saprolite under grassland replicate 2 | place: USA:California | collected 2016-06-15 | reverse complement strand
CCAAAGATCTCCGGCGACAGGTTGATCGGGCACCCAGACCGCATTCCCTCCGCACAGTTCCACCTCCGAACTGGTTGCGTTGTCGCAACGCTATCGCCTGGTCGGTGTCACGCGAGCAGTGGCTCGCCGCGCGCAAGGAGCCGTTGGTCAAGGATTGGTCAAGGAGAAGAAGCTCACCCGGGCGCGAGAAGGGGTCAATGCCGATCGCCTGCGGTTGCCGATGGGTTCTGATCGACAAGCCGTACATAGTCGAAGGCCCGAACGGGAGGGGTGGGCCTGCTGGACCTGTTCGAGGGCGGCCGCAGCTGGTACCGAGCACCCCCGCGATAGCGGCTGCTCGGGCTGCTCCTCCGCCGCCGACGGCATCGGCAAGCTGAGGCAGCTGCACGTGCGCAACACCTCGCTCGTCGCTGTCACACGGGCGCCGTACCAGAAGCTCGCCGCGTTCCGCGAGCCCGGTCGTCGACAGTCGCATGGAAGTCGTAGTTGAAGTCGCTGCCAGCCGAGGACTACCAGGCCCAGCGCACCGAGGCCGAGCTCGCTGAGGCCGGAATGCCGTTTACGGAGAGCATGCGCGGCGACTGGCAAGGCTGGTGCATTCCTCCGGGTCGACGGCGAGGTCTCTACACCTACTCCACGTTCGGCCGTGGCATCGACGAGTTCCACAACGGCTACCACTACCTTCGACCTCACTGCGCTCGGCCGCCAGGATCAGTTCAGCGGACACCTCTGGTAGTCCCAACGCTCGCCGCCGTGCGATATCATATATTATGTGTGATCGATGTCAGGGCTGGACGGCTGGACCCGCCGTGAGCTCCTCGCGGGCCTGATCGTTGGTGCCCCGCTCGCCTTGGCGGCGCACACGGCCACTCCAGCCATTCCGCCCGCGTCCGTCGCGCACATGGTGAGCCAGACCGATCAGGCCGCCCTGGCCGCCTGGCTGGTGGGGCGGTTGGGCCCGGATGCGACGGCGCCGCCCTTTTCCTTCCAGTACGCTGACCAGCCCTCGAGTAGCTTGCTGCCAGGCTGGACTCGCACCGACGATGGCGTGGCCGCGGCGCCGGCCGGCCGCGCGCGACACCTGTACTCGTATCTCGACACGCAGACCAGCCTCACGCTGCAGGCCGACGTCACCACCTTCACGGACTACCCGGCCGTCGAGTGGGTGCTCACGCTGCACAACGCTGGCATGGACGATTCGCCCTTGCTCAGCGAGGTCCAGGCGCTGGACCTCACGCTGCCGGTCGCGGCGAGCGCCGAGGTACTCGTCCACCACGCGCGTGGCAGCACCGCTCAGCCCGGCGATTTCAGAGCCGTCGATCGGCGCCTTGGCGCCGGCGATCAGGTCACCCTCGCACCGAATGGCGGGCGCTCGTCCGACGGCGTCCTGCCGTTCTTCAATATCGAGCTGCCCGATCAGCACGGGCTGATCGCGGCCGTCGGCTGGTCCGGCCAGTGGCAGGTGCTCATGGAACGCGATGCCCCCGATGGCCACTTGCGCGTGCGCGCCGGGCTCGAACGGCTGCGCACCATTCTGCATCCGGGTGAAACGATTCGATCGCCGCGCATCCTGCTGCTGTTCTGGACCGGTGAGCGCGCACATGGCCAGAACCTGCTCCGCCGCCTGTTGCTCGAGCAGTACACGCCGCGCCGCGGCGGCCAGCCGATCGTCGGTCCGATCTGGGCCAGCTCGACGGGTGACATCGGCTTCAATAACACCTCCGAGGCCAACCAGCTCGCCAGTATCGACGCGGTCACGCAGAATCAGCTGCCCGTCGAGTACTGGCAAATGGACGCCGGTTGGTTCGTGAATGGCTGGCCGGTGACGGGCACCTGGACGCCCGATCCGACGCGCTTTCCGAGTGGCCTGAAACCGGTTGCCGATGCTGCCCACCAACACGGACTGGGCTACATTCTGTGGTTCGAACCGGAACGGGTAATGCCCGACACTGAGTTGGCCCGGACCCATCCGGAGTGGCTCCTGGCGCCGGCCGACTTGCCCTCGGAACTAGCGTATCAGCGGCCGTGGCGTCTGCTCGACCTGGGCAATCCGGACGCACTGGCGTGGGCGAGTACGACGTTCTCGGGTTTGATCGGCGAGTACGGCGTGGATGTCTATCGCCACGATTTCAATCTGCATCCGCTCTACTACTGGCGCGCCGGCGAACCCGAGAACCGCCAGGGCATGACCGAAGTGCGCTACATCCAGGGCTTCTACTCCTTCTGGGACCAATTGCTGACCGATCATCCGAACCTGGTTATCGACAACTCCGCCAGTGGCGGTCGGCGCCTGGACCTGGAGGCGATCAGCCGCAGCTACGCCCTGTTCCGGACCGACTACTTCTGGGTTGCCGAGGCCGACCAGGACATGACCTACAGCCTCGCCGCGTGGCTACCCATCTCGGCTCAGGGTGTCCACGAGGCGACCGACGCGTATACGTTCCGCAGCGGACTGGGCACCAGCGTCTGTCTGGCATTCGACTTCACGCGTCCGCGGGCGTGGGCCGGCTTGCGCGCGCTGCTCGAGGAATATCGCTCGATTCGCGACTACCTGTACGGTGACTTCTACCCGTTGGTGAGAGGCATCGTCGACAAGAGTCTGTGGACGGCATACCAGTTCGATCGCCCCGATCTCGGTGGCGGCATCGCGTTCGCCTTCCGTCGCGAGGGAAGTGGACATGCAGCGCTGCCGTTGCGTCTGCGCGGGCTCGACCCGGGCGCGCGCTACGAGGTGACTGTCGCCGATGGTGGCCCGCGACGCACGCTGGGAGGCGACGACCTCGCCACAACCGGTGTGGAGGCCGCGACTGACGGACCGCGTCAGTCGGTCCTGATCACGTACCGGCGTCAGGTATGACGCAGGGCAACGAGTATCCGCTCCAGAACTGGGTGTACCGGGTTGCCGATGGCGGGAGCACGTCTGACTTCGGTACGCCGGGTCTGGCAGGCTGGCTCGCCACGGATTTGCCCTTCAGCTTCCAGTACGGTGGTCAGTCATCGCGCGCGCTGGTCTCCGGATGGCGGCGTGCTGCCAACGTGACAGACGAGAACGGCGACGTACGTGCCGAAGTGGTACTGACCGATCCCGACACCGGACTCCAGGTGCGTTGGCACGCGCGTACGTTCGCGGCGACGATGGTCGTCGAGTGGTTGGTGTCTTTCCGAAACACGGGCACCGCCCGGAGCTTGCTGCTGGAAGATGTCCAATCGCTCGACCTTGTCGCCGCCACCGACTACCACGACCTGGTGGCGTATCACGCGACGGGCGGCATCGCAGCGCCCGACGCCTTCGAGCCGCAGCAGACGGTCCTGGTGCGGCCGCAGATGTCGCGCGCCCCAGGTGCCACGGGCAAAGGCGGCGAGACGGAGTTTCGGCTCGCGCCGGCCGGCGGGCGCTCCTCGAACGGCGTGTTGCCGTACTTCAACGTCGAGGCGACCTGGGACACGTTGCGAGGTCTGGTTGTCGGGATCGGCTGGTCCGGCCAATGGTCCGCAGCGCTGACACGCTTCGCCGCGCAACCGGCGTCGGCCACGCAGCCCGACCTGCGCGGACCGAACCCGAGCGTAGGTGCGTTCCGCGGACTCGATCGTCTGCGCCTCGCGGCCGGTATCGCCGACCTGCACCTGACGCTTGAACCCGACGAGGACATCCGCACCGCGCGCATCCTGCTCATTCCGTGGACGGGCGACCGTCACGCCGGTCAGAACCGCCTGCGCCGCCACCTGTATCAGCAGGCTCCGCTGCGCAACGGCGCCGCGCGCCTGCCGGCACTGTTCGCCAATCTCGGCATCGTCGAACCAGGCACCGGCGCGTTGGGCATGGGGTCGAGCTTCGAGCAGCTTGCCGACGTAGCCGGTGGCCTGGGTGTCGAAGACATCGTGCTCGACGCCGGCTGGTATAGCCGCACGCCCGAGCCGGACGTCCCGGCGGAGCGGGCGTGGGTGCTCGGGGTGGGCAATTACGACGTCCGCGAGGACGTCTTTCCCAACGGACTCCGACCGCTTGCGGACCATGTCCGCACTCTGGGGGCGGGATTCGGGCTGTGGTTCGAGCCGGAGCGCGTCGGACCCGCCTCGCGGACGTTTCAGGAGCATCGCGAGTGGCTCTTCGGCACGCCGTTGCCGCACGGCTATGTCTTCAACCTCGGCATTCCGGAAGCCCGTGAGTGGCTTACGGACCGGATCAGCAGCCTGATCGACGAGCTTGGCATCGCCTGGTACCGCCACGATGCGAATGCGAATTACTTGCCCATCTGGCAAGCGGAAGATGGTGCGGATCGGCAGGGCATTTCGGAGGTCCGCTACATCGAGGGCCTGTACCGCTTCTGGTCGGACCTGGCTGCGCGTCATCCGGGATTGCACATCGATGGGTGCGCAAGCGGTGGGCGGCGGATGGACTTCGAGGCGCTCCGCCATCACCACGGTGCGACGCACACCGATTGGCTGTGGGGCGATCCAAGCGCCATTCAGTCGATGATGCACGGTGGCAATCAGTGGCTGCCGAGCATCTACTTCACCAACTGGATGGGCACCGCGAGTGCGCCGGTCGCCGACACGGCGGAAGTTCGCGCCAACTTCTTCAGCGCGTTGGGCGGCGGAATGAACCTCGGATGGCGCATGCTCAACACCGCGGCTCCGGTCGATGGGGCGCTTGGGCGACGCTGGCTCGGCGAATTCGCCCACTTGCGCCCTTTGCTGCTGGGCGATATGTATCCGCTGCTGCCTCACTCGCTGTCAGAAGGCGCGTGGCTGGCCGCACAGTATGACCGACCCGAGCTGGGGCAGGGCATGATCGTGTGCTTTCGGCGGCGCTGGTGTGTCGACGTAGCCGTCCACGTGTCGCCTCGCGCACTCGATCCCGAAGCGCACTACCGGCTGACCTTCGCGAGCGGTCGAGCGGAGCAGACTGTTCGCGGCGCGGAGTTATCGAGTGGAGTGTCCATCGCAGTGGCTGACGCGCCCGGCCACGAAGTGATGCGCTACAGCCGGCTCGGCAGCAGCCCATCCTGAAAGGAGCGTTTGGCAGATGGACCTCAAGCTGAAGGACAAAGTGGCGATCGTGACCGGCGCCAGCCGTGGCATCGGGCGGGCGATCGCGTGCGCGCTCGGCGCCGAAGGGTGTCGGGTGGCGATCTCGGCACGCGATGAGGCCGAGCTGGCGGCCGCGGCCGCCGAGATTCGGGGTCGCGGAGGGGAAGCGTTGCCGGTCCGGGCGGACATGGCCCAGGCTGACGATATCGGCCACCTCGTCGAGATAGTGCAAAGGACGTTCGGTGGTGTTGACATCCTCGTCAACAACGTCGGTGGAGGACGCGGCGTCCGCTTCGCCGACAGCACCGACGCGGACCTTGCATTCACGTTGGATGTGAACCTCATCGCAGCGGTGCGCACCAGCCGGCTGGTGGTGCCGTCGATGCGCCAGCGCGGTGGCGGACGCATCGTCATCATCTCGTCTATCTGGGGTCGTGAGTCAGGCGGGTCGTTCGACTACAACGCGGCCAAGGCGGCCGAGATCAGTCTCGCCAAGCAGATGGCGCGCGAACTCGCGCCGGATGGGATCCTGGTCAATAGCGTGGCACCCGGCTCCATTGTGTTTCCTGGCGGTGGCTGGGCCAAAGCCCTGGAGCGCGATCCGGAGGGGATGGCGGACATGATCCGGCGCGATCTGCCATTGGGTCGCTTTGGCCGGCCCGATGAAGTCGCCGCGCTTGTCACGTTTCTGGTTTCGAGCCAGGCCAGTCTTGTGACGGGCGCGTGCATTCCCGTCGACGGCTGCCAGTCGCGGTCGAACATTTAGAGTCCGGAACGGCACTGCGCAAGGGAGTCCCCACAGATGAGCGAACGCACAGCCTTGCTCTTGACCAACGGCGGGCATATCAACCTGCCCGGTAACCGCGAGCTGATCGAAGACATCTTCATCCGCCAGGCCCGACTCGAGGTCGACATCGTCCATGATCCAACCGAGGTCACCCGTGAGCGACTGGAGGCTCCGGATCTCCTGCTCGACTACAGCGGCGACCCCAAGATCCTGGCTACTGACGAACAGCTCGATGCGCTGATCGCGACGGTCGCGGCCGGCAAACCCTATCTGGCGATGCACGCGGCGTCGCTGCCGGTGCGCGCGCAAATGACTTACATCCGCGAAAACGACGGCGCCTGGCCAGCCCAGCCGGCGGCCAACGAGCACATCAACGCGGCGCAGATCCGCTACCTGTCGATGCTCGGCAGCGCATTCCTCACCCATCCGCCAGTGCGCTCTTTCGGCGTGCAGATCCTGGATGCGACGCACGCGGTCACGCGCGGCATCGAGAACTTCGACATCGAAGACGAGCTGTACGAGATCGTGGGTGACATGAGTCAACTGCACGTCCTCGTCAAGGGCGAGGAGGAGCGCCCGCTCGCCTACGTCAAGCAGCACGGTCAGGGCACCGTGGTCTACATCGCACTTGGGCATGGAGCGCCGGCGCTGGCCAACCCGAACCTGCAGCGGATCTACGTGCAGGCCGCGCACTGGCTGCTCGAAAACGCGAGCTGAAGGTCAATGCCTGGGCGCGGCGTCCAGCGCGAGGAGTGCGATGACCAGAATTGAACGTATCGAGACGATCCGCCTCGCGGAGCACCCGCGCACCCTATGGGTCCAGGTCTTTACCGACGATGGGCTGATCGGGCTCGGCGAGACCTACTACGTGCCCGGTGCCGTGGCGGCGGTCATTCACGACATTGCCGCGCCGCACCTGCTCGGCAGCAGTCCGTTCGATCTGGAGCGCGCGTGGACCACGTTGTTTCAGGAGACCAACTTCTACGGCTACGCGGGGGCCGAGATGCGCGCGATCTCAGCACTCGACATCGCGCTGTGGGATATCGTCGGCCAGGCGTGCGGGCAGCCCATCTACAACCTGCTAGGAGGCCGGGTGCGCGAATCAATCCGGACCTACAACACGTGCGCGAGTTATGGCGACGTGCGCGACTACGAAGCCTTCCACGACCGCGCCGACGAGCTGGCCGAGAGCCTGCTGGCAGAAGGCATCTCGGCGATGAAAATCTGGCCGTTCGACGTCTTTGCGCGCCGTCCGAGTGTGCAGGAAGCCGAACATCAGCACCGTCGCCAGGGCACCGTCGGCTCCGCACGCACGCTGGTCGGCATGGCCGATGGCCAGTACATCAGTCGGCCTGACGTGGATCGGGGCGTGGAGGTCGTCCGACGCATCCGCAAGGCGGTCGGCTCGAAAATGGAAATCGCGATCGAAATGCACGCGATGTGGAACTTTCCGAGCGCCGTGCGCATCGGGCGTGCCCTCGAACCGTACGATGTGCTGTGGTTGGAGGAGCCGATGACGCCAGATCCGATCGAGGATCTGGCGCGGCTTGCGCGCGAAGTACGCATTCCGATGTGCATCAGTGAGCGCCTCTTTACGCGGTACGCGTTTCGGCGGGTGCTCGAGCTGGGCGCGGCGCACATTGTCATGCCCGACATCATCTGGACCGGCGGCATCTCCGAAGGCCGGAAGATCGCCACCATGGCCGAGGCGTACCATCTGCCGATTGCGCCGCACGACTGCACGGGGCCGGTCAACGTGTTTGCCTGCTTGCACCTGTGCGCGTCGGCACCAAACGCGCAGTTCATGGAGACGGTGCGCAGCTTTTATCGCGGCTACTACGCCGACATCGTCGAGCCCAATATCGAGGTACGCGATGGGCACGTTCAGTTTCCGGTGGGGCCCGGCCTGGGCACACGTTTGCGGCCGCAGGTGCGCGAGCGGCCTGACGCGAGCGTGCAGAGCTCAGTTCTGTCCTAGGGTGGGGTGCGCTGCGCGACGGACGCGGGAGCAACCGCGCCGTCGTTTGCAACGGTGGTCGAGGTGGCAAGCGACTCGACGCCCGGATAGACCAGCACTTTGCAGGCCGAGCCGGCGCGGGCCACGGCAAAGGCGTCGCCGAGTTCGGCCAAGCCGAGGCGGTGTGAGATCAGCGATTGGACCTGGATCTGGCCCAGCCAGCCCGCGGCGGCGCGAAAGCCGCCGCGCCCGGCGCCACCATAGCTGCCGATCAGGCGCAGGTCGCGGAAGTGGAAGTCGTGCAGCGGGACTTCAAAGCGCGCGGCGCGCGGGTTGACGCCCACCAGCACGATCGCGCCCCCTTGCGTCGCGGCGGCGATGCAGTCGGCCAGCGGGCGTGGATCGCCGGCGGTCTCGAATGCAGCGTCCACGCCACGGCCATGGGTGAGCTCGCGCACTTGCGCTGGGATGTCGCTCGCAGCTGGGTCGAGGACCTCGTCGGCGCCGAGCTCGCGCGCCAGTGCGCGGCGGTTGGCTCGCGGTTCGGACACGAAGATGCGCGCGGCGCCCCCGCGGCGGACGAGCTGGAGCTGGATGAGGCCCATTGGACCGGCGCCGGTGATCAGTACATCTGCACCCATGGGCAAGTTGGCGTTCTGGGTGGCCGTCGAGCAGCACACGATTGGTTCGACGAGGGCGGCTTCTTCGACCGGCACACCGGCAGGGATCGGAAAAACGCGCTCGGCGGGGACGACGACGTATTCGACGAAGCCGCCGTTGCAGGCGCAGGCGACGGGCGTGCCTGGTTCGAGTGTGGTGACGTCGGGTCCGAGCTGGTCGACGGTACCGCCAATCTCGTGGCCCATGATGCGCGGTGGGTTGGAGGGTCCGAAAGCGCCCTGGATGCTGTGGACCTCGGTCAGGCAGACGCCGCAGGCGGCGACCTTGACGCGCACTTGGCCTGGCCCAGGGATGGGCGTCGGGCGGTGTTGGACTTCAAAGTGGTCGTCGCCGAGCCAGACCCCACAGCGCATAACGTCCATCGCCTTTCCTCTAGCGGCGTATGATATCTCATACACCGACTTAGCCCTGCGCAAAGTACGGTGCGACGAGTGGATCGGACACATGCGACAGATACGCCTCCGCGAGTCGCAGGCGTCGTGCCCTGACAACGCTGGCTGCCGCGTCCGCATCTCGCCGCGCTATGGCGTCGTAGCGCGCGCCCATCAAGCGCAGGTGCTCGTCCCACGCGCGTGGAAAGTTGTCGCAGAACACGCGGTCGTAGCGCAGGCCGACAGGGAACACCAGGCTCTCGACGATCCTGACGAGCCGCGGGTATCCGGTCGGGGTATAGAGCACCCGATGGTACTCGGCGGTCAGCCGACGGTATCGGCGGCCCGCTCGTAAGCGCTTCGCCTCCTTCAGCCGCTGCACCAGCTGGCCCACTTCTGCCAGCACATCGTCTGTGATCCGCTGCACCAACCTGGGCAGCACGGGCAACTCGATGGTGTCCACCAGGTACCCCTGCTCCTCCATCTCCGCGACGCTCATCCAGCGCACCGTCGCGCCCCGGTACGGTGCGAACTCGATCAAGCCATCGAGTTCGAGCAGGCCGAGGGCCTCGCGGATCGGCGTCTTGGACACTTGCAGGCGGTTGGCGAGATCTACCTCGACCAGGCGAGTGCCTGGCGGCAGCTCGAGCTCAACGATCATGTCGCGCAAAGCTTCATAGGCGGCTTGCTTGTACGTCGGTACGTACAGCCCATCCGACGTAACAGTCGAGTCAGAAGGTGTCCTGTTAGTGCGCGGCATGTCCAGGCGCCCCGGCGAGGGCTGTTCCCTCCCTGGCATATCGGATATTATACGCTAGGGTGCGCCGGGGTAACGCTACACCGAGTTCGCTGGAGGAAGACGTGTGAGCGGAGGGTATTTCGTAGCTCGCGCGGACGACATCGAACCGTTCGTCTATCCTGGCCAGGATGCGTATCTATCGCAGCACGCGCTCGGTGGTGAGAACACCGGCCTGCATGACCTGTTCCTTAACCGCGGCACGGTGAAAGCAGGCAAGAGCCTCAAGGGCGAAGCTCATCCGGACAATGACGAGATCTACTACATCGTGAGTGGTCGGGCTTTGCTCGGTCTGGGCGGCGATGCCGAGAACGGGACGGGTGCCGAGACATTCCAGATCGAGCCAGGCATGGTGATTTTCATTCCGGCCGGAACCTTCCACCGCCTGCGCAACCCCGAAGAGGAGGATCTGACCATTTTGACGATCTGGCCGCGCGCGGCAAGCCCCGGTTCGCACGGCGTCCATCGCGAGCGCCTCAAGGCCTGGGGAACCGGCTTTCGGTTGCGCGAGGGTCGCGAACTGGTCAGAACAAGCCGTGGCACCCAGGTTACGGAGCCAGGCACGGGCTGGTCACCTCAAACTCAGGCGCCGTAGCGCTCGGCTACCAGCCCACAATAGGTCGCGCTAGAGTCCGATGCGCGAGAAGAACTCGGGCACGCCGCGCACACCTGGCCGTACCCGGAACAGTCCTCCCGCCGCTGCTCCCTTCTCGTGCTTCCTGTCACCGCCCCCGCTGGTGATGTACAGGTCCGCGTAATCGTCCCCACCAAACGTGATGCTGGAGGCGATCTTGACAGGCATGCTCACCCGTCGCTCCTCCCGCCCATCAGGGGCGTAGCGCACCACGCATTCACCGTCCCAACGAGCTGACCAAACATAGCCGTCCGCATCCACTGTCAAGCCATCCGGCAGACCCTCCGATTCGGCCAGCCGCGCAAACACACGTCGATTCGAAATGCTGCCGGAGGCCACGTCGTAGTCGAAGAGATAGATCTCGTATTTGGGGGAATCGGTGTAATACATGCGAGTGCGATCGGGCGTGAAACCGAGTCCGTTCGAGGTGCCCACGTCGCCTTGTACCTCAGTCAGCGAGCAATCAGGATCGAGTCTGTAGAGTCGGCCCTGATGGTCGGCGGTCGCAATCGTGCCGCAGAAGACGCGCCCGACCGGATCGGCTATCACGTCGTTGAAGCGCGAGTCGCGCTCGGCGGGGATCTCTTCGATCAGCGTGGTCAGGGCGCCATCCCGCCAGGTCTTAACGGCGCCCCGTTCCATGAAGAGGAGGAGCGCCCCGTCTGCCTGGATGGTGAAGCCACCGACGCTATCCCCCTCGTAAACCTGCTCGTGGACGCCGCTGGCCGGTTGGTAGCGGTAGATGTGACCCCGCGCGATGTCGATCCAGTACAGCCGCCGCTCCTGCGGATGCCACAGAGGTCCTTCGCCAATGACACATGCGTAATCGGCGATCAGCTCAGGTTCCATGCGCCGTCACCTCCAGGTCGCTCAAGCCGACATCAGCCGACCGCCTCATACAAGAAGAGTTCTGATGTCAGGGCGCCCTCCAATCGGACGTGCACGCCCTGAGAGGCGAGGGCGAAGCCGTCCACGACCGCCGCCTGGCCGCTGTTGTCGCTAACTACCCGGTACCGTCGCGCACGGTCGACCCCGCGCGGCCGTAGCACATACTCGGGCGTCCCCGCGCCATCAAGCCGAAAGAGGCCGATCATCACCCGTGAGCCGTTGCGCGCCGCGAGCTCCAGCACCTCCAGCCTGGCGCGCTCTCCGGGGTCGGCGTGTGATGAAAGATGCGGCTTTCGGGTGGAAGGGGCGGACGAATTCCTTGTAGAGCTGCAGCGCGTGGCTGATGCGCTCCGCCTGGAGTGGGTTGGGGCGCGAACCTTCCAGGTTGAACCAGGCAATGGTGGGGTGCACGAACAGGACGAGCCGCGTCTGGAAATCCAGAGCCGCGCGGGTGTGGCAGCTCTGGCCCATACCGAGGAGGCGATCCGCGAGCTCCGGCGGCAGGGCCATCGTCATGCCGTTCGTGATCCAGAAGGACCGGGGCGCTATCTGCCAGTCAGTGACCCATGTGTGGCTGAAGTGACGCACCATCCCCAGTTCACTGCGCCCCCCGCCGCTGGCGCAGTTCTCAAAGATCACGTTCGGAAAGCGCTCTCTCAGGCGCGCAAAGATACCGTAGAGAGCTTCGTAATAGCGCCAATAGTTGTTCTCGACGAAGCCATCTCTGACAGTGTGAAAGCCAGCGCCAATGTTGCCCACGTTGTAGTCGAGTCGAAACATGTCCAGCTCGTGCTCGGAGATCAGCCGCGTAATCTGTTCCTCGACCCAATTGGCGACAGTTGGCTGCGTGAGACCCGTCCGTCCAGTCGGAATAGGCTGTCGATTGGTCCGTCCTCGGTCACCACCACCCCCGAGCCAGCTGCCAGTACCATCCCACGGGTCCCAGGATAGCGGCTCGCTACCATGTCGACTCCGTGACGACCCTTGAAGGAAAAAAGGCTCTTGTAACGGGAGCGGGTACTGGAGACGAGCCGCGGGTCGCGCTCACGAGCTCTGCCTGCCGACCGTCTGCGCGGATGCTCTCGGCAGCGCTCCTGGCGCCCTATTAACTGTGCGCGTAATGCAGCGCAACGCCTGCCCCGGCAAGCGCTGAGCCCAAGCGCTATCCCCCGCCCGATCCTGAGTGTCGCCGCGTCGTCGATGAGGGCGCCGCACGCCTCGACGGACTCGACATCCTGGTCAACAACGCAGTTGTAACAAACGTGATTGAGTTCGGGGGCTACTCCAAGGAGGACTACAACGATCTATTCGACCTGAACATGCGTAGCTACTACTTTTGTGCCCAGACTGCCATGCGCCACTTTCCCGAGCGAGGCGTGATCCTAACGCCGCCGTCTTCTCGCGGTTGAGTCGGGCGCTCGGACTCCCATGGGGTCGGGTCGGCGAGCCCAGCGACATTGGCGAGGCAGCGGTCTTCCTGGTCTCGGATGCCGCCGACTTCATCACCGGACAGGTCATCGTCATCGACGGAGGCACCACAGCCAGGATGTCGTTACAGACGTGAGGGTGCGATTGGCAGCGTACTGCTAGCTTCAGGCCTTGACCGCGCCCGAGGTCAGCCCCTGGACGAAGTAGCGCATGCCGAGCAGGAACACGATCGCGAGGGGAATGGAGGCGAAAACGAAACCCGCTGCCTGGCCGCCGATGTCCGGCAGGGCGGAGACGAGGTCCGCGCCGCCGCCCGGGTTGTACACCTGCAGCGCCACGATCAGCGTCCAGTTCTGACGGGTTGTCAACATGAGCTTGGGCCAGATCAGATCGTTGTAAATGGCCAGGAAGTTCATGATAGCCAACGTCATGATGATGGGCCAGGCGAGTGGGATGGCAATGGACCGCAGGGCGCGCAACTCGGATGCGCCATCGATGCGAGCCGCCTCAAACATCTCTGCCGGCTGCGACAGAAAAAAAGATCTCAGCAAGAAGATGGCGAATGGCTGACCCCCGGCCACATAAAAAACCGCCAGGCCCCACAGGCTGTCGCGAAGACCGAACTGATTCGCTTGAATGAAATGCGGTACGAGCAGGATCGTGCCCGGGATCATCATTACCAGCAGCACGAGATAAAAGAGAAGCCCTTGCGCCGGAAAACGGAAGCGTGCAAACGCGTAAGCGGCGAGCAACGAGAAGGCCAAAATACCGATAACAGACACTGCGAACACGAACAGCGTCCGCGCCAGCGGAAGAAGCAGATTCAACAGGGCGTTACTGTAATTCTGCGTGTAGATGGGCCACGGAGGGTCCCAGAAATTGACGTAGATGAGCGTGCTGCTGCGCAGCGACATCGACACCATCAGCACAATGGGGACAAACGAGAGGAACAGTAGCACCACCAGAATGCAGTACTGGAGCACGGTTCCGGGTCGAGGCGGTCGCGTCCGCGCCCGTGCCCGCACGAGCCCAACCCCCGTGGCGTGGGGTTGCGCAAGCTCGCGAGATGCTACTTTCACGTCGCTTCCTCCCGCTCGAAACGCAAGCGAAAGAATACGAGCAGGAGCACCATGGCCGAGAGGATGAATCCGATCGCCGACGCGGTCCCAAACTCGGCCGCCTGGCTGATCTTGATAAACATCTCGAGAGCAGGCACGTAAGTGGCGGAGCCCGGCCCGCCGCCGGTCAGGATGAAGATGTGAGCAAAGCCCTGAATGGAGCCCACAAATGTGAAAAACAGGATAACGCGAAACTGAGGCGTCAGCATAGGCGCTTCGATGCGCCGGAATCGTGTGAACCAGCCGGCACCGTCCACGCTCGCCGATTCGAGCACCTCACGGTTGATGCTGAGCAGGCCCCCGAGGTAGATGAGGAAGGCAAAGATGCCCACCCACGGGAAACCGGTGAAAATGATGGCGCCCAGCGCTGTGGCATCTTCGGCCAGCCAACTGTGCCTCAGGTGACCCAGGCCAACAGCCAGGAGCGTCTGGTTGATCAGGCCAATGTTCGGTGCGTAAATCGTGCGCCAGATGAGGACCAGAACAACGCCTGGCACAATGGCCGGCAGCAGGAATGCCGTACGGAACCAATAGCGCGCCCGGCTGTTGTGCATCCAGAAGATAAGCTCGGCCACTATAAGTGGCATGGTCATTTCCTTCAGCACGTTGGCGACCAGCAGGATGACCATGTTTTTCATACCCACCCAGAAGAACAGGTCCTGCGCGACGAACTCAAAGTTGCGTAGCCCGACGAACTGCATCGGGCGCGACAGGCTGAAGTCGGTGAACGCGTAGTAAAAGGCCATCCCCGCGGGGTAGAAGCTAAAGACCGCGATGAGGGCCAGGCTTGGAACCAGTAGCAAGTAGGCCATCCTGGCGCGGGCCGCTCTCCGACTCGTCAGCGCCACTGCCGCGCGCATTCGGCCCAGCGCGGCGACGAGCAGTGCGACCGTCGCAAGCACAAGTGCAGCGGGGACCAGCATCCAGACCAACTGGAGCCGCTGCAACGGTTCAGCGGAGCGGATAGACGCGGCATTCACTGAGGTGCGGAACCCGTTCTTCGCGATCGCCTCTGCGCGATTACCATCCAAAGGAACGATCTCGACAACGTTCGAGGCCGCCAACTGCGTGCTCCACAGGTGTTCGCCCTGGCTGCCAAGCGCGTACAGCCACCCGTTGCTGGTGCCCGCCAACACCAGGTCGCTATCCGGCATGACCGCGATGGATTCCACGCGGAACTCTGAGACTTGCTGCCGCCAGCGAATGGTGCCATTTTCGGCGAGCATGTACACAGTTCCGCGCGAGTCGCCGGCGATCGCTGCACGTTGGCCCGGAACGGGTATCAAGCGTGCCACCGGCTGCTGCAGGATGCCCGTCCACGCCACATTGCCGTCCGGCCCGATTGCGCCGATGTTGCCGGCGCTGTTGCCGTAGACGACCAGGTCTCCCACGGTAACCAGGTCCGTGGTAGGGAAACCGACCCGCCTGGACCACTGGCGGTTGCCCTCAGCGTCGTACGCGTCGACGTTGTACTGGGGCACATTGCCCGAGCCGTAAGTCACGAATACGCCGCCGCTCGGGGTTGGGCTGAGGGCGGTGATGCGCGCCGGAACCTTGAAGCTACGCAGTTCGTGAAGCTGTCGATCGAGCCACAGCACCTCGCCGGTGACGGTCCCGGCAGCGAGCGTCGGCGGCGAGCCGGTGGTCACCGTCAGGCCGGTAACGAGGCTCGGCAGTTGTTTCTCGACGTCGAGCGCGCCGTCGCGCGCGATGAGAATCTTGTTCTGGGCCGTGGCCATAGCCACAGACTCATCACTCAGGCGGACCGCTCGCACGACGCCTTCGGTGGTCGGCTGCAATGGGCTGAGCGTCGAGGTACTGTTGGCGACGGCAACCCCGACGAGGCCAACAACGAGCGCGGCTCCCGCGGCCGCGGCCGCCCACCAGAGTAGCGCCGCCCGGTTGGCAGGCGCCTCTGGCTGGTGGCGGCTCACAGTGTCGGCTACGCGGCAGGTTTGATCTGCGGGTTGTTGACAGTTTCTGGTGACAGGCCAGCGGCCTTGATCAAGTCGTCGTAGTACTTCGTCGAGATCAGCTGCTGGAAGCGCCGGCCAAATTCCTCAGCCGGGATCCTGTCCTCGAGTGTCTCTCTAAAGGTCTCGAGCACCTCGCGCTGCATGGCGCTCCCGTACCCGCCTGTAGTCATAAACCCGTTAGGCGCACTCTCCGCGTTGCCCAGCAGTGTTAGCCGCCGCAGGGCTTGGTCGAATTCGGGCGCAGGCGTGACCCCTTTGATAATGATCGGACCCGACGGGTTCCACTTGCCGCTCGCGGCGAATGCATCGGCCCACTGCTGGTAGCCCGGCTGCGAGATCCAGAACATCATGAAATCGACTGCCATCGCCGTTTGCTCGGCGGTCTTATCCACGACGCTGAGGTATTCGCCAGCGATGGACTCCACCGCCCGCACTGGCGCCTTGATCAGCGGACCCGTCATTGGCGGATTCTCGAACGTCGACCACCGGAACGTGGACGGTGGTGCTTCCAGGTTGAGAGCGGCGCGCCGCGTGTCGTCCATCGCCTGGAGGTCCCTTGGAAGCGAGAACAGGCTCCAGGACGCATCCTTCATCATTGCCACCTGTTGCTGCAGGAACAGTGCGTAGCGATTGGGGGCAACCCACAGATCGGAGGTGGCGTACTGGGGGAAGATCTTCTTGAAGTTCCGGATCAGGTCGGTCATCGCCGGCGTGTCGTAGCGGAGAGTCCCCTCTTTGACCCCCTTCCAGTAGCGCTGTGTGCTGTACGTGTAATGCTTCTGGATATCAACGTCCGTCGGGTCGTATTGGAACTGATCGTCTTTGCCCGGGACGAAGTTCCAGTCACCCGGCTGAGCCCGAACGATGTTCGCCCAATCGCGGTGGTACTGGTCGAAGTAGATCTCTCCCAGCCACTGGAGCACGTTGTTCTGATGCAGGCCGAGCGGCGTCACTCCGCTGGCCTTGATCTTCGCGCACACGTCGGCGAACTCGTCCCAGCTGGTAGGCGTCTGGGCGCCGGCGCTCTCGAAGATGTCCTGGTTGTAGAACCACATCAGGTGTACAGCCTGCGTGCCGATGAAGAAGCGTTGGCCGGCGCCGTTGTCGCCGACGAAGTAGCCCCAATCCCAGTCCTCATCCCAGGTTTTGCCCGTGTATGGGTTGGTGACGAATTGGTACTTATAGAAGTCCACAAATCGGCTGTACGTGGACTGATAGTTGCCCGAAACGATGTCCGGGCGCACGTCACCCGCGGCGAGCTGCGTGCCCAGCCATTCGATGTAGTTGCCGCCGACCTGTATCTCCCAGATCAGCTCCACATCCGGCTGGTATTTCTTGTATGCCTCCGTGAGCGCCTGCTGCGCAAGCTCGGACGGCTCGCCCGAGCCAATGTGCCATGGGCTGATGATCAGCTGGCCGCGGAAGCTCTGTCGGGCGGGCGCAATGGCCGCCGGACGAGAGGCGGCAGGCGCCGCCGACGCGCTCGCGGCGCCCAGGAATACGCCGCCTGAGAGAGCTGCCAACCCTTTCAAGACGCTGCGGCGACTGAGTGAAAGACGTTCCAAGGGACTCGGCATGTGGATCTCTCCCCTCGTGCGGGTCGTCGGGCCTGCCCTCCGCTCAGCGCTGAAGGAGAGAATGGCTCTCGGGTACGCGGCCAGACTATGGCCCGCGCGGCGAATTGTCAACAGGCTCGTAACGAGCAAGCACCGATTTTCGAGACAATTTGACGCGTCTCCTACTGACAGGAGCACTTTACGCGGCTATGCGTCAGCCCTTATCCTGAGACGTCAGGCGACAGTTGTCGACATTCCAGGACACGCGTTGGGACGGCGTCGATGGCCCCGCACAACCGAGGCTGAGTCCAGACGCAAGCTTGGCCGACTCGATCCGCGAGCAGTTACGCGAAGCCATTCTCAAGGGCGGCATGGCGCCTGGGCAGCACTTGCGCGAGGTCGAGATCGCGGCCATGTACGACGTCAGCCGCGGTCCCGTGCGCGAGGCGCTGCTGCGGTTGGAGCGGGAAGGACTCGTGCTGCTGCGGCGCAACCGCGGCGCCGTAGTCGCGCGCCTGTCTCGGAGCGATCTCGACGAGGTGTACAGCTTGCGGCTAGCGCTCGAGCGGCTGGCGGTGGTGCAGGCAGTGCGCCGCGGGACGGAGGCGGACTTCGCGATCCTGGACGACATCCTGCACGAGTTCCGCGGCACCGACTCGAGCCAGCCGCTGACAGAGCAGGAAGCGGCTGATCAGGACGTGCGCTTCCACGATGCGATCTATCGCGCTGCCCACCACGAGAGGCTCTACGTCGCCTGGAGCAGTATTCGCTCGCAGGTCTACGTGCTGCTCCTGGCACGCAACGTAGCCGGCCCCGACTTTCGCGAGGACACCTATTTCGGCCACCTCGAACTGGCCTACCTGATTCGGGCACGCAGCGAAGAACGCGTCGTCAAGGCAATCGAAAATCATCTCGCGGCGAGCTATGCGCGCGTGCTCGCCAGCTACTCGGAAGCGACTGACGGAGCCACGGACGAGCCCCGCAAGCCACTCCTGGTCCGCCCAGGCTGACCCCCGCCTGGCGCGCGCGCGGCCCGCGTTGTGCGATTCCCGCGGTCGTGCTTCGGGTTCTGTTGGCGATCCGCGTTGTGGGGCGCCCTCGAGCTGGCGTCGCTCGGGTCGGTACTGGCGATAGCGAGTGTGGCGCGGCCGACAACACCTGCGAGCGAGGCTGAGTAGAGGCACTGTGCGATACCGTCGCGCGATATGCAGCTCGTGAGCTATCGCGATGGCGGGGCGACGCGCCTCGGCGTGATGAGTGGCCGATCGATCGTCGACCTCGCCCGAGCCGGCCAGGCGGCTGGCAAGGAACTCCCCAGTGACACGGGCGCATTCATCGCGCTTGGCGACGCCGGGCTCGACGTCGCCGAACGAGTCATCGGCAGTGGCGATGGCGTTGTCGCCGGCGCAGTGCGCCTTGCCCCGCCCATTCGCCTGCAGAAAAACGTCATCTGCATCGGCCGCAACTACAAGGCGCACATCGAGGAGGCTATCGAGCGCGTGGCGAGGAGCCGGTGTACCCCAAGTATCTGGAGGTATTCAGCAAACCCTCGACTACCTTGATCGGCCACGAGGACGACATCCGCCTGGACGGCAAGTTCACCGAGCAACTCGACTACGAGGTCGAGTTCGACCTGGCGATCGGTCGATCAGGCCGCCGCATCTCCGCCGACCGTGCGTTCGATTACATCTACGGGTACACGATCGGCAACGACGTGTCCGCGCGCGAGGTGCAGCACAACCACGGTCAGTGGTTCCTCGGCAAAGCCATGGACACGGGCCTTCCGCTGGGGCCGTGCATCGTGCCGAAACGCTTTCTCGACAAGCCACAGAACGCGCGTCTGATGACGCGCGTCAATGGCGAGGTGCGCCAGGACTCCAACACCGCGGACATGCTGTACGACATTCCGCGCATCATCGAAATCGTCTCGGGCGGCATGACCCTCGAGCCGGGCGATGTGATCATCACCGGCACACCCTCGGATGTTGCCTCCGGGCGCACGCCGCCGCCGTGGCTCAAGGGTGGCGACGTGGTCGAATGCGAGATCGAGGGGATCGGGGTACTGCGGAACCGCGTGGTAGAGGTGTAGGGGCCTACTCGGCCAGCAGCTCGCGCACCGCCTGGGCGATGCTGGCTTCGGTTGGCACGAGAGCCTGCTCGAGGGGCGGGCTGTAGGGAATCGGCGCAGGGCGGGTGTTGAGACGACGAATCGGCGCGTCGAGGTCGGGCCACAGCCGTTCGTGCCGCCTCGTAGACGACGACGACATCATTGCCGTCGAGGTCGATGGGCGGCATGCCGTAGGCGAGCCCACGCGTGCCGACGTCCGGATTGCCGGCCACGCTCACGAAGGGAACCTCGGTGGCGTACTGATTGTTCTCGCAGACGAATAGCACGGGCAGCTTCCAGAGCGAGCCATGTTCAGCCCTTCGTGGAATGCGCCATTGTTGCTGGCGCCGTCGCCAAAGAACGCGACGCTGACTTGGGCGGACTTCGCCAGCTTGAAGGCATAGCCGACGCCCGCGGCCATCAACAGGCTCGGGCCGACGATGCCGCTCGTGCCGAGCATGCCCACCTCGGGCGAAAGAACATGCATGCTGCCGCCCCGGCCGTGCGACTAACCGGTCGCGCGGCCAAGGAGCTCGGCGATCAACTCGCGCGGTGGGATACCTTTGGCCAGCGCATGGCCGTGGCCGCGATGCGTACTGAAGACGGTGTCGTCGGTGCGCAGATTCGCGCACACACCAACGGCGATTGCCTCCTCGCCAACATAGGTGTGACAGGCACCGTGGATCAGGCCCTGCTGATGTGCACGGGCCAGTTGCTCCTCGGTCTTGCGGATCATCAGCATCTGGCGATACAGAGCGATCAGCTCGGTCTGGGGCAGTTCGGTTCGGGTTGCGGTAATCCTCATCGGAAGAGCCAACTTGTCGGTCGCTCGACAAAGTGTTTGATGGTTTGCAGGAAGCGCGCGGCAGGCGCGCCGTCTACCAGGCGGTGGTCGAAGCTGAGACTCAGCGCGACCATGCGCCGCACCGCCACACGTTCACTCGTTTCGTCGACGACCACCGGCCGCGCCACGATTCGGCCGACACCGAGAACGGCGCATTGCGGCAGCGTGACCGCGGGTGTGAAGGCGTCGATCTCGTACATGCCGAGATTGGTAATCGTAAGGTGGCATCACGCAAGTCCTCGGGCCGACAGCGACCCCCCGCGCGCGGCGTCGACGAGCCGCGTCGTCTCCAGCGCAATCTGCTCCACCGACCGCTCCGCGGTATGCTGGATGACGGGCACCAGCAGTCCCTGCGGCGTGTCCACGGCGTCGCCACAATGCGCTGCGCTTCTGCTCTGTTGCTCGTCGGCAGCTCTTCCCCCGGCGCGACCAGACACGCCAGCACCGTCCCCACGGCCACCTCTTCGCCTGGTGGCGGCGAGCCGCTAGGAATACGCAGGATGCCGTTCTCCATTGCCTCCAGTTCAGTGGTTGCCTTGTCGCCGCTGATCATGCACACGGCCTCGCCGACGCGACCTGATCGCCGTCGTGCTTGAGTCATTCGGCGACGCTGCCAACCTTCATATCCCAGCCCAATCGGGGCATGACGATCTCGACCGGCATGCTGCCTTACTTGCCAGCTACTGCCGCCACGCGATCGAGCACCGCGCGATTGACGACGTCAGCGGGCACTTGTCCACGCAGCACCGTAACCACGTGTTCAACCGCTGTGCGGCGGCATTCGAGCGTCGATTCAACGGACACGCTGGCAGAATGCGGCGTCAGGATCACGTTGTCCAGGTTGCGCAACGGATCGTCCACAACCAGCGGCTCCTGCTCGAAGACATCGAGGCCGGCGCCGGCCAACGCACCGCTCGTCAACAGCGCGGTCAGGGCCGACTGGTCGACGATCGGTCCGCGGGCGGTATTGATGAGGTACGCCGTTGGCTTCATCAGCTCCAGCTCACGCTTGCCCAGCAGGTGACGTGTCGAGGCGTTGAGTGGGCAGTGCACGCTCACGTAGTCGCTGCTCGCCAGCAGCTCGTCCAGTCCCACGAGCGGGATGCTATGCACCCCGGCTGCTGCGCGTTGAGGTACGGATCGTATGCCACCACGTCGACCCCGAAGCCGCGCGCCTTAGCCGCTACCTGGCGGCCAATATTGCCCAGGCCGACCAGACCGAGACGCTGCCCGGCCAGCCGACGCGGTGGAGTGCCGTTGGTCCGATACCAGCCCCCCGAACGCACCGAGTCGGCATCTGCCAGCAGGTGGCGGTTGAGCATCAGCAGCAGCGCGAGGGCGTGGTTGCTGACCTCGTCAAGGCAGTAACGCGCCGTATTGCAGACCATGATGCCGCGATCGGTGGCGGCATCGAGATCGATCATGTCCACGCCGATCCCGTAGCGGGCGATGACTCGACAGCGAGCTAGCTGCGCGATGAAGTCTCGGGTGACCGACACCCACGACACGACGAGCGCGTCGGCTTCGGCAGCCTGCTCGAGCACGCGCGCCGGCTCGCGAGTACCGAGGTACAGGGTCTCGAGCGCAAGCCACTACGAGCGAAGGTCGCGGCCTCGACGTCGCAGTCCTCGGCGGGTGGATCGGCGATGACAACCTTGAATAGCACACAATTGTCGACAATCCGAAGTGCCACGACGCTAGTCATAGGTTCCTCTACTGTCAAGTCTTCGGAGAGTTGTCGACCATGCCTTTCACGTTTCCGCGCGCATGTGTATCCTGGCGCCGACTCAGGCTCGGGATTGTCAACCGTTCGGGGAGGCGCTATGAAACTACATCCTCAGCCCCCAATTTCAGCGTGCTGAACTGGATGTTGATCAACGTCGGCTGACCACGAGCGGCTTTCCGTGGCTGGTCGATCCGAATCTCGCGCTCTTCTCGGTGATCCTGGTCAACACCTGGCGCGGCAGTCCGTTTTTCGCCATCACCTTGCTGGCCGGACTCCAGACGATCCCGCGGGAGGCGCACGAGGCAACGGCAATCGACGGCGCGGGCAAGGTGACGCGCTTCAGGTAAGTGACCCTGCCATTGATTCTGCTGATTCTCATCATCACCCTGGTGCTATCGATCATTTGGACCATCTCTGATTTTCAGATCGTCTACGGCCGGACGGGCGGCGGACCGTTCAACAGCACGCATCTGCTGGCGACACTCAGCTATCAGGTCGGCATCGCCTCAGGCCGACTCGGCGAAGGAGCCGCCATCTCATTGACGATGCTGCCTGCGTTGCTGCTGCTGGTCGCTGCCCAGATCTACTACTTTCGGCGGGCGCGTTCCGCATGATCGCCTCGAGCCGCTTCGATCGAACGATCACCGTGCACGTCCCGTTGCTACTGGTGCTCTTCTTCCTGCTGGCGCCCTTCTACTGGATGTTGATCGCGTCGCTCAAGCCGAACGCGGAGCTGTACAGCCCGGGCAGCAATCCGATGTTCGTGCTTGCACCGTCGCTCGAGCACTACCAGCACCTGCTGACTGCGACCGAGTTTCCATCGTCGACAAAGAACACGATGCTGATCTCGGTCGTGTCGACGTTCTTGTCGCTGTTGTTTGCCCAGACCAGCGGGCTACGCGCGAGCGCGGTTGCGTTTCCGCGGCGCTGCCTTTATCGGACTGGCTGTATTCGCGACGTACGTGGTGCCCACGTCACCCCTTCTCATTCCGATGCTCCTGGTCGTCAAGACGCTACGCCTGCAAGACAACGTCTGGTCACTGGTGCTGATCTACGACGTTTCTGAAGCCGTTCTGCACATGGCTGATGGCCGGCTACTTCAAGACCATTCCGAGTGAGCTCGAGGAGTGCGCGTACAATTCCGGTGGGTGTGCTGACGGCGTTGACGCGTGCCGATTTCTACTCCTGGGGTCCGCTTATGGCTGGCGCGTTGCTCGGGTCAGGGCCGGTTGCACTCGTGTATTCGTTCTTCGTCGAGCAGTACGCCGCGGTCCTCACCGCGGGCGCGGTCAAGGGGTAGCAGCAGTGCCGCGTGGGCGCGCGGTGGTCCTCGACCGGCCACTTGGCACCTTCAGCATTGAAGAATTTCCCGTGCCGGACCCGGCTCCGGGCACGGTGCTGCTGAGCATGGAGCTCTGCGGCTGCTGCGCGACCGACGCGCACACCTACCTCGGGCAGTGGAAAAACGCCAGGTTTCCAGCACTGCTCGGGCACGAGAACGTGGGCAGCGTGCACGCGCTCGGCGCAGGCGGGCAGCGCGACTATCTCGGACGGGAGTTGCAGCCTGGCGATCGCGTCTTCGCGCGCTGGGGGTGGTGCGGCCAGTGTTACGAGTGTCGCTCACTGCAGCAGCCACGGCGGTGCCGCAACCGCACGATCAGCTATGGCGGCATGAGCGTCGACGGGCCATTCAGCGGCGGTCTCGCCGAGTACCTCTACCTGAGCGCGCCGGCGACCACCTTTGGCGCGGACGTCGTGGTGGACATCGATCGAGTGCGGAAGCCGGAGGAACGAACACGGGCAGTGCTGGCCGAAACACCAGGCGGACTGGGTGCCGATCTGGTGTTTGGCTGCGTCGGTCTGGCGCCCGCCTGGCTCGAGGGCATCTCGTACGTGCGCGATGGTGGCCGGTTCATGGAGCTCGGCCTGGCCAGCGACACCGGCGATGTCAGCTTCAATCCGAGCACTCAACTAGTGGCCAGGAATATCACGTTGATGGGTACGCTCGGATTGGAGAGCTACCAGGATGCCGTGGTCGCTGGGCGGATCATGGAGCAGCGCCAGCTGCCACTCGAGCGGCTGGTCTCCCACCAGTTGCCGCTCGAGCGGGTGGGTGATGCGATCCAGGCGTTGAACTCCAACTTCACTGTCGATGGTCGCACGGCCATCAAGATCGCGATCGCGCCAAACGGCACCGTTGGCTGACCATGGCGTCGCTCAGTTGCATCGTTGGCGCCGGCGCGCTTGGTCAGGCATTCGCCGCCCACCTCGCGGCAGCCGGTCACGCGGTGCTCCTGCTTGGTACTCCGCGGTCAGCTTCTGCCCTCGCGGAATTCGGCAGCATCCGCCTGACAGGCGCCAGCCAGCTGCAGGTGGCGGTCACTCCGCCGCCCGCTCGCGGAGGCGTGGTCGCCGTCACCGACAATCCATTGGAGTTGGTGGGCGGCAAGGGCGTCCTCTTCACCACCAAAGCGCACCAGTTGACGGCCGCGTGTGACGCCCTGCGCCTCCTGGAGCCCGCATGGGTAGCCGGCGTGCAAAACGGCCTCGTCAAGGACGACATATTGGCGAACACGTTCGGGCCGGAGCGTGTGCTGGGCATGGCCACGATTTGCTCCGCTGGTCGAAAGGAATCGGGCGAAGTGGCCGTTTCCAGTCTCGGACACTCCTATGTTGGCGAGCTCGACGGAAGTTCCTCCGAGCGAGCCGCCAGCCTCGCCGCAACGTTGTGCGCCGCTGGCATACCAACCGACAGCGCTGCGGACATTCGCAGCGTGACATGGTCGAAAGCGTGCAATGCCGTGGGTGTCTTTGGCGTGTCGGTCCTGACCCGCACCACGGCCGCGGAGTTCTTCAGCGACCCGGACTTGCTGCGCGCTTAGCTCTGGTTGGTCCGTGAGACGGCCGCCATCGCCACCGCGCATGGCGTCGCACTAGGCGACTACGTCGGCTTTCCTATCCGAACTTACGTCGACCGCACGAACGACGAAAACCTCGCCGCGCGTCCCGCACCTCCGCCGCCCGGCGCACCCCGCGCGTTTCCATCGATGACGCAGGATCTCCTGGCGGGTCGCTCCATGGAGGCCGAACACATCTTCGGTGATCTCGTCGAACGTGCCGCTCGTGCTCGGGTCGCGGTGCCACGTTTGACCCTGGTGCGTGACCTGTGTCGAGGCCTCGATCGCCTGCGTCT
>WNGF01005897.1_pt1 | contig 25098 bp, 21 predicted proteins | sample 5400641 | NCBI WGS metagenome assembly WNGF01 (sample SAMN13153371, study PRJNA577476) | soil metagenome | isolation source: 80 cm soil or saprolite under grassland replicate 2 | place: USA:California | collected 2016-06-15 | reverse complement strand
CTGCCCGGGCCAGGGCCGGGGCGTCGTTGACCCCGTCGCCGACCATGCCGACCACCCGCCCTTCCTCTTGCAGGCGGGCCACCTCACGCTCCTTGTCTTCGGGCCTGACCTCGGCGATGACCCGCTCGATCCCGAGCTCGGCGGCTACCCGCTCTGCGGTGGCCCTGTTATCGCCCGTGAGCATCACCACCTCCACGCCCGCAGCCCGGAGGGCCGACACCGCCCTTCCCGCCGATTCTCTGGGCGTGTCGGCCAGGGCCACCACCCCGGCCGCCTGCCCGTCCACGCCCACGAACACCGCGGTCCGGCCCGCCCCCTGAAGCTCCTCGGCGCGGTCCGCTACCCCATTCAGGGACACTGCCTCCTGTTCCATCAGCCGTCGGTTGCCCACCACGACGCGGTGCCCGTTGACGTCGCCCACCGCTCCGGCTCCAGGGACGCTCCGGAACCGCACTGCACGAGGAGCCTCGAGACTGCGCTCGGCCGCTGCTCGCGCCACTGCCTCCGCCAGAGGGTGCTCGCTTTCCCGCTCCACGGCCGCCGCCAGAGCGAGCAGCTCGTCCTCCGATCGGTTTGTCGGCACGACCGCCACAACTTGGGGCTGGCCGAGGGTGAGCGTGCCGGTCTTGTCGAACACCACCGCGGTCAACTCGGTGGCCCGTTCCAGCGCGGAGGCGTCCTTGAACAGGATGCCCCTCCGCGCGCCCATGCCCGTGCCAACCATGATGGCGGTGGGGGTGGCCAGCCCGAGGGCGTCCGGACATGCGATCACCACCACCGTGATGGCGAACTGAAGTGCTCGGGCGAATGCAGAACCAATGAAGACGAACCAGGCGACGAACGTGATCACGCCGCCGCCCAGGGCAACCAGGACCAGCCAGAACGCCGCACGGTCGGCCAGCCGCTGGGCCGGGGCCTTCGAGTTCTGAGCCGCCTGCACCAGAGCCACGATCTGGGCGAGCGCGGTGTCGGACCCCACCTTCGTGGCCCTGGCTCTCAGGGAGCCCTCCTTGTTGATGGTGGCCCCGATCAGCTCGTCTCCAGGCCCCTTCGGCACGGGCAGGCTCTCCCCCGTCACCGTGGACTCGTCCACGGAGGACTCGCCCTCCTCGGCGACGGCGTCGACGGGGATCTTCGCCCCGGGCCTGATCAAAAGGAGATCGCGCACGCGGACCTCAGCCGTGGGGACCTCCACCGGTTGGCCGTCCCGCAGGACCACGGCCATCGGAGGAGCAAGGTCCAGCAGGGCGCGGACAGCGTCGCTCGCCCCTGACCGGGCCCGCATCTCCATCCAGTGCCCGAAGAGGACGAAGGATGCGAGGAGGCTGATGGCTTCGAAGAAGTGCTCGCCCTCCAACCCCAGGACCACCAGGACCGAGTAGATCCAGCCCACCGCGATCGAGGTGGCCACCAGAACCATCATGTCCAGCGTCCTGTTGCGCAGCGCTGACACGGCCCCGCGGAAGAATATGGCCGAGGAGTACAGGACCACCGGGAGGCTGAGTACCAGGGACAGGACATCGGTCCCGATTCCGAAAGGAGCGGAGAGCTTCAGCCCGAGAAGGTCGACGGCAATGGGCGAGTACAGGAAGATCGGGATGGAGAAGGCGATAGCCACGAAGAACCGCCGCCGCATGTCCCTGACCATCGAGTCGAGAGACATCCCGGCGTGGCCGCCGTGGCCGGTGTGGGCCATGACGGCGTGCTCGGCATCGGGAACATGGGCTTGCGGCCGGGCCGGCTCTTCCTGCGGGTCGCACACGTGACCGGGCACCGACCGTCCCGAGCAGTGGTAGCCGCACTCCTCTACGAAGCGCTCCAGGTCGGCCAGCGTGGTCCGGGAAGGGTCGTAGTGCACCGTGGCGGTCTGGTTCAGCGCATTGGCCCGGACATGGAGCACTCCCGGACGGGCGGCCAAGCGGCGCTCGACGCCCCTGCCGTCCATGACCCCCATGAGGCCACCGACGTGCAGGATCGCTTCCGCTGCGGCGGGGGCAGCTGTCCCGCTCCCGCTCATGTCAGGCCCGGAACCGGCGAAGCCTGAGCGAGTTCGAGACGACTGAGACCGAGGAGAAGGCCATAGCAGCCCCGGCGAAGATCGGGTTGAGCAGCCCAGCGGCGGCCAGCGGGATCAGCACGACGTTGTAGCCGAAGGCCCAGAACAGGTTCTGGACGATGGTCCGGAAGGTCCGCCGGGAGAGCCTGATCGCCGTGACGACGCCCTTCAGGTCTCCACTCATCAAGGTGAGATCGGAGGCCTCGATGGCCACGTCGGTACCCGTCCCGATGGCGATGCCGACGTCGGCCTGGGCCAGGGCCGGACCGTCGTTGGTGCCGTCGCCGACCATGGCCACCGCCTTGCCTTCGCTTTGGAGACGCCAAACTTCCTCGACCTTCTCGGCGGGCAGGACCTCCGCCAGAACCCGGTCGATACCGGCCTCTCGGGCGATGGCCTCGGCGGTGGCGCGGTTGTCGCCGGTAATCATCGCGACCTCCACGCCCAGTCGGTGCAGGGCCGAGATGGCCGCGGGAGCGTTCGCCTTTAGCGTGTCCGCCACGGCCAGCGCGGCACGGGCCTTGCCGCCCCAGCCCACCCAGAACACAGACTTGCCCTCGGCCTCCAGGCGCGCCGCCTCCTCGGCCAGCCACCTAGGTAGCTCGCATCCCTTTCCTTCGAGGAAGCTCCGCCGGCCGACCAGGACCTCCTCGCCTTCGATCGTGGCCCTGACCCCGAGCCCGGCCACCGATCGGAAACTCGTGACTTCGGGGACGGCGCCACCACGTTCGGTGGCGCCTTCCACTACGGCTCGGGCGATGGGATGCTCGCTGGAGGACTCGGCAGCCGCGGCGCGGGCCAGAGCCCCGTCTTCGCCCACAACTTCCACCAGCCGCATCCGGCCCTCGGTCAGGGTGCCGGTCTTGTCGAAGACCACGATGTCGATGCGGCGGGATCGCTCCAGGACCTCGCCACTCCGGATCAGCACCCCCAGCTGGGCCCCCTTGCCGGTCCCCACCATGATCGCCGCCGGGGTGGCCAGGCCCATGGCGCAGGGGCAGGCGATGATCAGCACGGCCACGGCGGGGACGATGGCGTCGCGGGCGTTCCCGCTCGCGATCAGCCAGCCCAATGCTGTCACGGCCGCTATTCCGATCACGATGGGGACGAAGACCCCCGCGATTCGGTCGGCCAGGCGCTGGATGGGCGCCTTGTTGCTTTGGGCCTCGGACACGAGCTTCACGATCTGGGCAAGCGCGGTGTCGCTGCCCACCCGCGTGGTCCGGACCAGGAGAGCCCCGTCGACGTTAAGGGTGGCCCCCGTCACCTCGTCGCCGACGGCCTTCTCTGCCGGAACGGATTCCCCCGTGAGCATGGACTCATCGACCGTGGACGCTCCCTCCTCGACCACGCCGTCGGTGGGTATCTTCTCGCCGGGCCGCACTCGGACCAGATCGCCCACCTTGACCTGATCGATCAGCATCAAGAACTCCCGGCCGCCCCGCACGACGTGTGCCTCCTTCGCCCCCAGTTCCAGGAGCCGCCTGATGGCCTGGGAGGCCCGCCCCCGTGCCCTGGACTCCAGGTACTTGCCGAGGAGCAGGAACGCGATGATCAGCGCAGCCGTATCGAAGTAGGTGTCCTCGCCTGCGAACAGCGCCCACACCGAGTACAGGTAGGCGGTGAGCGTGCCCAGCGCAATCAGCGTGTCCATGTTCGCGCTGAGGCTCTTCGCCCGGTGCGCCGCCCCCTTCAGAAACGGCCAGCCGGCCCAGAACTGCACCGGCGTGGTCAGGACGAACGCGGTCACCCGGGCCCCATCGCTGTCCATGGCGAAGGTCGACAGGACCATGACCACCACGCCGAGGGGCCAGGCCACCCACACTCGCCGCAGCCAGTCCCGCTCTTCTTTTCTTGCCGGCTCGCCGTCCCGCCGGTGCCGGTGAACCTCGATGTCGTATCCGCGGGCCTGCACGGCCGCGCGGAGGCTGTCGAAGGGCGCGGCGTCCTCGGCCAGCCGGACCGTCGCCTCGGCGGTGGCCAGGTTCACCCGGCACTCCAGGACGCCTGGCTGCTTGAGCAGCGTCTTCTCCACCCGCTGCACGCAGGAGCCGCAGGTCATGCCCGTGACGTCGAGCTGCAGCTCCTTCTCGCGGGTCGTTCCGGCCACCCCGCTACCTCACGAAGCGGGCCACGGCCGAGACGAGCTCCTCGACCTTGCCGTCGCCCTCGCCCTTCTCGAGGCTCTCCCGGACACAGTGGCGTACGTGGTCATCGAGGAGGCCCACGCCGACCGCCTTCAGGGCAGCCGTCACCGAGTTGAGCTGGGTAAGGATGTCGATGCAGTACTTGTCCTCGTCGACCATCCGCTGCAGGCCGCGGACCTGCCCCTCGATCCGTCGCAGGCGATCCTGCAATTCCTTCTTCCTCATGGTGTAGCCGTACATCGGACCTCCCCGCTCGTGGGTGCTTGGCGTAGCTCAGCATACCATAGGGGGGTATGGCTTGAATCCGCGCCCGCCGCTCCATTCGGCGAGGCAGTCGGGGCCTGCTTCGCCGGAGGGCCGCCCTCAGAGAACCCAGAACGCACCAGCACGGACCGCTCTAATGCGTCGAGCGAGCTCAGAGCTCCCTCGACGAAGACCCCGACGTCCGGGCATGTCTCGTAGTCGGCAACCGCGGTGATGTTCAACTGACCGGCGTAGGAAAGCGCGCCGACGCCGAGGGTCATGTTCCCCATGATGGGCACCATCGGGAACACCTCAAGCAGCGGCGCCCCCGCGAGATGCAGCAGCACCGGCGGACCAGGAACGTTCGCAACATACGCATTCATGAAACGCTGACGAACTGCGTGACGCAGGAAAGCCCGCTGGATGAGACCGTTCCGAAAGAGCGTGCCTCCTGGCGGACGACTCTTTTTCTTTCGCTCCGCGGTCTCGGCTGCGATCAGCTGAAGCCTCTGTATGTGATCGGGCTCACCGATCGGGAGCGGCACGACCATGCCCCCGTCGAGATTGCCCTGCGCTTGACCGGGTTGGTCCCCGTGTAGCGACACGGGAACGAATGCCCGCAGGGTGACTCCCTCGATGTTTTCCCCCCGACTCCGCAGCAGATCGCGCAGGCCGCCGGCCACGGCAGCCAACAGGACGTCGTTCACTTTCCCGCCGTGTGAGAGACCGATCTCCTTGACGAGATCGAGGCTGCTCCTGATGATGGCCAGTCTTCGGCGCGAGCCAATGGGACGGTTGAGGCTCGTCCGGGGGGCCCGTCCTTCGGCGAACGCCTCCTGAAACGCCGGCCATGCACGGCGGGCTTGCCCTACGACGTCGATCGGATGGGCCAGCTTCGAGACGACGCCATGGAGCTCCTGCAGTCGCCGACGCACGTTGTCGTCGAACAGGTCACGCGTTGATGGGATCGGTGCCGGCGACCACGGCGGTGCGATCGGCTGGGGGGCATCAGGTGCGAAATCGAGGAACGCGCCGAACGCGGCCACTCCCGCGACCCCGTCGGCGACGGCATGGTGCAGCTTCATGAACACACCGATCCGTCCTCCTGGCAAGCCGGGGAGGAACCACAAATGCCACAGGGGGCGGGACCGATCCAACCGTCGTCGACGGAGTTCCTCACACGCCAGAAGAAGCTGCCATTCATCGGCGGGCGGGCGGAGCGGAAACACCCCGACATGCTCGGCGATATCGAACGACGGGGCGTCCACCCAGAGCGGCCAGCCGAGTCCCCTTCCTGGCACGTAGAGCAGCTGACGGAAGCGAGGGAGAAGGTGCAGCCGGCGTTCGATGTGCTCGCGGACAACCTCGATCGGGAAGCGGCCGTTCGCGTCGATGAGGCCGGATCCGTCGAGCACGGCCAGCGCACCGATGTCCTGGGGCCAGCCGAAATCCTCCGGCCACACCATGCTGAGATCCTGCGCCGTCAACCGTTCCATGTGGCATCACCCCTGTCCGAAGCCGCCAGTCGCTGCGTCACCTACACGCGCCTGGGGACGCTGCCTTCAGCGTGAACACGAAGCGCATTAGCCGCGCTGCCGCAACCGCCGATAGACCACGTTGCTTCCATGACTCTGCGGCTTCCTGGAGACCCCCGTCACGGCCACCCGCTTGTGGGGCCAGGAACTCGGATGCAGCTTCCTTGATTTTCGGCATGACTCCTCCCTTCTTCCTGGGGCGTGGCCTGCCTACTTACGCCCCCACGAGCTACCTTCTACGCTTGCTGGAGGGATTGGACTCCCGCGTAGAGGATCCCCGCGCTGATGGCGATGCCCGCCAGGAGGCATAGCCCACAAAGAGGCCGTCACTACCCCGTGGGCGACGACGAACCCTCCCAGTAGGAATCGAACCATTTCGTACACCTCCTCCAATCTGTCCTACCTGTGAGGTTTCCTCGATCGAAGGCCACAGATCAGGGTCCTTCGACCCCTGGCACAGAGGACCATTGGGAAGGCGGCCACCCTTCCGAGACGGATACCTTCTGACGGTCGAGGGCACCGGACGAACGGCCCTGCGCATTCGGTCCGGTAGTCCCTAGCGCTCCTCCCGACCACCGTGGACCCTTGAGGAGGATGAAAGGAGGACCTAATGAGTTCTCGCGAGACGCTGGAATGCAGGATCTACATGGCCGAGGACGCCATGTATAGGCGAAGCGACGAGCTGAACCGCCACCTGCATAAGCTGGAGTCGAGGCTGAAGGACATGACCGCTACGGTCCACTGGGTGCTGTGCGAGACGGGCCAGACGCCTCTCGAGGAGAAGACCGGCACGCTCGTGGGGGCGGTCGAGGCCTTCGAAGCTGGCACCGACCTAGCCGAGATCAGGGCCTTGGCCGAGAGGGTCACTTCGCTGAAGGGGCTTATCGAGGGCTTCGAGCGGGAGATCGCGGGGAGCGCCGAGACGCCCGGTCCGAGCTCGGAGGACCGCCCGGCTCTCGAGGGCCTGGCCGCGACGCGCTCATGATCCATCAGACTGGGCGAACGATGAACAAGCGAATTAGGTTCACGAGGGCGAGGCCCGGCTGTTGAGCTCGATCCTCGGGGTGCGGTGGGAGGAGAGCCCCTTCGACCTCGAGCAGTTCCGGCAGGGACTCGATGTGGAGTTGGAGCACGGACGGCGCGACCCAGCCACGAACGTGACGGACGACGACCCGCTGCTTACGGCGAAGATCGCTCTGGTTCACCTCCGTGAGCTGCCCGACTTCTACACGAGGCCCGCCCGTATGGAAAACGAGGGAGTGCCGGAGGAAGTGCCGGCATGATGCTCTGGGAGATCAGGTCGAGACCTGTCATCACGGTTCCGCCCGGCCTGCCGGTCAAGCACAAGGTGCACTTCGCCGACGAAGCGCCGGCCCGCCTAGGGGCGTGAGCCACTACCCGGCCGATCGCGAGGCGGACGTCGTCCTGCGCGACGGGTCCACGATCCACGTCCGCCCGGTGCGCCCGGAGGACGAGCCGGCCGTCTTGGCCTTCTACCGGGAGCTGTCGGAAGAGACTCGCTACCTCCGGTTCTTCTCCGGAACCCTCGACTTCGCTGAGGCCGCCAGGCGTGCGGTGGAGGTCGACTATCAGCGGCGGTTCGCCTTGGTGGCAGAAGCGGGGCCGGAGCGACGTGCGGCGGCGGACGCCATGTACCTCACTACGGCGCCGGGGCGAGCCGAGGTGGCCCTGGCCATCTCCGATGCCTACCAGGGACGGGGGCTGGGAACGATCCTTCTCGGCCAGCTCGCTGAGGCAGCCCATCACCATGGTATCCGGCAGTTCGAGGCGCGCGTGCTGCCGTAGAACTACCGGATGATCCAGGTCTTCCGAGAGAGCGGCTTCCCAGTCGATCTTCGCTACGAACTGGGCGAGATCAGCGTGGAGTTTCCCACCTCCCTCTCTCCCGAGGCCTTGGAGCGCTTCGAGCGCCGGGAGCAGACCGCGGCGATCGCTGCGATGGAGGCGTTCCTGGCCCCCCGCTCGGTGGCGGTGATCGGTGCGTCGCGGTCGCGAGGCACGATCGGCGGGGAGGTGTTCCACAACCTCCTGGCCACCGGATTTAACGGTCCCGTGTACCCGGTCAATCCGGGAGCCGAGGTGGTGCAGTCAGTCGTGGCCTACGCGGACGTCCGGGATATACCGGGCCCGGTCGACCTGGCCGTGATCGTGGTCCCCGCAGCCCTCGTGGTCGACGTGGCCCGTCAGTGCGGGGAGAAGGGCGTCAGGGCCCTGGTGGTCATCTCATCTGGGTTCGCGGAGACCGGCGAGGAAGGTCGGGGCCGCCAGCGCGAACTTCTCGCCGAGTGCCGTGAGTTCGGCATGCGCCTGATCGGGCCGAACTGCATGGGGCTCATGAACGTTTCCTCGGAGGTGCGATTGAACGCCACGTTCGCCCCAATGTTCCCGCCGCACGGCCGGGTCGGTTTCTCCTCCCAGAGCGGCGCACTGGGCCTGGCGGTGATCGACCACGCGAGCAGCCTGGGGCTGGGGCTCTCGTCGTTCGTGTCGGTGGGCAACAAGGCCGACATCTCCGGCAACGACCTCATTCATTACTGGGAGGCCGACCCGGACACCGACGTGATCCTGCTGTACCTGGAGTCCTTCGGGAACCCCCGGAAGTTCGCCCGGATCACCCGCCAGGTGGGCAAGACCAAGCCGATCATCGCAGTGAAGAGCGGGCGGTCGGCCGCAGGAGCCCGAGCGACGTCCTCCCACACCGGGGCGCTGATCGCGGCGTCGGACGTCACCGTCGACGCCCTCTTCCGGCAGGCCGGGGTCATCCGGACCGACACCCTGGCGGAGATGTTCGACGTGGCCTCGTTGCTCGCCAACCAGCCCCCGCCCGCGGGCCCCCGCGTGGGCATCCTCACGAACGCGGGCGGCCTGGGGATCCTCTGCGCCGACGCCTGCGAGGCGAGCGGGCTGGAGGTCCCCACCCTCCCGGAAGCCCCCGGCAAGCGGCTGTTCGAGTTCCTCCCACCTGAGGCATCGGTTGGCGTGCCGGAGTTCGCCGATTTCCGTTCGGCGGATGCCGCCGCACTTCTGGAGGCGGCCGTCGCCGACGGGCCCAGGTGGCTCCGCCCGGACGAGGTATCCGCCCTGCTCTCCTGCTACGGCTTACCCCTCGCTGACTGGCGGTTGGCGGAGTCGCCGGAGGCAGCCGCCCGGGCGGCGGAAGAGCTCGGAGGTCCCGTTGCTTTGAAGGCCGTCGCCCCGGGGTTGGTTCACAAGACCGAGGCGGGGGCGGTCCGGCTGGGCCTGGCCGCTGCGGCTTTGGTCGAGGAGGTGGCGCGAGACATGACAGTCAAAAGTGGGGCACCGGGTCGAAGGGTTTCTGGTCCAGCGGATGGTGCCCGCCGGCGTGGAGATGCTCATCGGCGTCGTGCACGATCCGCTGTTCGGCCCGGTCGTGGCCTGCGGGGCGGGGGGGACCGCAGTGGAGCTGGTGCGACGTGTCGGTCCGGATCACCCCGCTCACGGACCTTGACGTGCGGGAGATGATCCGGTCTCTCGCCACATACCCGTCTCTGGAAGGCTACCGGGGGCGCCCCGAAGACCGACATTCCAGCCCTCGAAGGGGCGATCCTGCGAGTTGGGGCCATGGTCGAAGCCCATCCGGAGATCGCGGAGATCGACTGCAACCCTGTCGTGGTCCTGCCCACGAGCGTGGCGGTGGTGGACGCCCGGGTGCGGGTGGAGGCGCCGGTCGCGCCCCTCCCGCTGTCGGCAGGCCGGCGCGAGCCCTGATCTGCCACCGGATGACGATGGGCCAGGTCAGCGGAGCCGATGGTCCCACCGATTCAGGGCCGATCTTCCCGAGACCACCTCTCGAGCGACCCGGCCGCCCGTCATGCGGCTGGGAGAACCACCCCTCGCTGTCGCCGCCCAAAATGACGAGCCACGGAGACCCGGTGCTACGCTGCCGCTCCGTATGGCCGAGGGGGATGGGCGGAAGGACCTGCTGATCGAGGCCGGACTGGCGCTCGCCTCCGAGCTGTCCCTTCCCGCGGTGCTCCAGCGCATCGTGGAGCTCGCCGTGCGGGTCACCGGGGCCCGGTATGGAGCCCTGGGGGTACTCGGCCCCGGAGGCCAGATCAGCGAATTCCACACCGAGGGCGTCACACAGGAGCAGCGCCGGGCCATCGGCCACATCCCGGTGGGCCGGGGCATCCTCGGCGTCTTGATCCGAGAGGCCGAGCCGCTTCGCCTGCATGACATCAAGGAGGATCCTCGTTCGGTCGGCTTCCCGCCGAACCACCCCCCCATGCAGCTCTTCCTGGGCGCTCCCGTGAAGGCCCGAGGCCGGGTGTTCGGAAACATCTACCTGACCAGGGAGCCAGGAGCTCGCGACTTCACCCCCGAAGACGAGGAAGCGCTCGTGGTCCTTGCCTCCCAGGCTGGCGTGGCCGTGGAGAACGCTCGCCTGTACGACGAGGCTCAGCAGCGCGAGCGGCGCCTCGAAGCGGTGCGGGAGATCGCCACGGCGATCCTGGCCGGGATACAGCCGGAGACGATCCTGGACCTGGTGGCCGGACGGGCCCGCGAGCTCGTTGGCGCAGACCTCGCCACGCTCGCAACACCGGGCCTGGAGCCCGGCACGCTCGTGATCGACGTCGCCGACGGCGAACACGCCGAGGAGCTTCGGGGAACGGTGTTCCCCCGCGACGAATCCGTATCCGGGGAAGTCATCGCGAGCGGCGAGCCGGTCGTGCTCGAGGACGCCGCCAAGGACGGACGCGCTTTCCAACCTGTAGTGAAGCTGGGAGAAATGGGCCCGGCCATGTTCGTGCCGCTGATCGTGAGAGGTTCCGCGTTCGGGACGCTCGCCGTGGCCAACCGAGCGGGGGGCCGCCTGTTCGGCCAAGAGGATCTCGCATTCATTCAGACGTTCGCCGGCCAGGCCGCGGTGGCCCTGGAGTACGGGCGGGCTCAGCGGGACCTGCAGCGTCTGGCGGTCATGGACGACCGCGAGCGGATCGCCAAGGAGCTCCACGACGGGGTGATCCAGTCGCTGTTCGCGGTCGGGATGGGCCTGCAGGCCACGAGCACGATCAGCAGAGACCCGGACCTCCAGCGGCGCATCGAGAGCGCGGTGGAGGAGATGGACCGGGTCATCCGGGACCTCCGCAACTACATCTTTGGGCTCCGCCCGGGGATTCTGGCCGACCGGCAGCTCGATCAGGCACTCCGCGGCCTGGCCGAGGATTTCCAGGAGAAAACCGGTGTCGTTGCCGTCGTGGAGGTGGACCCGAGGATCGCGGCGGAACTCTCCTCACGGGCCGGGGACATCGTCCAGGTGGTGCGGGAGGCTCTGTCGAACGTCGGGCGCCACGCTCAGGCCGCGACGTGCCGGATCGCCCTCCGGCGGGAGAACGGCCGAGCAGTCGTGGAGATAGATGACGATGGCACCGGGTTCGATGTGGAATGGGCGCGCGGAAGGGGCCTGGGCCTGGGGAACCTTCATGAGCGAGCGAAGACACTGGGTGCCGACCTGACGGTCGACAGCGCCCTGGGAAGCGGAACCACCGTGCGACTCTCCATCTCGCTGTCATCTGGGGCGTAGGAGCGCCCCAACAGTCTCGACGACCTCACGGCGGTCCGGCGGCCAGGACAAGGTCGCAAGGTTGTCCTCGCAGAAGAGGTGGACCGCTTCCTCGGAGTGCGTGAGCGCGACCACCGGCAACCCTGAACCCAGGTAGAAGCCCAGCAGGTCCACGGCCGAAGTGCCCTCGAGAACAGCATCGCTCTCGAGCCACAGGTCGATCACTACCGCATCGGCTCCGGGCACCAGGGGACAACTCCCGGTTCTTCCGGCCACACAGCGATACTCCGGGCCAGTGGGGCCCGGGCAGTCGAGCACCTCATAGCCTGCTTCCTCGAGCCAGCGACCGATCCGGTCCAGATCCTCCCGCGATCGCTCCACCAGCAGGACGGTTCCTGGCTCTTCGCTCATCGCCTCCCCTTTCTGTCCAGATGTTGCGACAGGAGTCTGCGAAGCGGAGCGGTGAAAGTGCTCGGCCGAAGGTCCCAGCTTTGGCGGGTCCTTCGGCCCTCGGATGAGGCGCAGCGCACGCCGAGACTCGTAGCCATGTTCATCCGCTATTTCATCGAGATACCCCGATCCATGGCTGAGGTCGAAGTCGCGCTTCTCGAGTCGCCCGGCTACTGGTCGGCGGAGCCGGCGCGAGACGCCGAGGAGCGAGGCCGGCAACTGCTCGCGGAGGTCGGGTTCGGCCCCCCCGGCGTCCGGGTCGACAAGCGGGTGGAACTCCAGTTCGGGGAACCGGTCCGGTTCCCCTCGAAGACCATCCTGCCGATGTCGTGGAAGCCGGCCGGGCTGGAGGCCCTATTCCCCGCCCTGGACGCCGACATCGAGATCGGCGAGCTGGGGCCGGAACGCACGCAGCTCTCGATCAGCGCCCGGTACACACCCCCGCTCGGCTCACTCGGGCGCGTACTCGACCGGGCTCTGCTCCATCGGGTCGCGGAGGCGACCGTCAAGGACTTTCTGGACCGGGCAGCCCAGACCTTGTCGCCGGTCCTTACGGCATCCTCCGAGGCCTGAGCCGCGCTCGCACTCTTCTGCCAGGGGTAATGGTCCCCATGCCGCGCGATGTGCGAGCATGATCGGCATGAGCCGGGTGCCTCTGCGAGTCCTGCTCGTTGACGACCACGAGGTAGTCCGAAGCGGCATCGCGGCCATGCTCAAAGCCACCGAGGACATCGTTGTGGCCGGCGAGGCCGGCACCGTGCGTCACGCGGTCGAAGAGGCCGAGCGCGCTCGTCCCGACGTCGTAGTCATGGACGTGCGCCTCGCCGACGGGAGCGGGATCGAGGCCACTCGAGAGATCAAGTCCCGCCGCCCCCAGATCCAGGTCCTGATGTTGACCTCGTTCGCCGACGACGACGCCCTCTTCGCCTCGATCATGGCCGGAGCCTCCGGCTATGTCCTGAAGCAGGTCAAGGGGGGCGAACTGGTCCGGGCCATTCGGGCCGTGGGCCAAGGCGAGAGCCTGCTGGACCCGGCCGTCACCAAGAGCGTCCTGGACCGCCTCCGCAAGGGCAAGCACCTGATGAAGGACGAGAAGCTGGCCCGCCTCTCTCCCCAGGAGGAGCGGATCCTGAAGCTGGTGGCCGACGGCAAGACCAACAAGGAGATCGGCGAAGAACTCCGCCTCGCCGAGAAGACGGTCAAGAACTACGTCTCGAGCATCCTGTCCAAGCTCGAGGTGGCCCGGCGGGCTGAGGCCGCCGCCTACCTCGCCCGCCACACCACAACCCCAGGAGCCTGAGGCATCCAGTCTGGGGACGGTTTCGAGGACCAGGCTTGCCGGCGAAGGAGGACCCCGAGCAAATCGGGCCTGTGGTCCCCCCGGAAGAGGGGCATTCGGCATGTGGCCCGCTCCAGGCCGGCCCTTACCGTGGGCTCAGAGCCGCCGGGAGGGCCGGCGACCCGAGAGAAGAAGGAGAGGGCCATGCCTCGCAGAACGTTCGACAAGCTGATGTCCCTGGGAGGTGTGGTGCTCACGGTCGCGCTCCTGACCGCCGGAGTCCTCGCCTTCTGGGGCTACAGCTTCGCCAATGGCAAGGTGCACACCCAGCTCGCCGCCCAGAAGATCTACTTCCCGCCGAAGGGCAGCGAGGCGCTCGCCGACCCGCAGATCGGGAAGTACCTCAACAAGTACGCGGGCGAGCAGCTCGTGAACGGCGCCCAGGCCCAGGCCTACGCGGACCACTTCATCGCCGTTCATTTGAAGGGAGTGGCAAACGGCCAGACCTACGCCGAGGTCAGCGCCCAAGCGCTGCAGAACCCGAACGACCAGAACCTACAGGGCCAGGTGCAGACGCTGTTCAGGGGCGAGACCCTCCGCGGCCTGCTGCTGAACGCCTACGCGTTCTGGAAGTTCGGACAGCTCGCCTTCATCGGCAGCCTCGTGTTCTTCGTGATGGCAGGGATCATGTTCGTGCTGACGATCCTCGGCTTCTGGCATCTGCGTCGAGCCCGCCCGACCGAGCAGATGCTCTCTCCAGCTATCGAGATCCCGAGAGAGCGGGTGTCTGCCTAGGTGCCCAAGTAAGGTCCGCGTCAACCGACGCCTCCCCGACCCGCGGGCGAGCGGAACGGGGAGGCGTTTGGCGCTTGCCGAGGTTCCCTCCCAGCTCATTGGGGCAGGGGAACGCCGCCGTCGGGAAGAGAGGTCCGGGGAAGGAGGCCTCTCATCATGCACTTCCCGATCACGCCAGGCCCTTGGTCCTCTTGCGAGGGGGTCCATCGCCCCATCACTGAATGGACTGAACGTTGGAGTCTCTCTGAGTCAGCCGATGGCGCCGACGAGCCCGACGGTTTGATTGAGCCGGGTTCGGAGGACAATACGAGCTTCCTCGAGGGATCGAGGGAGAAAGGGAGGTGGGGCGGGATGCATCTGACCTATCGAGAGACCTGGGCGCTCGTCCACGGGATGATCCTGGGCGCGGCATTCCTGCTGGCTTTCGGGGGAGGACTGGCCGGGCTGTACAGCCTCCGGCCGGGCCTCGTCACCGGGAAGGGCATCGCAGAGAGGACGCGCCGGTTGATCATCGGGACCTGGGTGATGGCCATCGCCGCGTGGGCGACCGTGGCCACGGGCACTTGGATCGTCTACCCGTGGTACCGGGAAACGACGCGGTCCAGCCCGAAGTCGCAGCTCCTTGCCAATCCGTCCACCGCCAACTGGCACAACTTCGCGATGGAATGGAAGGAGCACATCGCCTGGATCGCCCCCCTCCTGGCCACGGCCGTGGCCTTCGGGGTCACCTACTACGGCAGGGACCTGATCAGACATCAGGGAGTGCGCAAAGCCCTCATGGTGACCTTCGTCGCCGCCTTCCTGGTAGCCGGAGTGGCCGGCGTGATGGGCGCGCTCATCACCAAGTCTGCCGCCGTCCATTGATCGGTCGGATCGATGAGAGGAGATCGCTATGAGCGACATCAGTGACATGACGGTGTCCGAACCGGAAAGACCCAGGCCGTTCGGCCCGCTGGCCGCGGCATTCCTGGCTGCCGGCATCGGCTCCCTGGTTCTGGGGTTGCTCACCACGATCGCCGAAGCGAACGCGACGTTCGCGGACAAGCTGAACTGGTACAACCCGGTCGGTCCACTCTCGGGCAAGACGCTGATCGCGGTGGCCGCCTTCGTGGCGTCTTGGCTCTTGCTCCACCTCGCCTTTCGGGGAAAGGAGCCGGCCCAAGGGGTCACCTACTGGGCGACAGGGTTGCTGGTGGTGGCCGGGTTGACGTTCCCCAAGTTCTTCGACCTGTTCGCGGGGAAGTGAGGCGGCGGTCGGCCGGTGGCTGCCGTTCCACGCCGTCCAGGTCATCTCCTCGGAGGGACACGTGTGGGCGGCTCGCGCCGGCTGGCGAGCACTGCCATCACTGGGTTCGACCTCTACGCCAACCGGGCCCGGCGACGTCGAGGTGCCTCATCGGCTGCGCTTCCCTGCTGGCGGGTCCAATTCCCGTCCGCCTCCGCCAGGGAGAATCGGGGAGGTGGGAAGGTTCACCTGGTCCTCGGTTGATGATCCGCCCGTTGCGTCGAGCGAGGGACTAGAGGGACTAGAGGAGAGCCAAGCGCCAACGTGGCCGCCGATGGGATGATGCTGGCCGTGGAGGACGCCATAACCGCTGAAGCCTTCGCCGATGGCTGGGAGTCGCTCCGAACTGGTCAATGGGGCCAAGCCAAGGCCGCATTCGAAGCCGCGCTCGCGGAACGGGAGACCGCGGCCACCCTTGACGGACTGGCTCGATCTCGATGGTGGCTCTCCGATGTCGCTGGAGCTATCGAGGCGTGGGATCGAGCCTACGCCGCGTACCGGCGTGAGGGCGATGACGCGGATGCTGCCCGGGTGACCCTGTTCCTATCGAAGGAGCACCGAGACACGCTCGGGAACCATGCTGTGGCCAACGGGTGGCTGGCCCGCGCTCGCGATCTGCTCGGTCCCCTGCCACCGTCGGCCGTGTACGGCTGGCTGAAGCTCGCTGAGTCTGAGGCCGAAACAGATCCGGCCCGATCACACGACCTGGCCTCACAGGCCCTCGAAGCAGGGCGGCGGTTCAGGGACCCTGATCTCGAGCTGGCGGCGCTCGGTCGGGTGGGCTTGGCAGAGATCTGGCTGGGCCGGGTCGAAGAGGGCATGACCAGGTTCGACGAGGCGATGGCGGCCGCTACCGCTGGCGAGCCCAAGGACCTCCGGACCGTGGGTGACCTGTTCTGTTCCATGATGCTGGCTGCTGAAGTGACCCTCGAAGCGGATCGGTTCGAGCAGTGGAACCATCTCCTGTTCGACTACATGAAGCGGAACAACCATCCGGACGCCCTGACCTTCTGCGGGACGTGCTGCGCCGAGGTGCTCGGCGCGGCTGGGCAGTGGGACGCCGGCGAGAAATGGCTGACCGACACCCTGCAGGCCCTCGAGTCCAGCGGGCAGCGGGCTCGGTGCGTCCACCCTGCCACGCGCCTGGCCTCGCTGCGGGTGATACAGGGGCGGTTGGAGGAGGCGGAGGCGCTGCTCCGAGGGTACGCAGACCTACCCGAGGCCACTCAGCCCCAGGTGGCCCTGTATCAAGCGAGAGGGCAGACCGCCCTGGCCGCGGCCCGACTCCATCGCAGACTGAACCAACTGGGGAGGGACACCCTGCTCGCTGTTCCTCTTTTAACCCAGCTGATCGAGGTTCAGCTCGCCCAGGGTGACAATGCGGGAGCCCAGACGACGGCTGAGACCTTGGTCGGAATCGCCGAGCGGTCCGGGCGCGACCGGGTGAGAGCAGAGGCCGAGATGGCCACCGGCTCGGTCGCGGCCGCCTTGGGCAACCCGGAGGAGGCAGCCGAGCGGCTGGGCCGGGCGATCGAGCTCTTCACCCGGTACCACATGCCCCACAAGGCGGCGCGGGCTCATCTAGCGCTGGCCCGCGGTGTGGCGGCCGGGGATCAGAACCGGGCGGTGGAAGAGGCTCGGCAGGCCGTCGACGCATTCGAGTGGCTCGGGGCAACCCGAGACGCGGACGAGGCAGCGAGGTTCCTCCGCGAGCTCGGGGTGGGTGGTCGGACCGGCCCGAAGCTGCTTGGGGAGCTCTCCAAGCGAGAGGTCGAAGTGCTGCGGCTCCTGGGGTATGGGCTGACCAACGCCGAGATCGCCGCTCGCCTGTACATCAGCACGAAGACCGTGGCCACCCACGTCGGGAACATCTTCGGCAAGCTCCACGTGCGAAACCGAGCCGAGGCGGCAACGTTCGCTCAGCGGCTCCTCGGGGACGACGTCTCCTCCTAGGCTGTGTCCGGAAATCAGTAATCCTTCCGATCCTTCCTCCGATCCGGTCTGCCACGCTCCCCTCGAAGACGAGAGGAGGCGAGGTACATGGCCAAGAGGCAACTTGAGCAGGATGGACGCCGAACGAAGTGGCGGAACCCGGTCCTGCGATTCGAGGAATCCTGCCGGGCTCCCGCCCAGGTGGTATACGAGCTGCTTGCCGATCTCCAGAGTCATCTGGAGTGGGGCGGCCGGCGCCAGTTCGAGACGACCCGGTTGCTCACGATGCAGGCACCGCCTGGACCGGCGGGCGTAGGGACCGAGTTCTTCACCACCGGGTCCGACGGCAAGGTGGCCCAGTGGTCCGACCGATCAGTGGTCACCGAAGCCACGTCGCCGGAAGTGTTCGAGTTCGTCACCGAAGGCAGGCGGCAGGGGAAGTCCGGGAGCCGGCCCTGGCTGTCGACAGCGGTGCATCGGTACGAGATCGCTCCGGGGTCCGGCGGGTGCCAGGTGATCTACACGGAGGAGCTCACCCGTCTGACCGGCGCGCCGAGGATCCTTCTCGCCCCGGGCATCAACCGGATCATGTTCCAGATCAGCGCCAAGTACATGCGGCGCGGCTTCCAGGCCCTCTTGGCCGTGGCCGAGGAGCGGTCTGGAACCAAGTGAGACGGCGGAAAGCCCTGATGGCTCCGGCAGAGTCAGAACTCATCAGATCGAAAGGGGAGAAGGATGACGATGGAAGAGGTGACGGGGGTCGACCAGGCTCAGACCGATGAGGACAGAACAGGAGCCTTGGTGGGACGGCTCTTCGAGGCGGCACTCGGAGCGGTGGACATCGTTTCCGTCTACGTCGGCGACCGGCTGGGGTTGTACCGGAACCTGGCTGAAGGGGGGCCCTCGACACCCGCGCAGCTCGCATCCCGGGCCGGGGTCAACGAGCGGTACGTCCAAGAGTGGCTGGAGCAGCAGGCTGTCACGGGCATCCTCGATGTCGACGATCAGGCCAGGTCGGGAAACGAGCGCAGGTACTCCCTTCCCCCAACGCATGCCGAGGCCCTGATCAACCTAGACAGCATGTTCTCCATCTCGCCGCTCGCGAAGAGCTTCGTGGCCGCAACCCAGGCGCTGCCGCAGGTCATGGAGGCCTTTCGCACCGGCGACGGTGTTTCGTGGGCGGCCTTCGGGCCGGACATGATCGAATCGCAGGGCGACTTCAATCGGCCCTGGGTGCTGAACCTCTTGGGCACGGACTACCTGCCCTCAATACCGGACGTTCACGCACGGCTCCTCGCCGACCCGCCGGCCCGGGTGGCGGACGTGGCGTGCGGGGTCGGATGGGCCTCCATCGCCATCGCCCGGGCCTATCCGAAGGTGAGGATCGACGGATTCGATCCCGATGGGCATTCCGTCGATATCGCCCGGCACTTGGCCAAGGAAGCCGGCGTGGGCGACCGCGTCCGGTTCGAGGTTCGCGACGGCGCCACCATGTGGACCGAAGGCCCGTACGACCTGGCCATCGTGATCGAGTCGATCCACGACCTGTCCCGACCGGTCGAGGTCTTGGCAGGCATCCGGAAGAGCCTCGCTCCCACCGGGACGCTCATCGTGGCCGACGAGAAGGTCGGTGAGTCCTTTACAGCTCCCGGAGACGACGTCGAGCGCTTGATGTATGGATTCAGCTTCCTGGTCTGCCTGCCTTCCGGGCTCTCGGAGCAGCCGTCAGCTGCCACCGGCACCGTGATGCGCCCCGACACCTTCAGGCGATATGCGGCGGAGGCGGGGTTCAAGGAGGTGGAGATCCTCGATCAGGTGGAGCACGATTTCCTGCGCTTCTATCGTCTCTCGCCGTAGGGTTCCCGCCGATCCAACAGGGGGTGCAGATAGTGAGGGGATGCGCGAGATCAACACCATACGCTGCCCACCCCGCCGGGCCGCCGGTCGTGCTCGAGCGTGCCGGCGCTTCCGATGAACTCGTCCGCCTGCATCGACGGCGCTCCGGCCGACTCGATTCGCCGAGCTCGCGCGGGTCATCCCTGACGTTACCCAAACCGGACGGGAACGAAATGCCTGCAGTCAGTGGCGGGTTCTGGCGCCGAGCGTCGAGCGATCGCCGATCCACTGCCCGGGCGGCGCCGCCAGAAGCACGGCGATCGCGTCCAGCCGGCTCGCGTACTTGGCCCGCTTCACCGTGAATCGATCGTAGGCGTCGTCGATGGACCGCACCGCCAGTCCCACGCCCTTGAGGTCGTCGAGCACGTCCCCGAACTCCTCGCGGCCGATCAGCGCCTCCCGCTCGGCCAGGCGGAAGTAGTAGAAGAGGTCCTCCACCGCGTGGACCCCTGTCCCGTACAGGAGCTTCGTGCGCTCGTCGGGTTCATCCTCCACGGCGGTGAGCATGAGAGTCGCAGCATCCAGCACCGACCCGAGCGCGGTCACCCACGACGTGTTGTCGTGCGGTGACCGGAAGAACGCCAGGAGGGGGTACGAGAGGTGCGTCTCCAGCACGTCGGCCGCCCATCGTTCCCACTCGGCGAAGAGCTGCGGGAGTGACGATCGTTCAACGGCACCGCCCATGCGGTGCAGGAGCTCCGGGCCCGACGGCGGCGAGCCCGCCCGCGCGTCGAGGAGCAGGACCCCGACCTCACGCCGGTTGAACGCCTGGTACAGCACCGGGAGGTAGCCGATCACCACGGCGACCAGTCCCAGGCCCGTGGCGCCCTCGGTAACCACGATGGCTCGAGTCCAGCCGGTGGCGACCACGTCGCCGAACCCGATCGTGAACAGCGAGCTCCCGCTGAAGTACATGGCGGTGACGAACGAAACAGGCCCGTGCCCGTTCACCCCGTGGATGAAGGCAGGGCTCCACAGGATCAGGGCATAGGAGACGACCGCCATTGACGCCCACGCGGCGAGCAGAATAAGGAAGAAGAATGGCGCTGCAGCGGCCAGGATCCGTTCCCGGCCTTCCATCGTCCCGCGACGGACCCCGAGCCACCGCCACGGCCGCCACGTCATCCGGAACATGAACCGGGTAAGGCGGAATCGGGCGCGGGAGGCTCTGGGCATGACAAGCGTGCGGAACACCTCCACCAAGGTGACCAGCAGCAGGAGAACGCCTCCCGGAAGCGCAAGCCACCGCATCGCGCGCTAACCCTAGCGGCAATCTCGGGTGCAAACACGCTCTATCCCTGTTAGCTCCGGCTAGACACAGGCCGGATGCTTGGACTTGTAACGGAAATGAGCTGCGCCTACGAGGCCGGGGCGGCCGCCGTCTGCTCGAGCAGCGCCTCGGTCTCGGCGAGCGCCAGCTTGTAGCCCATCGCTGCAAACAGGTCGCGGGTCTCGCGGAGCGGCTGCTCGGCTCCAGGCCGGCCGAGGGCGCTCAGGCAGCGGCCTTGCCCGAGGAGAGAGTGGGCATGCTCGGGAACGTTCCCGAACTCCTTCCAGCGTGCGGCCGCTTCGCCGTAGAGGGTTGCCGCGTCGGCACGGTCGCCGGCGTGTTCGGCGAGCTGGGCGCGGGCGGTGCACAGGGCGTGCTCGTCGAGCGGGTAGCGGGACTCGAGCCCGCCGGCGAGCCGCTTGGCGATTTCCGCGTCGCCGGCGGCGAGCGCGGTTCGGAGCATCGCACCCAGATGTCTGGCGTAGTAGGGCGTCTCGTGTGTCCCCGCCGTTTGCTCGAGGTCAGCAAGCAGGGCGCAGGCGCGCTCGGGCGCCTCCGGCGCGAGCAGGGCGGCCGCGGAAGCCAGGGCGGCCACCGCTATGTCGGCCGAGCCGATCGCTCGTGCCGTCCCGACCAGCCAGTCGGCCGCGGCAGGCGTCGCGTCCGGCTCGCCACGGGCGAGGCGGCTCGCGAGCTCGACCGCGCGCACCTCGCACAGCGACTGCGTGTCGCCGCTCGCCTCGAGCGCGGCGGTGAGCCGGCCGGCGCGTTCGAGCGCCTCCTCGGGGCGGCCGAGCTCTGCCAGCAGGCCCGGACAGTTGGCCTCGAGCAGCCCCGCCACCTCGGCGAGACCACGCTGCTCGCAGAAGGCGATGCCCCGCTCGAAGTCGGAGAGCGAGCGGGCCGGCCCCTGGAGCGGGTAGCGAGCGATGGCGAGGTTGTTCTGCAGGGTGGCGGCGTCCCGACCAGCTCCCCGTTCGACGAGCAGCGCAAGCGCCCCCTCCGCCTCGGCGAGGCCGTCCCTGTCGCCGAGGAGGGCGCGGGCGTATCCACGGTAGCCGAGTGCGCGCGCCGGCTGGGGTAGGCCGAGCGACTCGGTGAGCCCCCGCGCACGGTCGGCGGCGGCGATCGCCTCCGAATAACTGCCCGCGATCATCTGCGCGTTCGCGAGCTGCGAATAGGCGGCGACGAGCGCCGGGCCGGGCATCTGCTCCTCGAGCAATGCGACGGCCTCGGCCGCGAGCGGGACGTGCCGGCCCTCGCCCAGGCGCAAGGCGACGATCGAGCGGAGCTGAAGCGCCCGTGCCGCCGCTTCGGTCTCGCCGCGGGCACGGAGGGAGGTGAGCGCCTCGTCGAGCGCCGCGGCCGCATCGCGCGGCCGCCCCGCTTGGAAGGCAGCGTCCGCCCAGCGGACGAGGAGATCGGGCCGCTCAGGATCCTCGGCGGACGCCAGCCCGAGCGCCCGGACGAGCCGCGCTTCGGCCTGGGCGGTATCGAGGCCGAGCGCACGCTCGCCGGCGAGCGCGAGGAAGCGCCGCGCCGGCAGTGCGAGCTCCTCCGCTTGTCTCGTGTCCCCGGCCGCCTCGGCGAGCTCGAGCGCCTGCAGGTAGTGGTGGGCGAGGACCTCGGCCAGGTCCTCGACCCGCTCTCCCCCCTTGCGCTCGATCCAGGCGGCCGCCGAGCGGTGACGGCGCGCCCGCTCGGCCCGGGGGATCTGGCCGTAGGCAACGTCGCGCACGAGCAGGTGCCAGAACGAGTACTCGCTCTCCCCCTCCATTGAGCTCGTCCGGGCGGGACGGATGAGCTCCTTGCGGGCAAGCTCATGCAGTGCGAGCTCGAGCTCGCCTGGCTCGCGGCCCCCGATCTCGGCCACGGCGCCCGCCCAGAACACCTTGCCGAGTATCGCCGCGTCCTGGAGCAGGCTCTTGCGCTCGGCCGAAAGGGTGTCAAGGCGGGCGGCGATCAGCGCCTGCAAACTCTCGGGCAGTGCCGCCTCCGCAAGGCGGTCTCTCCGCGGCTCGAGGCCGCGGTCTACGAGCAGGCGCACGAACTCCTCCGCATAGAGCGGGTTGCCGCCCGCCCGCTCGAGGATCGCCTGCTCGAGATCGCGGCTGAGGACGGTCGTGGGGATGAGCTGAGAGACGAGCTCGGCCGTCTCCTGATCGGACAACGGCGCGAGGTTGATCGTGTGGGCGTTGCGCTGCCCGGCGCCCCAGCCCGGCCGGCGCTCGTAGAGCTCCGGCCGGGCCGCGCAGAGGACGAGCAGCGGCACCCCCTGCGACCACTCGGCCAGGTACTCCAGGAACGCGAGCAGCGCCTCGTCTGCCCAATGCAGGTCCTCGAACACCAGCACGGTCGGCTGGGCGGCTGCCAGGCCCTCGAGGAAGCGCCGCCAGGCCGTGAACAGCTCCGGCCGCTCGGCCGGCGAAGCCGCCTCGACCCCGACCAGAGGCGCCAGCCGCTCCAGCAGCCACCGCCGCTCGGGCTCCTCGGGGGAGACGCACGCCTCCAGCTTCGCTGCAGCGACTTCTGCCGAGTCCGACTCGAGGATGGCAGCCTCCGCCTTGACGATCTCGCCCAGCGCCCAAAACGTGATGCCCTCGCCGTAGGGCAGGCAGCGTCCCTGCCGCCAGCGGATCAGCTCCGGCTTCGCGTCGATGTATGCGAACAGTTCGGCGACCAGCCGACTCTTGCCCACGCCCGGCTCGCCGACGACCGTGACCAGCTGCACCGATCGCTGCTGCGCCGCCCGCTCGAACGTGCCGATCAGGAGCGGCTTCTCGAGCTCGCGCCCGACCAGCGGCGTCGAGTGTTGACGGATGACGTCGCTGCCGAAGCGCACCCGGACCGCCGTCGCCTGCCACAGGGGCAGAGGCTCGGCCTTCCCCTTCACGGAAACCGGCGCCAGCCGCTCGTACTCGAACACGTGTCTCGTCGTCCGGCACGTCTGCTCGCCGACAGCGACCCCGTTCACCGGCGCGGCGCCCTGGATGCGAGCGGCCGTGTTGACGACATCGCCGGTGACGAACACCTCCCCCTGCTCGGGGCGGGCGCCCAGCGCCACCACCGCCTCCCCCGTGTTGATCCCCACCCGCACCTGCAGGTCCAGCTCGGGATCGGCCTCGTTCAGCTCGCCGATCGCTTCGAGGATCCTGAGTCCCGCCCGCACCGCCCGCTCGGCGTCGTCCTCGTGGGCCACGGGAGCGCCGAACACCGCCATGACCGCGTCGCCGACGAACTTCTCGACCGTGGCGCCGTAGCGCTCGATCTCCTGCCGCAGACGGGCATGGTAGGGACGGATGCGGGCGCGCACGTCCTCCGGGTCCTGACGTTCCGAGGCGGCGGTGAACCCGACCAGGTCACAGAAGAGGACGGAGACGACCTTCCGCTCCTCGAACGCGGGTGGCTGTGGCCTGTCGGGAAGCGGCGCCGCGCAGTAGCCGCAGAATGCGAACCCTTCCGGGCTCTCCTTGCCGCAGCTCGAGCAGACCAACACACCCCGAGTGTAGATGACACTCCCACTCCCACGGCCGGAGCGTCCTCGGTCAAACGCTTCCTCTCGCCCCAGACGCCAACTCTCCCGAACGTTGGGCAGCACGCGCGGCGAACCCGGCGTAGATGACGCACACAGGCCGTCCTCGAACTGGCCGCGGACTTCCCCGCATCTGGCGATCACTCGTTCGGCAGAGGGGACTCAGCCGCGACGAGGCCATCGACCTCGTCCTTCGGTGGTGCGATGCGTGCTGAGCCGTTGATCGCCCGCGGCATCGGTCCCAGAAATCCCAGATCCCTGCGATTAGTCTCTCCGACTCCTCGGCAGAGCATGGCACGCGCATGGCCCCGGACGGTGACCCGGAGCAAAGTCGCTCATCGGTCGAGAGCGCATGCGCTCAGGCCTGCGGCGAAGGAGTGGACGCCCGACGTCGACGTGCGGCCGCGGCCGCCCGGACCTCTTCAAGCGGAAGCCGCGCCTGCTCGCACAACGTGGCGAGGTCGAAGTAGATCGTCTCGCCGGCCATGAGCCCCTGGCTGAACGGGACGACGTTGGCGAACGCCACGGCGAAGGTCCCCCCACCTGGAGGGATCCCCAGCCAATCCCCACGGCTGGTCCCGTGCAGGGTCCCCCAGACGGCGATGACGTCGTCGCCCACGGCCATGCCCTCGTCCTCCGGCGCCAGATCCGGGAAAGCGGTGAAGAACTGCAGCTCGTAGGCTGCTCGGACCGCGTCCCTGCCCTCGTTTCGGAGCCCGAGTGGCATCGTCTCGAGGAAAGGGTGCGCGACGAAGGTCTCGAGGATGGCATCGATGTCGCGCGCCGCTTCCGCCTCGCGGTGGGCTTCGAAGAGGCGAAGCATCTCGTTGCGGTCCATGGTCATTCTCCTTCCACCCGCACTCCGGTCGCGAGGTCGCCAATGCTACCGTGGCTGAGAGCCACTTCTAAATGAAGGACGCGGCGAGCCGGCGGTCACGTCGGCGACTGCGGGGATCAAGCTTTCCCAAGGAACGAACGGACGATGGTGGCGACTGCCTTCGGCTGGTCAAGCTGTGGCATATGGCCGGCGTCGTCGACGATGGTGAGCTTGGCCTCGGGCATGCGCCGACTGAACCCTGCCCCGATCGAAGGTCGGGCCTGGCCGTCCTGGTCGCCCCACACGAACAAGGTAG
>WNGF01002593.1_pt1 | contig 25115 bp, 26 predicted proteins | sample 5400641 | NCBI WGS metagenome assembly WNGF01 (sample SAMN13153371, study PRJNA577476) | soil metagenome | isolation source: 80 cm soil or saprolite under grassland replicate 2 | place: USA:California | collected 2016-06-15 | reverse complement strand
CCAAGGCCGGCCGCCTGCCCGGCGAGCAGAAGGATCTCATCATTCGCGTCTGCGACGAGATCCTCCAGGGTCAGCATGCGGATCATTTCCCGCTGCACGTGTGGATGACCGGCAGCGGCACGCAGTTCAACATGAACGTGAACGAGGTGATCGCCAACCGGTGCTCTCAGATCGCCGGTCAACCGCTGGGCAGCAAGAAGCCGGTCCACCCCAACGACCACGTGAACATGTCGCAGTCGTCGAACGACTCGTTCCCGACCGCGATGAACGTGGCGGCGGCGCTCGGCGTGACGGGCAAGCTGCTGCCGGCCGTCAAGGCGCTGCACGACGCTCTCGACGCCAAGGCGCGGGCCTGGGACGACATCGTCAAGATCGGCCGGACCCATCTACAAGATGCGACCCCGCTCACCCTCGGCCAGGAGTTCTCCGGCTACGTCGCCATGCTCGCCGACGACCTCGCCCGTCTGGAGGACGCGCGGCGCGGGGTCTTTCGGCTGGCCCTCGGCGGCACGGCGGTGGGCACGGGCATCAACGCCCAGCCCGGCTTCGACGTCGCCGTCGCGGCGGAGATCGCCCAGCTCACCGGGCTGCCGTTCGTCACCGCGCCCAACAAGTTCGCGGTGCAGGGCGCGCACGACGATCTGGTGCAGCTGAGCGGCACGCTCAAGACCCTGGGGGTGTCGCTGTACAAGATCGCCAACGACATCCGGCTGCTGTCGTGCGGACCGCGGGCCGGGTTCGCGGAGCTCGACATTCCCGCGAACGAGCCGGGGTCGTCGATCATGCCTGGCAAGGTCAATCCGACCCAGTGCGAGGCGCTGGCCATGATCGCCGTCCAGGTGATGGCCAACGACGTGGCGGTGGCCTTCGGCGGCGCCGGCGGATACCTGGAGATGAACGTCTACAAGCCGCTGATCATCTTCAACATCGCCAAGTCCATCCGGCTCATGGCCGACGGGTGCGTGAACTTCCGCCAGTATCTCGTCGAGGGCATGGAGCCGAACCGCGCGCGGATCAAGGCGTTCGTCGACCGCTCGCTGATGCTGGTCACGGCGCTCAGCCCGGTCATCGGCTACGACAAGGCGTCGCAGACCGCGCACTATGCGCTGGATCACGACCTCACCCTCAAGGATGCGGCGCTCGCGCTGGGCGTGGTCAGTGCCGAGGAGTTCGACCGGATCGTGGATCCGAGGAAAATGGTGAAGCCCTACGTGGCCGAGGAGAAACCGTCATGAATGGCCAGCGAGCCGGCGCCGAGCCGGACGTCGTCCTCGTCGGCGCCGGCATCATGAGCGCCACGCTCGCGGTGTTCCTCAAGGAGCTGGCCCCGACGCTGGCCATCGAGATCTACGAGACCCTCGGCGGCGCGGCCCAGGAGAGCTCCGACGCCTGGAACAATGCCGGGACGGGACACGCGGCGATGTGCGAGCTGAACTACACGCCGCTGCGGAGCGACGGGACCGTCGACATCGGGAAGGCCCTCGACGTCAACGTGGAGTTCGACCTCTCCCGGCAGTTCTGGTCCTATCTGGTGAAGAAGGGCTCACTGGCCCCGGAATCCTTCATCCATCCCGTGCCCCACATGAGCTTCGTGCGCGGCGCGGACCACGTCGCGTTCCTCAAGAAGCGCCATCAGGCCCTGACCGCGCATCATTGCTATCGGGGCATGGAGTTCACCGAGGACCCCAAGACGGTCGGCGAGTGGGTGCCCCTCGTCATGGAGGGCCGCGCGGCGAACGACGTCGTGGCGGCGACCCGGATGGTCACCGGCGCGGACGTGGACTACGGCGCGCTCACCCGCGCCCTCATCGGTCACCTGCAGGGGCGCGATGGGTTCGCGATCCACTACCGTCACGAGGTCACGAACCTGCGCCGTGAGCCCGGCGGGCGCTGGCGCCTGGACGTCAAGGACCTCGGCAGCGGCGCTCGGCTGTCGACGACCGCCAAGTTCGTCTTCCTCGGCGCCGGGGGCGGGGCCCTGCCGCTCCTGGAGAAATCCGGCATTCCCGAGGGCAAGGGCTATGCGGGATTCCCGGTCAGCGGCATCTGGCTGCGCTGTGACGACCCGCAGGTGAGCCAGCGCCATCAGGCCAAGGTCTACGGCATGGCGGCGCACGGCTCGCCGCCCATGTCGGTGCCCCACCTCGACACGCGCGTCATCGAGGGCAAGCGCTCGATCCTGTTCGGACCCTACGCCGGGTTTTCCACCAAGTTCCTCAAGCATGGGTCGCTGCTCGATTTCTTCCGCTCCATCAGGCCCGGCAACATCGGCCCCATGCTGGCGGTCGCGCGCGACGACCTCGGCCTGCTCAAGTACTTGATCGGCCAGGTGGTCCAGACGTCGCGTCATCGCTTCGCGGCCCTGCAGGAGTTCTATCCCCGGGCCCGCCCCGCCGACTGGAAGCTCGAAGTCGCCGGACAGCGCGTCCAGATCATCAAGCGGGATCCTCGCCACGGCGGAATTCTCGAGTTCGGCACCGAGCTCGTGACCGCGGCCGATCGGTCGCTCGTCGCGCTGCTCGGCGCCTCGCCCGGCGCCTCGACCTCGGTCTGGATCATGCTGAGGGTCATCGAGCAGTGCTTCGAGCAGCAGGTGAAGCAGGGCTGGGCCGCCAAGCTGAAGGAGATCATCCCGTCCTACGGGGAATCGCTGATCGACAACGCCGAGCTGTGCCGCCGGGTACGAGCCGAGACCGCCGCGCTGCTGCATCTGCAGAACGTGTGAACGCGCCGGCCCCGGCCTGCCCCTGACCCGTCCGCCGTCGTGTCGATGCGCTCGGGCGACCTGCCCGCCGACCTCCGCCACGTCCTGGACGTCCTGCTCCGTTTCGGCGCGATGATGCTGCGCGCCGGCGATACCGCGTTCCGCGTGCGGGAATGGATGGGAGTGATCGCGCGCGGCTTCGGCCTCGAGGCCCTCGCGGTGCACGTCACCCTCGACGGCATGACCGCCACCGCGCGGCGTGGGGGCGAGCAGATGACGCTGGTGCAGGAGATCGCGCCCCCGGGGATCAACGCCTGGCGCCTCGGCGCGCTGGAGCGCCTCGCGCGCGAGGCGACGCCGGGCATCGCCGCGGGTGAGCTCGAGGCGAGGCTCGCGACCATCGCGGCCGAGCCGCCGCTCTGTTCCATCGGCCTCACCGCCGCCGCCGTCGCCGTGGCCTCGGGCGCATTCTCGTATCTCAACGGCGGCGGCCCGCTCGAGGTCGTGGCGGCGGCCGTCGGCGGGGGCGTCGGGCAGTGGCTGCGATCGCTGCTGTTCCGCCGGCGGCTCAATCAGTTCGCCGTGACCGCCGTGTGCGCGGTGATCGCCTCCGGGCTCTACTGCCTGATCATGCTCGCGTTCGCCGGCGTCGGGCTCGCGGTGCCGCGCCATGCCGCCGGCTTCATCTCCTCCGCGCTGTTCCTGGTCCCCGGGTTTCCCCTGGTCGCGGGCCTGCTCGACCTGCTCCAGCACCAGACGATGGCCGGGATCGCGCGGCTGGCCTACGGCACGACGGTGTTGCTGTCCGCGGCCTTCGGCCTGTCGCTCGTCGCCGCCGCCGCCGGCCTCAGCGCCGCGTCCCTGCCGCCGCCGCCCGTCGCCGAGCTGCCGACGCTGCTGCTCCGCGCGCTCGCCAGCGCGGCCGGGGGATGCGGGTTCGCGATCCTCTACAACAGCACGCCGGGCACCGTGCTCGCCGTCGGCGGCCTGGCCCTGGTGGGCAACGAGCTGCGCCTGACGCTGCACGACGGCGGGATGGCGCTGGCGCCCGCGACGTTCGTCGGCGCCTTCGCCGTGGGCCTCCTGGCCACGCTGGCGCGCCGCCGGTTGCCCGAGCCGCGCATCGCGCTCACGGTGCCCGGGATCATCATCATGGTCCCGGGCACCTATGCGTTCCAGACCGTCGTGCTCTTCGAGCAAGGCCAGATGCTTCCCGCCCTGCAGGCGGCGTCGCTGGGCGGGTTCGTGGTGGGGGCGATGGCGCTCGGCCTGGCGGCCGCGCGCTTCGTCAGCGAGCGCGGGTGGGTGGTCGAATCCTGATGATCGCCGACGGTCAGCGCGACGCGGGCACGAAGGCGTCGCGGGCGCCCGGCTTGAGCACGACGTAGGCGCGTCGCCACGGCTGATCGTCGACCATGCGCCACTCGTGGCCGCTGCCGATGTCGTCGGTCGCGACCAGCACGTCGCCCGGTCGCAGCACGAACGTCTCGCCGTCCCGGGTCGTGAACTCGAGCGTGCCCGAGAGCGTGATGACGTACTGCGCCTCCGGCGCGGTGTGCCAATCGAACGACGCGTGCGGGGGCGATTCCTTGAAGTGAATGGCGACGACGTCGCTGCGGCTGCTCTCGTCGATGGCGCCCTCGATGACGTGCGACGCCTTGTCGGGGCCGGTGTACAGCTTGAACGCATGCAGCATCGCTTCACCTCTTCAGGCGATCGGCTCGAGATGCCATTGATAACGTGAAGGCCGCCCTTCGGCAAGCCCGCGCGTGTGATATAGAAGCGTCAGCGTGCACCCCGCGCAGAGACTCCTGACCCTGGCCGTGGCTCCGACCCCGAGCATGTTCGCTCCGGTGTCGACGCCGGCGTTCGCCATCCGGGAGCTATCCATCCTCGTGTTCGCCATCGTCGTCGCGATCTTCGTCGTCGTGGCCGCGCTCACCGTCTACGCCATCGTTCGTTACCGGCGCCGGCCGGGCGACGACGGGCGTGAGCCGCCGCAGGTGTACGGGAGCGCGCAGATCGAGCTGGCCTGGACCGTGGTGCCGTTCCTCATCGTCGTCGTCCTGTTCCTCACCACGGCCCGTTACATCTTCGCCATCGAGGGACGCGCGCCGGCTCCGGGCGCCCTGGAGGTCACCATCGTCGGTCACCAGTGGTGGTGGGAGATCCGGTACCCGGGTCTCGGTATCGTGACGGCCAACGAGCTCCACGTGCCGGTCAGCGATCCCGCGAGACCGACACCCACGTTCCTCACGCTCCAGTCGGCCGACGTGATCCACAGCTTCTGGATCCCCCAGCTCGCGGGCAAGACGGACGTCATCCCGGGCAAGACCAACCGGTCATGGATCGACCCGCGGACGCCGGGCGTCTACGTCGGGCAGTGCGCGGAGTTCTGCGGCCTGCAGCACGCCGGCATGCTCCTGAGGGCGATCGTCCACCCGCAGGAGGAGTTCGACCGCTGGGTGGCGGCCCAGCGGACCGTGGCCGCCGACGTCGCCGCGGCCCACGCCGGGCGTGACGTCTTCATCTCGCTGGCGTGCATCAACTGCCACGCCGTCCGCGGGACGCCCGCGAACGGTGTGTTCGGACCCGACCTCACCCATCTCATGAGCCGCGGCACGCTCGGCGCCGGGGTCGCGCCCAACAGCCGAGAGAACCTGCGCGCCTGGGTGCGCGATCCCGCCGCGCTGAAGCCCGGCGCGCTCATGCCCTCGATGCAGCTGTCCGGAGATCAGCTGGACCAGCTCATCGGCTATCTCGTGACGCTTCGCTGAGGCCACGACGGCGATGAGCGCGCTGGCCCCGACGATCGCGGCACCGGACGGCGCCACGGCGCGGACCGGCGGGCTCGCGCGCGCGCACCAGTGGGTCGTCACCGTCGATCACAAGCGTCTCGGGGTCATGTACGTCGTCGCCGGCCTCGCGTTCTTCCTGATCGCGGGCCTCGAGGCCGGCGTGATGCGCTGGCAGCTGGCGGGGGCCGGCAACACCGTCGTCTCGCCGCAAGTCTTCAACCGTCTCTTCACCGTGCACGGGACCACCATGGTGTTCCTGGTGGGTATCCCGATCGTGTTCGGCTTCGCCAACTACCTGGTGCCGCTCATGATCGGCGCTCGCGACCTCGCGTTCCCCCGGCTGAACGCCTTCGGATTCTGGGCGTTCCTGTTCGGCGGATGTCTGCTCTACTTCAGCTTCCTGGCCGGCGAGGGGCTCTACGGCGCGGGCTCCGCTCCCGACGTCGGCTGGTTCGCCTACGCGCCCCTCACGGGACGGGCCTTCTCGCCCGGCAACAGCACCGACTACTGGAACCTGTCCATCCTCGTGATGGGCTTCGGGACGGTCGCGACCTCCATCAACCTCATCACCACGACCCTGACCATGCGCTGCCGCGGGATGACGCTCGGCCGCATGCCGCTCTACGTCTGGATGATGCTCGTCGTCGCCGGCATGACCGTGCTCGCCCTGCCGCCGCTGTCGGCCGCCCAGATCATGCTGCTCCTGGACCGCTTCCTCGGCGCCCACTTCTTCGACACGCCGGCCGGGGGCTCGGCGGTGATGTGGCAGCACTTCTTCTGGTTCTTCGGCCACCCCGAGGTCTACATCCTGATGGTCCCGGGCTTCGCCATGGTCTCCGAGATCATCCCCGTGTTCTCGCGCAAGGTCATCTTCGGCTACCCGATGATCGTGGCGGCCTCGCTCGCCATCGGCTTCCTGGCCATGACCGTCTGGGCCCATCACATGTTCGCCGTCGGCATGGGCGCCCCCCTGAATTCCGCCTTCGCGGCCTCCACCATGCTGATCGCCGTCCCCACCGGCATCAAGATCTTCAACTGGGTGGCCACGATGTACGGCGGCCGGATTCGCCTGGCGACGCCGATGCTCTTCGCCTGCGCGTTCCTCTTGCAGTTCCTGTGCGCGGGCCTCACCGGCATCATCCTCTCGGTGGTGCCCTTCAACTGGCAGCTCACCGACTCCTACTTCGTCGTGGCGCACTTCCACTTCGTGCTGGTCGGCGCCCTCATCTTCACGGTCTTCGGCGCGATCTACTACTGGTTCCCCAAGGCGACCGGCCGCCTCCTGAGCGAGCGGCTGGGCCGCTGGCACTTCTGGCTCTTCGCCGTGGGGTTCAACCTGACGTTTCTGCCCATGCACTGGCTCGGGATGCTCGGCATGCCCCGGCGGATCTACACCTATCCCGCCGACCGCGGCTGGGACCTCTGGAACCTCGTGGCCACGCTCGGCGTGCCGCTCCAGGCCGCGGCGATCGTCGTCTTCCTCGTCAACGTCGCGATCGCGTTGCGGCGGGGCGAGCCGGCGGGCGATGACCCGTGGGACGCGTGGACGCTCGAGTGGGCCACGACCTCGCCGCCGCCGCCCTACAACTTCGCCACCGCGCCCGTCGTCGAGAGCCGCCGCCCCCTCTGGGACCTCAAGCACCCCGACGACCCCGACGGCCCCCACGAATGAAGCCCCGCGCACCTCGACTCAGCCACCCACGGCTCACACCCGCCCCGGGCTCCGATAAATGACCGACATGACGTCGAGAGGTCGAGTCGGCATGGTCTGCCTCATCGCCGCGGAGGCGTCGCTCTTCGCCGTCTTCGTCGTCGCCTACCTCTACGACATCGGCAAGAGTCTCGGCGGCCCCTCGCCGGGCCAGGTGTTGGACGTGCCCGTGCTCGGCACGATCTGCCTGCTCTCCAGCAGCGTGACCGTGGCGCTGGCGGTCCGCGCGCTCGGTCGCGGCGCCGTCGGCCGCGCCGGGGCCTGGCTGCTCGCGACCGTTCTCCTCGGCGTCGTCTTTCTGGCCGGCACCGCGGCCGAGTGGAGCCGGCTCATCACGCGCGCGGGCCTGACGATCGGCACGAACCTGTTCGGCACGACCTTCTATGCGCTGGTCGGGCTGCACGCCTCGCACGTGATCGTCGGGCTCATCATGCTCGCCCTGCTCGCCGTGTTCGCGTGGTCGCGCGCGCTGCGGCCCGCGCACGCCGAGCGCGTGGAGCTCGTCTCGTGGTACTGGCACTTCGTCGACGCGGTCTGGGTCGTCGTGCTCACCGTCGTCTACGTGATCGGGCGCTGAGATGAGCCACGTCCCCGGCTCACCGGCGATCCCGCCCCGGCCCGAGGGAGCCGATTCCGAGATCATCGAGCTGCCGGCGCCGACCGCATGGCCGCTGGTCGTCGCCCTCGGCGTCACGCTGGCCCTCGGCGGGCTCGTCACTCACGTCGCCGTGAGCGTGGCCGGCATCGCCCTCGCGCTGATCGGCGCCGCCGGCTGGTGGCGTGACGTCCTCCCCGCGCCCGGGGTGGAGCGCATCGCGCTGCCCGCGGCCGGGCGAGCCGCACCGCGAGTCGCGCCGGCGCCGGCCGCGGTCGAGACTCCCGGGATCGGCGTCGCCGGCCATCGCACGCGCGTGCCCGTCGAGGTCCAGCCGTACTCGGCCGGGATCGTGGGCGGTCTCGTCGGCGGGCTCGCCATGGCGGTCCTGGCCCTCGCGTATGGGCTGATCGCCGAGCGGAGCCTCTGGTATTCGATCAACCTTCTGTCGGCCGCCGCGATACCGCGCCTGACCCAGGGGACGCTGGCCGATCTCCGGGCCTTCAGCCTGCCCGCCCTCGTGATCGGAACGATCGTCCACGGCCTGCTGTCGATGCTCGCCGGCCTGCTCTACGCCGTCATTCTCCCGATGCTCCCGCGCCGCCACATGCTCTGGGGGGGCGTCGTCGCGCCGCTCCTGTGGACGGGCCTCGTCTGGGCCGTGATCGACATCGTCAATCCGATCCTTGGCGCGCGGGTGGACTGGCCGTGGTTCGTCGCCTCGCAGATGGCGTTCGGACTCGCGACCGGGTTCGTCGTGGCGCGGGCGCACCCGCTGGCCACGATGCAGACCTGGTCGCTGGCCGCGCGGGCGGGCGTCGAGGCGTCCCGGCCACGTCCCGAGGGGGAGCGGGATCGATGACGACGGCCACCCCCAGCTCGGTCGCGGTGGCGATGCTGCTCGCCCTGGGTCTCTTCGGATGCGACGCTCTGCCCGGCAAGGCGAAGGCGCGGGAGGCGACCGCTTCCCCGGACGTGCGCTTCCCCGCACTCTACCGGGGACAGTGCGCGGGCTGCCACGGTGCCGATGGGCGCCTCGGCGCCGCGCGCCCCCTCAATGATCCTGTCTACCTCGCCCTGGTCCCGGCGCAGCAGCTGCGTCAGGTCATCGCCGAGGGAGTGTCCGGCACGATGCAGCCGGCCTTCGCGATGCGCGCGGGTGGCGGGTTGACCGATACGCAGATCGAGACGCTGGTGCAGGGTCTCGTGAGAACGTGGGCACGCCCGGAGGCGGCGGGCGGCGCGGCGATCCCGCCGTACGCGGCGAGCCTCGGAGATCGAGAGCGGGGGAAAGCGGTCTTCGCCGCGGCCTGCGCGGGCTGCCACGGCGACGATGGACGCGGCGGGCTCAAGGCGGGCGCGGTCACGGATCCGTCGTATCTGGCGCTGGTGAGCGATCAGCACCTGCGCACGACCGTGATCGCGGGACGCGCCGACCTCGGGATGCCCGACTGGCGCGGGTACCTTCCCGGCCGCGCGCTGGGATCCGAGGAGATCTCGGACGTCGTCGCCTGGCTGGCCGCGCAGCGCAGACCGGTACCCGGCCGCCCTGGAGGTGAGTGAGATGCCGCCTTCGCGCCGGGGATTCCTGTTCCGGCTCGGCCTCGGCCTGAGCGCGGTCGCGGCCGCGCTGGCGGGAATCCCCATCATCGGATTCATCTTCGGACCGGTCCGCCGGCATCCGGGACAAGCGTGGATCAAGCTCGGCCCCGTCGCGACCTTTCCGGAGGGGCAGACACGCCTGGCGATCTACGACAACCCGTTCCGCGTGGCCTGGGACGGACCGACGGGGAAGATCGCGTGCTGGGTGCGACGGATCGGAGCCGAGCGCTTCCAGGTGTTCGCGATCAACTGCGCGCACCTCGGCTGCCCCGTGCGATGGTTCCCGCAGTCCCGGCTCTTCATGTGTCCCTGCCACGGCGGCGTCTACTACGAGGATGGCTCGCGGGCCTCCGGGCCGCCGCCCCGGGGGCTCTTCGAGTACGAGTACGAGATCCGTGAGCATCAGCTGTGGGTGCGCGGCGGTCAGCTGCCGACGCTCGCGGGGCCCGTCTGATGGCGCTGCGGGACGCGCTCCGCTCGGTCGCCGGATGGCTCGAGGCCCGGACGGGGCTCGCCGAGGGGCTGGCGCCGGCCGTCACCCATCCGGTGCCGCGCAGGACCGCGAGCTGGTGGTACGTGTTCGGCAGCGCGACGCTCGCCCTGTTCATGCTGCAGATCGCGACCGGGATCTGCCTGGCGCTCGTGTACGTCCCCGCGGCGGATCAGGCCTACGACAGCCTTCGCTACCTGAACGACCAGGCAGCGTTCGGATGGTACCTGCGCGCGCTGCACTTCTGGGGCTCCAACGCCATGGTGCTGGTGATGACGCTGCACATGCTCCAGGTCTTTCTCTGGGGCGCCTACAAATTCCCGCGCGAGCTGACGTGGATCGTCGGTGTCTTCCTCTTCCTGGGTACGCTCGGCATGGCCTTCACCGGCCAGATCCTCCGGTGGGACCAGGACGCCTACTGGGGGCTCGGCATCGGGGCGTCGATCGCCGCGCGTGCGCCCGTCGTGGGATCGGCGATCGTCCACGTGATGCTGGGGGGCCCCATCATCGCCGGCCGAACCCTCTCGCGATTCTTCGCCGTCCACGTCTTCCTGATCCCGGGCCTGCTCATCGCCCTCATCGGGCTGCACCTGTGGCTGGTCCTGAGACTCGGGGTCAACGAGTGGCCGATGCCGGGTCGGGTGGTCGATCGGGAGACGTACCGCAAGCGTTACGAGGACGACGTGCATCGGGACGGGGTGCCGTTCTTCCCCGTCGCCGCCCGCAAGGACATGGTGGGGATGGGCGTCGTCGTGCTCGTCGTGCTGGCGTGCGCCGCCGTCTTCGGCCCCAACGGTCCCCACGGCGTGCCCGATCCGACGATCACCGACGCGTCGCCCCGACCGGACTTCTACTTTCTCTCCCTGTTCGCGCTCCTGGCGCTGCTGCCGCCGTGGACCGAGACGGTGATCCTGCTCGTGGGCATGCCGCTCGCGATCGCGCTGCTGCTGGCACTGCCGTTGATCGCCGGCACCGGCGAGAAGAGCTGGCGCCGCCGGCCGGTCGCGGTGCTCGGCGTCGTCCTGATCCTGCTGACCGTGACGACGCTGGCGACGCTCGGCGTGCTGTCTCCGTGGTCTCCCGTGATGGACGCCGGGACCGCGCTCGCCACGCCCGTGGCCTACGTGCAGGGACGGACGCCGCTCGAGCTGCAGGGCGCCCTCGTGATCCAGAACAAGCAATGCCGCAACTGCCACAGCCTCGGCGGTGAAGGGGGCAGCCGCGGACCGGCGCTGGATGGCGTGGCCACGCGGCTCACCCGGGACCAGCTGGTCCGCCAGGTGCTGCAGGGTGGCGGCAACATGCCGGCCTACGGCAAGAACCTGGCGCCGGCCGAGGTGAACGCGCTCGTCGCGTTTCTCGAGACGCTGCGACCGGCCAGGCAGCCTCCGGTGGGCGCGCCGGCACCCCCGCGAGCGGCGGCGCGCCGGGACTGACCGCCGTGGAGCCCGTGCTCGGCGTGGTCCTCGCCGCGGGCGCGCTCTACGTGCGCGGCTGGTGCCGGCTCTCGCGACGGATGCCCCGGCGGTTCGGCCCCGGCCGCCTCGCGGCGTTCGTCGCCGGCCTCGGCGCGATCGTGCTCGCCGTGGCGCCTCCGCTGGACGCGCTCGCCGGGCGGCTGCTCGTCGCCCACATGGTGCAGCACCAGCTGTTGATGATGGTGGCGCCGCCGCTCCTCTGGCTGGGGGCGCCCGTGGCGCCGATGCTGGGCGGACTGCCGCGCAGGATCCGCCGCGCGGTGGCGGCCGTGCTGGCGGCTCCGGCGATACGCGGGATTACCAGAGTCGTGGCGCATCCCGGCGTCGGCTGGCTGTCGTTCGCCATCGCGTTCTGGACGTGGCACACGCCCGGGCTCTATGAGCTGGCGCTGCGCTCGCACGGCTGGCATCACGTCGAGCACGCCTGCTTCCTGACGACGGCCGTGATGTTCTGGCGGCCGGTGATCCTCGCGTGGCCGGCCCGGTCCCCGTGGCCGCGGTGGACGATGATCCCGTACCTGCTGCTGGCCGATGTGCAGAACACGGTGCTCGCGGCGATCCTGACCTTCGCCGACCGCCTGATCTACGCGACGTACGCCATCGTTCCGCGTGTCGGAGCCATCGCCGCGCTCGAGGACCAGTCGATCGCGGGCGTGATCATGTGGGTGGTAGGGTCGGTGGTGTTCGTCCTGGCCGCGGTCGGGATCGTCGTGCAGGCGCTGACCCACACCGGCCCGCCCGTGGCTCGTGTAGATCCAAGGAGGCTCGTCGGTCACGGTGTCGCCGGAAGCTGAGACGTCGACGGACGCTGGTGCCCGTGAAGTTTCTCGGGGGCTGGCTGGCCATCGGCGCCGGCCTCGCGCTCGGGCGCGAGGGACCGAGTGTGCAGATGGGCGCGAGCATCAGCGGGCTCCGGGGAAAGGCGTGTCGTCTCCGCGAGCGGGATTGCCTGGCGCTGCTGGCCGCCGGTGCCGGGACGGGGCTGGCGACGGCGTTCACCGCGCCCGTGGCGGAAGCGGTGTTCGTGCTGGAGGAGCTGGTGGCTGCTCCTCACGCTGTCGGCCGCCGACCGCCTGGACCGCTGGCCGCTCGAGCTGCGCGCGTCCGTCATCGGCGCCGGGGTGGGCGTGCTCGCCTGGTTCGCGCCCGGCCTGGTCGGCGGCGGCGATGCCCTCACGCAACGCGTCCTGTCCGGTGGGGCGAGCCTCGCCTGGCTGCCGCTCGCGTTCCTCCTGCGCTTCGCGCTCGGCGCCGTCTCCTACGCGGCGGGGACGCCGGGAGGTCTCTTCGCGCCGATGCTGGTGCTGGGGGCGCAGCTCGGCCTGCTCTTCGGCTCCGCCGCTTCGCAGCCATTCTCCGACCCGCCGATGCCGGCGACGGCGTTCGCGGTCGTGGGCATGGCCGCATTCTTCACGGCCGTCGTGCGCGCGCCGCTGACGGGCATCGTGCTCATCACCGAGATGACGGCCGGCCTGACCTTGCTGCTGCCGATGCTGCTCGCCTGCGCCATGGCCATGCTGGTGCCGACGGTGCTGAGAAACGCCCCGATCTATGACTCGCTGCGAGAGCGCACGGTCCATGCCGGGCGCAGGACATGAAGCGAGCGCCCCGACCCCGTCATCGTTTCGACGCGACCGCGGCGTACACGGCCAGCGCGCCAACCGCAATGAGCAAGGCCAGGCCCGGCGTCGTGAACCCGAGCGACGTCAACCAGGTGATCGCGCCGACCAGCATCCCCGTCCCGATGTTCGCCCGCAGCACGAAGGCGGCCGTCTCCGCGTGGGTGGGCTCCGATGGGACATCGACGGCGCTGACGGCGTCCCAGCGCTGCGCGCCGACGAGCAGCCGGCATTCGGGGCAGTACACGGCAGGTTTGGCCTCGTCACGATAGCGGAGCAGCACGTCCTCGCATTCGTGGCCGTCGCGGGTGATCTCGTGCTCGATGACCCACGCTTCGATGTCGGGGGCTTCGAGCAGCTCGACGATCTCGGTCTCGGGAGGCGGCTGGGGGAGGACCAGCCCCGGGAACACCGTCCCCACCAGTCCGTCGGTCACTCCACCCCGCGCCTCGGCGTTGCTCATCGTGCGGAGCTAACAGGATGCGGGAAAACTCGAAGGCTGATCAAAAAGGTCCAGATGCGAGGCGGCGCCCGACAGCCGCACGCGAGGCGTACTGCCTGTACGTCGAGCATGCGGCCGTGGTCGTGCGAGCCGCAGGACGTCGCGGGGCTGGGGCCCCGCCGTCCGAGGCGAGCCTATGAGAAATCGCCAACGAAGCAGATGGGCCTTTTTCATCAGCCTGCTAGATCGGCGCGACCTCCACGCGGGCGTCGTTGTAGCAGGCGCCCTCGGAGATATCGGCGTGATGCGCGGGCGCCAGCGCCGAGATGGTCTGGCCGTTGTCGCTCGTTCGCATCCACGCGCCCTTGAGCGAGCAGACCACGCCGGGGGGGACGCTGTCGGTGATCTCGAGCGTCAGATGGACCTCGCCGAGATCGTTCCAGACCTTCACGGGGGCCTTGTCCCGAAGCCCGCGCGCCCTGGCATCGTCCGGGTGCATCTCGAGCGGCGGCGGGGCCGCGCTGTCGCGACAGCCACCGAACGTCGCGGTGATGCGCTTGTCGGACGCCGGGGAGATCAGCGCGAGCGGGTAGGCCGAATCGACGGGGCGGTAGTCGGGCAGCGCGGCGCCGTACCTGTTGTGCAGGTACGTGGAGACCAGCTCGATCTTGCCCGAGGGCGTCTTGGGGAACACGTTGCCGAAGAGCACGAACTCCTGGCCCTCGGCCGTCATGGCCAGCGCGCGGTCTGTCGGGATGCCGCTCGGACGCGCGCCGCCCAGCCGCGGATCGGCCGGATCGAGGGCATCGTCCATCAGGTCCGCGTCGGTCGCCCGGAAGCAGGGGTCGGTGAAGCCGAAGCGCGCGGCCAGGCGCCGGAAGATCTCGGTGTTGGGCAACGCCTCGCCCTGCGGCGGGATGACACGCTCGGCGCGCTGGAGCCAGTGCTGCCCGTAGGCCGCGAAGAGGTCGTCGTGCTCGAAGTGGCTGCACGCCGGGAGCACGACGTCCGCGTAGGCGAGGCTGTCGGTCATGACCACGTCGGAGCCGACGATGAAGAGGTCCTCGCGCCCGAGGCCGCGGCGCAGGCGGTTCTGGTCGGGGTGGACGACGAGCGGGTTGTGGTTGTAGACGAACAGCGCCTTGATCGGGGGCCGAAGGTTCGGGTCGAGCAGGTGGCGGCCGATGTCGATGATGTTCAGGGTCCGCGTGCCCGGGGCGATGAGATCGGGCCGGGCCAGGCGCGCCGGCGTCTTGGGAAACGCGAAGCCGGCTCCGTTGATCAAACCGCCGCCCCGCACGCCCAGCTTTCCCGCCAGCGCCGGCAGCGCAAACGCCGCCCGGATGCCGGCGCCCCCGTTCTGGTTGCGCTCGAGGCCGTTGCCGATGCTGAGCGCCACGGGCGACATCGTCCGGAACCACTCGGCGAAGCGCTGGATGTCGGACTCCGGCACCCCGCAGATGGCCGCCGCCTCGGCCCGCGAATAGCGCCGCGCTCTGTCCATCCAGGGCTCGAAGCCCTCGACGTGCCGCGCGATGAACTCCCGGTCGAGGGCGCCCGCGCGCTCCAGCTCCGCGGCGACGGCCCACGCGAAGACCACGTCGGTCCCCGGGCGCAGCGCGACGTGCAAGTCCGCTTGCGCCGCGATCTTCGTGCGCTTGGGATCGACGATGATCAGCTTGCCGCCGGCGCGGCGGACACCGTTGATGATCGGGACGAGGTGGAGGTTCGTCCACGTGACGTTGTTTCCCCAGGCCACGATCAGCTTTGCCGCCTCGGCCTGCTCGGGCCGCATTCCGGGCACGGCTCCGAAGGTGCCGACCCACGCCTCGGTGCGGATGCCGCCACACAGCGGCCGGCGGTCGAGCAGCGACGCCCCGAGCTTGTGGAAGAAGCGCAGATCCATCGAGCCGCCGGCCAGGAACCCATGCGGTCCGGCATAGTTCAGGGGCAGGATCGACTGGGGCCCGTGCTCGGCGATGATCGTGGTGAAGCGCTCGTGGATCAGGTCGAGCGCTCGATCCCAGCCGATGGGCTCGAACCGACCTTCGCCCTTGCGCCCCACGCGGCGCGCCGGGGTGCGCAGACGGCCCGGTCCGTGGACGAACTCCGGGTACGCGGCCGGCACCTTGGCGCAGAGCACGCCATTCGTGTACGGGTTGGCGCGCGAGCCGCGGATGCCGACGATCACGTCGTTCTCGACGGTCACGGAGAGGCTGCAGGTGTCGGGGCAGTCGAGCGGGCAGACGCTCGCGCGCGTGACCGTCGCCACCGGCGTCATCGGCCTGCTCCGGCCGCCGCCGGCGGCGCCGCGTCGAGGACGCAGAATCCCTGGGCCGCGACGCCGAGCGCGATGTTCATGCGGCTCCGCATGTTCTCGAACCCGGCGATCGCGACCAGCTCCACGACCTCGGCTTCCGAGAAGTGCCGTCGCAGTCGCGCGAAGAACTCGTCGTCGACCGACTGACCGGCGATCGTCATCCGCTCGCCGAGCTCCAGGGCCAGGCGCTCGCGCTCGTCGAAGAGCGCGCTCGTCCTGAACGTGGGCAGCTCATGGATCTTGTCCATCGTCGCGCCCGCCCGCAGCCCCCTGGCTGCATTGGCGTCGATTCAGAACGGACACCCGTTGAGCAGGGCGACGCGGAGATAGAGCAGCGAGCGCAGCTGGGTCTCGATGAGTCCCCCCCGCTCCAGCGCCTCGGCCGTGTCCTTGAGCGCCTTGAGCACGGGCGGCCGGTGCGCGTACACCTTCGTGGGATTGAGGGGCTCGCCGAACACCTCCCGCTCCCTCGCGAAGATGGGCTGGAGCGTCGGCTCGCCGCGGTCGCTGTCGATCTCACTCACCCGAGGCATGAAGGGCTCCTTTCCCTGCGTGTCCAGAGTGGGCCCTGGGCATGGTCGATGGCAAGATCCACTGTCCACCGGGTCGACCCGACCACTCCGTCACGCGGTGAGACGCCGGGCCAGGCGGGCCGCGAAGGCCGGCCCCGTCCCCGACTCCTCGTGCTTGAAGTAGACGAAGGCCTCGCCCCAGCGGGTCCCGAGGCGCTCGATCGTCGCCGCCCAGCGGGCCAGGTCGTCCTCGGTGTAGCCCTCGTCGCGCAGGCGCAGGTAGCCGAAGTCGGCCGTGGCGACGAGCGGGGTGGAGGACGCCTCGCTGTCGGCGATGCAGAGCGCGGCGTTGCGGCGGCCCAGCAGGTCGTAGACGTCGTCGGCCAGCCAGGACTCGTGGCGGAACTCCCACGCGCACCGTAGATCGGACGGCAGCTGGAACAGCGTCTCGGCCAGGCGATCCGTGTCCTTCTTGAAGTTCGGCGGAAGCTGGAAGAGCAGGGGCCCCAGCTTGGGGCCCAGCGTGCGCGCGGCGTCGCAGAAGAAGCGGAGCGGATCGTCGACGTTCCGCAGCCGCGCGAAGTGCGTGATGCGCTGCGGAGCCTTGAGCGCGAGCACGAAGCCCTCCGGCGTGGCGGCCGCCCAGCCGGCGACCGTCTTGGGGGTCGGCATCCGGTAGAACGTCGCGTTGATCTCCACGGTCGGAAAGCGCGCCGCATAGTACGGCAGCATCTTGGCGGTGGGCAGATCGGACGGATAGAAGCTGCCCTTCCACGCGGGGTAGTTGTAGCCGGACGTTCCGATCCGGATGTTCACACCGGATCCTTGCCGAGCCAGCGCGTGAAGAATCGCTCCAGCCGCCGTTCCACGTCACCCCCCAGCGCGCCGTGGCGGCCCCGGTCCATGAACTCGAACTCCGCGCGTGGGTTGGCGGCCAGCGCGTCTCGAAGACGCTCGGCGTGCCGGAACGGGATCTGCTCGTCCTCACGGCTGGCGATCAGATAGATCGGGATCGACAGCCGTCGCGCCGCGACCTCGGGCGCGGCCGCCGTGACATCGATCCCGAGCAACAGACGCGACCAGAGACGCATCAACCCGACGAAAGGGTAGCGCAGCGGCCCCATCCACGCATTCAGCTCGTGACCGAGCGTGCGGAGATCGGCGAAGGGCGAATAGACGGCGATCGCGCGGATGCGCGGCTCCTCGACGGCGGTGGTGAGCGCGATGGCGCCCCCCAGCGAGAAGCCGAAGACGCCGATGCGCTCGACGCCGCGGGAGGCGAGGACGGCCACGACGCGCCGGAGGTCGTCACGCTCCCTGACGCCGAGCGTGGTCACGCGTCCGCCACTCTGCCCGAAGTAGCGGAGATCGACGAGCAGGACGGTGAAGCGGGGGGCGAGGGCGGCTGCCAGCGGCAGCATGTCGGCCTTTTCCGCCGGGTAGCCGTGCAGGAAGATGATGCCGGGCGCGGCTGGTCGCACGACGAGCCATGACGACAGCGGAACGCCGTCGCCGGCGGGAATCGTCAGCTCTTCCACGATCAGGTTGAAATCGGCGGGAGCGAGCGGCACGCTCATGCGCGGCGGGCGGACGGCGAGCCAGAAGCTCACGAGGCTGAGCGCGATGAAGGCGGCCAGTGCGATGGCGGCGTACGAGAGGATCGGCCTCATGTGACGACGGGGCCAAGGCTTGCACGGATCGCGACCGCTGTGAAGCTTGGCGATCTCGCGGGCACGAGGACTGCACGGTCCCTTCGCGGGGAGGTGTACCCATGGTCCACCGGAAGTCCTACCGGGCCGAGAACAACTGCGACATCGAGCTGACGACCGAGCGCCTGGCCGATGGCTGGGCCGTCGTGGCTTCCCTCAAGCACCACACGGCAGATGCCGAGCGGGTCACCGATCTACCGGTGCCGAGCGAGCGGTTCGCGACGGAGGACGAGGCCGAGGCCTTCGGCCTCGGAATGGCGCGCGAGTATCTCGAGCGGAACACGCCGCGGGCCGCGTGATCGAGGGCGCGGGCTCCCGCTGAAGGAGACGGTCATGGCCGACGTGGAGCGGATCGGCGTGGACGAGGCGCGCCGGCATGTCGCCGCGGGACAGGCGATGCTGGTGTGCGCCTACGACGACGAGGCGAAGTGCAATCGCCTTCGTGTCGAGGGAGCGATCGATCTGACGCGGTTCAAGCGGCAGGCGGCGCTGCTGCCCGAAGATCGGGAGATCATCTTCTACTGTGCGTGACCCGCGGAAGCCTCGGCCGCCGGTCAGGCGGCGAAGTACCGCGAGCAAGGGTTCACGAACGTCAAGGCGCTGGAGGGCGGCGTCGAGGCCTGGAAGAACGCCGGCTACCCGATGGCCGCTTAAAACCGCCGGCGGCCGGCCAGGGCGCGCTTGCGGAGGCGGAGCGACTTCGGGGTGACCTCGAGGAGCTCGTCCTCGCGAATCCACTCGAGGTTCTGCTCGAGGTTCATGATGCGGGGCGGCGTGAGCTTGATGCTCTCGTCGGCCGTGGACGCCCGCATGTTCGTGAGCTTCTTTTCCTTGGTGATGTTGACGTCGAGGTCGTTCTCGCGGCTGTTCTCGCCGACGACCATGCCCTCGTAGACCTGCTCGCCGGGCGCGATGAACATCACGCCGCGGGCCTGCAGGTTGTCGATCGCGTAGCCCGTGGTGCGCCCCGCGCGATCGGCCACGAGGGCGCCGCTCTGGCGGTGGGCGATATCGCCCTGCCACTCGTCCCAGCCGTCGAACAGGTGATTGAGCAGGCCCGTGCCGCGGGTATCCGTGAGGAACTCGGTGCGATACCCGATGAGGCCGCGCGACGGGATGCGGTACTCGAGGCGCACGCGCCCGGTGCCGTGGTTCACCATCTTGGTCATGAGCCCCTTGCGCGGGCCGATCTTCTGCGTCACGGCCCCGATGAAGTCCTCGGGAATGTCGACCACGAGGTGCTCCATCGGCTCGAGCGTCCGTCCGTCCTCCTGGTGCGTGATGATCTCGGGCTTGCCGACCTCCATCTCGAAGCCCTCGCGGCGCATGATCTCGATGAGGATGGCCAGCTGCAGCTCGCCGCGGCCGGAGACGCGGAAGGTGTCGGGAGAATCGGTCTCCTCCACCCGGATCCCGGGATTGATCTTGCGCTCCTTCATGAGCCGCTCGCGGAGCTGCGGCGAGGTCACGAAGCGGCCCTCGCGGCCGGCGAAGGGCGACACGTTGGAGGAGAAGAGCATCGCCACCGTGGGCTCGTCGATCCGGATCAACGGCAGGGCGACGGGGTTCTCGAGATCGCCGACCGTCTCGCCGATGTCGATCGTCTCGATGCCCGCGATGGCCACGAGGTCGCCGGCGCCGGCCTCCGGGATCTCCACGCGCTTGAGGCCCTCGTAGCCGTACAGCACCGTCACCTTGGCCTGCTCGACGGCGCCGTCCCGATGGACCACGGAGACGCGCTCGGCCTGGCGGACCTTGCCGTTCACGATCCGGCCGATGATGAGCCGGCCCACGTAGTCGTCCCAGTCGAGCATGGCCACGCGGAACTGGAGCCCCGCGTCGGGATCGAACCGCGGAGGCGGCACCGTGCCCAGGATCGTCTCGAACAGGGGCTCGAGGGTGGTGCCGTCGATCTTGAGGTCGAGGGTGGCCGTTCCCGTGCGCGCGTTCGTGTAGAGCACCGGGAACTCGAGCTGGTCCTCGGTGGCGTCGAGGTCGATGAACAGATCGTAGACCTCGTCCAGGACCTCGGCCGGCCGCGCGTCGCTGCGGTCGATCTTGTTGATCACGACGATCGGGGGAAGCCCGGCCTCCAGCGCCTTCTTGAGCACGAACCGGGTCTGGGGCAACGGGCCCTCGGCGGCGTCGACGAGGAGGAGGACGCCATCGACGAGGGTCAGCGTGCGCTCCACTTCCGACCCGAAGTCGGCGTGGCCGGGGGTGTCGACGATGTTGATGTGGACGTCCTTGTAGTTCACGGCCGTGTTCTTGGCCATGATCGTGATGCCCTTCTCCCGCTCGAGGTCCATCGAGTCCATCATCCGCTCGGCGACCGTCTCGTTCTGGCGGAAGAGGCCGGACTGCCACAGCATGGCGTCCACGAGCGTCGTCTTGCCGTGGTCGACGTGGGCGATGATGGCGATGTTCCGGATCGACTCGCGTGTCTCCATCCGATCCATCCTATCACCTGATGTACCGTCGGGGCGCCTTCGCAGGGCTCCGGTGCCGCGAGGGTCGGCCCGACGAAGCCCGCCGCCGGATGACATGTATAATGACCCGACACGTCAGCCGGCTCCCGGAGGTCCCGTGAAACGCCTTCACTTCATCGTCTTCCTCGGGCTTGCGCCGCTGCTCGCCATCCCGACGCTCGTCGCGGCCCAGGCCAAGGCGCCGACCGCCGTCATCACGCTCGAGAAGGGCGGCGAGATCACCATCGAGCTCTTCCCCGCCGACGCGCCGAAGACGGTCGAGAGCTTCGTCAAGCTCGCCCGCGACGGGTTCTACGACGGCACCACGTTTCACCGGGTGATCCCGGGGTTCGTCGCGCAGGCGGGTGATCCCCTCTCGAAGAGCCTGCCCGCGGGCGATCCGCGCCTGGGCACGGGCGGCCCCGGCTTCCAGCTCAAGGCCGAGTTCAACAAGCAGAAGCACGACCGCGGCGTGCTGGCCATGGCGCGCGGCCGCGACCCGGATTCGGCCGGCAGCCAGTTCTACATCACCCTCGGCCCGGCGCCCCATCTCGACGGCCAGTACACCGTTTTCGGGCGCGTGACGAGCGGCATGAACGTCGTCGACTCGATCAAGATCGGCGACCGTATCAAGACCATCAAGATCGTCGGCTAGGCCGGCGGTGGAGGATCGCCAGTGAAGCAGATCGCCACGATCACGCTCGACAACGGCAACGAGATTCGCATGGAGTTCTATCCCGAGGACGCGCCGAAGACCGTCGAGAACTTCGTCACGCTGGCGAAGAAGGGCTTCTACAACGGCTTGACCTTCCACCGCGTGGTTCCCGATTTCGTCGTCCAGGGCGGTTGCCCGAAGGGCGACGGCACGGGCGGCCCGGGGCACACGGTCAAGGCGGAGTTCAACAAGCAGAAGCATCTGCGCGGCAGCGTGGCCATGGCGCGCAGCCAGCATCCCGACTCGGCGGGCAGCCAGTTCTACATCACCTATGGCGCCACGCCGCACCTCGACAACAACTACACCGTCTTCGGCCACGTCGTCTCCGGCATGGAGCACGTCGACCGGATCAAGCAGGGCGACAAGATGAAGACGGTGACGATCGCGGAGGAGTGAGCTTGGCCTGGTCGCTGCTGGTCCGCAACGGGTGGGTGATCGACGGCAGCGGAGCTCCGCGCGTCCGGGCCGACGTCGCCGTCGAGGGCGACCGCATCGCCGCGCTGGGCCCCGATCTCGCGGGTGAAGCGGACCGGACCATCGACGCCGCCGGCAAGGTCGTCGCGCCCGGCTTCATCGACGCCCACTCCCATTCGGACCTCTTCTACTTCGGCTGTCCCTCCTCCGAGTCGAAGGTCCGCCAGGGCTGCACGACCGAGGTCGTGGGGATGTGCTCGTTCTCGCAGGCGCCCATCGCGCCCGGCCGCGGCCAGGCCGTGCGGGACTGGGCGGGAGGGATCGGCGCGAGCGTCGATTTCCAGTGGCAGACCTTCGGCCAGTATCTCGACGCGCTGCGCGCGATCCGGCCCTCGATCAACGTCGCCCACTTCGTCGGGCACGGGGCGCTGCGCCTGGCCGCCATCGGTCCCGAGAATCGCCCGGTGTCGCCGGACGACATGCGGGCGATGCAGCGCCACCTGGACGAAGCGATGGACGCGGGGGCCTTCGGCTACTCCACCGGCCTCGTCTATCCGCCGAGTGCCTACAGCGTCACCGCGGAGCTGGTCGAGCTGGCCCGGGGGATGGCCCGGCGCGGCGGCCTCTACTTCTCTCACGTGCGCGGCGAGAGCGCGATGGTCGAAGACTCGATCCGCGAGGCCATCCGCATCGGCGAAGACGCCGGCGTCGGTGTGCAGATCGCCCACGTCAAGGTCTCCGGCCGCGACAACTGGGGCAAGATCGACAGTGTCCTGCGCCTGATCGACGATGCCCGGGCGCGCGGGGTCGACGTGAGCGGTGACGTGTATCCCTACCACGCCGGCAGCACCAAGATGGACAACCTGCTGCCCGCGTGGGTGCACGACGGCGGACTCCCGCGCCTGCTCGAGCGCCTGGCCGACCGGCCGACGCGGCGGCGGATCGTCGAGGAATGTCTGGTCGACGGCGAGCGATGGCGCACGGTCTCGCAAGGCGGCATCGGCTTCGACGAGATCCTCATCGCCACGTGCCGGCAGCACGAGCTCGAGGGGCTGACCCTGGCCGCCCTCGCCCGGGGGGAGGGCAAGACGCCGGCCGAGGCCATGATGGATCTGCTCCTCGCCGAGCGCGCGACGGTGGGGATGGTCTCCTTCTCGCAGCGCCTGGAGAACGTCGCCAAGGTGCTGGCGCATCCCGCGCTCATGATCGGCTCGGACTCCATCGGGCTCTCCGAAGGCGTGGGTCCCAAGCGCGGCAAGCCGCACCCACGGATGTACGGGACGTTTCCCCGGGTCCTCGGCGAGTACGCGCGGGAGCAAAAGCTCTTCTCGCTGGAGACCGCCGTGCACAAGATGACCGGCATGCCGGCCGAGCGGTTGCGCCTGCGCGACCGCGGGATCCTGCGCCCGGGCCTGGCCGCCGATCTCACGATCTTCGACCCCACGACGGTGGCGGACGAGGCGACGTTCGGCGATCCTCACCGCTATCCGGTCGGCATCCCGTACGTGATCGTCAACGGCGCCGTCGTCGTCGACAGCGGCACGTTCAACGCGGCCGGCACCGGGCGCGTGCTGTCCCCCGCGTGAAGCTGAGCGGGAGTGCCCGGGGTGCCTGAAGGGCGAATATCGGGAGGGTGAGATGGCGGTCCGACTCGTCGTCACGATCACGGCGGCACCGGGCAAGGGCTCGGAGCTGGCGCAAGCGTACAAGGCTCGGTGCGCGGAGGCAATGAAGGAGCCCGGCTGCGAGCAGTTCGAGATCTTCCAGAGCATCGCGAACCCCGACCGGCTCGCGCTGCTCGAGCGCTGGGTCGATCAGCACGCGCTCGACGTGCATGCAGAGCTGAACAGGACACATCCGCCGCTCCGGCCGGACCTGCGTGCCGGCGCCGGCGAGCGCGAGGACTACACCTACAACCGGACCCGCTAGGAATTCCCGAGGGACCTTCGAGCGGTCAGGCTCGAAACGAGCGCTCGAACTGCCGCTTCGCCGCGGTATCCAGACCTTCTCGAAACTTCCGGTAGCGCGCGAGGAAGCGCTTGCCCGCCGCGGTCAGGCGCATCCCGCTCTGCGGCCCGCCGCCCGGCGCCCGCTCGACGAACTTGAAGCCGGCGGCGCTCTCGAGCTCGCGCAGATACCCCCAGGCGTTGCGGTAGGACATCTCGAACTCCTGGGCGGCCTTGCGGAGCGAGCCCAGCTCCTCGATCCGCTCCAGGAGCCGGGCCCGTCCATCCCCGAATTTCAGGTCGTCGCCGAAGGTCACCCAGACCCGGAGCTTGGGCTTCATCTGAACATGGGGGGCCTAGCCACGGGCCCCCCAAGCCCCCCGCGCTCGGACCGCCCCGGCGTAGCCGTGACGGTCCTCGACCCCCCAGGCCCCCCCGACGCTCCACGCGCGCCGGCATGGCCGTGACGATCCTCGAGATGCCGCGACATGCTCTCCAACAGGCGGCGGATAAACCCGCAGGCTGCGCAAAAAGGTCCAGATGCGAGGTGGCGCCCGACAGCCGCACGCGAGGCGTACTCCTTGTACGTTGAGCGTGCGGCCGAGGGCGCCAACGAAGCAGCTGGGCCTTTTTCCGCAGCCTGCTAGCGCGCGATCAGCGCCAGCGCGATCCGTTCGGGGGTGAGGGGAAGCTCGGTGAGCCGGCAGCCGGTCGCGTCGTGGATCGCGTTGGCGATGGCGGCCGGCGCCGGGATGATCGGCGGCTCTCCGACCCCGCGCGCCCCGAACGGCCCGGCCGGCGACGGCACCTCGACGATGATCGTCTCCAGATTGGGCAGATCGGCCGCCGTGAGCTTGCGGTAGTCGAGCAGGCTCGGGTTGGTGAGCCGTCCGCTGTCGTCGTACATCAGCGCCTCGGTCATCGCCATGCCGAGGCTCTGGACGGCTCCGCCCTGCATCTGGCCCTCGACGGCCAGCGGATTGATGGCCTTGCCCACGTCCTGGACGGTCACGAAGTCGTGGAGCTTGACCTCGCCCGTATCCGGATCGACCTCGATCCGCGCGATCTGCGCCGCGAACGCCGGCGCCTGCTGCGTGAACGCCGGATGCGCGCTGCCCAGCACCGGCGGGATCTTCGACATGTAGAGGTTGCCCTTCTTGCCGATCGACGCGAGGGTGACGCCGCGGTCGGGCATGCCACGCACGACCACGCGCCCGTCGACGATCTCGAGGTCGTGGACGGCCGCTTCCAGCTCGCCCGCCGCGATCTCCAGCGTCTGCTTCCGCGCGTCCTGCGCCGCCTGCATGACCGCGACGCCGACCGTGTAGATGGTCTTGCTCCCGGCGCTGAGCCCGGTGACGGGCGCCACATCGGTGTCGCCGGTCGTGATCTTCACCTTGTCGATGTCGACCCCGTAGGCCGTCGCCGCGATCTGGGCCAGCGCGATGTTGGTGCCCGCGATGTCCACCTGGCCGGTGAGCACGGCGAGCGTGCCGTCGGGATTGAGCCTCACGGTGGCGCCGGTCGGCTGGAGCCCGCCGAGCCAGCCGCCGAGCGAGAGCCCCGTGCCGCGCAGGCCGTGGCCGTTGCCG
>WNGF01006286.1_pt1 | contig 25127 bp, 26 predicted proteins | sample 5400641 | NCBI WGS metagenome assembly WNGF01 (sample SAMN13153371, study PRJNA577476) | soil metagenome | isolation source: 80 cm soil or saprolite under grassland replicate 2 | place: USA:California | collected 2016-06-15 | reverse complement strand
TCCCGCAGGGGCACTTGCGGTCGGCCACCTGGACGACGTCGCGCGTCCGGTAGCGGATGAGGGGCATGGCCTTTCGGTAGAGGCTGGTCAAGACCAGCTCGCCGCGCCCGCCGGGACGGACGGGCCGGTCCTGCTCGTCCAGCACCTCTGGATAGCAGTAGTCCTCGTGGACGTGCGTCAGGCCCGACCGCGCGTCGCACTCGAAGCCCCATGCCGCGATCTCCGTGAGGCCGGGCAGGTCGTAGGCCTTGGCCCCGAAGGCCGCCTCGATCCTGGCCCTGGTCGCGGGGATGGCGGCGCCGGGCTCTCCCGTGTGCCACGAGATGCGGATCTTGGTGTCCTTCGCGAGGTCGATACCCTTCTTCGCCGCCTGCTCCGCCAGGAAGAGGGCGTAGGATGGCGTGCAGCCGAGCACGGTGATCGGATAGGTGAGGAGTTTGATCTAACTGAACACCCGGAGGGTAACCCTCAATTATGAGTTGCGGGCGGGCTGCCGGTCCGTCAGAGGTAGATCACGTCGTACTCGCCAAGGCCTCGCGGGTAGAGCCTGGCCACCTCCGTGAGCCTCCTGGCGAGGCTGGCCACGTCGGCGCGTTGAGCGCGCGGGGGGCAGAGGACGATGCCGGCATGCGGTGTTCCGGCGGCGATCGCCGTTCTGCCGATCACGATGAAGTCCCGAGCATTGGCCGATACGAGGCAACGCCCCTGGCCGATCGCCCGGTCGAGCTGCTCACGATCCGTCAACTGTGTGTTCCCCAGCTCGTGCGCGCTCACGGCGTCGAGCCCGCGGCGTCTGAGCATCTCGGCGAGGTGAGGGGGGAGATCCTCGTCGAGGTAGAACCTCACCGCCGCCGGGTCATCGCTGCTGAGAACGGCTTCCCCGCGCCGTAGGCCGCCGCGTTCTCCGCGATCGCGCCGTCGACCTCATCCCGGTACCGCTCGTAGTAGAGGAGCGCGGCCTTGAGCTGGAACGGCGAGAGGTGCGGATGCCAACGGCGCAGCCGGCGCAGGCTTCCACTGACGCCCTGATAGGTGTTGATGACCTCCCAGACGCCGAGGCCGGTGCCGCTCACCTTGGCGACCCTACCGGCGGGCTCGTCCGCGAAGTAGATGCCCGGGCACTCCCGCAGGCGAACGGCTTCTTCGAGAAGGTCCTGCGCGACATCGGAGAACGAGCGCCGCGCGCGCTTGGCCATGCGCTCGATCTCCGTTCGCAAGCGTGGCCGAAGGCGCAGTGTTTTCGTTGGCGTGGGCATGTCCGTCGCCTCTCCGGGGGTCGGAGCCGCGTGTGTCACAGTGTAGCACAGCAGGATGTTCCTGCTCACACGGGCGCGAGGTCGATATGGCGTCGGGAGCGCGGGAGAGTCAGCGCGCGCCGGAGCCCGCCCGCGCGAGCATCGGGTGGAGGCGCGCCGCCGTCACCGGCATCTCGCGGATGCAGACCGAGGCCGGCCACGGCGTCCTCCACGGCATCGGCGATGGACCACCGAAGGGCGAGCTACGTCGCTACCGGGGGAGAAGCGCTGGTCGAGGACAAGCGCGGGGCTGACTACCTGAAGGCCCAGCAGACGAAGACGGAGGTGGCCCGCATCGACCGTGAGCTGAAGCGCCTGAGGACCGAGATCGCCGCGCTGGAAGAGCAGAAGGCGCAGCTGACGGCCGACTTCGCGAGGGGACGGAGTCACCCGTGAGGTCCCTCGAAGGAGGGAGAGCGATGAGAGGGTACTTCGCGCAGATGCGTCGCGCCGGTTTCGCGATCGGCGTCTCGGCCGGAAAGCTTGCCAAGGCAATGATCGCGGGGAGAGGGGCGTACGGGCTCCGGAACGTGAAAGGAGGAAAGCGATGAGCCGAGCCGCACGCGATGACCCGAGCCTCGCTGATCTGGACCATCTGATCGAGGAGATCACCGTCGACGTCTACAACGACGACGAGAAGCTGTGGGCGTTCCGGCAGGCCTTCGAGGACAACGTCGCCCTGCCGTCGGACGGGTTCGTCATCGGCGAGCCAGTTTCGGTGATCGAGTTCGACTACGATGGGAATGAGCGCCGCGGGCTGACGGCGAGGTGCCGCCGCGAGGAAGGCTCCGAGCACGTGGTCGCGGCCTCGGATGTGGTGCTCCCGCAGGGCTCGCGCGGCGCTCGGCACCTCGCCGCCTATCGCAAGTGGCTCGGCCTCGAGCCGTACCCCGCCGAGACGCCCGGGCCCGCGCGCCGCAAACGCCAGCACAAGGCCACGGCCGAGGACCTCGACCTGAGCGGGTCGGTCGAGCTGATCGCGCTGTCGGTCAAGGAGCGCGCCGCGCATTGCAGATTGCTGGGAAGCGACCGGCGAATCACCCTCCGTGCGAGCCGGCTCTGGGATGTGGCGCCCGGCGAGATCGTGACGGTCAAGCCGCGAAAGCAGTGGAGCTACGCGGGCCATCCGTACCTTTCCGGAGAGATCGCGTCTACCCGGCTCGACGTGGTCGCTCTCGGCCTGGTTCCGCTGCGGCTCGAGGACACGGGCACGTGGGATCCCCGCGAGCACTACTGGGGCAAGGAAGACGACCCGCTCGAGGAGTGGGCCAAGCCGATCATCGCCCGCGGCCGGCGCCCGGAGTTCGAGATGGAGCAGGTGCTGCCCGGCAACGATCCCGACGATCCATTCGCGGATCCCATCACCGAGTCGAACGATCTCAAAGACGCCGGCGACCGCATGGGAGCGCACAGGATGTTGATGGAGCTCTGTCAATCCGACCTCCGCTGCCTCGACGCCCACGCGCTCTCGGCAACTTCGCCTTCGACCACGATCCCAGGGAGGCCATCCGCCACTATGAGGTGGGCGTGGGGATCGGGGAGCTGTCTCTGGGCGAGCGCTTCGAGGGCGTGCTGCCGTGGGGCCGCGTCGACAACCGTCCGTTTCTGCGCTGCATGCACGGTTACGGCTTGTGTCTCTGGCGGCTCGGGCGCTTCGACGAGGCGGAGCGCGTCTTCGGAAAGATGCTCTGGCTCAACCCGTCCGACAACCAGGGCGTGCGGTTTCTGCTCGAAGACATCCGGACGGGGAAGACATGGGAAGAGAACCGAGAAGGAGGGTGAAGCATGCGAGAGAACAAGATCGACGTGAAGGTCTTGAGAGACATTCCACCCTGGGAGTGGCCGGAAGGTGCCGGCAAGATGTTCCTCGACATCCTTCGGGGCGGGCAGGCCGCGGAGGCCGACCGCCTTCTAGCCGCGGAGCTGGCCGGCGATTTCACGGTGATCAACGACGAGCTGGCCGACGCCCTGCTGTCGATCCTGCGCAGCGGCGATGAATCGGAGGCGCTGCGCGGCCAGGCGGCCATCTCTCTGGGACCGATGCTGGAGCAGGCGGACATGGACGGGTTCGAGGAGGCCGACGGCGTTCCGATTGCGGAACGCACGTTCCACAGGATCCAGGAGTCCCTCCGCAAGCTCTACATGGATGCCGGCGTTCCCAAGGACGTGCGGCGGCGGATCCTGGAGGCAGCGGTGCGCGCCCCGCAGGACTGGCACCGGGAGGCAGTCCGTGCCGCATACGGGAGCGACGACGAGGTGTGGAGGCTCACCGCCGTCTTCTGCATGCGCTTCGTACGCGGGTTCGACGAGCAGATTCTCGAAGCGCTGGACAGCAGGAACCCGGACATTCACTACGAGGCAGTCTGTGCGGCAGGCGCCTGGGAGGTGGACGCCGCCTGGCCACACATCGCCGCGCTCGTGACCTCGGAGGAAACCGACAAGCCCCTGCTGCTGGCAGCGATCGAGGCCGTCGCGAGCATCCGTCCACGAGAAGCCGCGGAGATCCTCGATGACTTGACCGACTCGGACGACGAGGCCATCGTCGAAGCAGTGTCCGAGGCCATGACCATGGCCGAAGGACTCGCGTACGAGGACGACGAGCCGCGCCACTGAACGTCCGCCGACAGGTCATTGAACGCTGCGGCTCGCCGCGGAGATGCCAGGACGCGCTACCGCATCGACGGCGGGATACCAACGCTTGCGGTGGCTCTGTTCGAGCCGTCAGCGCGGGGTGCACGCCGGCTCGGCCTCCATCGCCGACGCTGCGGTGAGCTCGCGGAGCTGCGCCGCGAAGAGCGCGCGCGTGAACGCGCGCGCCGGGGTCACGGGCAGACCGGCCGCGCGCAGGGCGTGGGCGGCGTACTGATGGCACTGGTGGAATCGAGATACCAGCCCCGCTCGGCGTAGCCCCATTCCTCGAAGCGTCCCGGCTCCGGCCCCCGCAGCCCGATCATGGCATGCCAGGTGTCGACGGAGATGATGATGCGGTGGCGGGGCTCGCCGGCGGCGAGGCGGCAGGGTGCTCCCGCGACGGCGGCACAACCGCCGAGGCCGAGGAGCGCCAGTCCGACGACGAGCCTGAGGGCCGACGGAGCTACTCCAGGACGCGGTCGACGGGCCCCGGCTCCCGGGCGCGTCACGGCGCCGGGAGCAGCGCGAGTGAAAGCTCGCGTCCCCGCACCCAGGCGAAGTAGGTTGTGCCGAGGACGGCGTGGGAGAGCGCGACCGGGAGCACCGCCCGGTCACGTTGGTAACAGTAGCACCAGAGGGTTCCCGCCACCGAGGTCAGCAATGCGAGCTCACGGTCCGGAAGGTGCACGGCGCCGTAGGCCACGCCCGTGAGCACCACGGGGACGAGCGGCGCGGCCCCCGGCAGCAGCGCCTGCACCCGGCCCAGGAGGTAGAACTGGAAGAGCGTCTGCTGAACGAGCGCCCAGGGGACGAACACCGCAAGGTTGCCCCAGAAGCCGGGCCCGAAGAGCCGGCTCAGCACCACGCCGGCCGACCGCTGCTCGATGCCCAGCGCCGCGTAGGCGCCGAAGGCGAGCACGACGGGAAGGCTCCAACCCAGCGCGAGGGCGCTGGAGCGACGGAAGCGCACGGACCAGCTCCCCTCGGGCGGGTCCCAGAAACACCGGCGAGTCGTCCCGGCTGAGAGGCCGACCATCGCCAGCGCCAGGAGCGCCAGCGCGATGTTGGACCAGAGCGGCCGGGTCGGGAGCAGGGCGAGGAAGAGTGCGGTCGAGGCCCCGAGCGTTCCCAGCTCCATCGCCGCCCTGCGGCGGAGCCGGGAGCGCTCGCGTTGCGCCGAATCTCTTCGAGCAGCCACCGGAACTGCCTCGCGTTCCCGCTCAGCCTCTCGCTCACCAGCTCCGCGCATCGGAAGCACTGACGTCATCTCCGGGGGCGACGGGCACCTCGTCCGCCTGGAACCGTGCGTCCCTGGGAACGCCCGCATGGTAGGAGAGAAGGCGAGTGTTGGCAACAGCGCATCGGCTCTATCTGGGGGACGGAGCCTTCGTTCTCGCCCGCGACGTGACGGCGGCGTCGCCCCGTAGCCGACGAGATCGCGCGGGTACGTCACATCCAGCGCGTGTCGCGGATACATCGAGCGCGGGCGTTCACTCGAGCGCGATGACGAGCCCCTCGTCGGCGCGGAGCGCGAGATCGTTTCCCTTGAACCGATCATCGCGGTCCAGATGGGTCGACATCAGGACCCGGCCGCCACCGAGCTCGCCGCGGACGGTCAAGGTTTGCGGAGAGGAGCCGAAATTGACGGCCACCAGGTAACGGCCCGCGGCGCTGCGCCTCACGTACGCGAGCACGTCGCCCACGACGCCCACCGGCGCATAGTCGCCCACCGCGAGCGTCGCGTGTTCCCGGCGAAGCGCGAGCAAGCTCCGATACAGGCTCAGCATCGAGGCGCGGTCGTCCCGCTGGCGGGCGACGTTCACGCGGTCAGCATCGCCCGCCAGCGGCAGCCACGGCGTTCCCGCGCTGAAGCCCGCATTGGGGCTGGCGTCCCATTGCATCGGCGTCCGTTCGGGATCTCGGCCGAGGCCGAGTCCAGGCACGTTCTTCTCCCAGGGGTCCTGCACGCGCTCCGGCGGGATCGGCACGTCCTGCATCCCGATCTCGTCGCCGTAATAGATAGTCGGAGTTCCTCGCAAGGTGAGGAGCAGCATGGCGGCCACGCGCGCCTGGGCCCGGCCGAGGCGGCTCGCGACGCGATGCTTGTCGTGATTGCCGAGCACCCAGTTCGGCCACGCGCCCGCGGGCAACGCGGCCTCGTAGGCGGCGATCAGCTCCGCGACGCGCCGCGCCTGCCACTCGACCAGGATCAGATGGAAATTCGCGGGGAGGTGAACGCCGCCGCCACGCTCGCCGTAATAGGCGACCAGGCGTTCGATCGGCAGATAGAGCTCGCCGATGAGCAGCCGGTCCGGGTAGCGATCGACGAGGCGGCGCATCAGGGCCAGCATCTGCAGCGTTTCCGGGCGGTCGGTGGTGTACACGGGCAGGAGCGCGTGATAGGGACCCTGGCTCGGGTGATGGTCGGGGTTCGGCGGGTTGTCGCGGCGGTGGTCGTCCTCGACGAGCTGGCGAAGCGCGTCGACGCGAAAGCCATCTACGCCGCGCTCGAGCCAGAAGCGCAGCACGTCGAACATCGCCTCCTGGACCGGCGCCTGGCGCCAGTTGAGATCGGGCTGCTTGGCTAGATATGCGTGGTAGTAGTACTGCTCGGTGCCTGCATCCCACGTCCACGCGCTGCCGCCGAACACGCTGCGCCAGTTGTTCGGCGGCCCTCCGCCCGGAGCCGCGTCGCGCCAGATGTACCAGTCGCGGCGGGCGCCGTCCCGAGCGGCGCGCGACGCCACGAACCACGGATGCTGGTCTGAGGTGTGGTTGGGCACGTAGTCGAGGATCACTTTCAGACGGCGGCGGTGCGCTTCCGCCAGCAGCGTGTCGAGGTCGACGAGCGTGCCGAACCGCGGGTCGATCGCCGTGTGGTCGCTGATGTCGTAGCCGAAGTCGGCCATGGGCGAGGGATAGAAGGGCGAGATCCAGAGGGCGTCGACTCCGAGCGACTCGAGGTACGCGAGGCCCTGGGTGATGCCGGGCAGGTCGCCGATGCCGTCCCCGTTGGTGTCGAGAAACGACCGCGGGTAGATCTGGTAAATGACCCCGCGCTGCCACCAGCTGCCGGCGTCGGAGCTCACGACCGGTCGGGCGCCGCGGGCACGACTCAGCGGCGGTCGAAGAACACCAGCCGCGGCCGGACGCGACCGCGGGTGATCTCGAGGATCGCGTAGGAGTAGCGAGGCTGGCCGCGCTTGTCTGTCGGCGAGCCGGGGTTCACCAGCCAGATCGACTCGCGGCGCTCGCAGAGCGGCTGATGACTGTGACCGAAGCAGATGATGTCGACCTCGTCCTGTGCGAACGCGGCGAGGCTGCGGCTCAGAGTGCTCCCGCCGCTTCCGTCCCCGTGAACCAGACCGAGACGCACGCCGCCCACCGGGAGGATCTTTCGCCGGCCGAAGCGCGCCACCAGCGACGGCGCGTCGTTGTTGCCGGCGACCGCTTCGCTCAAAATTTGGGTTACCGAAGGGGAGCTCGTAGATCAGAAGTCACGGTTATCAAATCCATTCAGGAGGACACCGTGACGCGAGCGAGCCTTCGGGAGTACGCGGCCGTACAACGGGAGCGGTATCGAACCGCCAGAGTTGAGAGCCGCAGTTCGAACAGCTTTGTGCCAGGTGCGTCCCGCACCGTTCGCAGGACTTCGCCTGGGGCCGGCTCTCTGCCTGACACCGGGGCATTTCATGCGCGTGATACCGGGCTCCGCGTCCGGGCAACGGTCTGGCGTCGTGCGGCATCGCCAACCCTAGCGTGAAGGGGCGTTCGCTGCAACAGGCGCGCCCCGCGAGAGCGATCACCCCTCCCGGAGAGGAACGCGGTTCGGCTGAAGCAACGGCGCTAGCAGGGTGCTGAAAAAGGCCCATCTGCTGCGTTGGCGCCCTCGGCCGCACGCTCAACGTACAGAGAGTACGCCTCGCGTGCGGCCCTCGGGCGCCGCCTTGCATCTGGACCTTTTTGAGCAGCCTGCGAGTTTTTCCGCATCGCGCTAGTCCTGTCTCCCCGCCGGTCGCGGCTCGCCTTCGAGGGCCGGAAAGATGTCGTAGACATAATCGTGGGCACCCAGGGCGATCTTGTCCAGGGCGCCTGCTTGAGCGCGCTTGACGAGGTCCTCGCGGGAGAGGTCGAAGATCGCATCGAGAATCTGCGCACGCTCCTCCGCGCTCGCTTGCCCCACGACGAAGAGCACGCGGGCACTGTGCTGGATGTAGCGGGGTGAGAGCAGCTGGCGCTTCAAGAGCTCCATGATGACGGGCGCCTTGGCGCGGTCGAAGCGGCCCGGATCGCCCTGGCGGTCCAGCTCGGCGAAGAACTCGGACGTCCATTCGTTGTGGTAGTCCCACAGCTTCTCGAACAGCTCCTTGGTCAAGCGGGTCCCGGCCTTGACCTGGAAGGCGTTCACCGCCGGCACGACCCCATCCTCGGTGAGCGCCGGCCGGCTGAGGGAGCCGTCCCTGGTGATGGCGGCCTGGTGGTGGACGAGGGTCCACAGCCAGGACACATCGATCCGGTAGGTGGCGAGGTCATTCATGAACCGCAGGCGAAGCTCGTAGTCGTCGATGGCAGCGGCGAAGTTGCCGTTGAGGATCTGGAAGCCGTAGTTCGCCGCCATGTAGAAGGCGTGTTGGATGTGCTCAATGGTGATCTCGCCCTTCGGCACCCCGTAGATGTTCTCCCAGAGGTCTTGCGTGAAGAGCTTCTCCGGCGTGTTGCACATGTCTTTGGTGAGGACCCAGGGGATGATCTTGCCCTGGGGGTTCAACAGGCCGCGGGATTGCAGGAGGAGCCGCTCCGCGTCAACGAGGCCGCTGGCGACCGTCGGCACCGGTTTGCCGTTCACGTCCACCGTCTCCCGCGGCGCATCGAGGATCGCTTGGAGCTCGCTCACAGAAGCCCGCAAGGGCGCATTGCCGGCGGCGACGTAGGCCGGTTCCGGGCTGGCGACCCAGCTTTGCCGATAGGCATCATAGAGCCGTCCCTTCACTCGGCCTCGGAGGATGTCTTCCAGGGCGGGCTGTTGGCCTGCGGGCAGGGGCTCCTCGGGCACAAACATGAGACCCAGCAGGCGCTCCCGGAGCTTGTCGATCACCATCGCACGCAGGGCCAGCGGGTTATACTTCGAGCGGCCGTAGGGATCGGTCGGTTGGTAGATCATGACCGCCGCCATCCCGCCGATGGGGGCCCCCTGGCTGAGCTCGCCATTCTTCATGCCGGCCATGAGCATCATCAGCGCGTTGTACCGCTGATACGCAATCATGTTCGGAGAGGCCATGCCGATCGACTGGGGATCCGGGAAGACGCCCTCCGGGTCGCTCTTCCACATCTCAATGAGGCTGGCCAGGTAGTCCCAGCGGCCGACGTTCGTCCCGAGGAGCCTGCGCCGCAAGACCCAGGCGATCGCAGGCAGGAAGCGGCCCGCATTCCCCTCCTCATAGAGGACCTTGATCTTGATGGTGCCGGGCTGGACGCCGATCAAGCCTTCCACCCGCGCCAGGAGCTTCTCCACAATGAGGGCTTCCTGCGGGGTCTGAATCTTCGGGATGTAGTAATACACGCCGGTGCCGAGATGGGTGAGGGACCCGTAGTTGTTGAGCGCCCAGAGGAGGGTGATGGGAATCACACCGGGCGCCGGTTGGCCCTCGACCGTGATGTGGTCATACCGCACGTGGATGCCGGGAGGCCGCGCAAACCGGGTCGGCCACTGCGCCGGGGACGCATTGATCTTGTACCCGCGCGGCTTGCCTTTCTTCACCACCTCGTAGGCGCGGTCGGCCCAGCGGCCTTCGAAAATGTCTTTGGCGTTCTGCATGGCCGCAAAGATCCCCACGGACTCATTCCTGGGCGCGCCGTCGGGCTGGAAGTGGGGCGGCGAGGCGTCCTCAAAGTCCGGCATGTTCATGGGGGCCGGGCTGTTCAACGCGTTGAAGGCCATGTCCAGCGGATGCCACGGCCCGGTGAGCTCCAGGCCGGGATTCGTCAACGGATGGGCGTCCTTCGGGATGGGCACCTCGTCGTTGAGCCGCCAGCGCCACTCGCTGTCCCGACCGAGAAAGTTGTCAATCAAGCCCTGGACGATCTGGCGAAATGTCCAGAACTTCCCCGTCACGGGATCCTCAAACGCGTCGTCCCACTTCGGCCAGGCATATTTCTCGCGGACCGGCGCGGGAGACCGCAGGAGCGCTCGGCGCGCGGTGAGGGCCGCGGCGATCTCGGGATCCAGCTCTCGGGCGAGGGCGGCAATCGCCTGTTCGACATTGACTTCTCGGCCGTTTATCGTCTTGGTCCCGAAGAGCCCCGGGAATTTCTGGAGAATGTCCTCGCGGATCATGGCCTCGGCGAAACGAGCTCGTGCCGATGCCGGACGCTCCGTGCCTGTGCTCATGACCGTCTCCTTGGCTTGGGGGTCTATGGGGGGACCCGACGGGACCGCCTCTCGGCCATCTTCCACGTCATGGGCCTCGTCGCCACAAGCGCCGGCGGGTGGCTCTCGGACCGGTGGGGCCGGACCGCGGTGATCCTGACGATGCTCACGATTTCGGGTCTCTGCTCGTTTACCTTCGGCTGGGTCGTGGCCGCGCCGCTCCTCATCCTGCTGCTGGTGGGAATCATCTACGCCTTCTCGGCGATCGGAGACTCGCCCGTGTTCTCGACGGGGTTCGGCGTTATGTCACCGGCCTCGCGACCGGGCCCCCGGGGGACCCTGTTAATGATGGCTACGCTCTGCTGCGCCCTGAGCGGGCAGCCCCACGGCGAGCGGCGCGGAGGGAGCCAACCATGAGCGGGATCTTCGGCTACGGGAGCGCAGGGAGCAGTCCACCGCCATACTCAGACACTGGTCGCCTTAGGAGCCGATGCCACAGCTCTTCTTTCTTTTTTCGTGTGGTCGCATTTTCCACTTGACAGCTTCGCGCGAGGAGACTCGGCGCGCATCGCCGACCGTCAGTGACAGGTTCCCAGCGGGCCACACGACTCCGCTGCTGAGCCTGTAGGCGCGACGACAGCAAAAACCATTGCTGCGGCCGCTATCGCCGTCCTGTGCGCCTCCCAGGCGGTCTCGAAACCGGGGTGTAGAGTCGCTCAGAGGAGATCGCCATGGACAGCCACTTGCCAGCCTTCGTTCCCACCTCACGGCAGGTTGCCGAACTGGACCGGCTCGGTGACGAGATCGCCGAGCTCTCCGCCCACCTCGAGGCCGCCACCTCGCGCCTGCTCGACCTCATCCGCGACTTCGACGCCCGCGGCGGCTGGAACACCGGCTTCCGCTCCTGCGCCGCCTGGCTCAGCTGGCGCGTCGGCCTCAACCCCTGCGCCGCCCGCGAACGCGTCCGCGTCGCGCGCGCCCTCGGCACCCTGCCGCTCCTGGCCGAGGCCCTCGCCCGCGGCGAGCTCTCGTATGCCAAGCTGCGCGCGATCACGCGCGTCGCCACCCAGGAGACGGAGGCGCGGCTGCTCGAGGTCGGGCGCAGCAGCACCGCCGCCCACGTCGAACGCATCGCGCGGGGCTGGCGCCGGGTGGACCGCCAGGCTGAGGCCCGCGAGAGCGCGCGCCGGCACAACAGCCGCGCGCTGCATATCTCGCACGACGAGGACGGCATGGTGGTGCTGCGCGGACGCCTGGAGCCCGAAGTCGGCGCCCTCCTGGAACAGGCTCTGGCCGCCGCCCGCGAGACGCTGTATCAGCGGCGCCGGCGGGAGGCAACCGCCACCGCGGCAGCTGACCCGGCCAAGGAGCCGCCGACCTGGGCCCAGCAGGAGGCCGACGCGCTCGCGTTGCTCGCGGAGACCGCGTTGCACCAGGGGCTCGATCCCGGCAGCCCGGGCGAGCGGTACCAGGTGGTCGTGCACGTCGATGCGCCGGTGCTGGCCGACCCCGATCAGCCCGGCCAGTCGGTGCTCGACGGCGGCACCCACGTTCCCGCGGAAACATCGCAGCGCCTGGCGTGTGATGCCAGCCGCGTGCTGATGCGCCACGACGAGGACGGGCGCGTCGTCGAGGTCGGCGCTCGCACGCGCACGATTCCGCCCGCATTGCGGCGCGCGCTCCACCATCGCGACCGCGGCTGCCGCTTCCCGGGCTGCGGATTGTCGCGGGGCGAAGGCCACCACATCCGTCACTGGGCCCACGGCGGCCCCACCACGCTCTCCAATCTCGCGATGCTCTGTCGGCGACACCACCGCGCGGTCCACGAAGAAGGCTATCGCATTGATCGACAGCCCGACGGCGCCCTCTGCTTCCGGCGGCCGGACGGCCGCGCCTTGCCCGATGTCCCGCTTCCAATCTCGGTGTCCGCCGATCCGGTGCGGGCACTGCGGGCATCGAACGACGCCGCGGGACTGCAACTGCACGAGCGCACAGCGTGCCCGCGGTGGCTGGGAGAGGGCCTGGATGTGGGCTATGCGATCGACGTCCTGCACCCACTGGCCAACCCGAGGCGCGGGATCGAGCCAGTGACCTGAAGAGCGCGAATTGCGCAGCGCCTGGCTGGTTCCGATGAGTTCGACGGTGGCGGCCAGCGAGTCCGCTTGACGGCGAGTCTCTTTAGGCAGATTCTTCGGCGTATCAACCGCGCGCGAGGCGCTCTGTGTCATGGATTGACGAGGAGGGCCAACCATGCTGTCACGCGAAGACAATGAGCGAGTGACCCGCGTGGGCCGGGGCACCCCCATGGGCACCACGATGCGACGGTACTGGATCCCGGCCCTGCTGGAGTGGGAGCTGCCGGCGCCCGACTGCCCGCCCGTGCGGGTCAAGCTGCTGGGCGAGGAGCTCGTGGCCTTCCGCGATAGCGACGGTCGGATCGGGCTGCTCGACGAGCACTGCCCGCACCGGCAGGCGTCTCTGTTCTTCGGCCGCAACGAGGGGTGCGGGCTGCGCTGCGTCTACCACGGCTGGAAGTTCGATGTGGACGGCCGGTGCGTCGACATGATGAACGAGCCCGGCGAGCTCGGTTTCGCGGACAAGATCCGCACCACGGCCTATCCGACGGTGGCGATGGGCGGCGTCATCTGGGCCTACCCAAGCGGCCAGGCTTCAAGCTGACCGACGCCTTCGTGCAGGGCAAGGCGCCCACCCTCGAAGTGGACGTCACCGACTACGGGTACTGCTACGCCGGTCTCCGACCCCTGCAGGGCGGGAACATGCATGTACGCGCCTACCACTTCATCCTCCCGTTCCACCAGATCCGCCCCGCCCGTATCGGCGCCGGCCCCGCCGGGTCGAGAGTCGCTGGTCACGTCTGGGTGCCGATGGATGACGAGACGACGATGGCCTACAACTGGGAGTACAGCACCGCGGAGCCATTGACCGAGGAGGATCGTCTCGAGCGCCGTCTCGGCAATGGCCCGTTCGACGTGGACCAGACGACCTTTCGCTCTCGACGCAATCGAGAGAACAACTACCTCCTGGACCGTGACGTACAGAAGACCGAGACCTTCACGGGTATCGACGGGATCAATGTGCAAGATCGCGCGATCCAGGAGAGCATGGGACGCATCGTCGACCGCAGCCGTGAGCACCTCGGGCCCGCCGACAAGGCCGTCATCCAGGCGCGACGGCTCTTGCTGCAGGCGCTCAGAACCGTCGAGACCGGCGGCACGCCTCGAGGCATCGAGCCGACCTACTACGCGCTGAAGCCGGCGGAAGCGGTGCTGGCCCGTGACACCGATTGGCGGACACTCCTGACGGCCGACGCCCCGCGCGCGCACGTGCTGCAGCACGTGTAACCGAAAAAGGGGCAGAGCCCCTCTTCGAGTACCCTAGACCGGAACGGGCGACATCGACGTCGGACCGGCGGCGCTCGTCGATTCAACCAGATCGAGCTCCGCCGGCTCGATCACGGGCTCAACGGACGACCGCTCACCCGTGGTGGCGTTCGTGTCCGGCCCGCCGGTGCCGGCGCACGAAAAGCACGGGCCTCGCCGGACGCTGGCCGCTCGACCCCGCCGCGTGTCGACACGGACAAAATTAGCCGATGCCAGCGCAGACCAGGCAGGAGCCGGCGGGCTTCATGCCGCCGTCACGTAACCGATGCCGAACCGGACGGTCGGGGGGGCGTCGAAGACTTCGTGGCCGTCGTCGCGGCGGAGCGTCGCGTCTAGCGCCACGATCTGCTCAGGCAACGGCGGCGATAGGTTTTCCTGTCTCTGTCGCGTGGCGATGACCCAGCAGTCGGCCGTCAGATGCTCGACGAGGGCCTTGTCGAGCCGATCGCCGCACTCGGGACAGTTCTGCTTGCTCATGACCGGAGGCTCGGGATCGCGACAAGCGCCTTGAGCGCCAGCGCTTCGACTATGAGAGCGCCGGTGACCTCGGGAGTCAGCGAGGTCGAGCGCTCAGCGCGGACACGAGTCATATCGCTCCTCATTCCTGCTCGCGACGGGTGCCTGCTTCAGGCTGAAACATGCAGGGTTCAGGCCATTCTTATGGACCGGGAATGCCATGTCGGTTCAGGGGCTTACCGGGATTACTCTCTGACCATCGCGCCGGTCCATAGCAGGAGTGGTCAACCCTTCTGACAAACCCCGGCACTCGCCCGAATATGAGAGAGCGGGGCCGGATTGCTGGATGGCCTACAACAACCTGGCCACGAGGCGATTTCGCTTCTTCGGAAGGCGCTGGTGATCAAGCCCGACTACGCGGAGGCCTACAGCAACCTCGGCGGGATACTGGGTGACCGCGGCCAAGTCGACGACGTCCTCGTTCAGCTCCAGAAGGCGCTCGAGATCAGGCCTGGGTACGCGGAGGCCCACAATAACCTCGGCCTCGTCCTGGCCGCGCACGGGCAGGTCGACGAGGCCATCGTCCATTTTCAGAAGGCGCTGGAGATCAAGCCCGCATACGTGGACGCCCGGACAACCTGGGCCACGCCCTCACCGCTCGTGGCGCTCGAAGCGTGGTCACGCGCGGGGGCTCGAGCGTCCGACGCTTCGATTTGTTCACAACCTCGAAGCCGGCGCTCGAAAGCGGGAACATCGAACGCTCGGCGGCTTGACTGCGCAGAACGCGTTACTCGGACAAGCTACCGCCGCGCGGCCATTCGTGAATGATGCGCGGTGTGTGGCGCGCACCATCGCCAGCGGGCCGCGGTTGCATCCGGTGAACCCGATAACGATGATAAGATAAATAGGTTCGTGATCCGGGGAGGTCGAGAATGCCGGTCTCCGCTTCTCGGCGCGGGCTGACCGCGTTTTCTGTGTCTCTAGTCGCGTTTCGGAGGTGACCTGATGAGTCGGAAATACGGCGTCGGGATCGTTGGCGCCACGGGCATCGCGGGGCAGCAGTTCGTCGTGGCCCTCCAGCACCATCCCTGGTTCACCATCCAGCGCCTCGCCGCGTCGGAGCGGTCCGCGGGCAAGCCGTTCGAGCAGGCCCTGCTCGACGTCAAGACGGGGGCCCGCCGCTGGTGGTGTGAAGAGGAGCCCGCACCGGACGTCCTCTCCATTCCTGTCGAGAGCGGCGACACGTTCGATCCCCAAGGGCTCGATGTCGTCTTCTCGGCCACCGAGTCCGACGTCGCCGTGGTTCAGGAGGCCAAGTTCGCGAAGACCACGCCGGTGGTGAGCACCGCCTCGGCCTTCCGCTACGAGCCGGACGTCCCCCTGCTCGTTCCCAACGTGAACATGGGCCACGCCGAGCTGCTCCACCAGCAGCGCAAGAACCGCGGATGGGCGGGGTTCGTGGTGCCGATCCCGAACTGCACCGTGACCGGTCTCGTGATCACGCTCAAGCCTCTCGCCGACGCGTTCGGCCTCCGGTCCGCCATCGTGACCACCATGCAGGGTCTCTCTGGCGCAGGCCGCTCCCCTGGCGTCATCGGCCTCGACATCCTCGACAACGTCATCCCGTTCATCCCGAAGGAAGAGGAGAAGGTCGAGAAGGAGCTGCACAAGATCTTTGGGACCCTCGCGGGGGGGGCGATCCAGCCGCATCCCGCCGAGGTCAGCGCCACCTGCACGCGCGCGAACGTGATGGAAGGACACACGGAGTCGGTCTTCGCCGCGCTTGGACGCCAGGCGTCGCTCGACGAAGTCAAGCACGCCTTCCGCGGGGTCCGGAACGAGGCCCGCGAGCTCGGGTTGCCGTCGGCGCCGGCGGAGTGGATCAAGGTCCACGACGACCCCTTCCGCCCGCAGCCCCGCCTGGACCGCGACAACGGCAACGGCATGACGACCACCGTCGGCCGTGTCCGCGAAGACAACGTGCTGCCGAACGGCGTGAAGTACCTCCTCGTCAGCCACAACACGCGCATGGGCGCCGCCGCCGGCGCCGTCCTCGTGGCCGAAGAGCTCGTCGCCAAGGGGCACATCACATAGGTCGTGTTATTCCTGTCCCGACCAGCCGGCATGCCGGTCGTGTCCGCTGCGTGCTGGCGGGCGGTCAGCTCTGACGCTTCGGCTCGATGACCTCGAACATCAAGGGGAAGTCGTCGAGCAGGCCCAAGAGCTCGGCGACCTTGGCCCCATTGCCGTCGGCGACGACGAGTCCGCCCTCGACGGCGTCAGCCCACGTTATCTCGCGGAGGATCAGACGGTCCAGCACGGTCCGCTCGAGCGTCACGGTCGCGTCGGCGCGCTCGCTCTGCCGGTCGGCCAGATGGGTCAAGGCGCAGTTTTCGAGGTTCAGCACGTACGGCCGGCCGAGGTCGGAGAACACCCAGTTGATGACGACGCTCTTGCCGGCTGCCTTCTCGCCATTCAGTCGCACGCCGAGGTAGTTGAAGAGGAGGTCGAGGCTCATGGCCCGCACGACATCGGGGCTGATGGGCGCTCGCGCGACGGTGCCGGGCAGGGGCTGCCGTAGCTCGAGGGCGCCCAGGAGATACGCGTTGCGCCAGGTCGCCGACTCGGACGCGTAGCCGAGTTGTTCCAGCGCTTCGGCGGCGAGTTGACGGGCGTCCGTGTTCGACGGGTCGGCGAAGACGACGTGGCTCATGGCTTCGGCGACGAAGCGGTACTCGCCGTTGGCGAAGTCCTCGCGCGCGCGCCTGATCGCGGTCTCGGCGCCGCCCATGTACTCCACGTACTTCCGCCCCCGCTCGATCGGGGGTAGCGGATTGAGGTTGGCGGGGTTGCCGTCGTACCAGCCGATGTAGCGCTGATACACCGCCTTGGCGTTGTGGCTGAGCGTCCCGTAATAGCCGCGCGTGTGCCAGGTGGACCCGAGGCTCTTCGGTAACGTGAGGCGCTCGGCGATCTCGGCCGGCTTGTATCCCTGGTTCATGAGGCGCACGGTCTGGTCGTGCAGGTATTTGTAGAGGTCGCGCTGCTTGCCGAGGTAATCGAGCACGCGCGCGTTGTCCCACACCGGCCAATGGTGCTGGGCGAAGACCACATCGGCGCCGCGCCCGAACCGATCCATCGCCTCGTTGAGGTACCGCGCCCACGCGTTGGCGTCGCGCGCCTGCGCGCCACGGATCGGATAGATGTTGTGCAAGTTGTGGGTGGCGTTCTCGGCGAGGTTCAGCGCCCTGAACGCCGGATAGAACATATGCATCTCGGCCGGCGCTTCCGTCTCCGGGGTGAGCTGGAACACCATCTCGACACCGTCGATGCAATGCGTCTCGAGGGGAGCCCTGATGACGCGTGTCGGCGGAATGAGCGTGACGGTGCCGCGCGACGTGACCTTGCCGAGTCCGGCGTCCACCTGGCCGCGCGGCCCCTTGGGTAGCGTGGCGCCGAACTGGAACTGCGCGCGCCGGATCATCGCGGTGCCGGCCAGCACGTTTTCCGACACGACTTCTTCCATGAAACGGTCCGGTGCCCAGACGTCAACCGTCCCCGCCCTGATATCGTCCTCGTGGACGACACCCCGGACGCCGCCATAGTGGTCGGCGTGGCTGTGACTGTAGATGATCGCGGTGACCGGCCGCTCGCCGCGGTGCTGAAAGTAGAGCGCGAGACCCGCGCGAGCGACCTCGGTCGAGATCAGGGGGTCGATGACGATGAGCCCCCGGTCGCCCTCGATGAGGGTCATGTTCGAGATGTCGAAGCCACGGATCTGGTAGATGCGGTCCGTGACCAGGAAGAGGCCGTGGTGCATGTTGAGCCGGGCCTGGCGCCAGAGGCTCGGGTTGACCGTCGGCGGGGCGTGCTCGTCGTCGAGAAAGGCATAGTCCCTCAGGCTCCAGACGACGCGTCCCTGCGAGTTCTTGATCTCGACCTCGGGCAGCGTGCCCAGGAACCCGCGCCGGGCGTCCTCGAAATCCTGGGTATCCTCGAACGGCAGAGTCTCGAGCACCGCCCGGTTGTACGCGTCCGTGATCGGGGTGGCGGCCTGCGGACCCTCGACGGGAGCGACCATTCGTGTCCTCCGTGCCGTACGCTCTGATTGCCGCACGCCCAGTTGGCCGGGCAGATGCGGGTGCTGCCAAAGCCTACAACGAGATGCTGGAGCAACGCACGTGCTGGCCGGAGGTCCGACCCGCGTCCTCGTGCTCGATCTGTGGTTCGTCGACATTGACGGTACGGTTCAGGCTCGCTATCGTGGCAGTCGATGTCCTCCGTCCTTGACCCGCAGATTTGAGGAGCCAGACACCATGCGGTTTGGGATCTTCGGCAGTGCCCAGGCCAAGCGGGGCGGCCCCGACGTCGACAGCGGCGCCGGCTTCCGGGATTTCGTCGACCAGAACGTGGAGGCCGAGGCGCTCGGCTATCGGAGCTCCCTTCGTGGTCGAGCACCATTTCACGGGCTTCGGTCAGATCTCGGCGACCCTGAACCTGCTGAGCTGGATCGGAGCGCGGACCACGACGTTGCGCCTCGGCACCGCCGTCATGGTGTTGCCGTGGCACAATCCCGTCCTGCTGGCCGAGCAGGCCGCCACCGTCGACCTGCTGTCGGGGGGCCGGCTCGATTTCGGCATCGGCCAGGGATACCGGTACAACGAGTTCGCCGGCTTCGGCATCGCCATGGAAGAGGCGGAAGCGCGTTTCGAGGAAGCCTTGCGGGTCATCACCAAGGCCTGGACGTCGGACGCGCGGTGGTCGCACCACGGCCCGTACTGGCAGTTCGAGGATGTCGTGGTCGAACCGCCGCCGGCCCAGAAGCCCCATCCACCGTTCTGGATGGGGGCCGGACGGCCAGCCTCGATCAAGAGAGTGGCCGCCCTCGGCTTCAATCTTCTCCTCGATCAGTTCGCTCCCATCGACCAGATCGGCGAGCGGATCGCGCTCTTCAGGTCAGAGGTGGAGGCGCGCGGTCGCGCGTTCGACCCGATGAGCATCGCGGTGACCCGCTCCGTCAACGTCGTGATCAGCGCGGCCGAGCGACAGAAGGCGATCGAGAGCCGCGTCGCGGCGCGTCGGCGGGTAGAGCGCCTGGCGCCGCGTCCGGACGGGCAAAACACGGCGAGCATCCTGTCCTATGCCGATACACCCGAAGTCGCCGAGGCCGGCGCTCTGTACGGCACGCCGGATGAGATCGCGATCAAGGTCGAGGCGCTACGCGACGTGGGCGCGGACTACGTGTTGCTCAACAGTACGGGCGGGATCGAGTCCCTGCGCCGCTTCGCGCGCGAGGTCCTGCCGGCGTTTTCCCGCGAGGCCGAAACCTCTCGCGCCCCGACCCCAGCACGGCCAAATCTCTGAGCCATGGCGACCGCCGCTCTGGTCGAATATGACAAGGGATACGCTCGCAAGACGGACCGCTCCCCCACGGTCCGACACCCGCGGAACAGCCGAAAGGCGCTCTGATTAGTCGCGCGAGTGGAGCGAAGACAACATGAACGGCCCTGCGGCCGCGGTTGCCCCGCCCCGGGTTCCCGTCACCGCGACGTAATCTGCCATACTCAGACACTGGCCGCCTTAGGAGCCGATGCCACAGCGCATGGAACGGGACCAGCCCTGCCACGTTCTGCAATCGGGCTCCTGGGGCGGGCGGCGTCCGAGTCTGGGAGGTGACGTCACGATGAAGGGGGCCACGGACGGGGCGACCGCCGCCGGAGGGCGTTCATGTTGGCTATCCTCCACCCCCCCCGGTGTCAACCCCCTCCTTCACGTGACTCGGCCGCTTCGTGAATAATGCGCGTTCGCTCCCACCCCGCAGGCCCGGGCAATGGCCCGGTGGGGGAGGCGCTGCTCGTACTTCAGCCGAAGGATTCACGAACTTGTCTCATCAGTAGCCTCTCGGTCATCGCGGTAAGGACCCTCCTTGGAGGGCACCCTACCGGGGCGCCGGGCTACCGGCGAGCGATCAGGCTCGGAACCGGCGATCACCCCCGGAATGGGTGATCACGATGACCGGAACCGGTGATCACGATGCAGCGGAATCAGCGATCACGATGCGTCGGAATGACTGAGCACGATGGCGCGGAATACGCAACCAGCTCCGGGTACACCGTCACAACAGCCAGACGAGCTGAGCTCCGGAGAGCAAGAGACCACCGCACAGCGTGGCCGCTCGCCTCCAGGAAGGGTATATCAGCGTGGCGTCAAGGTTGCCGTGCAGTTGTCGAAGTACATCTCGATGCGACCCGCCTGAACCTTTCCGCGGCCAATCACGTCCGGGACGGTGTCGTCTGGAGCGCCGATGGCGATCGTGTCCTCCTTGATCAAAGTCACGGACAGCGCGGTCGTAGTCGCCTGTGGCTTTGTGAGCGAGGCCGCGAAGGTTAAAGGCGAGTGCGAGGCGCTTCGGCGTGTCCTCGCCGGATTCGATGGGGATCGGCGGGCTCTCCCTGACCAGGGCTTCTTCAGGAATCGCGCGGCGCTCCTCATCATGACGGGCTACATGTTCCACTCCTGGGAGGTCCTCGGCATGTGGGCCTGGACGCCCGCCTTCCTGACCGCCGCGCTGGCGCTCCAGGAGCGCGAGCTGGTCAGCGCCACGGGCCTGGGCGCCGGCCTCTCGGCCATCTTCCACGTCATGGGCCTCGTCGCCACAAGCGCCGGCGGGTGGCTCTCGGACCGGTGGGGCCGGACCGCGGTGATCCTGACGATGCTCACGATTTCGGGTCTCTGCTCGTTTAATGATGGCTACGCTCTGAAGGCTACGCTCCGACCTGGTTGAGGGCGCAGGCCTTGACGCGCACCACCACCTCGCCCGCCTCCGGCACGGGGTCGCGGTAATCGTCGTAGAGGATCTTCTCCGCTCCGCCGTGTTCCTTGAAGAATGCCGCCTTCACGTGACCTCCTCGTCAGAACGGCACGTCGGTGCGCTCGTCCACCACGCGCTTGGCCTTGTGGTCCCGGCGCGGCAGCGCGCCAGGCTCGGTGATCTCCACGCTGGCCCGTAGGCCCAACCCGGTGCGCAGGCTCTCGCCGAGCCGCTCGCTCAACCCGGCGCGCTCAGTGAGCGACAGCGAGGGCGAGCTCGCTCCCGGCGCCGAGGAGGGATTCTCGGGGCTCCTCTTCGGCTGTTATCAGTGAGCCGCGGGCAGGAGCGTCTCCAGCAGCGCCCGCATCTCGGCGCTGTTCCACTCTCGGGCGCCGGCCGCCACCCCGGCCACCTCTCCGCCTGGCTTGACGATGAACGTGGCCGGCAGGCTCGTCACCCGCCACGCCCCCGCCGCCTTCATGTCGGGGTCCAGCAGGATGGGGAACGTGAGCTTGTGATACTTGATGTACGGCTCGATGACCGCCCGGGGCGCGCGCCGGTCCACCGAGACCCCGAGGACCAGCAGTCCCCGCGTCCGGTATTGCTGCCACAGCGCCTCGAGGGTCGGCATCTCGACGGTGCATGGCTCGCACCATGTCGCCCAGAAGTTCAGGACCACGAGGCTGTCCTTGAAGTCTTCCAGTGACGCGTCGCCGTCGCCGGGGAAGGTCCGGAGCCGGAAGGTGGGGCCGCGCTGGCCCGCCTTTAACTCGGTGACGCCCGCCGTCTCGAAGGTGTCGAGGGCGACGGGGTGGTCGCGGTGGTCCCCGGTCTCCTCATCCGGCCGCCGAGCTGGAAGCGCCCAGAGCGCCAGGGCGAAGAGCGCGATGGCCAACCCGATCCGCAGAAGGGAGCCGCGGCGACTCCCGCCGAGCAGGGTATTAGACGCCCAGCTTCTCACGGGTCACTGGGCTGTCCACTGATCGCAGAAGGTGGGTCACTCTGCTCGCGAGGGTAGACGAGCGCCAGCCCGGGTGTCAAGGCGGCGCATCGACTCAAAATTTCGGTTACCGGCGAGGACGTCGTAGATCAGAAGTCACGGTTACCAATTCTGCAGAGGAGGGCACCGTGACGCGAGCCAGGCTTCGGGAGCACGCGGCCGTGCAACGTGAGCGGTATCGCGCCGCCAGTCGAGCGGAGAAGCATCGCCTGTTGGACGAGGTCGTCGCCGTCACCGGGATTGACCAGAATCGGAGGGTAACCCTCGATTATGAGTTTCCACGGGACGGGGTGGAGAAAGACGGCGGGCATCGCTGTGCCTGAGTATCCGCAGCCCAGCCCTATACCGTCGGGAATGACGTGCCGGCCACGCGGTATGGCGTGCTGGTCATCCCGCTGGCCTGATACAATGGCCCGGTGGCGCTCCGGCATATGGCTATATCAAGGACCCGAATGACTACATGGTCGCGCTCTACGCCGACTGAGCGGACCGGCCTTGCCCAGAGTAAGATTCCGCGTGTCGGCGGGATCCTCGAGTCGGGCCCCCTTATTGCGTCGACACCGTGACGAAAGGAGAACAGCGTGGCGATCAAGATCGTCTTCTCCCCGCCGCTCCCGAAGACCGTCATGGATATCGCTCGGGGCATGGTGCCGGCCGGCTTTGAGCTGGACGTGCTCGAGCGGGAGGATCCCCGGTTCGCCCAGGCCATCCGCGAGGCGGAGTACTTCCTGGGATTCGCCCGCGGCGCGATGGGCCCCGACTTCTACCGTGCCGCCCCGCGGCTCAAGCTCGTCCAGCTGATCAGCGCCGGCTACGACCGGCTCGACGTCGAGGCGGCGCGGCAGGCGCGGGTCCCCGTCGCCAACAATGGCGGCGCCAACTCGGTCGCGGTGGCCGAGCACACCATGATGCTCATCCTCGCCGTCTACAAGCGATTGGCCTGGCAGCACAACAATGTCGTCGCCGGCAAGTGGCGGGTCGGCGACTTCGGCGAGCCGCGTGTCTACGAGCTAGCGGGCAAGACGCTCGGCATCGTGGGCCTCGGCACCATCGGCAAGAAGGTGGCCCGCCGCGCCCCGGCCTTCGACATGCAGGTGCAGTACTACGACATCGTGCGCCTCAGCGAGGACCAGGAGGACGCGCTCGGTGTCCGCTTCACCCTCTTCCCCGAGCTCTTGCGCACATCGGACGTGGTGAGCCTCCACGTGCCCTTGAACGCCTCGACACGGAACATGATAGGAGCGCGCGAGTTCGCCCTGATGAAGGACATCGCCATCCTGATCAACACGTGCCGCGGCCCTGTCGTGGACGAGGCGGCGCTCTACCAGGCGCTGACGACGCGTCAGATCGCCGGCGCCGGGCTCGACGTCATGGTCCAGGAGCCGCCAGCCGCCGATCATCCACTCCTGAAGCTCGACAACATCATCATCACCCCGCACATGGCGGGCCCGACGTGGGAGAACTGGGTGAAGGCCTTCCGCAACGGCCTCGACAATATCCAGCGCGTGGCCGCCGGCAGAAGCCCGCTCTGGGTGATTCCGGAGCTGCGCGAGTAGGGCCAGGAACATGAGACTAAAGAAGACCGTGGCCAATCTCATCGAGTGGGAGCGGGTGTGCCGCGTCGCGACCGTCGGCGAGGCGGGGATGCCCCATCTGGTGCCGGTCTGCCATGTCGTCGCCGGCGGGAAGATCTACTTCGCGTCCGGAGACGACGCCCGGAAGGTGCTGAACCTGAGGGCGAGCTCGCGCGTCGCCCTGACGGTGGACCTTTACTCGGACGCCTGGGCCAATCTCAAGGGCGTCATGGTGCAGGGGACGGCGGCGCTGATCGAGAAGGGCCCGCGCTTCAGAAAGATTCGCGCTCTCCTCTACCGCAAGTACCCGCAGTACCCGGACGAGGCGGCCCTGGACGAGTCGGACTCGGTGATCATCGAGGTGACTCCCGCCCACGTCTTCTCCTGGGGAGTCGAGTAGCCCGCATCACGCCGCACCCTAAACGGGCCAGGCCTCGCGGCGAAGGCCCATGTCCCAGAACATCCACTCGTAGCGGCTGGTCGTGATGAAGTGGCGCTTCATGGCTTCGAGCTCGACGGGCCTGACCTCGCCGGCGAGGCGGTCAACGCAGTCGAGCACGCCCTGGACGACCTCGCCGAACTCGGTAGAGGCGTAGGTGCCGATCCAGCGCGCGTAGAGCGGGTCGGGCGAGCCGCTCCGCTCGAGCGCCTTGCCCACCTCCCAGTAGATCCAGTAACACGGCAGCAGGGCCGCGACGGCTTCATGGAACGGCGCGGCATGGGCCACGGCCAGGAGGTAGCTCGTGTAGGCGAGGTTGGTCGGCGCGAGCGGGGTCGAGGCGACGTCGCCGATGGCGAGGCCGAACTCCCTGAAAAAGCCCTCGTGCAGCGCCCGCTCGACCTTGAGGGCGCCCGCCGCGTGCTCATTGAACATGGTGATCCACTCGTCGCGGGGCGCGCGGGCCGCGGCGATGGACAGCGCGCGGGCGAACTCGCGCAGGTAGAGTGCGTCCTGCACCGCATAGAACTGAAAGCTCGGGCGCGGCAGCGAGCCGTCGGTCAATCCCATCACGAAGGGATGGCGCAGGATGGCGGCATAGATGGGCTCGATGGATCTCCACAGGTCGGCCGTGAAGCGCACGTCCGAAGCATACTACGGCCCCGAGAGTTAGAATGAAGGAGCAGGCGCGCCAATCGGCCGGCGACCGGCACAGAGCGGAGGGGCCTCGACGGCCTCCTCCGAGGCCTCTCCAAGGAGCACGGCTGCGCCGGAGGAGCCGGCGCTCGAACGGAGGTCGGTGGGGGATGCCCGGGGAGCCCGTCGGAGAAGAGCTCGCGTGGGATGATCGAGCTTCGAGCGCCGGCTTTGCCGGCCCAACCGATTCCTTGGAGGGAGGCTTCGGAAGTGGGACGAAGCCCCCCGGCCGAGTTCAACAGGCCGCCCGCCGGAGGTGGTATGCTTCAGCCGAACCAGCGTGTGAGCGTCGACCTCTCGAATCTGACCATCAAGGGTGTCCACTTCAGCCAGAACGTGCAGAAAGCGCTCGCCACCGTCGTGCAGCAGGTGTCTTCGGAGCCGCCGGTGTATCTCGTGGAGCTGCTGTTCAGCTTCAAGGGGATCAGGCGAGTCGAGGTGCCGGAGGATCGCATCC
>WNGF01003404.1_pt1 | contig 25156 bp, 18 predicted proteins | sample 5400641 | NCBI WGS metagenome assembly WNGF01 (sample SAMN13153371, study PRJNA577476) | soil metagenome | isolation source: 80 cm soil or saprolite under grassland replicate 2 | place: USA:California | collected 2016-06-15 | reverse complement strand
TAGGTATTCGCTATCTGCGACTTGGATCAATAACGGAGCTTTAACCCGCGCAGCATTTAGCGCCGGCGAGAGTTCTTGCCATCTCGCCGCCGTTTCTCCTTCTGGCAATCCAAGCCCCCATTGTTTGAAACTCCGATGCCAGAAGCTGTTCGCAAAATAAAAAAAGATAGGATCGCGTGCACTGTCGCTGCTAGCCGCCGCCGCCTGAAAAAGGTCAGAGTGACTGATCGTGAAATTGGTGATTTCAGCACCGTAGCTTAACCCTGTTAAGCCTTTACGAGTCGGATCGATGACGCCCATCTTGTCTAACATATTTACTGCTGTTTCCAGACTCGCCATCGGCGAGTACCAATTGAGCATAACTGTATCGAAATCACCTTGTTTAGGAACGGGACGGCTTGGACGGTAAAAATCCAGAACCGCGAATCCGTTGGCGGCGAACACCTGAATCGGGTACTCATCGCCGACCGCGCCGCGGAGAAAGCCAGGCGTTCCATATGTAGTGACAATCAGCGGGTAGCGTTTCCCCGGCTCGTAGTTGTGTGGTTTAACCAGGTAACCGGATGATTTATCGCCATACTTGTTGTACCATTCCAGCTTCGTTACTGGACTCAAAGCGATGTTCTGAAACTCCGGGTTGACGTTTGCCAAGGTGTGTAGCACTCCGTCCTTGAGGTCGAACAAGGCCACTTCGGGTGGCGTTGTAGCGTTCTCGCGAAGGCAGGCAACGCGCGATACATCCTTATCGAATGAGATTTGAGTAAGTAAATCTTTGCTCTTGATCACTTCACGCATCGTCCCGCCACGAGCAGGTATAGCATATATTCCAGTCCCACCTGCCTCTTTATCGCGAGTGAAGTAAATCGTACGGCTGTCCTTACTCCACCACAATCTGTTGGTATAGAACTCTGATGGTGGCACCAGTTCTATAGGTTCACCTCCGTCGGACTCTTTAATGGAAACAGACCAAGCGCCAGGGCGAGGCTTCTCCGGGTCAAGGAGGTAGGAGACGTAGGCAATTAGCTTCCTATCCGGCGATGTTTCAATGATATGAACATAAACTTTGTCAGTCGGCTGGTACACCGGTCTAGGCAAATGAGCTTTGTTATAGTCCGCTTCTTCCTCGGCAGTAGCTTTTCTTTCCGTGCGGGTTGCTAGATCGTATATCCATACCTGCTTTCTCCTGGGTTTCGTTGCAATCGCGGCGCGGGCGATGTATCTGCCTTCCCAAGGCGTGATAGAGCTCTCAAACCCTTCGCCAGCATAGCTGTCGTATAGGATTCCTTGCTCTGCGACTCTCTTAATCTCTTCAGGACTGATCGGATCAACTGAAGTAAAAACAATTTGCCTGCCATCCGGTCGCCATTCGTAGCTTTGCACGTCACTGGCGCTGCGTGTTAGTTGCTCTGGTTCACCACCTGCACGATGCCATCGCCATATCTGCTTCCTGTCCTTCTCCCCCATCAGATGAGTAATGTATTGGCTATCTGGCGACCACTGTGGACCGATTTTTATATATTGTCCGAGTCGATCCCACTGTGGAGGGCCTGCGCTTCCGAGATTAACAGGCACGCTGCCTGGCTCGGTTTCTACCACAAATAAGGCGGTACGGTAACTGTTGGTTTCATGTACCGCTTGACTTACCACGTACGCGACGCGCTTGCCGTCGGGTGAGATCTGTAGTCCGATCACGTCCCGCATTGTCAGCAGGTCCATGCTGGTGATCGGTCGTGGTGTGGTCTTGATTACCTGTTTGATTTCCAGAGCAGACGGATCAAACCCTGGTGAAGCCGCGTCACGCTGAGCGCGCAATGGAACCAATAATGAGCTTAATAGAAAACAAGCCATTGATAATCGGTAGAACTTGTTTCTCATAGTAATTTGGCGAATGACAAAGTTGCGTAAAAGACCTTTAAGTTGTTAGTACGATTCGCAGCACTACAGGCACCCTGCGAAAGATTAAATAGTGGTCCTGCTATTTTAAGTTTCAGTAGCTTAACCTAACGGCAAGTTGAATCGAGCGCGGGCCACCGAGTTGATAGAGAGGGTTGAATCCTCCAGCGGCGCCTCCGCTCCCTAAACTCTTCCCTAACATCACAGTTGATTGGCCGAAAAAAGGGTGCGGCAGAAAATTGCCCTGAAACCCACCTGGGTCACCAAAATTAGGGTGGTTGAATAAGTTGAACGCTTCGGCTCTAAGTTGAAGCTTTATCCGCTCAGTTAGATTGAACTGGCGCCGTAGCGCCAAGTCCACTTGATACACTGGAAACCCTCGCAGGACGTTTCTTCCCAATGTCCCTTGACGGCCCAGAGGTGGTACTGCGAATGCTGCCGGGTTAAAGCGCCTCCCCCCTGCGACGTTCGGATCATCGACGTAAAGGGAAGCCCCAGAAACAAGGTCAGGACGAGCCAAGGTCAGAACTCCGCCTGTTCTGTCAATTCTGGCAACTACGTTTACAGGCGTTGCAGAGCGTGCCGTCAGAATGGTGTCCACCGACCAGTTGCGAATGATCGCGTTCCCGAAGGCGCCGGCACCCGGGGTTGGGATGTCGTATGTGACGGCAGTGTTGAAAGCGTGGCGCACGTCGAAGTCCGACGAACCTCGGTCGAGGTTCGCATTGAGCGGAGTGCTGCCGCTAGCTGAATCGTTCGATGCAATGTCGATCGAGTGCGCCCAGGTGTAAGACGCCAGTGCTTGAAAGCCCCTCGATAAGCGACGCCGGAACTGGAGTTGCAGCGCGTGATAATCAGAAGTGGCCGAGTTATCTGTGATAGATATAATAAGTGAAGGAAGGGGAAGTTTAGATGTCTGACGTAACAGACGACGACCGATGGCACCGACATAAGTAACCGAAAATGTCTGATCGGATCCGAGTGACTGCTCAATGGCAGCATTCCATTGATAAGTGCGAGGTAGTTTCAAATTACGATCAAAATAGGAAATATTCCCAGATGCGGGAATATCAAGGCTGAAAGGCGGGGGCGCCGCCTGAGCCGCGGTCAGGCTGCGCTACCTAGTGAGCCTGACCCGAGATCATAAAACATACCGAAACCGCCCCGCAGTACAGTCTCCTGGCCCTGTTTTTGAGACAACTGGTAAGCCGCTCCTACCCGTGGTGCGAAGTTGTTGTAGGTGGTTTCAAAGAGCGGTGTGCCTGCCGGTGCGAGGCGTAGCGCAGCTAGATCACTTATGCTTTCTAAGGTGAAGAGGTCCTTACCGTCCCTCCCTTTGGGAGCTGGGTTAACATCCCAGCGTAAACCGTAAGTGATTGTCAGTCGTCGGCTGATCTTCCATGTGTCCTGCCCATAGGCTGAAAAATTGATGAAGCTGAGGGGCACCGTGTCAAAAGCAGTGACCCGGACAAGCTGAGCGTTTCCGGTAGTTGCCCCGGTCGGACCGGTCAACCCTGTAAAGCTGATAAATTGATCATACACCCGTGGACTGTAGACGGGTAGCAACAGGCCCGTGGACTGTAGACGGGTAGCAACAGGCGGTAGTCAACCCCGAACTTCAGTTGGTGTGCGCCAGTTATAACAGACACGTTGTCAACGAGATTGATCTGGCGCTGAAGATTGTCCACATTTCTCCCTACGATCAGGTTTTTTCCGCCAGTGAGTTGAAAAAAAATCTGGCTATTCTCAGGTATCGCAAAGGGCGGGAAGAGATGCGAGTCAGCCGGTGGAACAGCTCCACCGAGATCGTCTATGAGAAAAAAGCCCCCCCCCTCGCTTTGGGTGTAATTGGCTCGGACCTCGTTATTCACTTTCGGTGTAAAGCTCTGCGTCGATCCGATGGTCAGCGTCTGTGCTTTGAATCTGCTCACACTCAGAGTGTTCACACTCGCGTTAGTGTCGCTGCTTCCGCGCTGCGTCGTTTCAGATGGCGCATGGTTATACCTGCCAAAAAGCGTTAGCCTGTTATTGAATGTGTGATCTATTCGGATACTGGTTGCGTTCAAATTCAACGGGTCTGAGTAGGAGGCGCTGAACTCCGCAAACCCGTCTGCAAAAGTAGGGCCATTCGGAACCGGGTACGCGTTCAGGAATGGCTGCATCTGCGGAACTGCGGCCTGGCGAGAGGCCACCGAAGGAACGAGCGTCACCTGGGTCTGCGGTAAACGTAATCGCAGCCCCTCGTAAGAAAAGAAGAAGAATGTGCGATCCTTGCCACTGTAGAAGGACGGACCGTCCTCGCCAAAGCTTGGCAGGTAAAGCGGCCCGCCTAACACGCCGCCAAAATCATTTTGCCGCAGCGCCGGCTTCGGTTGTCTACGGCTATTGGCGAACCAGTCATTGGCCTCAAGCGCATTGTTGCGAAAGTACTCAAAGAGCGTCCCGTGAAACTCGTTCGTCCCACTTCGGGTGACAATTGAAACCTGTGCTCCGGGCGTGCGGCCGAACTCGGGGGCAAAGGTCGATGTTTGGATCTTAAATTCCTGCATCGCATCGACAGAGACAAGGCTGTTAGTGCCACCGGAAGCGCCGAACGCAGGCAGTGCGCCCCCGGCTGATTGAACGAGACTGAAACCAGCGGAAACACCGGCATTAGCGCTGACGCCATCAACTATAAAATAGTTGGCGTTGGCGCGCTGGCCATTAACGCTAAATTGTCCTTGTTCAACGAAATTCGCCTTGGTAAGGACGACCCCCGGCGTGAGCGCGATCAACGATTGAAAGCTCCTCCCATTGAGCGGTAAGTTCTCAACAAACTGACGATCAATAACTGTGCCCACCGCCGCCGATTCCTGAATGCCGTTTTCAGCCTGGACGGTGACGGTCTCGCCGACATTCCCAACTTTTAATTGAATCTGCAGCGCCCGCTGATCCCCCACGTTCAGAGCTAAATCACTGATCTGCACCGGCGCGAATCCCTGTTTCTGCGTGGTGAGCGTGTAGCTGCCGGGAGGGAGCAACGGGATCGTAAAGTAACCGTCACTGTTCGTCGTCACCTCTCGCTTCAGCCCTGTCGCCGCGTTGACGACGGCCACGCTCACACCGGCCACTACCGCTCCGCCCTGATCCACAACCGTGCCGCCCAAGTTCGCTGTCGCTGACTGCCCAAAGACAGTGATGAGTGATGAGTGGTAAGCAATGAGCAAGAGACTAACGAGCAGTATGCGGCGCGCAATAAGTAGTACTGGATTAGACTTTGACATGGTTTCTCTCCTTAGATGGTGATTGGCCCGTGCGCCGAGTGGCTACTGTCTCGTCACTCGTCACTGGTCACCGCTTTTTGAATTTTCGCCGCCAAACGCTCAGCCGTTCTGAGCGAACGCCAGAACTCGGCTGTCTTGACGCCTCCGATTGTCTGGCTCGACGACGAGATGGCGAAGGCCGGACGGATCGCTTTCTCCTGAGCGGCGCAAAGCTCGAATAAACTTTCAATGGCCCGGGCGAGGCTCTGCTCACCGGTGATCTCGATTTCAGCTTGCCTCTCGTCGGCGGCCTGGCCGGGAGAAAAAATCGGCTCAAGCTCCTGGCGTAAGCTCTCGACTCGCTGCCTGAGCGCCTCGGCGTGCCCGCCGATCATGCGGCGCCACTCGGCGCGCGCTGCGCGGTCGAGGGCGCGCAGTTGGTCGGGCGAGAAGCGGCCCGCGAGACGCTTCAAGGCCCAGGCGCGCATCAGAATTTGCTGCGACTTGCCGAGCGTCCGGTCAGCCAAATTGGCGATCTCCGCCTCAATCGCCGCCTCAGGCGCGCCGCGGCGAGAGAAGTAACGGTGAAGTTCCGCGTAGACCGGAATCTTGTCGCTCGCCGGCTCGATCTGCTGAAGCTTGATCGCATCGGGCGAGACCGGCGCCGCGGGCGTCTTCCGGAGCGCTTCGGCGGCGGTATTGACTTCGACGGCGAGCGCCGGGTTCTTCATCAGCGGGGCGAGCGCGCGCAGGATCTCGCTTTTGCGCTTCTCGGTGTCTACGATCCCTTGAATCTGTAATTGACCCTCCGGGGCGCGCACTACATTTACTTGCTCGCCGAGGTCAGCCCCGGCTTGATTGAGCAGGCGCAGCGCCTCGATTTCAAGCTCGGCGGTCGCCACCGGGAGCGACGGGGGGACAATCGCCGTGTCGCCGCGTCGCCGCGTCGCCGCGTCGCTTTTCAGCAGTTCAGGGTCAGGATCGAAGACAGCCGGGGCGACGGCGCTCGGGGGGCGCCGCTCGAAGCTCACCTCCCGATACCGGTATTCGCGCGTCTCGCCATTCTGCTCGATGACGAGTGTCTGCTCGATGGCGCGGAGGTCCGCGCGGCTGAGCGCCAAGATCGCGCGCCGTAATCCGCGCAGCGCGCCGCTCGCATCACTTTCATAAATGATGGTGTAAGCCAGCGGGCTCTCCTCGACCTGCGCCCTGTCGGCGGCGCCGATCAACGTGGAGAAAGTTTCAGCCGATGGCTCCAGCCGCCACACCTCTTGATCGCGGATTGCGGATTGCGGATTGCGAATTGAATCCTCTCCCTCTCCCCCTCTCCTCACCTCTCCGTGTCGCCGGTAGACCGTCCTCGAGCCGTCTGCCTTCCGCCATTCACCGGCGAGCAAGCGATTCTTCTCATCGTAGAGGCGCAAGGTTTTGAGCCCGCGTTCGGCGCTCTGCCACACCTCAATGCGGCGCCGGGCGATGACGCGCAATCCGCAATCCGCAATTCGCAACCCACAATCTCCCCGCCGCTCCTCCAGGCTAATTGTGCGATGAAGGACTTGATCAATGCGCGCAGCGGTCGCCACCTCCGCGGCGGCAGACCGGCGCAGCAATTCCGCCGCCTTGACCGTCGAGTGCGGAGCGCGCATCGGCGCGAGCAGCAATGCGGCGATCAGCGCGGCGGCGATGATGGTGGTGACCATGCCCGGCCTCAGCCATAGTTGCGGATTGAAGAATCGTCGCCAGAACTGCGCGCCGAAGTTTGTGAACCGCTCCCGGCGCGTCATGCTTTGAGACTGATCGCCCGGAAAAGATTCTTGAGCGATTGGGGAAGCGGGACCATCTTCCGCCGCCATCTCAATTTCAGCCAGAGGCTCGGCCCTCATCAGCGGGTCACGATAGAGGGCGTAGAGCGTCGGCCACGGATGGCGAAAGCGCAACGTCAAATCAAAACTTCGCCCGTCACTCAACTCCACGCGCGCCGATTGCTCAACCGGCCCCTGGGGCGGCGGATCGCCGGCTTTGAAGAGCATCAAGCGAATCTCCTGCTCGCTGAACGCCTCGATGAAGTTGACCGGCTCGGTGAGGTTGATGTCGAGCGTCAGATCGTTGACCTCCGCATTCACGCGCCGCGAACCGAGGATGAAACCATTGACTGAGATATGCAGTTCTTGAGGCCGGTGCTCGAAGTCCTGCCGAGCCTGGCGGCGATAGCGGCGCATAGACCGATTGGGGGCGCCGCCGGTCGCGCCGCCGCCGCTTGAGCCGCCTCCTTCGCCGTTATTGCGCCCGCCTTTTGATTCTCTCTCCGGCCCCAGCGTGTCGGTCGGGTAGCGCTCAGCGAGCAGCGGCAATTCAAGCAGCCGGTTGACTTCATCCAAACAATGCGGGCAGCTCACGATATGCGCGAGCTGTGGGCAAGCAATAGGGGAGGCTTCGGCTCTCTGATACAACTGCTGAAGCTGTTCGCGCGCGAGGCAGTCGCCACGACGTGATTGAAAGATGAGTCGGCGCAGTTCACTCAACAGATCGTCAATGCCCCATGACGAACTCGGCAGATCAGGTAGGGTGGCGTCCCCAGCTTCGTTGATGAAGCCCAATCGTTCAGGGGATTCCAGACTGAGCCTGGCTTCGCGGCGCGCGACCAGCAAGCGGAAGTCTACGACTTGACGGGTGCTGCGGAAGATTTTAATGATCTCGCTGGGGTAGTAGCCGTGAAAGAAGCGGAGAATCAAAACGCTGCCCGCCTTCGAGGTCTCTTTCCTCGCGCATGCGTAGCGGCACACGGCGCGCAACTCATCGCGGGCCTTAAGCTGATCGCGCGGATCGAGCTTGAGCAGTCCTGTCTCCGCCGAATCGTATTCCACGATTGAGAGCTGCTGAAGCCGGTTGCGCGTCGCCCGGCGGATGCGCGACAGATGGAGATTGCGCAGGACTTCATAGAGATAGCCGTCGAGATTGCGAATCGCTTTCAGATCGGGGCGCAGCGCCGTGAATTGTATGAAAGCATCCTGCGCCAGATCTTCGGCCTGTGTACGATCGCCTTCGGCGAGTTGCATTGCCCAGCCGAGCAGACGCTCAAAACGAGCTACGAATAAATCTTCGTGGCTTTCCGGATAAGATGAGCTTTTCAGGAGACGCAGCATACGGTTTTAAATCCTGCCAGAAGGTTAGCGTGCGCCGGTATTTCTACCGACACTGATAAGACGCTGATGAGTGGCTTGATCTTATACGGGCGGGAAGAAAAAAGGAAAATTTCGGCCTATGCGGGCAGCCTGCGGATTGACCAGACGACGAAGGCGCTGGATGAGGCAGATCAGTCAAATGATCCGGCCAGGATGCGGGCCGCCAATGAGCAGGCGCGGAATGCGCTCGCAGAGATGAAAAATCGCCTGTCCCGGCGCATGAACATGATGGATATGATGGAAAAGATGCATGGCAGGGGCCAGAAGAAACAATAACAACCGAATGATCATCATTTGATGCCGAGTTCCATTTTCAGGAAAGGCTTGACGCCCTCGCGACCGGTCAGGCTGAGCCAGAGCAACCCGCCCTCGCGACCTACCTCAAGCCCGAAGGTGATGAACGGACAGCAGATAAAGAGTGAGGGCTTCTCTCCAGGTGAATTTAACCTGGCGCTCGAAGTTGGCGATCAGATCGCGAGGGAAATTCGGCTGAAAGTCGGCAAAATTGGGGAGTCCGTTGTCGCGGCCTCTGCTGGGTTTACAATCGCCCAAACCGGTAATGGCTCCTTGCCTTCGCTCTCGGCTTTCGGCGGCACGAACAACCTTGTCTCCATAGATGCGCTTGTGGAACCGAGTTGGCAGTCACGCAATTAGCGCCGAAAAACGCAGGGCGAGTTGAACAGGCATCTGGCTTTAATTGCGGGGTCGGAGACGAGCGCGATCACACCCGCCAGAGCAGATAACGCCTCGACGCGATCAAGATCACGCCGTCGATTTGGGCGCAGCGGCGGCGTCTCGCCTCTTGTGGGAACTCATTGGCAAGCGCCATCACAACAGGTTTTTCCGACAGGCTCAAGAATCGTCTTGAAGTGACTTCCATAAAGCTATCGGGTGATGGCTGATTGCCTTCTCTTTAGCGCCTCTCGCATCGCGCGCCAACGCACATACTGTTCTCGCTTGGCCGGGTCTGGATCTTCTTTGCCTTGCAGCCAGAAATTCATCCAGTCGAGGTTGCGCTGATAGACGAAGTATTTGTTTCGAGGCTGGAACTTGACGTGCCCCTCACCGGGATACACATACCACTCTACGGGCACGCCATAGCGCTTGACCGCTTTGAATGCCTCCAAGCTGACCAGGGCTTCCTGATCTGGGGACTGAATCAAAATGGGCGTGGTCATGGTGGAGGCATTCATCGCCAGCGATGTCGCCTTCCATTTCTTCAGCCCCTGTTCGTCAGGGTACGGTAGCCCATATTCAGCAAGCGTCTTTTCCCTCGCCACCGAGTTCAACGTGTAGGAGAGCGGATCTCGCCAAACGCCCGCAACGCTCGCCGCAGCAAACGTTTTCGTGCTCCACGCCGCGTAGGCCGCGATATCGCCTCCGTAGCTAAGACCAGTGACGCCGCACTTGTCCGGATCAATCACGCCTTCATCTGCAAGCTGCTGACGCACTATCTCCATCGCCTCAATCGGCCTTTTCTCTCTCATCAACGTGAAATCCAGGTCTCCCGAAGAAGAGAGCATATTTGAGCCGCCCGTATCCATCGCGAAGACGGCGAAGCCGTGAGCAGCGTATGGATAGATCGGGAATTCATCGCCGACGGCGCCTTCCAGAAAGCCGGCGCCTGCGCGATAGGTCGTGAAGATCAAGGGATAGCGCTTCCCCTTCTCATATCCATTGGGAAGCACGAGCCGCCCGAAGATGCCGCCGCCTAGTGGATTGTTCACGCGTCTGAATCGGACTTCCGGCAAATCCTTATCCGCGAAGCCGGCGTTTGGGTTCGCTAGGACTTCGAACTGTTTCGTTCTCAGATCGAACTTCACCAACTCGTCAGGCATCACGGAACGCCGCCTGACGGCCACGAAAGACGCGGCGTCTGCGCGCCAGGTGGCATCGGACAAGTAATCCGGCGTCCGGAGTAACTCCGTCACATTTCCATCGCCCACCCTGATGGTCAAAACCGCGGTGTATTCGGGATCGAATTGAAGGGCATAGACCGTTTGGCTGTCAGCGCTCCACTGAAAGGAGGAAAGCCAGCGCGGCGAATGCAAGAGTTCGCGCGGCGGGTTGTCGTTGCCAAGTTCTTTCAAACCGACGAAGTAATCACGCGTGGCTGTTTTGATATCCTTGGTGTTATAGAATGTCTGGCCCAGGAACACGGTCATCTTTTTGTCAGGCGAGCGAACTGGCCGACTGGCATATTTCACTTCATGCGGCTTGGTCGGCCACTTGGCTTGCGCGTAAGTGCGCGCGCTTTCATCAGCCAGCGCGCTTCCACTCGGTTGCTTGGCTTCCGTCAACTCGTGTGTGGCGAGCACATACCTGTAGAGCCGAGTGATTAGCGTGGGTGTGTCTTTCCTGACCCACGGCGGCCACCAGAAGTTATCTTGGTCGGTGATCCGGATCGCCGGGTCATCTGTCTCTGATGAAGCTCTGGGGCCGCTAACCTGATCGGCGACCTTGACCCTAATCGCCGCATCGTTTTCTTCCCAGCCGTCGAAATCAACCTGTGAGAAGTCTCCCGCAATCTTTACCACAGAATTTGCCTCGATGGATCGTAGCCAGACTTGGATTTTGTCTGCCTCTCTCTTGGTGAACGCCAGCCATTTGCCATCGCGAGACCATGCCACTTGGCCACCGAAATTCTTCATCTCTCCAGTCTCGAGGAAGGTCTGATCAGCGGTTGTGTGAAAACGAGCCAATTCAACCGATTGGGCCGACGGTTCGGTTCGCTGGAGAAGGAGCGTCGAGTCGTAGCGGTTATCTCGAAAGTTCGGCTTGATCGTTAGATAGGTAATCCACTTGCCGTCGGGCGAGACGCGTTGCTTTCGGATGCGCGTGTAAGTGACCAGGTCTTGGATGGTGATGGGCTGTTTTTCTGTGCGCTCTTTGCCAGAGAGGGAGGACGCGCAAGAGAAAGCCAACAGAACACGAATCAGTGTAGCCGGCAACTTCGGTAGAATCGTCATATTGCTTGCGGAAGTAAGAGGTTGATCAGTATTCAACGTCCACTTGATTTACTAGAAGCGGAGCTTTAGCGCGAACTGCATGGAGCGCGCTCCGCCTTGCTGGTAAAGAGCGCTCATTGTGCTCAGGCTTTGGCTTAGCATCTGCGTGGCCTGCCCAAAGGCCGAGTTTGTGAGCGTTGTATTGATCACCCCGAAGTTAGGATGATTGAAAACATTGAAGGCTTCGACGCGGAATTGTATCGTGAGCTTTTCGACTACGTGAAAGTCCCTTCGGAGCGCCAGGTTGACCTGGTTAGCTCCAAATCCTCTAAGGGCGTTACGCGGCGCATTACCTGTTTGGCCGAACACGCTGATGGCGGTGAATGCGGCTGGGTTGATGCGTCTATGCCCTGGGTATTGATCGCCGGTCAGATAAGTTGGCGCGCCTGGCACAATGTTCACGCCGCCGAAGCGCCGGTCTCCGTTGCTCGGATCTGTTAGCAAGTTGCCTTGAATATTGACAGGGAAACCTGTTCTTGCCGAGAACCTGGCATCCAACCCCCAATTTGCTAGAACCGCTCTAGCGAACTCACCATTAAACTTGCTCGGCAAGTCCCAAGATACTGTGGCGGCGAAATTATGCCGCAAATCAAAGTCCGAATTGCCGCGCTGAAAAGCCAGCGCGACGTCAGCCGATCCGTAGTCAATCGAGTGTGACCAGGTGTAAGACGCCAACGCCTGCACACCTTGAGTTAGCCTACGCTGGAATTGCATTTGTAATGCTTGGTAGTTTGACGGGGAGCCATTTCTGATGAATCTCACGTTATTGAAATTAGGATTCAATGGCTGCAGCAAGAGTTGTTGCTGTTGCAATAACCGTCTGCCGCTGGCCCCGACATAGGTGATGGTTACCACCTGGCCCCTGCCAACGCCCTGTGCAAGCGAAGCATTCCACTGGATCGTATATGGCATCTTTAGATTCGAAGCAAAGGCATAGACCGTAGAACTCGTAAACGGAGGCGTAATGGATGGCGAGAAGTTGAACTGCGCCGCGGTAAAAGGTAGCGATGCGCCTGCGTATGTTCGTGATGCGACAAAGCCTAAGCCGCTGAAGCCAGAGGCGCCAAGGTGGTTGCCTGAATCAAAGAAGCCCCCAACACCGCCGCGGGCTACCGTTTCGTAGGTCGGTTTGTCTCGCAATACCAAACTGGCCCCAAACCGTGGCGCGAAATTATGCCATGTAGTTTTCCACAGAGGTGTGCCTCGAGGCGCGAGGGTGAGCGTACTAGGCGACCCAATGTCACCCTGCAACGTAAAGGCGTCATTACCGTTTGCCTCCTTAGGCGGAGGATTCACATCCCAACGCAATCCGAGCGACAGATTTAATCTTCGCCCAACTCGCCACTCATCCTGGGCATACGCAGAGAATTCATTGAAGATCGGAGTGGCCACCACACTTCTAAAGATGGAAGCGCTGTCCGGCGTGTTGAGCAAGACTGTATTCCGGCTACGGAACGTTGCGCTTGCCAGTGGGTCGAAGGGTTTCAGGGGAGCCGATATCCGACGATAGTCGAGGCCAAACTTGAACCGGTGGTCTCCGACTGAAAGACCGATAGCCTCTGCGATATTCCACTGGCGATTCAGGTTTGCTTGATCCAGTATGAGGAGCGAACTGGTTCCGGCTCCTGCAAAAGACAGTGTGAATACTGCTTCAGCCTGCGGAGCGCCAGGAGATCCCATCAGTTGGAGAAGATCAGCCGGTTTTGCGCCCCCAAAGTTGTCGAGGGCATAGTTCAACCCTGTCCTGGACCTGCTGTAGCCAATCCGCAGTTCGTTATTGAGATGGGTTGACCACTGGCTGGTTAATCCGAACGTATGTGTTTGTATCGCCGCGGAATTGGTAATGAAATTGGATAGGGACCTTGAGCTCGTGGCGCTAGGAGTGTGGCTGAAGCGAAAAAACATCTTCGATGAAGCCGTGAGAGCGTGGTCTAAGCGAACACTGGTCGAGTCTATCTGGCTCGGCGCCGATGCGACTTGGATAAATTGCGCAAACCCATTGCCGAGATCTGCGCCGTTGGGTAAGGGGAAAGCGTTCAAAATAGGTTGTATCGCAGCCGGAGCCGAGTTGCGCAAAGAAAGCGATGGCACAAACTGGACTGTGGCGGCTTGCGGTTGTCTCAGGCGCAACCCCTCATAAGAAAAGAAGAAGAATGTCCGATCCCTGCCCTGATACAATCTTGGGATCGTCAAGGGACCACCCAGCGTCCCGCCAAAATCATTCTGTCTCAGCGCCGATTTCGGCTTCTTAAGTGAGTTATTGAACCAATCATTTGCGTCAAACACGTCATTGCGCAAATAGTCGAAAGCAGCGCCGTGGAGCTCATTTGACCCAGAGCGCGTAACGAAGGAGAACTGCCCTCCGGCGGCTCGGCCATACTCCGCAGAGTACGATGACCCCTGAACTCGGAATTCTTCTAGCGCATCAATCGAGACTAAGCTCTGTGTCGTTCCAAGCGCCGTGGATGTCGGCAGAGCGCCACTTGGACCCAGAGAACCGTTGTTGTTAGCCTGCCCATTGCCAGGGCCAGCTCCGGCGTTCGCCGCTACGCCATCGACCGTATAGTAATTCGATTCTGTCCGCTGGCCATTGACGCTGAAATCGCTTCCCAAGCCCCGAGGCGCCTGGCTTTGCGGACTCTGAGTAACGACACCTGGAGTAAGCAAAATCAGATCCTGAAAGCTGCGACCGTTCAGTGCGGTGTTTGCCACGAACTTCTGATCCACAACCGTGCTCACTGCTGGCGATTCGCTAATCAGCGGCGCTTCACTCGTCACCTGTACGGTCTCATTGACATTGCCCACCCTCAATTGAATCTGCAACGACCTCTGATCATTAACATTCAAAACGATCTCCCTGGCCTCAACCGGAGCAAATCCCTCCCGTTCAACCCTGACGCTATAGGCGCCAGGCGGTAGAAGCGGGAAGGTGAAATAGCCCTCGCTGTTGGTGGTAATCTGTCTTTGCAGCCCCGTGGCCGCGCTGGAAATCGTCACTTTCGCGCCGGCTACCACTGAGCTCTTCTCGTCCACCACCGCCCCGCTCAGAGTAGCGGTGGCTGACTGGCCCAACGCCAGGCTCAAGGGAAGAATGCGCACGATAAAAAACGCAACTAGAATATATCGGAATATCCGGCTAAGCATAGCTATCCTCTCCTTCCGTTCGAAGACCTAAACTGTTGTGAATCGCCGTCGTCCGTATCTGTGATCAGTGAACCTGAATGATCCGCGCCGCCAGCTTCTCGGCGCCTCGCAGCCCGCGCCAGAACTGCGGTGTCTTGAGAGCTAACGCGGGGTCGGTCCCGGTCGAAATGGTGAAGGCCGACCGGACCGCGCGGTCATTGGCCGACATCAGATCGAGCAACCGCCCGGCTGCTCGGATCAAGTCGGCGTCGTTGGCTAACCCAGCCTCTTCCGACCCTTCATCGGCGGAGTGGGTAGGAAAAACAGGTTGCAACTCCTGGCGCAGCCCTTTGACCTCCTGCTCGCAGGCGCGGGCGTGCGCGCGGATGAGGTCGAGCCATTTCTCGCGCGCTTCCGGGTTGAGGCTGCGCAAGTCTTCCTCCGAGAAGCGGCCCGCCAACCGCTTGAGCGCCCAGGCCCGCTGCAGGGCCTGGCGAGCGCGCGCGGAGACGCGAATTGCGAACCGCGAAATCTCCGCATCCATTTGCGACTCCGGCGTTTCCCGCGCCGCGAAATGACGGCGCAGTTCGTGATAGGTCGGAATCCTGTCTTCCGCGGGCGCGACCTGTTCGATCTTCACAGGACCGGCCAGCTGCCGGGCTTGCCGCGCCGCCGCCTCCGCCGCCGTGCTGACCTCGATCTTCACTGCCGGATGATTCGAGACGGGGGCAAGCGCGCGCAGGATTTCAGACTTGCGTTCCGCGGTGTCGGTGATGCCCTGGATTCTCAAACGGCCTTCGGAAGTCCGTTCCATGCTGATCTGCTCGCCGAGATCGGCTCCGGCCTGATTGAGCAGGCGGAGCGCCTCGATCTCCAACTCGGTCGTCGCGATGACGGCGGCTGGAGCGCCTCCCACCGATTCCGGCGTCGAGGACAGGCTGGCGGCCTTGTCTCCAGGGGAGACAGGACCGCCGCTGAGCAGTTCGGCGTCCGGCTCAAAGACGGCCGGGGCCACGGCGCTCACAGGTCGCCTCTCGTAGCTCGTTTCCAGGAACCGATACTGGCGGAGTTCGCCTTCGTGACGCGCCACCAGCGTCTGCTCGACGGCGTGCAGGTCGGCGCGGCTCAGGGTCAGCGTCGCTTGCACAAGCCCGCGCGCATCGCCTGCCGGCTGGCCTTGATAGGTGATCACGTAGTTCGCTTTGCGCTCTTCGAAGACGGCCCTCTCGACCGCGCCGACCAGCGCGGTGAAGTCGCGGACTGAGGGCTCCAGCAGCCAGAGATTGTCCAATGTCAGGGGCGCAGATTCCTTGTCAGAAGAAGTGGCTGCGCCCTGTTGCTGCGCGCGGCGGTAATAAACGGCGCGTACGCCGTCGCTCTTGCGCCATTCGCCGGCGATCAACTGTCCCGCTTCGTCATAGAGGCGGCGCGCCGTCACCCCGCGTTCGGCGCTTCGCCAGACGCCAATCTTTCGGCGGGCGATCAGTTCGCCGTTCGCGCGGCGCTCCTCCAGACTGATCTCACGGCGTAGCGCCTGGTCGGTCCTGCCGGCGACCACGTCTTCAGCGGCGACCGACTGGCGCAGCAGTTCCGCCGCCGAAGACGGCCTGACCGGCTCGCGCACGAACAACATGGCGGCGATCAAGGCGATGGTGAGCAGCGCGGCGCCCACGCCCGGTCGCAGCCAGAAATCCAACATAAAGAGCCCCCTCACGCGCTCAAACGCCCTGGCGAGGAAGGAACTGCCGGGATGCGGGTTGTCCGCCGTCTCGGCGCCTCTGGTTCCTTCATTGAGGACCGGATACGCCGGGTCGGACGGCGGCGGCAGTCTGTCCTGAGCTATCACTTCACGTCGAGCCGCTTCCAGAGTTGTGAACGTCGGGTCCTCATACAGCAGGCGCAGCGTCGGCCACGGGCTGGTGAAACGCAGCGTGAGCATGAGCGCCCGCCCGTCGCTCAACTCCACCTGCGCCTTGCGCTCGGCGAGCCCTACAGGCGGCGGATCGCCCACGTTGAGCGACAGGAGTCGGATGTCCTGTTCGCTGAAGACTTCGACAAACTCGATCTTCTCAGCGCCGCCTAAGATCAGCGTCAAATCGCCGCGTTCGGCGATGACCTTCTGCGAGCCTTGGGCCTCGCCGTTGACGGCGACAAAGAGTTCTTTCGGGAGGTGCTCGAAGGTCTCGCGCGCCCGGCGGCGGCGGCGCGACAATGACCGCCCGGACGCGCCCCCGGCGGCGCCTCCCGCGCCGCCATCGTTTCCACCACTCCCACCCTTCTTCTTCTCCGGTCCGAGCGCATCGGTCGGGTAGCGGTCGGCAAGCGGCGCCAGCCGCAGCGCGTCGCTTACATCATCCAGGCAGCGCCGGCAACTGACGATGTGACCGAGGGTTCGGCAGTCGAGCGGCGGGAGCGCGGCGCCGGACGCCGGGCAGTAGAGCGCCCTGATCTCCGCTCGCGCAAGACACTTCCCTTGCCGCGCCCCGAAGATCATCTCGCGCAATTCCAGGAGAAAGTCTTCCGGCCCCCGCAACGCCGGGAGTGGCCCCTCATCGGCGCTGGCCCTGCGCGCCCCGATCACCCGCAGGCGCGGCGCCTCCTCCAGAATGGCTCTGGCTTCGTTGCGGGCGATGCCGAGGCGGATATCCACCGCCTGGCGGGTGCAGCGCAGAATCTGCGCGATCTCGCTCGGGTAGTAGCCGTGAAAGAAGCGCAGGATCAGCACGCTGCCGGCGCGCGCCGTCTCTTTGCGGTCGCAGGCGAACCGGCAAACCCGGCGTAATTCATCATGGACTTGGATCAACCTGCCGGCGTCTGTGGCGCACAGTCCCAGTTCCGCCGATTCATATTCGACGATGGAAAGCTGGGTCAAGCGGCGTCTGGCGGCCTTGCGCAGATGCGACAGGTGCAAGTTGCGCAGGACGCCGTAGATGTAGCTGTCGAGGTTGGCGATCTCTCCGAGGTCCGGTCGCGCCAATGTGAACTGGATAAAGGCGTCATGGACCAGATCCTCTGCCAACGCCGCGTCGCCCTCGGCGATCTGCATCGCCCAGCCGACCAAGCGGTCGTAGCGCTCAGTGAACGCCTCCTCGTGCCCGGCAGGTTTTTTCCAGAGCCTTAACATGTCTCCACATCATAGTCGTCGCGAATCCGCCTGATCTATCCAGGAAAATTTTTGCCAGGTCAAGCGCCGACCGAAATGAGGCGTACCGAGTAGAAATCAGCCTCTGGCGCCGTCGATAATGCGATGCGCCTGCGCCAGTCTTCGGTCGAGCGTTTTGCGATCCAGTCCCAGGAGGCGGGCCGCCTTTGAGTGATTACCTCCACAAAGAGCAAGCCCGACCATGTAAATATGGGTGTGTCCCACAAATCTAACCGCCTCCGGCGGTTAGATTTGTGGGACACACCCTATTTTCCTTCTGCCGATTGCTTACACCTGCGCATAGAGCAGGCTCCGTGCCAGTAGCCGAGGCCAGGACAACCACAAATTGGGTTTTATACTAACTATTTGCCGACAGATGGATTATTCTTGGGCGCTTCAGCAGAGGATTATCGTCGCGAACTATTCGCAACCGCCGAAACGCTATCCGATCAGATAGTCCGGCTATCCGATCAATTAGATAATGAAGCAACCGTTGGCGCCCAATACAGCCATTGCGCATTACCGCTTGCTCGCCCCGCTGGGCGCGGGCGGGATGGGCGAAGTCTACCTGGCTGAAGATACGAAGCTTGGCCGCAAAGTCGCGCTTAAGCTGTTGCCCGAAGAGTTCACTCGTGACGCCGGACGCGTGCGCCGCTTCGAACAGGAGGCGCGCGCCGCCTCCGCGCTCAACCATCCGAACATCCTCACGATTTTCGAGATCGGCGAAGCGAATGAAGCGCACTACATCGCCACCGAGTATATTGACGGCCAGACGCTGCGTGAGAGGCTGAATGGCGACAGGCTCGCGCCGCCCGCCGCACTTCACATTGCGGCGCAGATCGCCGCCGCGCTCACCGCCGCGCACGAGGCTGGGATCGTCCACCGCGACATCAAGCCTGAGAACGTGATGCTACGACGCGACGGCATAGTCAAGGTGCTCGACTTCGGCCTGGCCAAACTGACCGAACAGAGGCCCGCCGCCGTGGACTCTGAAGCGCCGACCATCGCAAAAGTGAACACCAGTCCGGGCACGGTGCTGGGCACGGTCGGCTACATGTCGCCGGAGCAGGTGCGCGGGCAGGAAGCCGACGGTCGTTCGGACATCTTCAGCTTCGGGATGATCCTGTATGAGATGATGAGTGGTCGGCGCGCTTTCAACGGCGCTTCGGTCGCCGATGTGATGAGCGCGATCTTGAAGGACGAGCCGCCGGAGCTTGGCGAGATGAATGCGAAGGTTTCGCCCGCGCTGGAAAAGATCGTGCGTCGCTGTCTGGAGAAGAAGCCGGAGCGGCGCTTCCAGTCGGCGAGCGATCTCGGTTTTGCTCTCGAAGCCTTGTCCACACTCTCAGGCCTCTCAGGCTCGCGGCCAGAGTCACGGTTGGGCATGGCGACGGCGCCATCAACAATGACCGAGAGTGTGGGCTGGAAACGACTGCTCAGGGATGCGCGGCTGTCGTGGGCCGTCGCCGCGGTGTCGTCGCTCCTCACGCTGGGATTGACCTGGGCGCACTTCACGCGCCAGCCCGATACAGACGCGCGCGTCTTCAAGACTTCTATCCTACCGCCGGAGAAGTCGAGCTTTGAGCACATTGCTCTCCCCTGACGAAAAACGTTTTATCGCAGACGGCTCCGATCCACAGTTTCGCACCTACGACCTCTGCCTGTATGACGTATCAAAGGGCAACCCACAGCGATTCACATTCAATTCGGCGAGTGATTTCTTTCCCGTCTGGGCGCCGAACGGAAACAGCGTCGTCTGGTCTTCCAATCGGGAGGGTGGGATTTTTAACCTCTATCAAAAGGCGGCCAGCTTCGCCGGAGAAGACGTTGTTGCTGAACTCGGATTACATCAAAGTTCCCACTGACTGGTCGCGGGATGGGCGCATCCGATGGGCGATGGCTGGCTTACGTCTCTGATGTGTCGGATCGGTATGAAGTCTATGTGCAGAGGTTCCCCGGAAGCGGCGGTAAACATCAGGTCTCGACCGGCGGTGGCGGCGGTCCACGCTGGGGGCAGGATGGGGAGGAGTTGTTCTACTACGGGGCGGACGGGAAGCTGATGGCTGCGCAGGCGCCGCGCGGCGAGAGCTTCGAGATAGGCGCGGCGGTCTCGCTCTTCGAGTTCCGCGCCGGGACTGTTCAGTGCCTCTTTTCGTTCCCGCCCTATGCCGTAACGGCCGACGGGCAGCGGTTTCTGATCAACGCGGTGGTTGATATGGAGCCGAACACGCCGCTGACAAGTGGTGGTCAACTGGACGGCGGAGATGAAGAAATGACTGCGGGACGCCGGCGCGCCGCTGAGGGTGGGGAAGGTTGCGATCAACCTTCCCCTTTTCTCTTTTGGCCGAGATACATACTTGCTGAGACACTACGGCTGTGAGCCGGCATCATTGCCATCGGAAGGCGCATTTCGGGACGTTAGGATCGCCGGCATTTCTTCGGTGACGGCCGCGTGAGGTGGGACTGTCTGCTCGGTCTGGTTCCCGCATAAGAGGCCGGGTTCGGGCACATATAAGTTGGCGATCTCCGCGCGTGGCGCGACCGCGCCACAACTTGCGCAAAATCTCGCCCCTTTTGTCAGATCGCTACCACATCGTCTGCAAATCCTCTTTGTCATGTTTCCTCCTCCTAAATCGAACCACATTGGGACACCGATACAGTACCGCGCGCGTAAGCAAGCGGTTGATCTTGTCCACAACCGCTTGCTTACGCGCGCGGTACTGTATCGATCATCAGACGGCGGTTTGTCAGCGAATAGAGCCGCGCTGGACCAATTGCTGTTTCGCCTCTGCGATGAGCCGATCGAGAGACTGCTTCAGGTTTTTATTCAGCGACAGGCATCTTGCGAAATCCTGCTCGGCCTCGCCGTCTCGACCGTTCAACAACCGCGCCAATCCGCGCTGGGCGTAAGCGTTAGCCAGATGCGGGTTCAACTCGATAACTCGCGTGAAGTCGGCCTCGGCTTGTATCAAATCGCCTTTGGCCTTCCAATAAGTGGCGCGATTGAACCAGGCGTCGGCAAAGCGCGGGTTGAGCTTGATCGCCTGGTTGTAATCGGCCAGCGCGCCGTCGAAATCTCCTTTCATCTGTCGCGCCGCGCCGCGCTCGTTCCAGGCTAGAAAGAAATCGGGGTTGAGTTTGATCGCGCTGGTTTGATCGCTGATTGCGCCATCGGGATCGCCCAGATTGAGCCGCGCCACGCCGCGATTGGCGTAGATTTCGGCTTCGCGCGGGTTGAGCTTGACGGCGCGGTCGAGATCAGCGAGCGCGCCCTCATAATCTTCTTTGCGGCCTCGCGCCAGGCCACGGACGTACCAACCGCTAGCGCGCTTCGGGTCGAGTTCGATGCTGCGGGCGCAGTCGCTGATCGCGCCATCCAGGTCTCCCATGTGATACCGGGCTTTGCCGCGATTGACGTAGGCTTCGGCGAAGCGAGGATAGAGTTGAATGGCGCGAGTGAAGTCGGCGACGGCGCGCTCGTGATCCTTCAGGCGCCACCGCGCAACGCCGCGACTGTTGTAGCCATGGGCGAGGTTCGGATCGGAGGCGATGGCGAGATTGAAATCGGCGATGGCTCGTTCCCACTCGCTTTTGGCGAGCCAGGCGGCGCCGCGTTCGATGTAAGAGATGGCCGTGGCCGACCGGGAGGTCAATGGTTGCGCCGCCGCAGTAGCCAGCGAGATCCAGCAGAGAACTGACTGGAAGATGATGAAAGGCGCCAGAATGCTTGTTCGCTTCATAGTTTTCCTCCCGTCTGCGAAAGCGCGCGGCTTCTATGGTTGGTCGAGTGTTGCGCTATTGGTGGTTTCCCTTCGATTGAATCTTGCGACTGGTCCCTTTAGCTGGCGGGATTCCCTCAATGGGCGGTTCGAGCGTCACTTCCGGCTCCTTGCCGGGCGCCAGGCTGCGAATGAAGTCCTGCTCGGCCTCGAAGCCTTTGCCCATCGCTCTCAGGGCGGCGCTGCGATTGAAGTAAGCCAGGCGTCGAGCTTGCCTTTGTGTTGCCAGGCGAAACCGCGATTGTTCCGGGCGATGACCGAGCGCGGGTCGAGCCGGATCGCCTGATTGAAGTCGTTAATGGCCTCATCCAAATCGCCTTTGTTGAAGCGGGCGTTGCCGCGCTTGATCCAGGCCATGACGAGAAGCGGGTTGAGCATGAGCGATTCGTCGAGATCAGCGATTGCGCCGTCCCAATTGTGCAAGTCATAACGGGTAACGCCACGATTGTAGAGCAACACTGCCGGTTCAGGGAAAATCGCCCCGATGTGGTTGGAGGCGTACGCGCCGGGAGAGATCGTGGCGGCGATATCAATGGCGCGATCGAAGTCGCGCATCGCCCCCTCCAGATCGCCTTGTTGATAGCGGGCGACGCCGCGTTTGAAAAAGTCCTCGGTGGAGTTGGAGCGTGGCGACCTGGTTTGCGCCAGCGCGCCGGAGAGACCGGGGAGCGCGAATGAGACGATGGCGAAGAGCGTGATGAATAGAATGCGTTTCATTTGTGTTTTCCTCCGAAAATCAACCACAAAGAAACGAAGAGGATGAAGAAAGAATAGAAAAAAATCTTCGCGCTCTTCGTTTCGTGGCGTGCTTTCATCTGCGCTGATCGGATCAGATTGATCTGCTTACTGCCCGACCTGGGCGTTCACTATGACGATCTCCGGCTCGGCGTCCTTCATCGTCAGAAGGTCGCGTTTGGCCTTCGCCGCTTCACGCTCGGCTTTGAACTTCGGCAACTCTATCCCGCTCGAAGAGGTAACCACCTTCGCCAGGAAGTACTGGTTGCCGTAGCGGCGGAAGACCAGTCGCGGCTTGCTGCCGTCGTGAACCTGAAGCGCGTGGGAGAGGGCGCCGGCGGCCCGCTTCGTCTTCCAGTTGCGGACTATCACCGTGTTGAGGGTGGTGGCCGTCTCGACGGTGTATTTGCCCGCCGGGAGTTTCTCGCCGCCGACGCTGCTCAAGATCAGCGCAGCCATCAACGATGCGCGCAACCTGGCCACACTCGCAGGGCGACTGCTAGAAACGATTGGCGAAGCCGTGCCCGCCGAAACGGGAGCCCTCCTGCTGCTCGATGAGGAGGGCGAGGTTGGCGACGAGTTCGGTTCGACATTCGCCTGGGAACGCAAGACGGGCGAGGGCAAAGAGGTATGCGTGAGCCGCACGATTGCGCGCCAGGTGGCGCGCGAAGGCGTCGCGTTGCTGAGCAACGACGCGCTGGAAGGGCCGGATTTCAACGAAGCGGTCAGTTTGCTGGCCGCCCAAACGCGATCGCTTCTGGCCGTGCCTCTGACGGCTTCTGGAGCGGCGTTGGGTGTGATCTATCTCGCCACCAGCGACCCGATCGCATGGCTCGACGAAGACCACCTGCAACTGGTCGCCGCCGTGGCCGCCAGCGCTGATTACCACGAAGCCGTCAAAGTAGCGAAGAAGCAGTTGATCCTGCGCGCCTGCGAGCAATCAGGTGGGAGCTATGTCGAAGCGGCCAAACTGCTTAACGTGCATCCGAACTACCTGCACCGCCTGATTCGCAATCTTAATCTGAAGCCGCAGCTGAAAAGCTGAATGAAGAGCATGAAGCAACCGTTGCCGCAAAATACCGCCATCGCGCACTACCGCTTGCTCGCCCCGCTCAGCGCGGGTGGGATGGGCGAAGTCTACCCCGCTTGGCGAAAATCCGAAGCTTATCGCGCGCTGCAGCTGGCCGACATGGACAACATGTCAGGCGAACAGTTCGAGCGGTACGTAAACGAATTGCTCAAGGCCCAAGGATACAAAACGGAGATGACACCCGCCAGAAACGACTACGGAGTGGACATCGTGGCCGAGCGGGATGGCGATAGATATGCCGTCCAATGCAAGCGATACGGCGAGAACATCTCCCGCGGCGCGGTTAGTGACGCCGTGGCAGGTAAGCATTATTACAACTGCGGCCAGGCGATGGTGGTGACCAATAGATATTTCCGATCCGGCGCGCGTGAGTTGGCTATTGCGTCACAGTGCGCGCTGGTTGATAAGGAAACCCGGTAGGAAAAACTCGGGATTTTCGGTTGATTGAAATTTGGAAAATGGGAACGATGTGGGACTGAATGTGGGACTAAAGGAAAAAGCCGGATTGCTCCGGCTTTGTAAGTTGCTGATTCTAGGGATGAGCCGTGCAGGACTCGAACCTACGACCCACTGGTTAAAAGCCAGTTCAGTGAATTTTGAATAGAGGCCCATAAACTGCAAATAATTGAATCCAAACCGTGTTACCGCCTTGTGAGTAGTGCATAAAACTGAACAATTTCTTCCTCTTTGAAGCCTGTTTTGTAGCAAAATCGTAGCAAAATTGCCAACCTCATCGCTTCATTGGAAACTCGTAGTTGAGCAACATCTGCCGGACTTGACAGGATGATCCCAAAATGGGATCACCAACAATAGGAGTGCGTCCCTGGAGAATCATCAGCAAGAGTAGACTTCGGGAGTTCTGGCGAAAACATCCGGATGCCGAAGCGCCTTTAATGGAATGATACAAGGTGACGAGCCGCGCCGACTGGGAAAATTTTGCGGACGTGCGCGACTCTTTTCGCCACGCGGATGTTTACTGCGACTGCGAGGTCTTCGACGTCAAAGGAACGACTACCGATTGATTACGGTAAGGCTTCGGCAAGCCGGTTTGCCTAAGCCTCTCGGAAGACGCTGAGGAGGAAAAGATCGAAGCACCTTCACACTGCGTGAAAGCCTTTACTGGCAGAGAATAGCGCAATCGAAATCTCAAACCTCGCTTGTGAAGCGCAGAACGAACCTTGCGTTCAAACGAAGCGTCTTCACTATTCACGCGGCGCATAATCTCGCTGCGCTCCTGAGGCGATAATGAGTATGGCAGGGCTTCCTGCTTACCCAAATTTGCCACCAAATAGCGCTTGAAAGGCGCAGAGACTTACGGCAACTGCCTCATTTTTCTTTCCCTACGCCACATCCAGGCCAACAAAAGTAAGATCACCGTCCAAAGAAGCCAATTCCTGGCCGGAAAAATCAATAAGTTCGCGGCAAAAAATATAGGGCCAGCCTGCGCCGAGCCCATAAGAAGATCGGTGGTCTCCTCCCTATGAGAAGAGTCTAGCTCATTTCCGCACCACGATTGATAGGGGTACTGTCGCGCCGTCTTATAGCGCCAGTAGTACAGCATCGGCATGTTTCCACGGTCTCTGTACGTCAAGGCGATCAATCTCGCCGCCTGATTGCGATAATTTTGATAGGTTCCCATCAAATATCCGCTCGGGTCTTGATCGTTGACATCACTTTCTATCAGTCCCGACAAAACTTTCGCCGCAGCTCGCCCATATCCAGCCTCCCGCAACAAAGCCCCTTGGTTGAACTTGCTTGTTCCCCAAACACTTTTATCCCGAGCTCCTTCCGCCGCCTTTTGGTAAAGAGAAGTCGCCACTAAATAACTCGACTTTTGCGGTAACTCCCGGCGTTGAGGCGCAGTCCCAAGAGAGCTAGAGTGACTTCCGATCGGTTTTTGATCGCAAAACCGAAAGGAGGTCAGATGCTGCCCCTGGTTGAGATACCGCCGACCGTTAAGAA
>WNGF01003939.1_pt1 | contig 25186 bp, 26 predicted proteins | sample 5400641 | NCBI WGS metagenome assembly WNGF01 (sample SAMN13153371, study PRJNA577476) | soil metagenome | isolation source: 80 cm soil or saprolite under grassland replicate 2 | place: USA:California | collected 2016-06-15 | reverse complement strand
TGGGCGAAAAAGATAAAGCAATCGACTACCTCGAGCGTGCCTATCGTGATCGCGCGCTTTCGAACATCAAAGTCGATCCGATGCTTGACCCGTTGCGCGGTGATCCGCGGTTCGAAGCATTGGTGGCAAAAATTTTTCCGGCACAGAAATCGAATATCCCATCGCGATGATTGCCAGGAAATTCTTCGCCGAGCGCAAGCTGTATGGTCACTGAAGCTGGATTGGATCTTCAGCTGGAGATCGGTCACGTCTTATTCATGGACATGGTCGGTTACTCGAAGTTGCTCGTTGATCAGCAGCATGAACTCCAGCGAGCGCTTGCTGAAATCGTCCAAAGCACTGAGCAGGTCCGCGTGGCGGAAGCGGTGGGCAAACTGATTCGGATTCCCGCCGGCGATGGAATGGCGCTGGTTTTCTTTAATAGTCCTGAGGCGCCCGTTCGTTGTGCGCTTGAGATCAGCAAGAAGTTAAAAGAACATCCGCAGCTGCAATTGCGCATGGGCATTCACAGCGGCCCGGTCAACGAGGTTCGAGAGCGGGGCACATTCTTCTCTCCCAACGCATTGCCGAAGACCTGAAGCACTACCGGCAATGGCAGCCGCAACTGCATGACTTGGGCGAGTGCGAGGTGAAACACGGCGTGCGGATCCATATGTTTAATCTCTACACTGGAGACCTGGGCAATCCAGAGTTACCGGAAAAATTTAAACTCGGAAGAGATCGAAAAAGACTGCTGCCGAAGTCAATTTCCAAATCGGCCGTGAGATTGGCCAAAAGCCGTTGGGCGCTGAGTGCTGCAGCGCTTATGATGGTCAGCGCGCTTGCCATCGGCATTGCGTTTTTATTGCCTCGGCCCCGCGACGGATCGGCAAGCGCCTCCATTTCCAAGTCGTCTCCTATTCCTGCGCCGGAGGTTCCGGAAAAAAGTATCGCGGTGCTTCCATTTGAAAACCGAAGCGACGATAAACAGAATGCATATTTCGCTGATGGTGTGCAGAGTGAAATCCTGACTGATCTTGCCACCATCGCGGATCTAAGAGTGATCAGCCGCACTTCGGTCACGCAATATCAGAGCGGAACTGCGCGCAACCTGCGCGAAATTGGAAAGCAACTCGGGGTGGCTCATGTTCTTGAAGGAAGCGTCCAACGATCTGGCAATCGCGTCAGGGTAACAGCGCAACTCATCGATGCCCGGACAGACGCGCACCAATGGGCGGAGCACTATGATCGTGATCTGGCGGATGTGTTCGCCATCCAAAGCGAAATTGCCAAAGCGATCGCGGACCAACTCCAAGCCAAACTCTCACCGCAAGAAAAAGCACGCGTCGAAGAGATACCGACCGAGAACACGGAAGCGTACGTTCTTTATTTGCGGGCGAATCAAATCTCGCGACATCCCGACACCTTGCTGGAGGATTACAAGGCCGCCGAGCAGCTTTACATGCAAGCGATCGAACTCGACCCGAAGTTTGCCCTTGCTCATGCGCGGCTTGCATCGACCCGCGCTGAGATTTTCCATTTTTATGAACCACTCGACGTTTGGAAAACGAAAGCGCGTGTCGAAGCCGAAATTGCCCTGGGGCTCCAACCGGATCTGGCGGAAGCACACTTTGCACTGGGGCAATGCATTTACTGGATGGATCAGGATTATGACCGTGCGCTCAAGCAATTCGAGATCGCTTCTCGTTTATCGCCGAACAGCGGAGATATCGGCCGCTTGATCGCGGCGATTAAACGCCGGCAGGGCAAATGGCAGGAATCGCTCGAAGAATACGAAAGGGTTGTGAGGATCGACCCGCAAAATCCGAATAGCGTCCGCGAACTTCTCTTTACGAATACGGCGATGCGACGCTGGCCGGAAGCGGCCAAATGGGGCGAACGAATGCGCACAACGGCTCCGGCGTCACTCGTCGCCAAAATTCAAAGCGGTTATGTCGATTTTTGGTGGAAAGGCGACACGCATTTGTTGAAATCGCTGCTCAGGGAAGTCCCGGCCGGCGTCGATCCGGATGGCTCGGTAACGTCGTGCCGGTGGGACGTGGCCATGATCGACCGCGATTTTGGCGGGGCGCGTACGGCTTTGCAAATGTCGGAGGTTAACGAGATCTCGTACACCAATGGGGGAGCAATACCGAAAAGTTTTCTCCGAGGCTGTATCGAGCTGGCCGAAGGCAAACAGGCGGAGGCCCAGAAACTGTTTGAATTGGCGCGGCCGAATTTTGAAAAAGCGGTCGAGGAGGCGCCCTTGAGCGCGGATCGTCACGCCACGCTCGGTTGGTTCTACGCGTTTACAGGTCGAAAGGATGAAGCCATTCGTGAAGGCAGGCGCGCGGTGGAATTAAAGCCCGAATCGAAAGACGCGGTCGACGGTGCGATCATGAATTGCTATCTCGCGCTCATCTACGCGAGATTAGGCGAAAACGATCTCGCATTTCCGCTCATTGAGCGATTACTCAAAACACCGGGCGCAGTCGATAGCGTCGATTACAGCATCACGATCAACGATCTGAAACATCGTTGGGAATGGGACCCGATTCGGAGCGACCCGCGTTTTCGAAAGCTAATCGATCAACGATCGCCATAAATCAGCCCAAATTTTTTGCCGAGCTGAAGCGGCGCAATCTTTACAAGGTTGAGATTTTCGATCGCCATCAAGATACGCGGCCTGATTTCACCGTTGAGTCCAATGGCGAAGCTGGAGTAAAGCGATGTGATTACCGTATTGGATCGATTACCGTGAGAAATGGAAACCGGTGAAAATCGGAGTCGCGGGTGTAAATCTGCTTGATTCCATGCTCGCGCATGAGCACCGCGGTGTGCACGTCGTGCAGGATGTTACCGCGTAAATGGGGAGTTTCAGCGACGATCTCCTGGAGCAGGTCGAGATGTCGCGAAGTTGGCAGGAGAAAACCGATGCTTCCTGAGCTGAAAATGCTTTGGAGGAAGCGCCAACCCGTAGTCAGCGTCCACGGCTTGCGAAAGACGCGTGGATGCGTGCATATACGCAAGAATTCGTAACAGATCGGCCAGGTAATATACCACGGCGAAGCTTGCTCCAGCCAGCTGTCCAGCCGGCGTCTACAACGCTCGTGAAAATCAGAATCGGGGTCAGCCGCGTAAATGAGAACATTCGTATCGGCCACGAACATCTAGCGTCTTCCTTCCATCACATCGTAAAGCGCGTCACGGTCCGCGATATCGACAAGGTGGCCGCCACTGCGAAACGTCGGTAGCGGCGGCAGTTTCTTTCTCCTTGCAGCGCGGGATGGATGAAAGAGCAGGCGTAGCGCAGCTTCCACCAGCTCAGACATGGTTTTGTTCTGACGAGCAGCTTCGCGGCGAAGACGCGCCATGACCGTGTCATCAATGTTGAGGGTGGTCTTCATATGGAAAGCCATATCGCAAATATGGTTTTACGTCAATAGCTGAGTATGTTGCCTTTGATCACTCCATACGAAACATTCTGCCACTGCCGTGAATCTTGAAAAATTTTTCGCCGAGCTGAAGCGGAGAAAAGTGTATAGCGTCGCGATTGCGTATTTCGTCGGCGGCTGGGCGCTTGCGCAGGGTATCGCGCAGGTTTTTCCGGTTTTCGATATTCCGAACTGGGTCGTTCGCCTCGTAGTCCTCCTGATCGTGCTTGGCTTCCCCGTCGCACTTCTTCTCTCCTGGTTTTTCGATCTGACACGATATGGAATCGTGCGCACGCCAGATCGCGCCCCGGAAGCTAAGATCGATATCGGCCAACCCAGCGGCTCGAACGAAAAATCGATCGCCGTTTTACCTTTCAACGATTTAAGCCCGGCAAAGGATCACGACTACTTCAGTGACGGTATTGCAGAGGAGCTTCTGGGAGCGCTCGCGAAAGTTGATGGGCTGCGGGTGGCGGCACGACGGTCTTCATTCTCGTTTAAAGACAAGCAAGCCGAGCTTGGCGAAATCGCATCCAAGTTAAATGTCGGGCACGTGTTGGAAGGAAGTGTTCGGCGCGATGGCAATCTGGTACGCGTCACAGCAGAACTGATCGACGCGTGCGACGGATTCACGCTGTGGTCGGAAACGTACGAGCGCGAAATGCATGGGATTTTTGCGCTGCAAGATGAGATTACGCGTTCCATTGTCGATGCACTAAAGCTGAACCTCGATATTTCGCCGCCACCTGCATTACGCAGCACCGAAGCTTACGACGCCTATTTGCACGGTCTCTTTTATTCGGACAAGAGCACGGAGGACGCATTGCGCAAAAGCCTCGAATTTTTTCAGCGCGCACTGGAGAAAGATCCCAGGTTTAGTCGGGCGTGGACTGGGATAGCGAAGGCGTGGTTATGGTTGGCAGACGCGTACGTGCCGCCGCTCGAAGCGTACCCGCAAGTCCGCGATGCCGCTGTTCGTGCTTTGCAACTCGACGACGAGGAGGCCGAAGCGCACGTATATCTCGCGGAGACCAAACGCATACTCGACTGGGACCTTGACGGCGCCGAAGCGGAATTTAATCGCGCGGTCGCGATTGATCCGAATTCGACGCCGTCCAATTACTTCGTCGCTGCGCTCTACGCCGCGCGCGGCGAGCGTGACAAAGCACTGGCCTATTTGCAGCGCACATCGAAGATCGATCCGGCCTCACTCTGGGTGAGCAACTTTGCGTGCGAGCTTTACCGTTATTTCGGTCTTTACGATGAAGCGATCGTGGCCGGAGAGCGCGCACTCCAGCTTGATCCGACATTTGCACACTATGGCGAGCCAGCGCTGGCAGCGCTGTATCGCGAAATGGGACGCTTTGATGATGCAATTGCACTATATGAAAAGGCACGGGATTTCACTGGGAGGCCAGGGTTTGGTCTGGCGATCACTTACGCTCGCATGAACTGGCGCAAGGAAGCGCTGCAAACGTTGGAAGCAGCCATCGCAGGCTGGGGCTATCGGCCGGGTGACTCCATTGCACACGTGCATGTCGCGCTTGGCGCGCATGATGATGCAATTCGCGAACTTGAACGCGCGTGCGAGCAGCGGTCCTCATCGTTGCACGGCGTTGGCATTGCGCCTGAATTTGCACCGCTTCGTTCGGATGGGCGTTTCGTCTCTATCCTGAAAAGAATCGGCCTCGAGCCGGAGAAAGTTTTTGCAGCGACAGCGCCTTGATTACTGCACGATCATGTCCTGCCCGTGGCCGTGGGAGCGCACTCCCAGTTTGCTCAAATCTTGCTGGGCGACGTGCATCCCGAAGATCAAAATGGCGATCAAACCAAAATATAAAATCGACATCGTCCAACGCTGTGATGGCGTGACTTCGAAATACCGCTGTTCTTCTTCAGTTCGTTTGCGGAACAGCGAATAAATCCTGGGCAAAGATAGAAGTACAATCAGCCAGACAATGAAATTTGGATACTTCCACCCGAACCAAAGCATCAGCGCAAATCCCGGCAACCAAAGCCAGCGTGACAGCGCGGTCACGATCCGTCCGCCATCAAGCATTCCGACCGGCGTCAGGTTGAACAGATTCAGAAAATAGCCAAACCAGGCGAGCGCGATAAAGAGCGGTGCATCCATGACTTCCCCCAACGCATTGCAGGCCAAGGCGCCCAAACTGCCCAGCATCGGGCCGCCGATCCCCACGCACGCTTCGATCCAGGCGTTGCGGGGCGCTTCCTTGAGCGCAATGAATGCGCCCATGAACGGAATGAAAACAGGCGCGCCGACCTTGAGCCCGAATTTTTTGGCGACGAGCAAATGTCCCGTCTCGTGCACGAATAGGAGAAGGGCAAATCCGACCGCAAATTGCCAGCCCCAGAGCTGAGTGTAAACCCAAACCATCAGCAGCATGGTGCCGCCCGACTTCAGCAGGATCGGCAGGAACTTCAGGAGTGGGAGCAGGAAAAATTTTAGTTTCGCGAGAAACTTTGCGATCAGGATACCAACCACGGCGATTGGACCAAGCGCTTTTTTGATACGACTCCACGCTGTCTCAGTCTTCGGTGGCTCGAACTGCCTTGTTTCTGTTTGAAGATTCACCAGGGGTAACTCTTTGCCTCGTTAGTTAGTCTGTCCTTTCGGCGCCATGACAAAATAAATAGTTGCGTGCACGCAACAGCTGGATTGCTAGGTGCGCAATTCATTGAATGCTGACCCGAGATGATCGAGCACATCGCGCGCAAGCAGCGATTCTTCACTGGCGCCTTCGCAAAAAATCGCGATTTCCGCGGCGCGCCCGCATAGCCATGCGCCAAGTCGCGCTGCATCGTAAAGGGACAAACCTTGTCCGGCCAATCCTGCACAGACGCCGGTGAGAACATCGCCCATTCCACCGCTAGCCATTCCCGGATTGCCGGTCGTGTTATAACTCAAAGGACGATCACGCTCGGCCACGATCGTTCGACTGCCCTTCAACAAAAGCGTCACGGGAAAACGATTGCAGAATCTCGTCGCCGTTTTGGCCCGGGTCACTTTTTTGTCGGAAAAAAGCCGTTTCATCTCGCCCGGGTGCGGCGTGAGCAAACGCTCGCCTTTGCAGCGTCTGAGCGCTGAAATTTTGTCCGCCAAAATGTTGAGCCCATCGGCGTCAACCACCATCGGTTGCTTTGCCTTTTCGATCAGCTCGAGAATTTCTGCAGCGCGAGATTTGCCAAGACCAGGTCCGAGCGCCCAGACCTCGGCTTTTTCCTTCAGCAAGTCGCGGTATGACTGGAGCGGTTTCACCATCGCTTCCATCGGCGCGGAGGCCGCAACGATCTCGTAGATTTCTTCCGGAACAAAGACTTCCACCAACCCCGCGCCGGCGCGCAGCGCCCCTTGCGTGGTCATCAGCGTCGCGCCGATAAATCCCTTTGATCCTGCCACCACGCCAATGCGGCCAAATTGATTTTTGTAGGCGCTGAATTTCCGCCGCCGCAGCAGGTGACGAAGAGCTGGCACGCACGCGACAGTTTCCTTTTCTTTTTTTTCCGGCGGCCGCAGCTCATCCAGCGGCGCAACTTCCAGCCGACCCACGAAGTTCAGCGCGCCATCGGCCACCAGACCTGGCTTTGCGAATCCAATCGTGACAGTGAAATCCGCGATGACGCAATCGCGATCAGCTTTGCCCGAGTCGCCGTCGAGACCGGTCGGAAGATCGACCGCAAAGACGTAAGCGCCCTCTTTCTCGCGCAGCTGATTGATGTAACGGCAGGCCGTGCGGATAGGGTCACGTAGCGGTGGCTTCGCGCCCAATCCAAGCAAGCCATCAAGAATGACGACTGGGGAGCCCCTTCCCAGATAAGCTTCGGACGCGATGGTGTCCTGCGCAGTCAACAACTGATCGGCCGCCTCGGCCCAAAGTTCGACAAGAGTGAAGCCAAAGTCATTCCGGCTAGGGCGGGATAGCGTCGCACCCAAAATCTCGGGTGGCCTGCGGCGCAGGCTTTCGAGCTTCTTGCGCACTAGTTCGCTGCAATCAGCCTCTTTGAAGGAGAGCCAAACCTCGATTCTCCATCCGAGGCGTCGCAAGCATTGCGCCGCTACAAGTGCATCGCCCGCGTTATGGCCTTTGCCGGTGAAAACGATGCATTTTCCGGGATCCGGCAAAAATTTACAGACTGATTGCGCGACACCGGCGCCCGCTTTGTCCATTAGCGCCTCGACTTCTACTCCTCGCGCGAAAGCAGCTTCTTCTGCGGCTCGCATCTGCGCCGGACTCAAAATCGGCGAGTTCAATTACCCTCCGGATTTCCTGAGGCGGCGCTTGCCTCTGACCCCGTCGGTTTGCGTGAGCTTTTCTTCTTTCGCGCGCTTTTCTTGTGCGAATGCTTTGAGCGACGGCGTTCAGATTTCGTCACCTTGGTTTGATCGATGTACGATTGCATCGGGATGCTTTCGCTCGTCGCTACCCGCGTCGTGCTCAAGGCGCTGGCAACGGAATTACGCCCACGGACTCCCGCCGCAATCTCCTCTGCGAGCTTTTGACGGTAAGCAGCAGTTTGCACGTACTGTCCTTCGGTCGGATTGGTGAGAAAACCGCATTCTACAAGCACTGCTGGAACTCTTGTTTTTCGCAGGACATAGAAACCGCGGCGACGCACTCCGCGATTGGACGACGGCGCCCCTCCCGCGACATAATAGTGAATGGCCGAAGCGAGCGGCAGGCTGTCGCGGCCGTAAAAATATGTTTCAATGCCACCGGCGCCCAGGCGCTTTGCTGAGTTGAAATGAATGCAGACGAAGATGGCATTGCCATACGAGTTTGCGATCGCGACCCGCCCCGGCAATGGCACAAAGACATCGCTGTCCCTGGTCATGACGACGCGGTAACCGCCAGCGGCGAGAAGGGATTTGAGGCGTTGCGCGACGTCCAGCGTCATCTCTTTTTCTGGAATTCTCTGACCGGGGATCCCACCCCGATCATGACCACCGTGCCCGGCATCGATCACCACCGTCGTGGATGGACTGTTGCTTTGCGACGTCCGGCTTGCCCCTGCCGCGGAGATAGCGTTGCATGCCAGGAGTGCCATCGACAAACCGGCAATCAGCAGACGAAGTCGGCAAAATTTAGTTCGCATCAATGGTTGTCCTTCGGCAACTCAGGCGGGCGATTTGAAAGTTTCGGCGTTATGTCATGCCCGCCTTGTGCAACCGGGGCCTCGATCGCACCGCCGCGCACTGCTACTTCGCCATTCGTGCCATGGATAAGGCGCGGGCGGGTTTTTGTTTCCATGAAAGAAGAGTGCCCAAGCAGCTCGCCGTTCAAGCCAACACGCGAATAGGACCAGGCACGCGGCGCTGCACAGTGCAAAACATGCAATTGATTGGCACGATCGACTTCCGCCTGCGGCTGCTCGAAAGTGATCGTCCGGCCTAACGAATAAGTCGCATAGACAATTCCTCTATCCCGATCCTGCACGCGCACATACAACGAAGTGTGGTCTGGAAAGCGGTTTGTGAGCAGCGAATACGTGCGCGCGTCCCCGGGCGCGGGCACGCCGTCGGGAATGCCTACCGTTTGCTGCCAGATCGGCCGCGCATCGGTCACCTCGAAAACTCGTGATGCCGAATAAAAAAACTTTCCCAGGTCTGCGAAATAAATATGCGCGCGCACATGGTAGGCGCCGAAATCGTGCACCGGATAAAGGGGAGTGAGATTGATATGCTGAGTGACTCTTTGCCCGGTTTCAATTTTCAAAGGCGGTTGCGTGTTATCTGTGGTCACGGGTGGAACCGGCTGACCTTCGCTTCCAGTCACCTCGAATCCAAACCATGATTGCCCTTCGGCATCGTGCAGCTCGATGTCGCGTCCGGCCAGATTGGTGATGGCAAGCGTGGCTACCACCGGTTCGTGAGCGATGTATTGCAATCGCTTGAATTTCAGGTCCACCTGAATTTGCGCCTCTCCTCTGACCGCAATGAGGAAAACGCAGGCAAACGGCAGAGCGCGCCTTATCACACGGTAAACTAACGCAACTTGTCGCATAAAAGAAATCGCCAGCTGCTCCAGGTTAATTCCGCGTTAGGAACTGATCGGGAAAGGGCATTGCGAATGACGAAGGACGAATGAATTCGGATTTCGTCATTCGAGCTTCGCTACTTGGCGACACGCATTCGCATTACCGGTTTCGCTTTGGTCAACGCATGCAGATTGCGGCCATCCCCTGTATTAACGCGCTGCGCCGGTTGGCCCGGTGCATGATCCGCAGTTACATCACGGTGACGAGATGCTTTCCGAAGGAGGATAAAGCTGCAACAGCCGTGCCGGTTCCGCCTGAACGGCTTGCAATTTATCATTGTAATAAACCAAAATCCTGTACCCCAGATATCTCCGCTGCCCACCTTCCGCGGAGGAACGTGTCTTCCCCGGTCGCCCCTTCTGTCCTGGCCTCACTGTGGCCGCCGCCTCAGACAATGCTGCTTCGGATGAGACGCTTTTCATTTTCGGGCGAAGGTAACTCACTGAGAGTATCTCCGGGTTTGCGTCCGCCCAATCGTGTTTCGGCGTTAGCCATTCATAATTCACGTCAGCGTCGGTCAGCTTAATGTCTTTATCATCCACTGTATCGTAGAAGAACACCTGAATTTTTACTTTGGTGTGATCAATTGTGGCGTCCGGCTGTTTTTTTATGCCGATTTGCAGCGTCAGGCTGGTGTCTGCGTCGGGGTCGGGCGTTTCCATTGTTTTGACTTCGGTAATGCCGAAGGTGGAACCTTCCGGGATGCCGCCAACAGCCTTGCGCGATGCCGCCGCATCGAGCGGTGCGCCCGTGGCATCAGCCTCGGTTGGGGCCGGAGTCGGTACCCCGAATTTCAACCGCTGTTCTGCCAGTTCATACGCCGCACCAGCTGACGGACCCATGTCCTGAAGTTTGCGCCACGTTTCATTCGAACGGTCGAAAAGCTGCATTGATTCATACGTCTTGGCCGTTTCCTCGAGCACGGTGGCGTTGTTTGGATCGTTTTCCGATGCCTTATTCAGGCGGTCGAGCGCGTTCGTCATATCGCCGCGTTCGCGCAGCTCGACGCCTTCTCGCACTAGTCGGTCAACCAGTGATGGGGGAGGAGTCGGAGCGACCGCCTGTGGTGACTGCGCTGTCTGCGCTGGCGCCGGCGCTGCGGAAGCAGCCGGAGCCGCAGGGCGGCCCAGAGTTGCCGCGACAGCCTGCGCTGATGCTCGGGCAGCGCGAGCTCGCCCAACGTAATAGAACGTTGCAGCGAAAATCTCCGCCACTGCCAGAACGACGATCAAGCTAAGCCCAATACCAAAGGTTGTATCGGCCGGCATCGTGCGTGAGAGAAGGCTTCGCATGGGGCGGGCGGTGGACGCATTTCTGTAAACGCGTTTTCCCAAAGCTGTCAACCTTGGCTTCGCCAACGTTAAACCGGTGAAACGCGAAAGCGTTGAAGCGCTAAGCGTGAATCCGATTTAGCGATCTAACGGATCACGAGGACTTTCGGATCGGCCGACGGTTACGAGCAACAGCACGAGCAGAAGGGATGGAAATTTCCTATCGGGAAATATCGTTCTGGCTCAGCAACTTGAATCCCTCGCCCATAAGCACCGAGGACGCGCATTCCGTATCGTCCACATGCAAGGCGATCGCAGCGAAGCCGCGTGGGCGTATGAGTAGCGAATAAGCGAAATGGACGTTGACCTCGGCCATCACCAATGCGGCAAGCAGTTTCACCAGTTGGGTGGCGACCTCTCGCAGCTCCACGATCACCACTTCGCAAACGCCGAACGCGACGTTTCTTTCGTGGAACAGCTCTTCCACCCGCCCGGGATCGCTAACGATAATCCGTGCGATGGCCGAGTCTGTGGATTCAGACACACTCAGGGCTACCACGTGCGTGTTTTGCCTGTTAAGCAACTTCACAAGATCCAGCATTACTCCCACTTTGTTCGGCATGAAAACAGAGAACTGCTTCACCAGCGGGCCTTCCATCTTCGAAGTTGTTTCCGGTAAATCGACAGTCATATAAGTTACACGCCGCCGGGGAAAATCGGCGTCGCGCATCGACAACTATTATCTCATTGCCGATCTTTCCTTGGCAAACCCAATATATTGGCTTTCCCGCGCCGACGTGATTCGCTGGCAAACCGGCGTGATTCGTTAAAACGTTACATCGTTACATCGGATTCGCGATTCAACATGGCGAAGCCAGACTCTTCTTTCAGACTGTTCAATTTTCGGCGGCATCGATAGCCTGCCCGAATGATTACAGGGGCGCATTTTCTTCTCTACAGCAAGGATCCGGAGGCGGACCGCGCGTTCTTTAGTACTGTGCTGGAATTCCGGTCGATCGATCTGGGTGCGGGGTGGCTATTATTTGCATTGCCCCCGGCCGAATTAGCGGTCCATCCCGGCAACGGCGACTTCGTTCAGATACATGCGGAGCGTCGCATGCTTGGCGCAGTGCTCTATCTGATGTGCGACGATCTGCGCTCCTTCATCCGAGCGATGGAAAGAAAAGGTGCGACTTGCACATCGCCGATTGAAGCCGAGTGGGGACTAAGCACGACGCTTCGGCTGCCGAGTGGAGGAGAGATCGGCGTTTATCAGCCGAGCCATCGCACGATGGTCTGAGCGGATTCGACGTGGCAGAGGCGAGTTTTTTGCTCCCAGACTTCCGCAAAAGCCTTACATTCGCTTCCGACGATGGACGAAGAGAACGATCTGATCGCGCTGCGGCGCAAAAAACTCGACGCACTCTGCGCGAAAGGCGTCGAGCCGTTCGGCGCTGGTTTCGAGCCGAGCGGATCGATCGGCGAAGTGCGCGAAAAATTTAAAGAAGGCGAGACTCTTCGCGCGGCTGGCCGCATTACCGCGCACCGTGACATGGGCAAGAGCCACTTTCTTGACCTGCGCGACGCCAGCGGGCGGATTCAAATTTATGTCCACGCCAAAGAAGTTGGCGCGGAGCTGACCGATCTTTTTCGCCTGCTTGATATCGGCGATTTCATCGGCGTCGAGGGAACATATTTTCTCACCAAAAGCGGTGAACCAACAGTGAAGGTGCGCACGTTCCGGCTGCTGGCCAAAGCCTTACGGCCGCTCCCTGAAAAATGGCACGGACTACAGGATATCGAAGCGCGCTACCGCCAGCGTTATCTCGATCTTTTCACCAACGAACATTCCCACGTCATATTCAAAAAACGAATCATGATTGTCCGCGAAACCAGGCGCTTCTTCGAAGATCGCGGTTTTCTGGAAGTAGAGACGCCGATTTTGCAAACTATTGCAGGTGGCGCTGCAGCCGAACCGTTTCGCACCCATCACAAGGCGCTCGGCCTCGATCTTTATCTGCGCATCGCCCCCGAACTTTATTTGAAACGCTTGCTGGTAGGCGGGTTCAACAAGGTTTTCGAGATCAGCCGCAACTTCCGGAACGAAGGCATTTCCCGAAAACACAATCCGGAATTCACCATGCTCGAAGCTTACTGGGCGTACGCCGATTTTGAGAAAATGGCGAATCTCGTCGAGGAACTGATTTGTAATCTTGCTGTGGCTCTGGAGGGCGGAGCTCCTGCGACGCCAGAAGCGCGGGCCCGCGGGAGCTCGCCCCTCCAAATCGAGCATCGAGACGCCGACGGCAAAATCGCTCGCACGATCAACTTGCAAAGACCGTGGCGACGCGCGCGCTACCATGATCTGGTGCGCGAAGTTGCCGGAAAAGATTGGTTCGACCTGTCGAGCGAACAACGACGCGAGCGCGCGACGCACGAGTTCAAATTAGAAATTCTACCGCAACTCGCCGATTTCGAAGTCACGCAGCACGTCTTTGAAAAGCTTATCGAAGAGGCGACGATCGATCCGCTCTTTGTCACGCATTGCCCGAAAGAGCTCGTCCCGCTTGCCAGGCAAAACAGCGAGGACAGTTCGCTTGTGGATGTTTTCGAGCTGATCATTAACGGCGCGGAGATCGCACCGGGTTACAGCGAGTTAAACGATCCGCTCGTGCAACGTCAGCGTCTTCTGGAACAGGCAGGCGAGGAGACGCAAAGGATCGACGAAGAATTTCTGCTCGCGCTCGAGCATGGGATGCCGCCAGCTGGCGGCGTCGGTATCGGGATCGATCGGCTTGCCATGCTGCTTACCGGCGCGGAATCGATCCGCGACGTGATTCTGTTTCCCCTGCTGCGGCCGAAGAAATAACGAAACGTAGTCTATTAGGGCGAGCCAACGTGATTTGTTAAAAAGGTTACTTTGTTACAACGGAAGACACTCCACTTTTGTAACTTTTCTAACGATTTAACGTGGCGAAGCCATCAAGCGCCACGTTCCATCTCGAACGTGACTTTCGCGTTCACGCGATAACTGGTGACTTTGTCGTTCTCGACTGCAGCAGTGAATTCCTTGATGTAGACAGAGCGGATATTTCGCAGCGTTTTGGACGCTTCGCTGACAACGTTTTGGGCCGCTTCCTCCCAACTGTTCGCTGACTCCGACAAGACTTCGATAACTTTTACAATTTTGGCCATGGTTAATAATTCTCCTTCCTCTATTTATCGCAGATCGCAGGTCGATCGCGCGTTCCCCCTGGCCCGTGATAGCGATAGCGAAGGCTACACAAAACAGAACGTGGGCGAGTGGTTAGGCTCGCCCACGTTCCGAAAGAAAGAATCAAATATGATTCAACCATTGAGTTGTCCTCACCCGAGGCAACCCGGCACGCACCTTAACCGGACGAAATTCGCAGTCAAGCCTGAAATCCGCGGTTTGATTTTCGATATTTTTCCGGGGAGGAGCACCGCTTCGGGCACCGGCGATCACGCCCTCGCAATCGCGAACTTTCGAAGCTGGGAAATCCGGGTGCGATCAAAACGATTCGTTGAACCGATGAAAGGTTGAAGCGATGGAGCGCTGACTTCTCCACGTCAAGTCGTTGAATCGCAAATCCAATGTAACGATGTAACGTTTTTAACAGTGTAACGTATAACCATGAAACCTTTCCAAATCGCCGGCCTGCCCCCCGACGAGTTGACCAGCTTCCTCACTGCAACGCATTCCGATCCGTTCCGCATTCTCGGACCGCACCGGGCTGGTGACGATCTGGAGATCCGCGCTTTCCGGCCTGATGCGCGAAAGATCCACGTTGTGCTGAATCAACAGGCAACCGGGCCAATCGCTGCGGAGAAAATTCACCGCGACGGTTTCTTCTGCGCGACTGTGCCGGGAGCCAGGCGCGACCTTGATTACCATCTGCGCCTCACAACGTGGGACGGGTCCGAGTCTCTGACGCGCGATCCGTATCAGTACGGCCCGATCATGGGCGAGGTTGATCTACATTTGTTCGGCGAAGGACAGCACTGGCAGATTTACGAAAAGTTTGGCGCACACTTGCGCACTATCGGCGATGCGGCTGGCGTTTACTTCGCGGTTTGGGCGCCCAATGCGCAACGAGTCAGTGTGGTGGGTGATTTCAATGGCTGGGATGGCCGGGTCAATCCCATGCGCAAACTCGTTGGCAGCGGCGTCTGGGAATTATTTTTGCCCGGCGTGCGTGAAGGCACGCATTATAAATTCGAAATCCGCACCCAGACGGGCGCGCTTCTGCTTAAGAGCGATCCGTTTGCCTTTTTTAATCAGCACGGATTATCGACCAGTTCTCTCATTTACAATCTGGAGCGCTACCAATGGAGCGACGCCGAGTGGATGGAATCACGCCGCAAACGCGATTGGCCGAAAAGTCCGGTCAGCATTTACGAGGTACACCTCGGCTCATGGCGTCGCCACGCCGATGAAGGGCGCCAGTTCAGTTATCTCGAACTGGCCGAGACTCTGGTGCCATACGTGCTGGAGATGGGTTATACCCACATCGAGTTGTTGCCCATCGCCGAGCATCCGTTCGAAGGCTCCTGGGGTTACCAAGTCACCAATTATTACGCGCCCACCAGCCGCTTCGGCACGCCCGATGAATTTCGTCATTTTGTCGATGCATGTCACCGAGCCGGCATCGGCGTGATCGTGGACTGGGTGCCGGCGCATTTCCCGAAAGACGCGTACGCCTTGGCTGAGTTCGACGGCACCGATCTCTACGAACACATGGACCCGCGCCAGGGTGAGCACCAGGATTGGGGGACGCTCATTTTTAATTATGGCCGCCCCGAGGTCCGCAATTTCCTTATCGGCAACGCCCTCTTCTGGCTGGACAAATATCATATCGACGGTCTGCGCGTGGACGCGGTGGCCTCGATGCTTTACCTCGATTATTCGAGGCAACCGGGGCAATGGATCCCAAACGTGTACGGTGGGCGCGAAAATCTCGATGCCATCTATTTTTTGAAGCGCTTCAATGAAGTTTGCTATGAGCGGTTCCCCGGGATCATGACCATCGCCGAGGAATCAACCGCCTGGCCCGGCGTCACGCGGCCCACTTATCTGGGCGGGCTGGGGTTCGGATTCAAATGGAACATGGGCTGGATGCACGACTTTCTCCAATACATGAGCCTGGATCCGATTTACCGGCGCTTTCATCACGGCAACATCACGTTTTCGTTGCTTTACGCGTTTCAGGAGAACTTCATTCTCGTGCTGAGCCACGACGAAGTCGTTTACGGCAAGCGTTCCTTATTATCGAAGATGCCCGGAGATGAATGGCAGAAGTTCGCCAATCTCCGGATGTTTCTGGCGTGGATGTACGCGCATCCCGGTAAAAAGTTAGTATTCATGGGTAGTGAATTCGGTCAGCTCAACGAATGGAACCACGACGTAGGTCTGGACTGGCATTTGGCGCAGCTGCCCCGGCACGACGGATTACGCCGGTTAGCGCAACATTTGAACTACATTTACAAAAGCGAACCTGCGCTCTGGCAACTCGACGACACCTATGAAGGTTTTGATTGGATCGATTTTCACGACGCGGATAACAGCGTCGTTTCGTTTCTGCGCAAATCGCGCGAGGGCGAGTTGATCGCATTCGTGGTGAACGCCACACCGCAGGTGCGCTATAATTACCAGCTCGGTGTGCCCGAGTCCGGATTCTGGCGTGAGATCATCAACACCGATGCCGAGACGTATGGCGGCAGCAATGTGGGAAACTACGGCGGCGTCCGCAGCGAGAATGTTCCGTGGATGGCCCGCGAACATTCAATCCTGATTCATCTGCCGCCGCTGGCGACGGTGGCGTTTAAGTTAGAAAGGTAACTGGTTCCTTTCGCCAAATCCTGACGATCTTGTGTCAATAGTGAGGACTGCCCCTTTTTCTCGGTTACGCAAAGTTTTTCAGCTGCTCACACGATGCTGTGATTCGCGTTTACGATTCAGCGGACAATGTGATTGAAAAACACGAGCAAGCGGGCGATTTCAAAGAGCCGTAGCGATCACGGTTTGCGATTTCGAGCGAAAAAAAAGCCGCCACGCGGTGAAACGTGGCGGCTTTTCGACGAGCTAAGTAATTCGAATCGCCGGTGGGCAGCTACGGACAATTCGGGAAGAAGTTCGCCGAGAAGGTTCCAGGATCGGGGATACAAGCGTCCGCCCCCGGTGCTGACACCGAAACGTTCGTGTAACTGACCGAAACCAATACCAGCGTTTGGCCCCCAGGGCACGTTAAAATAGTGGGCGGCGGTTCTACTTCGAGAGAAGCTCTAATTGAGCCGTTCTTGCCGGACGTGAACGTACCAGTCGCGCTGACGTCGCTTTGCACGTTCACTTTATTGGCTGCATTGGGGCATTGTTGCCCTCTATTCCGGCAGGCGTAGGTGGCGTCAGCATGGGCCGAAGCCGTTACATCAATCGACTGATTTGAACCGAGTCCCGCTATCGTGAAAGACACATCCAGGGTGCCATCAGAGTTAACGCCGCTTGCGCCGCATCTGAGGAAGTGGGGGTTTTGCGCCCGTGCGTTGGTGGCCGTGAAGCCTGCGAGGGCTAACATGGTAAGGATGAGAATGCTTAATTTTTTCATTGTTTATTTCTGATGATTTTTGGTTGGTTTTTTTGGTTGGGTTTGTTGGTCCCACCCATTAAAATATGGGCGAGATTTTATATCATGTGCGTGACTTTCTGGGTCACACTGTGACTTTCGGGTCACAACTCGGAAAGCGTTAGAAAAAATCAGAACTTCCAGGCAACCGGGCGATCCGGGTGCGGATTATAGGAGCAGAAGTATCCAGTTTTGATCCTAGCGGCCAAGTGGTAACCCAGCGATGGGATTGCCTCGCCGATTTTTCGGACGGCTTGCTTAATACATTTGGTCACGGCAGAACGCGCTCGTTCGGCGTCCGAGGAAGTCTTGCGGTCCCTGCCCCCGAGTCCGACCGCGAAGGCGAGATGGTCGGCAATCGCCTGTAATTCGTTCTGAACCTCGGTCTTCCGCTGAGGATCGTTGAATCGTTCTGCTTGGTTCAAGTCTTGCCGCAGATCGTTGACCCGGCATTTGTATTCTGCTTTAGCCTGTGCGTCCAACACTGGGACGCCGGCATAGAGTCCGCCCGTGACGCGTTCATTCGCGACAACTGCTGCAGCGGGAGTTGATACGTCCGTCGGGCGGGCGAGCAATTCCCTGACATGGAACTCACGTCCCGGATCGCCAAGCAAGACGGCGAGATAGTGGAGGCCGCGCGTGGATTTAAGCAATGCGGCGTGACCGTGATATCGAATGATCCAGTAATCGTTCAGCCGTAAGAACAAGGACTCTTCGTGTGTCGAAAGACTCGAGCAATCCGCAAGAGATTCCCGAATCCGTTCGACTTTTTGTTCGGCGTTCATAAAGCAACCCCCTGCCAAAATAAGAAAGCAACCCCCGTGCCAGAAGGTAAAGGTGTTGTTCAAGAAATGTTCTAACAGTCTACTACTAAGGAGTTAACAGGATGATGTAATTTCTCGAATTTGTGGTGCCTCTGGCACCGAATCGTAAAGTAGTCGAACAATTCGCATGCAACCCGAAAGGAATAGGGCATAACAACCACGGGCGAAGGAGATTACAACGCAAATTGGAAACGTACGAACTTCCTACGGTTGCTCACTTTTCATGGTTGTTTTCAACGGCTCCGACCGCACACGATTCCGAGGCGGCGGATGCTCCGCCCGCGCAACCACCCAGAACGAAAAAGGGCAACGGCCCTTGGGCGCCCCGGTCGGGACTCCTGCATCAAAGCTATCGATCTCTTTCCGTGAAACAGAATCGCGCGCTCGACGGCGCCGCTTGAATCGAGAATGCGGACCTCGCCGGAGCGAAAGGACGCGCGGTTCTGCGCAAAATTGATTGCCTGATCCGCAAAGCAATTACTCTATAAAAAATCCCGCCCGGCTTTGCGATAAAGAAGATCGTAAGTCTAATCAACCGTGAGCGAGTCGTGTGGCGCGACCATTTCGCCACATGCATAGCACGCGGCCGCCGCCGCACGCTTGGCCGGCAGACTTTTTGGGAACTTCGCCCTCCAATTCCCGTAGAAATACTTGGGAAGAAGGACCAAGCAAGATGGCCATGCCATACGGAGAGTGCGAAAATCGCATGGCCGCCTTAGCCTTGCGTTGGTATTCCCAGACGATTGACATTCCAGCCGGTCTCCGGAACCAGCCATTAGAGGCGTGGCAAACGTCAGTGCGTCTGACTGGTGTGTTGCGCAGGGCAGGGGTCCGCGTGCTCGGCGACCTTCACGGACGGAAGGTGGGTGATTTTGCGTGGGAGAGAAATTGTGGACCCAAGACGTTGCACGAGTTGGATTCGCTTGCCCGCCGCGCACAATCTGGGGCAGAGAAGGCGTCCACTCCCGAAAGCGCAGCTTTGCCGCAGAACGGAGCCTGCTTTGCCATTCCAGAATCCATTTCTCAGCTGCAGTTCCACGAATTGCCGATAACGGCACGGTTGGCAAATATCGTCCGGTCGATCGGGGCTCGGACCCTGGGCGATCTAAAAGGCCGCAGCCCTTTTGAATTGCTTCAATACCAAAACTGTAGCGGGCGCACGCTTAGCGAGATTCAGCAACTCATTGAGCGGGCAATTTCCGGCGAATTTGATGAGGCGCAGATCGAAGACTCCACTGCGGCGGCGGAATTGTTGACTTTACTCGAGCAAGGAATGGCGAAGCTGTCGCCCCGTGAAAATCAGTTTCTTCTTGCCAGAATAGGAGCAGAAGATCTTCCTTACTTGACCTTCGAAGAAATTGGCCGGCGATGCGGGCTTACACGCGCGCGGGCTCAGCAGGTCGTTGCAAAAGCGCTTGATACTCTCAGGAAAAGCTGGGGCCAACGGGTACCTCGGCTTCTCGAAATGATGAAGCGGCGTTGTTTGTCGATGGGCTGTCCACTGACTCCGGCATTGCTGGAGCAATGGATAGGTGAATCTTCCAGGAGCTTCCGATTATCAAGAAAAGCGCAGGTGCGTTTGATCGCGGCACTGGATAAAAATATCCCTTGCTGGTTTGAAAAGCATGATGCCGGCAGTCAGAAGGGGTCGTATCTAAAGGGCGTGTTGCCCAAAAAGCAGGTCAAGTGGATGGTTGGCAGCTTGTCGCGTAATTTGATTCGTTAGCTAATGTCGACGGTTTGAAGGCGTGGCTGTGTCCACGAGCGAGCCTTGATTAATCCGACGCAGCGACGCAATGGTAGCACACTGTGATCGGGGACTTTGTCATCCAGCGCGTAATCCAAAAACCACAGATAATCGAGCGATCACCTCCGGCGGCACTGACTCGTTGCCGTTGCGCCCGTAGCAGTGCGCCACCTCCTCGCGCACAATGCTAAAATCGATAGCTGCCTTTACTTGCCGCAGCGGATGATTGGCTCGCACCCGCTTCTCCAAGTTCACCGCGTAATTAAAGAGCTGCGGCTCGCTCTTGTGCTCTCCCATCATGATGGGAACACTCCTTTAACAGATCGCCTTACACTTGGGTACTATTTTCTTTCGCAAAAAAACGATTTGGGCAACACGCCCTCAAACATTTGACATTAAACACACCTTTAATTTAGCAAAGTTCAATGTTGAACATTTAACATGCCTGCCTACAACACGTCGGAGCCGAATTCGCCGTCGCTCAACTTGGTGTGAATTTTCATCTTTGGCCGCACTGCCGCGACTGTCCGGATAATTTTTCCGCGCTCGTTCGTCGTGATGCTGTACCCGCGTCGCAACGTCGCGTCCGGTCCGAGCACGCGCGACGTCATGTCCACGGATTCACGAGCGAGATGCCTAAGCCTTCCACGTTTGTTGTATTACGCGTCGCGAACGTTAGTCGATGAACCTGTGCGGTCGCTGCGAGCAAACCACCTTCCGGTGGAATTGGCCGCAACGCGGTGAGGCGTCCCCACTCGTACGCGATTTCCAGCGTGATTGCCAAAATGCGGTCGCTGTATAGTTGGACTAGTCGCGCGATCCATTTTTCCAGAGCATCCTCCGCCGCCGGGTCCCTCCGCCGTTTCAAGATCGCGCCGCGCCTCAATTCGCCCACGACTAGCACGCTGAGAAAATCTTGATTCGGTGGAACCGTGCTCGCCCAGGCACTGACCCTCGGAGCGCATCGTTCGCGTTTACGCAGCTCCGAAACAACATTCGTGTCGAGCAAAAAACCGTTCACAATTTCACTTTGCGTGGCTTGCGCTTCGGTCTCCGAAATATGCGACCATCGCCCACGTCTGGCATCGTGCGAATGAAATCAATCAGCGACATGGCAGGGATTTCTCCAACAAGTGATCGTCGCAAAATTTGGCGGGCTTCCTCCTCTGCTGATACGCCGTCGGCAGCGGCCTTGGCGCGTAGTCGGCGAACCACGTGTTGATCCAGTCGTCGAATAAGAATCTGAGGCATACCAGGATGATAGCATTGCTATCATCGCTGGCAAACGCTCTTGGCCCTGGTCGCGCCTACTTACAGAATCTCAGAGCCGAATTCGCCGTCGCTTACTCGGGTGCGAATTTTCATCCTTGGCCCGACGGCTGCGATTGTGCGGATAATCTTTCCGCGCTCGTTCGTCGTGATGCTGTACCCGCGTTGCAACGTCGCGTCTGGCCCGAGCACGCGCAGAATCCCTTCGATGCGGCAGAAACGGTGCCTTGCGTTCTCGAGTAATCGCTCCGGAGACGCAATGAATCGCCGATGCAAATCGATCAAACGGTTGCGGCGCATCATGAGTTCGCGCGCAGGACTGCGCGCCTGCAGCGCAGCAGCGATGTGGAGGAGAGCGCGCTTGTAGCTGTCGATCTTGTGCGCGAGGCAACGCTGCAAAATTTCGCGTGCGTGGTCCAGCCGTTGCTGCGCGTCGCGCACCCGGTTCAGCAACTGGCGCGCAAGCCCGCGCGCGCAACCATCGATCCGCCGGTGAAGATCGATAATATCGGGCACAATCAATTCCCCCGCGGCGCTCGGCGTAGGCGCGCGCAGGTCCGCGACGAAATCACAAATGGTAAAATCGATTTCGTGACCGACCGCCGAGACAATTGGCACCGGGGAATTGAATATTGCTCGTGCGACAATCTCTTCGTTGAACTCCCATAAATCTTCGATGCTTCCGCCGCCGCGCGTGACCACGATAAGATCGAGAGGCGCAAACGCATCGTTAGGCGCAGCGAGTTCGCGAATGGCGACGGCGATCTCCTGCGCCGCGCCCGTTCCCTGCACGCGCACCGGATTGATCAAAACCTGTAACCAGGGTGCGCGACGCCGGAGCACGTTCAGCATATCGCGAATCGCTGCGCCGCTTGGTGACGTGACAATCCCAATGCGTCTCGGAAATTTCGGCAACGGCCGTTTCCGTTCCGGCTCGAACAATCCTTCGGCTTGGAGCTTGCGCTTGAGCGCTTCGAATTTTGCCTGGAGCACGCCGACTCCGCGCGGCTGGAGAATCTGGACATTGAGCTGGTATTGTCCGCGCGCTTCGAAAACCGTGACGGTGCCGAAAACCTGCACCTGGGTTCCATCGACAAGAGGTTGTCGCGGCGGCAACATAGTATCGCGCCAAATCACGCACGCGATCTGGGCGCGCTGATCCTTGAGCGTGAAATACTGATGTCCGCTCGGGTGCAATTTGTAATTCGAAATTTCGCCCTGCACCCAAACCGCGCCGAATTTTGTCTCGAGTGCCCCGCGAATTTGTCGGGTCAGCTCACCGACGGTGAAAACCTTCGACGTCTGCGGGAAGAGATCGTTTGTGAGTTGCATCGAAGAAAACGTCCAACGTCCAACGCTCAACGTCCAACGCCGAATGCAGAAACTGTAGCGGCAGTCTATGACCGCCGACAATTTTGGTTCTGGCGCTCACAGAGCGCTGCTACAGAAGCTCCGCTTGCATGCCGCCCGGTGGTTTCAAGCCCAACTTGCGATAGGCGTTCGCAGTCGCGACGCGCCCTTGCGGCGTGCGCTTGATGTAGCCTTCCATGATTAAATACGGCTCGTTCACTTCTTCGAGCGTGCCGGCTTCTTCGCCAATCGCGACCGCGAGTGAATTCAAACCGACGGGACCGCCATTGAATTTGTGAATCAGCGTTTCGATAATGCGCTTGTCCCATTGATCGAAACCGTCGCGATCGATTTCGAGCATGGTCAGGGCGCGGTCGGCCAGCTCCGCGGTGATTTTTCCTTCGGCTTTCACCTGCACATAATCGCGCACCCATCGCAGAAGATTGTTCGCTGTGCGCGGCGTGCCGCGTGTGCGCGTGGCGAGCTCGGCCGCGCCCGCAGGATCAATTTCAACTCCAAGCAAACGCGCGCTGCGCAGGATGATCTTCTGCATCTCCTCGGCATTGTAATAATCGAGCCGCGCGGTCATGCCGAATCGCGAACGGAGCGGCGCGCTTACCATTCCGGCGCGCGTAGTCGCCCCGACCAATGTGAACTTTGGCAAGTTGAGGCGCAGACTGCGCGCTTGCGGGCCCTGATCGATGATGATGTCGAGGCGGTAATCTTCCATCGCCGGATAAAGATATTCCTCGATGGTCGGTTGCAGCCGATGGATTTCGTCAATGAAAAGCACGTCGCCTTTTTCCAGACTCGTGAGAAGCCCGGCCAGTTCGCCGGCTTTTTCGATCACCGGGCCGCTGGTGTTTTTGATGTTCACGCTCATCGCGTTCGCAATGATGTAGGCGAGTGTCGTCTTGCCGAGACCGGACGGTCCGCTTAAGAGAATATGTTCGAGCACATCGCCGCGCTTTTTCGCCGCGGCCACCATCAGTTCCAGCCTTTCGCGCACTTTCATCTGACCGGTGAACTCGCTGAATGCTGGCGGTCGCAGCGAAATTTCAAAAGCGGCATCTGGTTCCGGCGGTTTCATGAGGGATTGTGCGTTTTCATACCATCGGAAGCGATCTTCTGCACAGCGCGAATTGCAAATTCCTCGGTAGCGCGCGCGTCTCCGTGCTGGCAACGCGTCCTCGCGGGTGCGAACTTTTCCGAACGCGTCACCTCATCCAGCCGTTCCTGCTTGTAGAAAAGATTGTTTCGGCGAGACACCGAAAGTCCGAGCCGGACTGCCATTTGCACGCGAGACGCGCGCGCTACCCAGAAGGCGTCCGATTGCGCGCATTTCCATTCAAATTTTTCGTGAGCACCAGCTCTGTGCCACGACGTTTGTGCAGGTAATCCACGTCATCAAAGGCTCGGCGAATGAGATATAAACCTAGCCCACCAGGTTTGATTATATCATGGGCGCGACCCTTCATTTCGTGCGGGAGAACCTGTTCGCCATAATCGCGCAAACGCATACGCACGCATTTGCGCAATCCTTCCATCGACAACGCAATTAGTTGGTCATCACGCAGCCGGTAGGCGTAGCGGATGATATTCGTGCACGCCTCATCTACGCCGAGCACCATCAGCAACCGCTCTTGATCTGAGAACGGATAGCCGTCGAGAAAATCGCGCACGCAGTTGCGCATCAAAGCCAGGTTGCCTGTGTGGCTGCTGAATTCGATTCTCTTTTTCTTCATCTGCGGTGCATCTAAGCTGACCAGAGTTCTGGTGTTCATTCAAGCGCAGAGCGCGTAGGTCTTATGTGTCTCATCGGGTCATATGCGCCCCTGGCTTGCAAGATCGACAATTGCAAAATCAAAACGCGATGGACACCTGCCAAAACCGCTGTTCAGTTTCGCGCTATGTGGAGATCGTTTGTTTCGCTCCTGCTTTTGGTTACGCCCGCGCTGGCGCAGGAGAACGCTACAGCCTATGAAGCTTTGCGTGTCGTTGGCAGGCAAGTTGGCCGCGGAGTTCTCAACCATATTGTGTCGATCACTGGCGTCAGAGGCGAGCCACAGCCCGAGAAGTGGAAAATTATCCTGGAGGATTCAGGTGCGCGCGGTGGTGTACGCGAAGTGGAGATCGCCGACGGGCGCATCGCTTCCGACCGGACGCCCGGCCGCTCTGTTACCGGTTCCACTGAGGGAGCAACGATCGATACCGCCCGTTTAAACTTGGATTCTAGCGGCGCCTACGCCTTGGCAAGTCACACCGCGGACAAGTCGAATACGCATTTCGAAACAGCCGATTACACCTTGCGCACGGACGAACGTGGGGAGCCCATCTGGATCGTCACGCTTCTGAATAAATCGTCGCGCCCAGTCGGTACGATATACATCGGCGCGACGCGCGGCACGGTGAAGAGAACGGAGGGAATGTTTGCCGGCGCAACCATGGAAGACGTGGAAAACGACTACGACAGGGAAGATGAAGGGGGAATCATTGGGAGCGTCAAATCGCGCATCTCACACGCCTTCCACCGAACTCAGGAAGAAGCGCGAGGCATGTTTGAGAGAGTAAAGCGCTCGTTCTCCGATTTCATTGACCGAGAGTTATAGGCGTC
>WNGF01004963.1_pt1 | contig 25187 bp, 21 predicted proteins | sample 5400641 | NCBI WGS metagenome assembly WNGF01 (sample SAMN13153371, study PRJNA577476) | soil metagenome | isolation source: 80 cm soil or saprolite under grassland replicate 2 | place: USA:California | collected 2016-06-15 | reverse complement strand
GCATGAGGTTTCCGGCCCTTCCCCGCAACCGAAACCGGAGGCGCCCGAGGCGTCGGGCACTCTGCTCAATTCTCAACTCCGAATTGGTATCTCACCCGATTATGAGCCATTGGCTTACAAAGACGCAACCTTCGGGCTGTCGGGCGTCGAAGTCGACTTTGCGAACGAACTCGGAAAGGGTCTTGGGAAGACCATAGTCTTCGTCGAGACCCCGTTTCCCGAATTAATCCAAGCGCTGCTCGAACAACGCATCGACATTATTATGTCCGGGATGTCAATCACGAGCGAAAGAACACAGCTGGTAAGCTTTACGGATCCTATGCGCGCATCGGTCAGATGGTGCTTGTGCGCGCCAAAGACCGATCTGCGTTTCCCAATGTGCAAGCCTTCTCTAAACTCACCTCGAAGATCGGCTTTGTGCAGATGACCACCGGCGAAATGGCGGCGAGGGCGTTTTTTCCACAGGCAACCCTAGAGCCTCAGCCAAGGATCGAGGAAGGCATCGCAGCCCTACGTAAGGGAGAAATAGCAGTCTTTATCCACGATGCTCCCACTGTTTGGCACATTGCGGGCAATCCGAATGAAAAAGAGCTGGCGGGGTTGTACTGGCCTTTGACGAAAGAACCGCTCGCATGGGCCGTGAGAAAAGATGACGAGCCTTTACGGTTTGCGCTCAATCGCGAGCTTGAACAGTGGCGATTAAACGGCAGCTTAAAACAAATACTTTCTCGGTGGGTTACCTTAAGAATCTGGTAGAGCACAAAGACAAGCACAGTAATTCCTGCCCCTGGCTTGTATTGGACCTTGGTCCAATACCGGCTCTTTGCGAATTTCGCTAAAGGTTTTTTGGATCATGCGCGTGCGAAACTCGAAAAAATACCGCGTACCTCAGTTGCGATTTTATTTTTACGGTTCATGCAGAAGCGATGCTGTGACCGCGAATAAGGAGGAAAAATGGCTCGAACGCTTTTGAAGTCACTCATCATGGGGACCGTGTTCTTGATTTCGGAAATTCCACTAACTCGGGCGCAGGTGCCCGACGGCACGGTGAAGATAACCAGCAGGATGGTCGCCCCGGGCATCGGGCTCTCATGGGGCGAAGGCGTATTGACCTACAAGGGCCGAGATTATCCTTTTAACTTCAAAGCCACCGGGCTATTCCGCGACGTCGACGCCAATATAGTCGCCACGGAGCTATCCGGTCAGGTCTTTGGTTTAAGAAGACCAGAAGATTTTGCCGGCAACTACCAGAAGGTTGAGACGCCCTCGCAGAGCGATAGCGGGAGCCGCGCCACGATGAAGAATCAAAATGGCGTCGTCGTCAATTTGGCATCGACGATTAATGGACGCAAATTCAATCTCGCGCGTGACGGCATGGATATCGAGCTCAAAAAATAGAATAGTCGCCGCGCAAAAAAGACAACAAAAGAATGAAGGATGAGTTAGGCGACCGCAAAAAAGGATCCGAGTCTGGGTATGAATTTTGGCATCACTCGATAATCCATAGCGCCTAAGACATCTGTACCAAAGCTCACGAATACCGCTTGCTGGAATCGCGAAAATGTCCGCGATGATGTCAACAAAAGCAAACTATGCCAGCACATGTCGGCGGTTCCTCGCTTTAAGCTTGATAGCATCGAGCGTCGGCTTTACTTCATTTCCGGCTGTAGCCGGCGAGACCTTGACGCGGGTTCAGTCGCGCCGACTGTTAAACTGCGGCGTCAGCGAAGGACGCGTTGGATTCTCATACCAGGATGCGAAGGGGCGCTGGTTGGGTCTGGATGCGGACTTCTGCCGGGCGATTGCCACCGCGGTTATCGGCGACACCGAAAGAGTGAAATTTATCCCGCTGTTGACCGCGGCACGGTTCGTTGCTCTGCGCTCGAACGAGATCGATGTTCTTTCGCGCAACACGACGTGGACTATCGGACGTGAGGCCGGCCTCGGGGTCCATTTTGTCGGAACGCTTTTCTACGATGGCCAGGGGTTCATGGTGCGGGGCAAGTCGCGAGCGAAGAAAGTCGCAGACCTGAAAGGCGCAAAGATCTGTGTCACCGAACGAACCACATCCGAAGAGAATCTCGCCGATTATTTCGGCTCGAGCGGCCGGAGGTACCAGGCTGAGTTGTCGAAGACGATGGAAGAGTCAAGTCGAAAGTTTATGGCCGGAGAATGCGCAGCTTTTACCGCAGACCGGTCCAATTTGGCCGCGATACGCTTGAGCGTGCCCGATGGAGCACGAGATTACGTGATCTTGCCGGAGCAGATTTCCAAGGAGCCCCTCGGTCCGGCGATTAAACGCGGCGATGAAGAGTGGTTGGTCTTGCTGAAGTGGATCTACTTCGCGACCGTTGCTGCCGAAGAGTTGGGAGTGACAAGCAAGAATCTTCGGAGCAAAACGCAAACCAAAACCGACCTACGGTTGGCGAAATTTGTCGACGACAGCGGCGCGTTCGCCAAACAGCTCGGGGTCAATCCCGGCTGGGTTCGGCGCATCATTGAATCGGTAGGGAATTATGGCGAAATGTTCGAGCGCAACTTGGGCCAGGGCAGCGCGCTGAAGCTAGAGCGGGGCCCGAATCGATTGTGGACCCAGGGTGGCTTGATGTATGCTCCGCCGTTTTTATGACCCTATCGGCTGCTGAAAAGACCCTTGAGAGCCAATAACGCAAAGAAACGCGCTTTGTCGTTTCGATTGAAGAGAGAAATCCTTGCGATCCTCGGGGGTCGCTCGGGCCATGCTTTGCGCGCGGCACTTTTGGTCTGGCTCGGCAGCGGCAACTCAGGAGAAATACGCTAGAAATTTCATGACGGAATTACAAGTCTTTGTCACCGTTACGGTGTTATTCGGCCTCATCGTCGTCCTTCTCCTTGACTGGCTCGACATGACCGTGGCAGGCCTACTGAGCGTTAGTGCTCTCATCGTTTTCGGTATTTTATCGGAGAAAGACGTTTTGAACGTGGTGAGCTCCGGTGGCGGAGTTCTGGCGCTCCTATTCGGCGGCATGGTCGTGGCACGAACGCTCACGCCGACCGGGATTTTTGAGAATGTCGGCGCGCGTTTTCTGATTCTGACCCGTGGCAGCGGCAAGCGTTTTCTCCTCGGACTCATACTGCTGATCGCGCCCGTGTGCGCCTTCCTTCCGAACACGACGGTCGTGATTTTGCTCGCACCAGTGATCATTCGCGTAGCGGCGGCCCTGGAAGTGAGCTTTGTCGCGCCGATGATTCTCGCAGCGATCATCAGTAACTCCGCCGGCCTTCTTACACTGGTGGGAGATCCGGCCACGTTCCTGGTAGGCAGCGCGATGGGCATAACCTTCATCGAGTATCTCGGTCGAGTTGCGCTCGGCGGGTTGTTGGCGTTGCTCGCGCTCATACCGTTGCTGCCACTACTCATCAAAGACATCTGGACAGTCAGCCGGCGACTGCCGAACGAAATTTCATTGCCGCGGCTCCAGGAGCCGTTGCTTGGCGTTCTCGCACTGCTACTGCTGGCTGCCATGGTTATGCTATTTCTATTCGGCGAGCTGTTGCCGATCCAGATGGTCCCGCCCGCAGTGGCTATCGTTGTCTGCTCACTGGCGCTGTTGATCGTCTATGCGGTGAAAGTCGAACCGGTACAAAAAGTTCTCGGCGACATCGATTGGAAAACGCTGATTTTCATCGCCTGCATGTTTGTCCTGGTAGAAGCCCTCGTCAAAGCAGGTTTTCTTCAGACCGTGGCCGATGACATTTTCAGACGCTTCGGCACGAATCATTTAGCGGTCGGCCTTTTCTTATTGTTGGTGGTGGGTTTGGTTTCGACCGTGCTCGCTAATATTCCCGTTGTCGCCGCGTCGGTCCTCATGGTCAAAAGCTATTTCGTGATCTCCCAGGTTGTGCCGGAAGAGGCATTGGGCGCGGGTTTCACGGATTGGCCATTGACGACTCTACCGATTTTCGCGGCCATGATGTTTGGCGGCACGTTGGGGGGGAATGCCACTCTCATCGGCGCCTCGGCCAACATTGTCAGCGGTGGAATTTGCGCGGCTCACGGTAAACCCATTCGATTCATGAAATTTATGCGCTACGGCGTACCGATAACTCTGGCACAGTTGACCGTCGCAGCGATCTACGTAACGGCAATGTATTACTTGCTTTAGCCGGCGCTGATTGTGTCTACGGTTACGTGGTCTGTTTCCAAGCTGTGACCAGAACTAACGAAAGATAGTAAAAGACCAAGTCCCATCGGATCAATGATGACGAGTTTTACCACTCCAACTCCAATCATGAGAAAATAGTCACGGGAGGTAATATGGCATTTACCATCACTGACGCGACCGGTCCGGTCATCAGTGCCAAGATCAGCGGTGAGCTCAGCAAGGCTGAAGTCAGTCAGGTCCAGGCTGCCGCACTGAAAGCAATCCAGCGCTGGAATAAAATTAGCGCGCTGTTCGTCCTCGAAAACTTTCACGGCTGGAAGAGAGAGGGCGATTGGGGCGATATCAGCTTCCTGATCGACCACGACAAAGACATCGCCAAGATCGCGGTCGTGGGAGACGAACAATGGCGCGATTTCAGTAACGCCTTTCTCGCCAAGGGATTTCGCCAAGCCCAAATCGAATATTTCCTTCCTGGTGATCTCGCAAAAGCGCGCGCGTGGTTGTCGGCGCCATAACCCCTGGCCGCTATTGGCCTAAGGTCCAATATAAAAAATCAAAAGGCTTTGATAGTCAATTCGCTGTTCATGCAGATTGAACAGCTTCGTCGTTAGCGAAAATCGAAAGCGTGACAGCAACCGCCTTGTGTGCGCTGTAAGGAAGACCGTAAATGCTAGATGTCATCGTTATCGGCGCCGGGCCGGCGGGCGCAGTCGCCGCGCTCCGCGCCGCCGACCTGGGTGCCAAGACAGCGCTCATAACCCGTGGCGAGTTTGGCGGCATGGCAGCCAATGACGGGCCAGTTCCGGTGCGGACACTGGCCCACGCCGCGCGGCTGATCCGAGAAGCGCGCCAGCTAGGTCTCTACGGCATCTCTGTCAGCGAGCCGGTGCTGGACTATTCCCGCTTGCTCGCGCGCGTGCGCGAGGTCGTCGACGATGTTAGTGCGCATTCCGCTTTTCGCGAGCAGATCGATTCCCTGGGAGTGGCGGTCTACGTGCAGGCCGGCGCGGCGCGCTTCGCCGATCTGCATACTGTCGAAACCGCGAATGGGCTGCGTCTTCAAGCGGAAAAGATCATTATTTGCACGGGCGGCGTGAGCCGCCGACTTTCAGTGCCCGGCGTTGAATTAACCGCCACACACAGCGACGCCTGGGCTCTCACCTCTGTTCCGCCGTCGCTGTTAGTCATCGGCGCGGGCGCGACGGGAGCGCAGGTCGCCTCGATCTTCAACGCCTTCGGTTCACGAATCCAACTCTTCCAGGCTGGCCCGCGCATCCTTCCAACCGAGGACGAGGAGGTATCGGCTGCGGTGGCGGCCGCCTTCCGAGAGTCGGGCATAGTGGTGCGAGAGAACTTCGGCAAGATTGAATCTTTCGAGAGGACGCCGAGCGGCGTGCGGATGATCTTCGCGAAGGAAGACACACGTGACAGCGCCGAGGCGGCGCTCGCGGTCGTAGCAGTCGGCTGGGTCGCCAATACCGCCAGCTTGAATCTTGGGGCAGTAGGCGTCGAGATCGATCGGCGAGGCTTCGTACGGGTCAACGATTACCTGCGGACCTCTGCGCCGCATATCTTTGCCGCCGGGGATATAACCGGGCGCTTATTGCTCGTCCCAGAGGCGATACACGACGGCTTCGTGGCGGCGACCAACGCCGTGCGAGGCGAGACAACGACGTTTGGGAACCGGGTGAGCCCGATCGGTAGCTTCACCGACCCGGAATATGCCCAGGTGGGCTTGACCGAAGCGAAGGCGCGTGAAAAGTACGATGTCATAGCGGTGAGCGTCTACTTTGATTCGACGACGCGCACAATAATCGATGGCCGGACAAGGGGCTTCTGCAAGCTCGTCGTCGACCGCTCGAGCTACAACATTCTAGGCTGCCACGTCGTCGGGGAACGGGCAATCGAGATCACTCAACTCGCGGCGATTGCCATTGCCGCCGGAACGCGGGTGGATGAGCTGGCTCAGATTCCACTGTCGTTTCCAACCTACGCCGGGATCCTCGGCCGCGTCGCGGCAAGCGCGACTCGCCAGCTCAATCAGAAAGTGAACTGGCAAGCGCACCAGGCCGAGAGCGTTCGGGGTTAGAGGCGCGGCGACTATTATGGAACTTATGCAGAAAGCAACACCGGTCGCCATGCTCGTCTTTGTGCTCTCCAGCATGCTGGCGATGGGTTTAGGTCTCACGGTTGGTGAAATCGTTGCCCCGCTACGCAACGCCCGACTGGTGGTGCTGTCGCTGCTGGTGAATTTTGTTTTGATGCCGATTGTCGCACTTGCGCTTGCCGACCTGCTGCGGTTAGACGAACCGCTCGGCGTGGGTCTGCTGCTGTTGGGCGCGGCGGCGGGCGCACCGTTCCTACCGAAATTGGCTCAGATCGCAAAGGGAAACTTAGCGTTCGGCGTCGGCTTGATGGTGCTGCTGATGGTCGTCACTGTAGGCTATCTGCCTCTGGTCCTTCCGTCATTGCTGCCGGGGGTTACAGTCAACCCGGCGCAGATTGCCCGCTCCCTGTTTCTACTCATGCTGCTTCCCCTGGCCGGCGCGCTGGCTGTCAAAGCATATTTCGCGGATGTCGCCGCCCGTACGAAGCCTCTGCTCGATCGGCTGTCCAACCTGGGCCTGATCGTGCTGGTGGTGCTGATCACCGTAACGAACGTCAACAACGTGCTGGCGGTATTCGGAACGCGCGGCATCCTGGCCGGTCTACTCTTTATTGCGATGGGCTTTGCTATTGGATGGATGCTCGGCGGACCGGACACGAGCACTCGTCGGGTCCTGGCCCTGGGCACTGCGCAACGCAACATTGCCGCGGCGCTTGTGGTCGGCAGCCAAAGTTTCAGCGACCCGAAAGTGGTCGTCATGGTGGTCGTCGTCGCGATCGTCAGTTTGCTTGTTCTCATGCCGCTATCGCGGAAGCTGGCTAAATATAAATCCGGTATAGCGGAAAATCCTCCTCCGGTGCTGCGTTAGGAAATGACTACCGACGAAATGTAATAACCAACCATAAGGAAGGGAGAAAAAAATGTCAGACACACCCAAACAGAACGACTGGTCAAAACCCGCGGCGATGGCGATCCCGGAAGGCGGATACTTCAAGGACAAGATCGAGCAAGGCCGCTATGGTCCGATCTTCCCGAAGACCCCGGCCTGCTACGGCTTCTCGATCATCGCGAAGATCATTCCGGGCCGCGAACCGAACTTCTACGAGTATGCGAGAAATATCGAGAATGCAGTCGCGGGACAGCCGGATTGCCTCGCGGTGCTCAAGCTGCACTATCTGCGCTGGAATCTCTTCGAGATCAAAGGTGACACGTACTTCCAGTATATGGGCATCTTCGACACTGATTTCGACAAATACACCGAAGACGCAGTGGCCATCTTCGCCGCGACGGGCCTGAACACGGTCTTCGAGAATCTTGAAGGTTTTCCCAAAGATTGGAAGACGAACGCACAGGCCTTCATCAAGTTTGTGCGCGATCACCATTGCCCGAGTTTCCTCGAATACGGCGAGTATCCCTATGTGAGCGCCGAGGAAGTCAAGAAAGCCCTGAAGCTCAAGGCGGCGTTCTCGGACATGCTCGATCAGATGCAGTGACCATCAGGAGGACGTGACATGCTCGAGTTCGACGACATTCAGTATATTCTCTTGACCCGTGCGCCTGCGATCACCGGACGTTATGAATTTCTATCGTTCCGGAACCCCGGTGCCGGACGGGCCTGGCTATCCGCCATCCTTGAAACGGTGCATTCGGTTCAGCAGGCGCGCGCTTCGGTCGAAAAAGACAACCGGTGGGTGTCGGTGGCTTTCACCTGGAACGGTCTGCGAGCGCTGGGTGTGGATGAGAGCTCGCTGGCGAGCTTTCCGGTAGGAAATCTCGCCAGCCCGGAGCTTCATGCCATCGTTATCCTCTTTGCCCGGGACGCGGCGGAACGCCAGCGCTGCGAGGCAGAGCACCAAAGGCTGGTCGCGCAATGCGAGGGAGTGGAAGTACTCTCGTCACTTGATTTGGAGGCAACGCCGCCATTCGAGTATGCGCATGACCACTTCGGTTACCGCGACCGGATGTCGCAACCGGTCATCGAGGGAGCAGGAGAGGAGCCGACACCTGGTACCGGCGCGCCGCTGAAGGCGGGTGAGTTCATCCTGGGCTACCCGGACGAAGATGGGCCGCCCGCAAACCTGCCGCAGCCCGAGATTCTCTCTCGCAACGGCAGCTATATGGCCTATCGCCGCCTGCAGGAGCACGTGGGCAAGTTTCGCGAATTTCTGCGCCAGCAGGGACGGACCCCGGAGGAGCAGGAACTGATAGCCGCGAAGCTCATGGGCCGGTGGCGCAGCGGCGCACCTCTGGTGCTGGCACCGGACAAGGACAATCCTGCCCTTGGCGCCGATCCGCAGCGAAACAACGATTTCAACTACAAGCAAATGGATCCGCATGGTTATGCGGTCCCGCTCGGATCGCACATCCGCCGCATGAACCCCCGTGACACGGCGGCGAACATGAACCGGCGACGGGTGATCCGCCGCGGCGGCACCTACGGGCCGCCTCTGCCGGAAGAAGCGCCGGAGGACGGTATCGAGCGCGGCATCGCCGCCTTCATTATCTGCGCGAGTCTCATTCGACAGTTCGAGTTCGCGCAGAACGTTTGGGTGAACGACCGGAACTTTCATGAACTGGGCAACGAACGCGATCCGATCTGCGGCAACCAGGACGGTACCTTGGAATACAAAATCCCGAAGCGCCCGATTCGCAAGAAAATCACAGGGCTGCCGGCATTCACGAATGTCCGGGGCGGGGCTTACTTCTTTCTGCCGGGCCTCAAGGCGCTTCGATACCTTGCGTCACTCGGTCATGCTCGATGAGTGATCCGTGGACGTTAATTCGCTTGAAAGACCACAGCGCAGTAGGAGGATCCGACCATGAGCACCGTCATTCAACTCCCACGCACTTACAATCAGAACCACATCCCCCGCAAATACACGCCCGGCAAACGCAGGGTGAGCATTTACTGGACCTGGAGCTATCCGTGGGAGACAAACCGGAATGTCGAGGAAATGGACAATCGTTTCTCGACCATGACCGAGGTCCGCAGAGTAGCGTGGCCGGCGTATGAGACCCCCGAATGGAGTACGCAAAACTTCCTCCAGGGAATCGATGGCACCCTAGAACTGTTCCACCGCTCCACGCTCCTGTTCCAGGAAATCGCCGGCGAAGCAACCGGCCATCCGGTCGCAGTATTCCAGCGCGTTGACCAGGCGGGATTCCGGCTGCCCATTGACGAACGGATTCTGGCCGATACGGATACGCTGATGGTGTTTGGCCTAGACCATCTCCCGGCGGAGCAAGAGGCAGCGCCGGAGGAAATCGCGGCGATCCGCGAGTGGCTCAAGCGCGAAGGAACTTGCTTGCTGCTCGCGCCGCATCACGATGTCGGTTTTACCAGCGACATGAAGCAACGCCAGATGGAATACCTCCACCACGGCGACCCGCTGGTACCGCGCCAGCAGCGCTTCAGCCAATACACCCGCTCGCTGATGAAGGCGCTCGATGTCCCGGTCATCAATCAATACGGACTCCGCCCGGCGGTCGTGAAAGGCACGAAGGAGATCGCACCGCTCACAGCCTTCCGTGACCTCGACAAGCTGGGCCTGCTCAAAAATGTCACCACGTTCAACTTCCACCCCCACTTGCCGCACTACGAGTTGACCACCAAAGACACCAAGTCAGTGCATGTGCTGGGACGACAGCTCATTGACCTCGATCGTCCGCATCCCTTCACCGAGGCGGGCAACACGGAATTCAATGCCCTCCTTTGGATGCCACCGATAGACCAGCGCGCCGGCAACATCCTGCTGGTGGACTCGACCAACTTCACCACGCTCTTCGGCGGCACGGACAGTCTGGAGAATTTCTGGAGGAATCTCGCTGTGATGCGGTGAGATTCTACCAGTGGTGGGACTGTCGCGACCTGCTGACAAATCGCCTCGCTCGGCTAGCCCGCGCGTTTATGCATGGATAGACGCATCAGTCCTCGCGACAACCTTGTCTACCTGTCATTGGACTAAGGTCCAATATACGGGATTGAAACATTTCGATAATAAAGATTCGCAGTTAGGTCTGGTCATTTAGAGGCAATTAATAGAGCTGTTAACGCCAAAGAAAATTCGGTGCCGCATATCGAACAAATTTGGGGGAAAACGTGAACGTTGAAAGTATTAGTCTAATGCGTAGCCGGTCGGCGGTCATTTTGGCGACTCTCTTCACTTGTCTTATTCTCGCGGCGACTTTTGCTTGCTCAAAAAAAGAGCCGCCACCACCGCCGCCGCCTGAGGTCCAGGTAGCCGAAGTCGTGCAGAAGGATGTGCCCATTTACATCGAGCTTGTCGGAGCCACGCTCGGCTCGGAAGATGTCGAAATCCGCGCCCGCGTGGAAGGTTACCTTGCTTCGGTTAACTTCACCGAAGGCTCCTTCATCAAGAAAGGCCAGCCCCTCTATAAGATAGACCCCCAGCCGTTCCAAGCTGCGTTGTCTCAGGCGCAAGCCAACTTCGAGACCGCTAAAGCCCGATTGGATAAGACGAACAATGATGTAGCCCGATTCAAACCCCTGGCCGCAGAGAAAGCGGTAAGTCAACAGGAGCTCGACAATGCGCTGTCAGCTCAAGAGGCCGCCCGGTTTCAGGTTACAGCTTACGATGCGCTGGTTGCCAAGGCCAAACTCGATCTCGCGTACACGACCATTAGTTCGCCGGTTGAGGGGCTTATCGGGACAACGCAGAAGAAAGTCGGCGCCTTGGTCGGGCGCGGTGAAAACACGCTGCTCAATACCATCTCGCAGGTCAATCCGATCCTGTTTCGCTGCGCCATCGCCGAGGCGGAATATCTAAGACTCGCTCGGGACGCCGCCGGTAGAAACAAGTCCCTTGAGAAACAATACGGCGTCGAGCTTATTCTTGCCGATGGAACCGTGCATCCGCACAAAGGCCGCCTGGACGCCGTCGAGCGGGCGGTGGATGCAACGACGGGTACTCTTACCGGTCAGTTCAGTTTTCCAAACCCCGAGCGCATTCTACGCCCAGGTCAGTATGGGAAAGCCCGGTTCGTAACCGATCTCAAGAACGGCGCCCTGCTTGTACCTCAACTTGCAGTGCAGGAGATTCAAGGGCTCTACAGCGTCATGGTCGTAAAGCCGGATGCTACGGTGGAGCAGCGCATGGTCAAAGCCGGCGAACGCGTCGGCAACTTATGGATCGTCGATTCGGGACTGAAGCCGGGGGAAAAGGTCATCGTGGAAGGGATTCAAAAAGTGAAGCCCGGCGTGCAGGTCAGCGCCAAGACCCTAAAGCCAGAAGAGAAAACTTCCCTTGCTCCAAACGCGCCGCTGGCCGAGAGCAAAGCCAAGGGAGCGGAGGGGAAATAAGCCATGGCAAACTTTTTCATCCGCCGGCCCATTGTCGCTATCGTTATTTCGATCCTGTTGGTTCTGATGGGACTGTTCAGCCTCACGGGTCTCTCCATCGAGCAGTACCCATTCCTCGCGCCGCCTTCTATCCGTGTCACGGCGACCTACCCGGGCGCTTCCGCTGTGGCGGTGGAGCAATCGGTAGCGACGCCCATCGAGCAGGAAGTGAACGGTGTCGACAAGATGATTTACATGAAGTCGTCGAACACCAGCGACGGCCGCATGCAGCTCGATGTCAACTTTGAAGTCGGTGTCGATCAGGACACGGCAAACGTGCTGACGCAAAACCGGGTCTCGTCGGCTCAGGCGCGCCTGCCGCAGGAGGTGGTCCAGCAGGGTGTCACCGTCAAAAAGCAAAGCCCGAGCATTCTGATGCTCATCTCCGTCTACTCACCCAAAGGGAGCTACGACGCGAACTTTTTGACCAACTATTGCGGCATCAACCTGCGCGATCAGCTGCTACGAATACCCGGCATAGCCCAGGTCGACCTTTTCGGCGGCGCGGATTATGGCATGCGCATTTGGCTGCGCCCCGACAAGTTGGCCAAACTCGCACTCACGCCTGCCGATGTTATCTCCGCAATTAAAGAGCAGAACTTGCAAGCCCCGGCCGGCCGCGTCGGCGCCGCACCGTCACCGAAAGACCAGGAGTTTACCTACACGGTGAGCGCTCCCGGCCGGCTCGTTAATCCGGAGGAGTTTGAGAACATCATTCTCCGTCAGACTGAAACCGGCGCACAGATCCGCGTGAAGGACGTCGGACGCGCCGAGCTGGGCTCGCAGAACTACGATTCCTTTGGACGTCTCGACGGCAAGCCATCCGGCACGATGGCCGTCTATCTCCTGCCAGGTGCAAACCAGCTCAAGGCCTCCGAGGCGATCTACGAAACGCTGCGCCAGGCGAAAGCGCTGTTCCCGCCCGACATGGACTACAAGATCGTTTACGATACGACGCCTGCCGTGAAAGCTTCCATCGACGGTATCGTCCACACGTTTATCGAGGCGATCATCCTCGTCACGCTCGTGGTTTTTATCTTTCTTCAGAATCTTCGGGCGACTATCATTCCGCTTCTCACCGTGCCCGTGTCGCTCATCGGCACGTTCATTTTTTTCCCGATGCTCGGCTTCTCGGTTAACACTCTCTCGATGTTCGGCTTGGTGCTGGCCATCGGCATCGTCGTAGACGATGCCATTGTCGTGGTCGAAGCGGTAATGCACCACATCGAGCACGGGATGAACCCGAAGGAAGCGACCATCCAAGCGATGAAGGAAGTCTCAGCCCCGGTTGTCGGCATCGCGCTTATTCTTTCAGCCGTCTTCGTCCCCGTCGCTTTTCTTGGCGGCCTGACCGGGCAGATGTACAAGCAATTCGCCTTGACCATCGCTATTTCGGTGCTGCTCTCGGCTTTCAGCGCGTTGTCGCTCGCGCCTGCACTCTCGGCCATGCTGCTCAAGGCGCATCATGGGCCGGCCAGGGGGCCGCTAGGTAAATTCTTCGGCTGGTTCAACCGCGCCTTTGACCGCACCACTAACGCATATATCGGCACCTCACGGCTTCTGGTGCGACGTTCGATACTAACCATTGTCATCGTCGCCGCGGTGGCCGTCGGCGCCGGAGTTTTCGGCGGTGCGCTGCCCGCGGGCTTCATTCCGGAAGAGGATCAGGGAATCTTCGGTGTCAACGTCACGCTCCCGCCCGCCGCGTCTCTCGAACGCACGGGTAATGTACTATCACAGGTCGAGCAGATCCTGACCAAAACCGAAGGTGTCGACTCTTTCTCGACCATTGGCGGCTACGGCGTGGTGACGAGCACCTATCAACCCAACTTCGGCACGATTTTTGTCCGTATGAAGCCGTGGGACGAGCGGCATTCCGACGCGCTCCATGTGCGCGGCATCATGGCTAACTTGCAGCGGCAGGTGGCGAACATACCCGAGGCGATCGTCTTTCCTTTCAACATTCCGACGATCTCCGGCTTTGGCGCCTCGGCCGGTTTTAACTTCTTGTTGCAGGACCGTAGCGGCACGCTCACCGTGCAGCAGCTCGGCGACTTTACCCGCCAGTTTCTCGAGGCGGCGCGAAAGCGGCCGGAACTTGCGAATCTCTTCACCTCCTTTGATCCCCGTTATCCGCAGGTCAAGGTCGATCTTGACCGGGAGAAAGCGCGCAAGCTGGGAGTGCCCATCAACGATGTCTTTCAGGCACTGTCCGCAAGCATGGGCGGCAGTTACGTGAATGACTTCAACCGTTTCGGCCGTCTGTTCCGTGTCTATGTGCAGTCCGAGGCCGACTACCGGCGCAAGCCCAAAGATATCGGTGATATTTATGTGCGCAGCCAAACGACCAAGAGCATGATCCCGCTCGCCACACTCATCAAGATTACCTCTGAAGGCGGAACCGAGATCACGGTTCGCTTCAACCTGTTCCGCTCCGTGGAAATTAATGGCGTGCCCGGGCGCGGCTACACTTCCGGTCAAGCATTGGCCACCCTTGAGGAAGTTTTCAAACAGACGATGCCAAAAGAGATGGGCTTCGCCTACTCCAGTCTTTCCTATCAGGAAAAAGTCGCGCCGCCGGCAGGTCCGACCTTTGGTCTTGCGATCGTTTTCGTGTTTCTCCTCCTGGCCGCTATGTATGAGAGCTGGCGCCTGCCGTGGGCTGTTTTGCTCGGCTCCCCTCTGGTTGCCTTGGGCTCGTTCTTCGGGGTCTGGCTGATGGGCTACGACAACAACGTTTACGTTCAAGTCGGCAACATCATGCTGATCGGTCTCGCCGCCAAGAACGCGATTCTGATCGTGGAGTTCGCCAAAGCGAAACACGAAGAAGGCATGTCGCCTGAAGATGCCGCGCTCGAGTCGGCGCGCTTGCGCTTCCGGCCGATTCTCATGACCGCGTTTGCCTTCATCTTGGGTGTCGTACCGCTGATGATCGCGAGCGGCGCCGGAGCCGGCGCGCAGAACGTCATGGGCACCGCAGTTTTCTGGGGCATGCTGGTCGCCACCGCTCTCGGCGTATTCCTCATTCCCGGCAACTTTGCGTTCGTCGAAGGTTTGGGGAGAAAGAAGAAGACAGTCGCGAGCCCCGTTCCCGCCATGCCATCGCACGAGGGGGCGCACTGAGATGACACGCTCTATCGCAGCTTGCGCAAGTTCTCTGCTGGTTCTGAGCATGGAAATGCTATTTGAGAAGTTGGTTCTCACCACGAAGATCACGAAGGCCACGAAGGGTTCGGATATTTATCCTTTTAAACTTCGTGCTCTTCGTGTCCTTCGTGGTGAATCCGTGTTTTCCTCTCGATCCCGGCTCGGGCACGCCGGGGCGATCGTTCTATTTCTTCTCACTGGTTGCACGCTCGGTCCCGATTATTTGCGACCCAAGGTGTTGATTCCGGATAATCATCGTGGAGTTGTCGACCCACCCAAGGCCGAGTCGCTCGCCGACATTCCGTGGTGGGAGCTTTTCAAGGACCCGGTGCTCCAGGAGCTGACGCGCGAGGCCCTGGCAAACAATTATGACTTGCAGACGGCGGCCGCCCGTGTGGAAGAAGCTAGATCTCAAATCGGTGTCGCGCGTTCGTTTCTCTATCCTCAACTGAACTTGAACGGCGGAGGCAGCGTACAGCAGGTCTCGCGGCTGAGCGAGCCGCCCCAGTCATTCGGCGCGAGCCGCACTTATCAAAATTGGCTCCTCGGATTGAACATGGCGTGGGAGCTTGACGTCTTTGGCAGGATTCGGCGGGAAGCGGAATCGGCAACAGGGGTTTTTTATGCCACGGAGCAGGCGCAGCGCGGCGTGTTTATCGCTTTAGTCGCCGACGTAGCTCAGGCCTATTTCATTTTGCGCGAGCTCGATCTGGAACTGGAGATCAGCCGGCGGACTTTGAGAATCAACGACGAAACCATCGAGTTCTACCGCAGACGGGTTTTCGGCGGTGTTTCCAATCAGCTCGAATTGGACCAAGCGTCGGCCAACCGTTCGCGCACCGCCGCGACGATTCCCGAGTTGGAACGCCAGATAGCGACGCAAGAAAATCTCATCAATTTTCTTCTTGGTCGCAATCCTGGACCGATTCCCCGGGGGGCGGCTTTAACGGATCAGTATTATCCGCCAACCGTACCGGCAGGCTTGCCTTCGGCCTTACTCGAACGTCGGCCCGATGTCAAAGGTGCCGAGGATTTGCTGCTTGCGGCGAATGCCGATATCGGCGCCGCCAAAGCGCTTTTCTTTCCAAATTTTTCACTGACGGCGGCGCTCGGCGCCACGAGCCACGAATTGTCGAATCTCATCGACAGACGCGCCGCCATTTGGTCAGTTGCCGGCGGGATCCTACAGCCGGTCTTTCAGGGCTGGCGCATTTTCTATAACTACGAGGCGACTAAAGCTCGATTCGATCAAGCACTGGCGCAATACCAGAAAGCTGCACAGAACGGGTTCCGCGAGGTAGCCGATGCGCTGGTGAGCATCGAAAAGCTCAAGGACATACGCGCCGAACTGGAGACGAGCGTTACGTCGCTGAGCAACGCGGCGCGTTTGTCGCGCCTGCGTTATGACACCGGGTTGGCAAATTATTTGGAAATCCTGATCGCGGACCAGCAATTTTTCGATCAAGAGCTGTTGCTGGCGCGCGCCAAGGGCTCACAGCTGACTGCGGTCGTGCAGCTTTACCGCGCGCTGGGCGGAGGATGGCAGCCATAAAATAGAAAACGCTCCAGACGTTCACATCGTTCAAAAAGTGCGTTAAGGATGACGGGAGAAAGAAAGTTTGGTTTCAGGGTTTAGGTTTCGGGTCTCAGGTTTGGGTTTCGAGTCAGAGAAACGTAGATGAAATCCAATCTGATTCCAGGCGTTCTGGTTGGCGTCTTCCTTGGTGTTGCTGTCGGCATCGGCGCCTATACCTTTGCCTATGCCAAAGGTTGGTCCTACCTCACTGACGATCCGGCGGCTTGCGCCAACTGCCACGTCATGCGTGAACAATTCGATGGCTGGCTCAAATCGTCGCACCGCTCGGTGGCGACCTGCAATAGCTGTCACACTCCGGCAAATTTCGTCGGCAAATATGCGACCAAGGCCTCCAATGGCTTCTGGCATTCCTTTTTCTTCACCACCGGCGGCTACGAAGACAACATTCAAATCAAGCCGCACAGCCGGGAGATCACCGAGCAGGCCTGCCGGAACTGTCATCAGGAAATTGTCGATGCCGTCGAAGCGACGCACCCGGCATCGGGCGGCGCGCAGCTCGCTTGCCTGCGCTGCCACAACTCGGTGGGACATCTGCAGTGATGAGACGAATTAATCTGGGAGAAACCCATGGCTGAAACGATCCCTAACGATGCTTCTGCTCGACGGCGCCGCCGTGTTTTCTTCCTGATCGTGGGCGGGGCTGTGCTCGCGACCATTGTCGGCGTCGCCCTGCTGATGAATATCTTCGAGCGCAAGCAGGAGGCGCGCAATCCGTTTTATCGCGTGGTCGAGTTGACCGACGACATGGAAGATCCGGCGGTGTGGGGCAAGAACTTTCCGCTGCAATATGACGACTACAAACGGACGGTGGATCAGGTGCGTACCCGCTACGGCGGCAGCGAGGCCCTGCCTCATACGCCGACGAAAGCCGATCCGCGCTCGGTGATTTCCCAGTCAAAGATCGAAGAAGACCCGCGTTTGAAGGCGATGTGGGCCGGCTACGCCTTTGCCAAGGATTTTCGCGAAGAGCGCGGGCATGCTTACATGCTCGACGATCAGACTTTCACCGAGCGGCAGCAGGTGGTCAAACAACCCGGTACGTGCATTCAATGCCACGGGTCGGTCTACGTTCCCTACAAGAAGGCCGGCAACGGCGACCTCATCGCGGGCTTCGAGAAATTCAATCAAATGCCGTTCACTGAGGCGCGCAAGCTGGTATCGCATCCGGTGGCCTGCATCGACTGTCACGATGCGAGTACCATGCAACTGCGGGTCACGCGCCCCGGTTTCATCGAAGGCATGCGCGCGTTCAAGGCCTCCCAAGGAATTCAGAACTATGATGTCAACAAGCAGGCGACGCGTCAGGAGATGCGCGCTTTTGTCTGCGGCCAGTGCCACGTCGAATATTATTTTAAGGGGCCGGAAAAGCGGCTCGTCTATCCCTGGGCCAAGGGGCTCAAGGTCGAGAACATTCAAGCTTACTACGACGAGGCGCAGTTCAAAGACTGGACGCACGCCGACACTGGCGCGCCGGTGCTCAAAGCGCAGCATCCGGAGTTCGAGATGTGGAATCAGGGCATTCACGCGCGGTCGGGCGTTACTTGCGCTGATTGTCACATGCCCTACAAGCGCGAAGGTGCGCTCAAGATCAGCGATCACCACGTGCGCAGCCCCGTGCTCAACATCAACCGCGCCTGCCAGACCTGCCACAAGTGGCCGGAGGAAGAATTAAAAGCCCGGGTCGAGACGATTCAGGAGCGCACCTTCAAGCTGCGCAACGTGGCGATGGATGCGCTGATGGATCTGATCAAGGATCTCAAAGCAGCGAAGAGCGCGGGCAAGATTGACAAGGAGCTTGCGGCGGCGCAGGATTTTCAGCGCAAGGCGCAGTTTTATCTGGATTTCGTCGAGGCGGAAAACTCCACCGGTTTCCACGCGCCGCAGGAGGCGGCGCGCATACTCGGCGAGTCGGTGGATTTCTCGCGGAAAGGTCAGATAGCGCTGCGCGACGGAAAAATAGAAACGCCGCCTGCAAAACGGTAAAGCTCGCAAGCTGAGCCTGGCACTCGGAAAGCGGAGGCAAAGATGAAAAATGACGATGGGTCGAAGCGCGAACACGATGATGACGCGATGAAGGGCGAGCCGTCGCGGCCGTCGCGACGCCAGTTCCTCAAGGGACTCACGACGGGAACGGTGGCCATCGGCGCCTTGACGCAGGCGGGCTGTGCCCCGGCGATTCCGCCGCTCAAAACGCGCGGCGCAACTGCTACGACGACAGTCTGTCCTTTCTGCGGCGTCGGCTGCGGCCAAGTGGTTTCCACCCGGGCCGGCAAGGTGATCCACATCGAGGGCGACCCCGGCCACCCGATCAGCGAAGGCACGCTATGCAGCAAAGGCGCGGCGGGCATTCAAGTGGTGAACAATTCGCGGCGCCTGCAGAAGGTGCTCTACCGCAAACCCAATGGCGCGAAGTGGGAAGAGAAAAGCTGGGACTGGGCGCTCGAGCGGATCGCCGCGCGAGTCAAAGAAACGCGCGATAAAACCTTCAAGACCACGGTGGACGGACGCGTGGTAAACCGCACGGAAGCGATCGCCTGTCTCGGCGGCTCCGCATTGGACAACGAGGAGGCCTATCCCCTCGCAAAACTCATGAGGGCCCTCGGCCTGGTGTACCTCGAACACCAGGCCCGGCTCTGACACAGCTCCACGGTCGTCGGTCTGGCGGCCTCATTCGGTAGAGGAGCGATGACGAATCATTGGGTCGACATGCTGAACGCCGATGTCGTTCTGATCATGGGTGGAAATCCGGCGGAGGACCATCCCATCTCGATGAACTGGCTGGCGCGCGCCAAGGAGCAGGGCACCTATATCCTGCACGTGGACCCGCGCTTCAATCGCACCAGCTCAATCGCGGATGTTTTCGCAAAACTGCGCTCGGGCACCGACATCGCCTTCGTCGGTGGCATGATCAACTATGCGCTCGAACATAACCGCATTCAGGAAGAGTACGTGCGCGAGTACACCAACGCCTCGTGGATCGTCGGCGACGACTACAGCCTCGCCGACGGTCTTTTCGCCGGCTACGATCCCAAGGAGAAGCGCTACGATCGCACGCGCTGGGCGTTCGCGCTCGACGCCAAGGGAGAGCCCCGGCGCGACCCGACCCTCAAGCATCCACGTTGTGTGTTTCAATTATTGAAGCAGCACTTCTCCCGCTATAGCACCGACGCGGTGTGCCGTATCACCGGCACACCCAAAGAAAATTACCTGCGGGTTTGCGATCTTTACACCTCGACTTACGCTCCCGATCGCGCGGGCACCTGGCTCTATGCCATGGGCACGGCGCAGCACAGCCACGGCACGCAGAACATCCGTTCCTACGCCGTCCTGCAATTGTTGCTCGGCAATATCGGCGTCGCCGGCGGCGGCGTCAACGCTATGCGCGGCGAGTCCAACGTGCAGGGCTCGACGGATCAGGGACTGAACTGGGACGGCTTGCCCGGCTATCTCAAGCTGCCGGTGGAAGCGGATGTCGACCTGAAGAGCTATTTGAAACGCGTCACTCCGGTGGCGGCCAATGCGCAGAGCGCCAACTGGCTGCAGAACACGCCGAAGTATGTCGTGAGCCTGCTCAAGGCGTGGTGGGGCGATCACGCCAAGAGCGAGAACGACTTCGACTTTTCCCACCTGCCCAAGCTGGGGCGAGGTTTCGAAGGAAAGGGCTATGCGTTTCTCGCGCTCACCCACGCCATGCTGGCGGGCGAAATCAAGGGGCTCTTCTGCTTCGGCCAGAATCCTGTGGTGGGCGGTGCCAACGCGCGGTTGATCCGTGCGGCTATCGACAAGCTCGATTGGCTCGTGGTCGCCGATTTGTTCGAGCACGAGACCGCGGGCTTTTGGAAGCGGCCGGGCGTAGATCCGGCGAAAATCCCTACCGAGGTCTTCGTTCTCCCTGCCTGCTCCGGCGTCGAGAAGGAAGGCAGCATCGTCAACAGCGGGCGCTGGGCGCAGTGGCGCAACCAGGCCGTAAAGCCCATCGCCGATAGCCGCCCGGACCTGGATATCGTCGACGGTCTTGCTAAAGCCATGAAGCGCGTCTACGAGAAGGATGGCGTGTTTCCGGATCCGATTCGCCATCTCGCCTGGGACTATGGAGATCATGCGGATCCCCATCGGGTCGCGCGCGAATTGAACGGACGCTTCCTGGTCAACGTAAACGAAAAAGACGGCAAGGAATTCGCCGCTGGCAAACAGGTGGCGGGCTTCGCGCAGCTGCGCGACGACGGCAGCACCATGTCGGGCAACTGGATTTACTGCGGCGGCTACACCGAAGAGGGCAATCTGGCCGCGCGCCGCGATGCGACCGATGCGCCGAACAAGATCGGACTCCATCCGAAATGGGGGTGGACGTGGCCGATGAACCGGAGGATTCTCTACAACCGCGCATCGGTCAATCGCAAAGGCGAGCCGTTCAATCCGCGCAAGTGGGTGATCCGCTGGAACGCCGAGAAGAAAGTGTGGGAAGGCGATGTTCCCGACGGCGGCATGCCGCCCGGCGAAATGAATCCTTTCATCATGCTGGCATCGGGCGTCGGACAGCTTTACTCGCTGGACGTCAACGACGGACCGTTTCCCGAGCATTACGAGCCGGTGGAGAGTCCCGTTAAAAACCCGTTCTCCAAAACTCAGTCGAATCCGTGCGCCCAGGTGTGGCAGTCCACCGAATTCGACCGTTACGGCAAACCGGCTGACTTCCCGATCGTCGCCACTACCTACCGAGTCTCCGAGCACTGGCAGACCGGCGCCATGAGCCGGAATATGCCGTGGCTCGTCGGCCTCGTGCCCAATGCCTTCGTTGAAATCGGCACGGATCTGGCCAAGCGCCAAGGCATCAAGAATGGCGACAAAGTGATCGTCAGCAGCGCGCGCGGCTCCATCGAAGTTTACGCTCTGGTTACCGAACGCTTCCAACCATTTCTTATCGAGGGTCAGATGATCGATGAGATCGGCCTTCCCTGGCATTGGGGCTATGCCGGCATCGTGCCGGGCGACATCGCCAATGATCTCACCGCCAGCGTCGGTGACGCCAACTCGCACATTCCCGAGACCAAAGTGTTTCTTTGTAACCTCAAGAGAAAGGACCGCGCATGAGCACATCGACAGCAAAACCATCGACGGTGAAACCGAAAGCGATGATTCAGGACAATACCCGGTGCATCGGCTGCCGGGCCTGCATGGTCGCCTGCAAGTCGTGGAACGACCGGCCCGAGGACAAGACAGATTTCTTCGCCGGCGAAGGCTATCAGAACCCGCGCGATCTCGACGCCAACAATTATACGCTGATTACCTTCAACGAGGTCGTTACCGGCGAAAAGCCCGATTGGGTATTCGGACGCCAGCTCTGCATGCACTGCGAGCAGCCGGCCTGCGCCTCGGCGTGTCCGACCACAGCGATGTTCAAAACCGAACTCGGCCCTGTGGTGTTCGATGAATCGCGCTGCATCGGCTGCCGTGCATGCATGCAGGCATGTCCCTTCATCATTCCGAAATACGATTACGAGAGCTTCGCGCCGAAGATTCACAAGTGCACCTTTTGCGCAGACCGTCTGGAAGTCGGCATGGACCCGGCCTGCGCGACCGTCTGCCCCACAGGCGCCATCAGTTTTGGCGATCGCGAGGACATGGTTACGGAAGCGAAGCGGCGCATCGCGGCGGCGCCGGGAACTTACATTCCCGAAATCTACGGGCTCGACGAGGTCGGCGGCACCAGCGTGCTGCATCTTTCGTCGGTGCCCTTCGGACAGATCGGCTACATTACCGGCCTGCCGAAAACGCCGATGCCGGACCTGACGCACCGATGGTTGCGTGCGACGGCACCGGTATTTGCTGTCTTGTATGCATTGTTTGGCGCGCTGAACTGGATCGTGCGCCGGCGCATGCGCCGCCAAGGGCACGACGGAGAGCACACATGAACTGGCGAATCCGGCTTACCTGGTGGGATAAATCGCTGCTGGCGATTATGGCGGCAGCCGCCGTCGTTGCCTTTGTGCGATTCGCGACCGGCATCGGCACGATCGCCAACCTAAACAACGCCTATCCGTGGGGCTGGTGGGTCGGCTACGGCATCATGACGATGATCGCCATCGGCGGCGTCGGCTTCACGATCACGGCGTTAGTCGAGATCTTGGGTGTACACCGCTACCACTCGTTCCTGCGCCCCGCCGTGCTCATGGCTTTTCTCTGCTATGCCGGCGCGATCACCATGCTCATGGTGGAGCTTGGCCGGCCGTGGATGGTCTGGATGGTCCTCGTCTCCTGGGCACCGACCTCCGCACTGTTTGAAGTCGGCTGGTGCGCGTTTCTTTATCTCACTGTACTCGCCTTGGAATTTTCGCAGGTGCCGCTCGAGCAGGCCGGCTGGGATCGCACGTTTCGCATCGTGCGCGCGATTTACATTCCGATCATGCTTTTCGGTGTCACGCTATCACACCTCCACCAGTCGTCCCTCGGAACACTGATGACGCTGATTCCCCATAAGATCAACGCCCTATGGTGGTCGGATAATCTGCCGTTGCTCTATCTGTTTTCCGCGATGATGGCCGGTCCGGCGATGGCGATCCTCGAACACCTTGCCGCAGCCCGTTGGCTCGGCTTCGCTCCGCGCATGAATCTGCTGGCCGGTCTCGCGCGCATCGAGGCCTGGCTCGTCGGGCTCTTCCTTGCTTTTCAGATGGGCGATCTTTTTTATCGTGGCGCCGCTGATGCCATGTTCATCAATTCATGGTTCGCCGTTTCCTTCTGGGTCGAGATCGGTTTCGGGCTGGTGCTTCCCTTTGTTCTGCTGCTAATGCCGGAAGTGCGTGAGAGCCGGCGCGGACTTGCTACGGCGTGCGCCCTGGTCATTGCCGGCGTATTACTCCACCGGCTGAACGTCGCCGTGATCGGCCTGCGCGTGCGCCACTGGGAAACCTACGTCCCTTCGTTGGGAGAAGTCACGATCACGCTCGGCATTACTGCGGCGGCTCTGTTTGCGTTCGGCTGGCTGGCGCGCATCCTGCCGATCCACGAAGAGCTGCCGGCGCCGGAGACAGGGCCGCGTCATGCAGATCGACCGGCCGGCGTATTGCACGCGGAAGGAGCCTCCTGAAATGACTACGGAACGACCGCCGCGGTTCCCCGCTTTTCGCGTCATCGTCGTGCTGGTGGCGCTCGTTAATCTCATCCTCACTATCGCGATTATTGCGCAGGTGCGCGAGCTTCAGAAGCGAGTCGCGAGCTTGCCTCCGGATCTGGCGCGCAAGCACGATGTCGCCATGCTGCGTCCGTTGCGGATTCGTCAGATCATCACGCAGAACTGCGTGGAGTGTCACAGCACCCGGCGTCTCGGGGTGACCGTGTCGATGGAGCCCTCAGAGGTCCAGCGAACAGTCGAGCGCATGCAAAGCCACCCGGGCGCCAATATCCCACCCGGTGAATTCGAACGCATCACCGCTTCCCTGCTGGTGGCTCGCTGCGCGCGCTGCCACGGCGAGGAGACGCTCAACCTGATGGTCCTCAAGACCCAGCCGGAGCGCCTGGCCACGATCCGTCGCATGGCCGCGCTCCCCGGTTCGGGCGTGCGGGCCGATCAGGCGCTCGCCATCGCCCAAGCGTTCGAGAAGCTGATCAACGACGGAACGGATAAGGGCAATTCTTCGCCGCCGGCTCAGCCGACGGGTAGATAATGGATCGCATGAGGGAAGCCTTCACAGGAGCGTACGGCTGAGATCTGTGGATCCCGTTCGAAAGAAGAGAAAATGATTTCTCGATCGCGGCACTTACTAACGCCCCGCCGGCGATGGCCAATGATCGTTGTTTTCCTGCTGACGGCGGCGTGCGGCCAGCCGGGTGGCACGGCGCAGACTCCTCTCGCCGACGAGTGGCACGCGTTCGAGGGCACGTGGACCGCAGCAGGCACGCGCCGGACGCTCCGCCTGGGTCCGGATGATCGCGCGGCCATTTTCGAACTGACAGGGTCGGTGCTCCTTACCGGGGCGCAGCGGCCAGCGGTCGGGTTCAGGGCGCAGGCGATCGGCTTCTCTGACAGCCGCGCAGGCATGCAGGGCCGCTGCGTCTGGACCGATGAGCGCGGCGACATGGTTTACAGCGAGTTGAAGGGCGAGGCGGTCGGAAGCGGTAACCGCATCGTGGGCACGTTCGTCGGCGGCACAGGGCGTTACGCCGGCGTGACCGGCGATTACACATTCCAGTGGCAGTACGTGGTCGACGCAGAAGACGGCGCAGTGAGTGGGCGGGTCGTCGACTTCAAGGGCCGCGCGCGGTTGGGTCAGGCCGATACGGCTTCTGCAGGAGCACGCGCGGGATGAATGCAGCCGCTGCGAGCTTTCGCAAGCTGGGGAAACAAGCCCTCTCCTTCACCTTGGCACTCGGCATCTGGTTCGCGCCAATCCCGGCCGGCCTGACCCGTGAGGCCTGGCACCTTTTTGCGGTTTTTGCAGCAGCAATCTTTTCGGTCGTCGTGAATGCATTTCCGCTTCTAACAGCCTCGCTGCTCGCCGTAGGCGCCGTGGTGCTGACTGACACCGTAGACCCGGCCAAGGCCTTCGCCGGTTTCGCGAACTCGAGCGTGCTGCTGGTCATAGTGGCCTTCCTGGTGGCGCATTCTGTGGTGAAGTCCGGACTCGGACGTCGCATCAGCTTGCTCGTGGTGAGCGCTTTCGGACGCTCCACGCTTGGACTGGGTTACAGCATCTTTCTCACCGACGCCCTGATTGCGCCGGCGTTTCCGAGCAATACATCGCGCGCCGGCGTGCTCTATCCGATCATTCTTTCGCTAGCGCAAAGCGCCGGTTCCAGACCGGAAGATCCAGAGAGCCGCCGCATGGGCGGTTA
>WNGF01003704.1_pt1 | contig 25193 bp, 16 predicted proteins | sample 5400641 | NCBI WGS metagenome assembly WNGF01 (sample SAMN13153371, study PRJNA577476) | soil metagenome | isolation source: 80 cm soil or saprolite under grassland replicate 2 | place: USA:California | collected 2016-06-15 | reverse complement strand
CGCGGTCAGATTGACCGACGGCACGTTGACCGCGTTCCAGGTCCCGTTAGCGGGATTGGTGATCAGCCCCGCGGTTTGCAGCGTATTCGGGTGGCCGCCGACGTCGTTGTACAGGCCCACCGCGATCGTGCTGGCGGCGGTGGTCACATCGAGGTACCAGAACAGGCGGTTGATCGAGCCGGTGCTGCTGGCGGTGAAGGGGAAGGCCTGCGCCGTGCCCGCAGGGTTGCTGTCGCGGCTCTGCTCAATGGCCTGGTCGCCGAGAAGCGAAGTTGGCAGCGTCGTGACGGTGAACGTCGCCGAAGTGGCACTGTTGCCCGCGGCGTCCTGGCTCACCCCCGCTATGTAGTGCGTCGCCGCCGGGCTCAGTCTCCCGTAAGCGTCCCGCGATGGGTGGTGACAGTGTCGAATCCAACGTGATAGAGCCGAGGGATCGCGTAGTTGTCGTGATGGATGCGCGACGTTGCTGACATGACGAGGCCCTTGTTTTCGCTCAATGAGCTCGATGCCAGCTTCTTACATAGGATGCAAGGACATCTTCACGTTCATTCACTGGCTCAAGCGACTGAAGAATCAGCAACACAGTTTCATACTCAATGCCGCTGACGGATCCGCGTAATGCCGCCTCTTGAGACCAAAGTGAGAACATAATCGGCTTTACCGATCCTGACTGTCCCAACAGACATTCCAAGTCATGTGGGTACTGAGGGCTAGCTAATTCTCCGGTAAACACAATATGGCCAAGAGTAATCCGCAGGATGTCTCTTTCCAGGTCAACTGAGGAAGTCGGCACTGATTGATGCATGGAAGGGTGGCCATGTGCCGGATGTTGGACGTAGTCTGCGCTCCTGAGCCTACGCTGGAAAAGCGGATGAGACGAGGTGATCAGGAACTCAGAATGCGATGTGTGACCCAAGAATTTGAGCGAGACGCTCATGACTCCCCGGTGATCTCCTCCGGCGGAAGCCGATCCGAATTCTAGATCCATAGCGCAGATATTGGAGCCCAAGCCGAAGACAGGAAAACGAGCGAGCTTAATAAGCTCAACCCAGGAGCCCGGGGAGGAATCTTGGAGCAGCTTCATCCACCCTGTCGAGGGCGACGGTTCAGGATTCCCCCAACGCGACCGAAGATCGTTCTGATTCTCCAATGGACGGACTCCCAGGAGATCCTCGATAACGTCCCACTCAGCCACCTCTACGTACCTACGCACCTGTCCGTTTTGGGGGTTAAGCGTCAACCAGTCGGGCATCCGCGTGGCATACCTGGCCCTAAAGAGCAGAAATTCCCCAACCCGGCCACGGAATCTAAGGCGATCTGCTAGCACGTCGTTTCCGACCAAGTGTGAGTGCTGGTTCCAATCGGCTAAGGTTTCTCCTGGAAGTGGGTCCATTTGCAAAAAGTATCGAAGCAATGATGGTATATGGGCGCTCTATCGAGAGTGCCCGTACTCAGGATGAGAAACAATGTATGCTGTTACGCCGTGTTCGGTTGCGGGGGCGCAAGGTCAGGGAACCAGAACGGACTGGACACTTGCTCGACCTGGAATGAAGGGCCATAGTACGGAGTTACTTCACCGCGCACACGGATCCAAAGTGTCTCGCCCGGGTCAGCTTCCGCAAACGCCTCCGGATCCGGGAACGCTGGTGCTTGACAGGTGTCTGCATCATAACATGCCCACCATACCTCCGCTCTGTGCGGGTCAAATGCAGGTTCAGGGAAACGCATGTTTGGGTTCAGGGCCTGGACTGTGGCGAAGACGGAAATCCGCGATACCTGCATTGTGCATCGCACGAAACCTCGGAAGGACAACTGGTAATAGACAAAATTGGGATTCCCTTCCGCGGTGGCAAAACATTCTGGCTCGGCCGGTACTGGTGGAGCCGCTTGCACAAAGCCTGGTTCAATTGGACAAGGTGCGCCGAGGCCTGGCAAGCACAGCTGTGCGAGGATACGGCGGCTACTGATCGGTGCGTATGGCCGAGGGCTCGTAATTGCTGATGCACCGCTAAAGCCGCTGGGGTCGACCAGACCCACAGGATTGTTTGCCACGTAGCTAAAGTGGTTCTGCGACAGGGGATGCAGAGCGTCACCCGCGACCATGTCGCGTGACAGGAAGCGCCCTATGCCTGGATCGTAATAGCGAGTCCGAAGATACTGAAGCTTGGGCTCTTGATCTCTCTGTTCAGCGGCGAATTGGAACGGCTGTCCGCTTGTACCGAGTACAATTATTGGAATGCCGAACTCATCGAATCGATAACTCTGAATGACAACTCCAGAAGCATCGCTCATTTCTCGGGTTGAGGCGAGGCCATCCGCATGGTACACAGCTTGGACGTTGCCTGATTCCTCAGTTTCTACGACAGTCCCAGGCCATAGACGTATTTTCGCCTTCGAGCCCGCGCTGCGTCTCATTACCGGGCTCGTTGACGTGCATGCTCCACAGACCTGCTTGAGTGATGTGGTCGGTCTTGTCGTAGCTGTAGTTCGTGGTGATGCCCAGCCGCGCCCGGCTCAGACGGTTCCCAACCTTGTCATAGGTGTAGTCGGCCTTGACTCCGCCGTCCTGCGGCTGCTGGACCACGTAGGCCGACATCAACTGCTGGCCCGAGGTCGCACCAGTTGTCCACGTCGATGGCAGTGCCGTGAGCGTGGTCGACTGGCTGGATTCGTTAGTCCCCGTGTGCCGTTGCTATCGCGGTACAGCAGCTTGATTTTCCCGGCGCCAGTCGGGCTCAGCACCGCGATCCAGTACTTGGTGTTGATGGTCAGCGCCACAGGCGGCACGGGGACGGCGTTCCACGCCCAGTTCACGGGCGTGTTGATGGTGCCCTGGGTCAGCAGGCTACCGGGATGGCCAGTATTGTCAGAGTACAGGCCGACCTCTAGACCTGGCTGGCCATCGTGCCATCGTCCAGGAACACCTGCAGCTGCGTCGCCGTGCCACTCGCCGTGGCGGTGTACTGGAAGGCGTTGGCCTGGCCAGCCACCTGCGTCGTGGATTGGAGTTTCCTTGGTCTGGTCGCCTGCCAGCGGGACCGCCACCGGATTGGTGCCCGTGTTCGACACGATGACATAGACCTTGTTGGCATAGCCGACGTTGCCGGCGGCGTCCTGGGCCCACGCGCTGAGGCTGTGGCCCCCATTGGGAAGGAGCGTGGTGTCATTGGGAAGGAGCGTGGTGTCCCACGTCACGCTGTACGGTGAGCCGATTACTGGCGCGCCGAGTGGCACGTCGTCGACCAGTAGTTGCACATAGCTGACGCCGACCGCATCGCTGGCGCTGACGGTGACGGTCACATTGGCGCCCGAGACGGTCTGGCCGTTGGTCTGTGAGGTCACCTGAAGCGTTGGTGGCTGCAGGTCGAGCGACGCGTTGCTGACGTTGGCGCCAAAGGCTGACGCGGAGCCCGTTGTCCACGTTTGGCCTGTAACCCACAGCGTCGGCAGCGCTGCCAGGTTGGCCAGGTTGCTGGTCTCCGAGCTGCCCGAGCCGGCCACGTCGCGGAACTGCACGGTGCCGCTCGTTAGTCGCGTCAGGATTGCCAGCCAGTAGGTAACCAGCGTTCCGGTTGGGCCAGTTGCAGCGGTGTCTGCATGTGTGGGCCTGGCGATGTCCAGCTTGGCGACTGCTACATATCGTCAAGCGTCAGCGTAAGGAGGCAGTCACACGTTTGCGCCAAATCTGAAGGGCTGAAACGGAGCGCGCCCGCTCCTATGGAGGACGTAGCAAAGACGTGTATGTTCAGCACCGCTGCACCCACTTCCCTGCGCAATAGGTTCATGTTAGCGACACCCCGCAGCGCGTGTCGGCTACATTTCACTCCAGGTCAACATTGCACACGAGATCTCCAAGAGGCAACGGCACAAGCCAAGCGTGCGTCGAGACTGGTCCTGGTCCGCCAGTGCCAAGTACCATCAATCGATCATCCGCGGTGCTGAACACGAGCTGCCTTGCTTCCGTGACAACTGCAGGTGCAACTACGATGTCCACTGAACTCTCGAAGCCCCACGATTCGTTATCCGTCAACCAGCTTCCAGTATTTTCGGTGCATATCTGGGGAATGTATTGGTTCCCGAGATTGTCCGTCACAGCGTCAAACCCCCACCACGTCGGGAGAAGATGATCAATGCCCCGCGGTCGTGAGAGATTAGCACATACGCCCTTCACATTCACGGTCAGCAAGAAACTCGTGTCGCCGAGTACGAGATCGCCAATAGTGAAGGTTGCGGGTGCAAGGTAAATCGCTTCTCGCGATTGAATTCGCCGCGCACCTGGAGAAGGCGGTTCAATTCTGCGCAACTCTGCCACGAGGAGTGCGTACATCTTCAAAACGGCAATGAGCCGAGCGTGTTCGCGTCTCAGCCATGTGCTGAGATCCTCCGCATGCTTCGCTTCCAAGTGCAAGTACTGACTGACTAGGAACTCAACGTCGCTTCCGGGCGCTCGTGTCTGTACAGCTCCGAAGTCCGGGCCTGTTATCGCGGTGCTATCAGCGGTGACCGGGGGGTGTTCAGCTGATACCGCGTCCGGTCGGGACGCCGCTGGCCCGGCGCTTGGCGACGGACTGTCGAAATCCCGGAGCTTGCGCTGCATCGCATCGATGACGTACTCGGCGCACACCTCGCTCCGCTCGGTCTCAAGCCACGTCACTGGATCGGCATCCTCACTTAGGGCGACTAAGTCCTGTAGCAAACCGAAATCGGGCCCGCTTGGTGGAAAGAGCCGTCTTCCAGCCAGAGGCAATCGGCGGAAGGCACGCAATCGTGCATTCAGTAGCGACTGGTAACGGGGATGCAATACTGAAACGAAGTTGTCCAGTCCGTGTTCAGCCACAGCGTGTCCTCCATTGGCCGGTATCGGCGGCGCAAACAGACGGTGGACACCCCTCTAGAGGGGTGTCCGTGTTATCTCTGCAAACACTTTGCATACCTGGCTGACGCCCTCCAGCACGACACTGAGGTCGACCGTCTCGGTGATTTCCCCGATTGCCTGATCGATTGTGAACGCGCCCTGATATCTTGAAGTCGGGGCTGTGAAAGGTCTCGTTTGCACTGCTCGTGATCCGGACGTCAGCGCGCCGCTCCATGTGACGGTTCCACTTATGCTTTCAATATTGTGTTGCTCGCTTTGTGCGCCCCAAAGAAGATATGCCGAGTATGGACTTCTGTGAGGGGCCGGAATAACTCCACCGATCGGAGTCACGTCATCACAAGGATCGGCTTGGACTTGACCTGTCTCGCTACATGTCCACGTGGAGATCTGTTCAAAATGGGGTGGCCAGGGCAACGGGCGAAAGACCGTGCGATATTCTATATGGCACTCAATACCGGCGACGATTCCCTCTGGATTCTGACCGCTTTGCGTAAGGCCACTCGGATCGCGAAGACAGACTGGATTATTACCGACGTACGTATATGCGTTCCAACCTCCTACGCCTGGTCCAGATTTTCGGACGAGATCCTGTTGTATGAAGCGACCAACTGATGGGTCGTACATTCGTGCCCGCAGATATTGAAGACGTGGTTCCTGATCCCGCTGCTCCCCGGTGTACCCAAAAGGCTGAAGACTTACGCCTGCGGAAACAACCGGGATTCCAAACTCGTCGTACCGGTAGCTCTGGATGACGTTTGCAGCCGCATCAGTAAGCGTGCGTTCTGAACGAAGGCCATCGCTGTGGTATACAGCCTCCAAAGTTCCCGATTCAGCAGTCTCGTAGGCCAAATCCACTCCGAATACGTATTTTCGACCGCCATCATCGAGTAGCATTGGCAAGCCGGAACTGATGTCGTACGAGTAGTTGATCTGGGGATTGGTGCCGACGGTCTTCTTCATGCGCCTGCCGTCGCCGTCGTAGACGGAGGTCGTCGATAAGCCGCCAGCCGGGCTTGCACCCGTGAGGCGATTGGCCTGGTCGTAGACGAAGCCATCCTGTCCACGCACCGTCTCGTTGCCAGCCGGGTTGACGCTCATGCTCCACAGGCCCGCCTGGGTGATGTGGTCGGCCTTGTCGTAGGTGTAGCTGGTGGTGATCCCGAGGCGTGCTCGGGTCAGCCGATTTCCTACCTTGTCATAGGTGTAGTCGGTTTTGACGCCGCCGTCCTGCGGCTGCTGGACGATGTACGCCGACATCAACTGCTGGCTCGAGGTGGCGCCAGTGCTCCAGCTCGACGGCAATGCCGTGAGCGTGGTCGACAGGCTGGTTTCGTTGGTGCCACCGCTGCCAGTGCCCTGGTAGAGCAGCTTGAGCTTGCCAGTCCCGTTCGGGCTGAGCACGGCGATCCAGTACTTCGTGTTCGCCGTCACACTCACCGGCGGAACTGGCACCGCGTTCCACGCCCAGTTCACCGGTGTGTTGACGGTGCCCTGGGTCAACAACGTGCCTGGGTGGCCACCACTATCCGAGTACAGCCCGACCTGGACCTGGCTGGCCATCGTGCCATCGTCCAGGAACACCTGCAACTGCGTCGCCGTGCCACTCGCCGTGGCGGTGTACTGGAACGCGTTGGCCTGGCCAGCCACCTGTGTCGTGGATTGGAGTTCCTTGGACTGGTCGCCTGCCAGCGGGACCGCCACCGGGTTAGTGCCCGTGTTCGACACGATGACATAGACCTTGTTGGCATAGCCGACGTTGCCGGCGGCGTCCTGCGCCCAGGCGCTGAGGCTGTGGCCCCCATTGGGAAGGAGTGTGGTGTCCCACGTCACGCTGTACGGCGAGCCGATTACCGGCGCGCCGAGTGGCACGTCGTCGACCAGCAATTGCACATAGCTGACGCCGACCGCATCGCTGGCGCTGACGGTGACGGTCACATTGGTGCCCGAGACGGTCTGGCCATTGGTCTGTGAGGTCACCTGAAGCGTTGGTGGCTGCAGGTCGAGCGACGCGTTGCTGACGTTGGCGACGAAGGCTGAGGCGGAGCCCGTTGTCCACGTCTGGCCGGTGACCCACAGCGTCGGCAGCGCTGCCAGGTTGGCCAGGCTGCTGGTCTCCGAGCTGCCCGAGCCGGCCACGTCGCGGAACTGCACCGTGCCGCTCCCGAACGGGGTCAGGATCGCCAGCCAGTACTGAGTACCTGAGGTCAGATTGACCGCCGGCACACTGACCGCGTTCCAGGTTCCGTTAGCTGGAGTGGTGATCAGCCCCGCCGTCTGCAACGTATTGGGGTGGCCGCCGCCGTCGTTGTACAGGCCTACCGCGATCGTGCTCGCGGCGTTCGTGACATCCAGGTACCAGAAGAGGCGGTTGATCGAGCCGGTGCTGCTCGCGGTGAATGGGAAGGCCTGCGCCGTGCCCGCCGGATTGCTGTCGCGGCTTTGCTCGATGGCCTGGTCGCCGAGAAGGGAAGTTGGCAGCGTCGTGACGGTGAACGTCGCCGACGTGGCACTGTTGCCCGCGGCGTCCTGGCTCACGACGGCGAAAAAGTAGGTGGTACCGGCGGTCAGTCCGGTCACGGTCTGACGGTGCGTGGTGACCAGGGCCGAATCAAGTGCCGTGGCTGAGCCCAGGGCAAGCGTGGTGCCGTACTGCACCTGCGAGGTCGATGGCGCCGCCGTTTCCCAGGTGATTGCAACGCTCGTCGGCGCAAGTGCGACCGGCACCACGGCCGATAGCAACGGTGCGGTGTCGGCAGACTTCAGGCGGTAGAGGTTGTCATAGCCGTAGGTGGTCCGGGTCTGGGCCAGGCCGCCGAAGCCGGGCACGGCCAACGTCTCATCGAGCTGCTTGCGGTTGCCGACCTGGTCGAGTTGGTAGGTGTGGCTGTCGATCGTGTTGCCGTTGGATTGCTTGTTCTGGACCGAGAGCAGCCGACGCGCTTCGTCGTAGCCGTACGTCGCCGTCGTGCCGTTCACGTTGGTGACAATGTTGACGCGGCTGTCCTGGAAGTAGCTGTAGCTCGTGGTGCGATTGGCCCAGTCGGCCAAGGACTGCAGCCGGTCCGCGGCGTCGAAGGTGTAGCCGACAGCCGTGTTGTCCGGATAGATCACCTTCTTTCGGTTGCCGTCCAGGTCATACCGATAGCCGACCGTTTTGGGACCGCCAGGCGTGGTGACGGATGTTGGCCGATCCAGCTCGTCGTATACATAGCTGGTGGAGCCGGTGCCATCCGCCATGCTGATGCGGTTGTTGTTGGCGTCGTAGCTGTACGTGACGTTCGCTGTTGCCGACGTGCCTGGAGCGGGAGTCGTGTAGGTGATCCCCGTCAGCCGGTTCAGCACGTCGTAGCCGAAGTCGGTGGTTTGATTGAGGGGATCGATGAGCCGCGTTCGGTTGCCGTTGCCGTCGTAGGTGTACTGGCTCAGCAGCGTCGGCGTGGTCGCGGGCCAGCTCGGGTACTGGATCTCCTTGCGCAGCCGGTTCAGGCCGTCGTACAGGTAGTCAGTCGCCCGCTCGTCGCCGCTGCCAGAGGCCCGCTTGACGCGCTGCAGGTTGCCGAGATTGTCGTACGTGTAGAGCGTGACGATCTTGTTGGGATCACTGCTGGGATCGGCGGCCGTGGCGCTCTGGTCCACCTCCTGCAGGCTGTCGCGCACGTCGTACAAATAACGCGTGAACTGGCCGTTAGGGTCCTGCACGGAGAGGCGATTGCCGACTGGGTCGTAGCTCATCACGGTCGTCAGCTTGGCCGCGAAGCCGCTCGGCTGGGGCGCTTGCACGCGAGTCGGGCGATCCTCGTTGTCGTACTGGTAGGTCCAGGTGTGATCACCCGGACCACCGGCATTACCAATTGGATCGACCATCGTCAGCCGTCGTCCGACACTATCGTAGGTGTAGCTCGTCTTGTTGCCGCCGGCGTTCTCTGGGACCGGTGGACCCGTTACGCTTGCGAGCATGCCAGCCTGGGTTCCCGACGTGTTGTATGTGAACACCGTCGGGTTGACACGGGGACTCGTCACCTTGAGCAACCTGCCAGGATTGCCACCGCTGGTGCTCACGTCGTAGGTGTAGGTGGTAACCGGCGTCTGCTGGCTGCCCGGCGCGTCTGGGTCTGTGAAGCGGCGCGTGACGCTGACCGTCTGCGGCTTGAGACTGTTGTCGTACTGGATGGTCGTCCGAAACGCCGAGCCGTTGGCAGTGGCGCTCAGGTCGGCAGTGCAATCAGCGGCGTTGGCCAGCGATCCCATGCCCTCCGGCGGCACCGTGAGTGTGAGGTTATTGGCCGTGTCGTACTGGAAGAAGGTGACCGGGCGGTAGCTGATCCCTTGCTTGGCATCGAACGCGGACGGGCCAACGCGACGGGTAAGGTTGCCGTTCGCGTCGAAGCAGAAATTCGTCGTGTTGTTGTCCGCGTCGGTGACGGAGTTGCGGTTCCAATTGGTGTCGTAGCCAAAGCTCTGGCTGAACGTTTCGCCACCCACGTTGCTCGGCGTGTTCGTGCGCTGCACGACTCGGCCAAGGCTGTCGTAGGTGTCAACCGCGGTCATCTGCTTGCTGTCGAACGAACTCGCAGGATACGTGACGGTTGTTGATGTGCACGGCCCCGAAGCACCCGCCGGGCAGGTGGCCGCTACGCCGTACTGGCCGAAGTTGGTCAAGTGGTTCAGCGCGTCTTTCTGACTGCTCACCTTACCGGTCGTCGGGTCGTAGGTGTTAGTAAGCGCAACGTGCCCGTTGGGGTCGGTGATCGTCGTCAGTCGCTGACTCGTGCCGTCATAGCCATAGGTCGTTCGATGGCTTGCATCGTTCTGACGATCCAGGACCGTCGCCAGTCGTCCGCTGGCGTCGTACGTGAATGCCACGACCCTGTTTGACCAGTCCGTCACGGAGCACAGACGCCCGCTGAAACATGTGTCATACGCAAACGTCAGCGAGCCACGACCCGCCGGATCACTGAGCGACGCGACTTGCCCGTTCGACCCATACGTGAGGGTGGACGTGTTGCCGTACCGATCGGTTACCGCGATGAGGTCTCCGACCGAGTCGAAAGTCCAGCTTGACTGATCGGGGTGCAGCGCGGTGAAGCCACCATCGGCATTCATGCTCAACGTCGTGAACACACCCGTCGGTGTGGTGAAAGTCTGCGTGCTGCTGTTGAACGTGTACCGATCGCTTCGACCATCTGGTTGCACCAGGACGAGGTCATTCGGCGCATTTGGATCGCCCGGCGCATCGAGGCGCACAAAATAGCTGTGCGTCCAGCCAGGACCAAGCGGACCTGTACGGGTATCGAGGCTGTTGTACGCGCGGGTAAACGTAGGGCTTGCGCCCCGGCCAGGGATCGCGATATCCGTATGGCCGTACGTAAAGTTTCCGGTGAGCGTGTTGGCGGGCTCGGACGCGAACGCGTGGTCGAGTATTTCCTGGAGGCTCAGGCCCGAGGCGACCGGTCGGGTCGGAATCGTGGCCGTTACCTGAACATCGACGAAATCGAGGTTGCCACCCCCGTCGACATCACGTGCGCGCAGCGCGAGGACGTTGGGCCCGGCGCGCAGCAGCGAGTCCGAAGCCGTGAACTGGTAGTAACCTGGAAAGCCGACGTTCGGCGGCACTTGTGCGCAAAGCGTGCTGTTCTGCATCCCATTAGAGATGTCCGTGCCATTCAGCCACACCTGCACGTCGTCGTCGATCGGCACAAGAACAGTGAAGCCCGCCGCGCCAGCCGGTAGATAGAAGTGTTTGCGCAACAGCATGTCCGTCAACTCCGGCCACGCGGTGTGCACCTGGCTCGAGTTGTTCAGCGGGCAGTTGCCGATATCGCCAAAGGCTGCTGTCCCTGTTGACCAGCTCGAGTCGTCAAACGTAGTTTGTTCGAAGCCCGCACCGCCGCCGTACGCGACATCCAGGTACTTCCAGCCGGGGGATCGGAACGGGATGATAGTGCGAGTGACGGTCGCGCTTTGCGCTTGTGCCTCAGTCGCAAGTGCAAGCAGTCCCGCGGTGGCCGGCGCGGCGATCGCTGCGCCGCGCGCGACCGCTGGTGCAAGGCTTTCGGAACGCGACAAGACCGCTCGCGCAATCGGTGCGGCCACGGAGCGGGTAAGTCCAACGGCTATGTCGCCCAGCCCAGCTCCGGGCTGCGCCAAGAGTGACAACACCAGTCCAATCGACGCTGCCAGCCGTTGGCGGTGCGGAACTCCTCTGCCGCCGCGTCGAGAGCTTGCTGCTCTAGCGGAAGGGGCGTCAGGCGCGTGGACTGAGCCCGCTGTTGCACAGACATGCCCCGATCGCCCAGTTTCACCGCTTTCGCGTGCTACGAACCGACTGCCTCCAAATGCCCAAGCCATACTGCCCCTCCTGTGACACGCGCCGCAGTGGCCCCCCGCCCGTGTTCTAATCGTGCCGCCAGCGCGCCGAGTCGCGGAGAAGAGTAGATCCTCAGACAGGCGTTCGAAATGTCAAAATTGGCAAATGTGGCTTCCGCTTTGCGCTGACTTTTTGCCAGTTCTGGCAAATTGATTGCCAGAGTCGGCAAGGTCGATTTCAGTAAGTTTCAAGTAGAAGTTCTCGTTGGAAACGCTGCGGGTGTTTGCAGGTTCGGCTACCGGTTCACGAATGCGTGGTCTATACAGGCCGTGCGCGCCCGCCCACGCTGCCAGCTCCGCGCGATTTCGGGCCCCGACACGCTCGCGCAGCTCCTCTACGCGGCTCTGCGCCGTGCGCGGGCTCACGCTCATGCGAGTCGCGATTTCGGCATCCCCGAAGCCGTGTGCGACCAGCTTCAGGATCACGCGACCATCCTCGGAGATCAGGTCATCCGCTTCCCAGAGCGCCTGATATTGCTCGTGGAACTGGACCCGCAACCCCGCGTCTCCCCTGGCGAGAGCGTGCAGCGCGTCGACGATCTCGACCGGGGTAGCTTGCGCGTCGAGGAGATTACGCACGCCCACGGCACGCAAGCCTCGGACGTGCCATGGCATGGTTGGACTCGGGCAGCAGACAATGGCGACAACGGGCAGCTCGGGCCGGCCTCGGCGGAGTGCCTCGCATAGGGCAACTCCTGCGTCGGCATCAGTTCCCATGTCCACCAGCGCCACTGATGCCGCACCCAACTCCAGGCAGTCTGGTTCAGGCGCGAGCGGAATGCGCCGAATGCTCAGCGGAGGTTCGCTGTGCTCGCCAAGCTGCTTGAGAAACGCGACCACCGACGGCCGATTCGTTGCCACTAAAACGTCAACAACTCGCATCGTGCCCTTCCTCCACGCCCGCGCCCCGCCCTGTCCCCCGGTTTTGTAACGATTAGGTAAATGGGGGAGCGGATAGTACGGCCGTTGAGGACCGCATTGCAAGCCAGGCGCCGTTCAACCCGTGCCGCACGGCTGCACTGTCGCTCTGCACACTACTCGAGCCGACAAGGCGCCGCTGCCAGCCAACCTGGAGCGCATCGTCAACGACATTCGCTCGCGGATCGGCGGCACCCAGGCCGCGACGTCATGATGCCTGAACCTCCGAGCTCGAGGACTGATCGCGCGATTGACAGCCCGACGGCATCGGATTCGGAGCGCCGCTGCTGCCGCAGCTCGAAGCAGGCGTCCGGGAAGTCGAGTGCCTGCGCGTCGGCCACGCGGAGCTCCACCGCGCAGGCGAGCGCCCCCGAGCGTGTCCGGGCGACCTCCAGCATCGCGGGGCTCACGTCGATGCCGGTCAGCTGGACCTCGGGCGGGTAGTACGGCAGGTTCAGCCCCGTGCCGAACGCCACCTCGAGCGTGCGCCCGCGGGCACGCGAGCAGAGCCGCTTTCGTCCGTCATCGAGCAGCAGACGATCGAACGGCCGCATCCAGCCGTCGTAGCTGGCCGCCGACCGGTCGAAGAAGGCGCGCACGCGCTCGGTTTCGCGCGCCGCCGGTGCTTCCCTTGTCATGGCCGTGCACACTCACGTCGCCCGAAGGCCCACGTCGCACCGGCGAGCAGGACGAGGGCCAGGGTGCCGACCAGGACGACCTCCTCTGTAGTACTAACGCCGGAAATCGTTGTGGTGGAGCATGGTTTATGCGGCTGCCGCGGTGAGTTGGCGGACGCTGGAGCGGAGGGCGGTGAGGATGGCAGTGGTGGCTATGCGTCCGGCCTTGGTGAGGTGATAGCGGTGGGTGCCGGTGACCTTGTAGATCAAGCCGTGGGCGCGCAGCAGGCGGAATTTACGGCTGGCCCAGGCTGAGCGTCGATGGGCCTCTGCTGGAGTGGCAGGTGGCTGAGCAAAGCAGAGTCGTTGCAGATCGCGATTGCGAAACCCGTTCAGGGTGAACTCGCCACGGCTGATGGCTTGGAGGAGCTGACGGTCATCAGGCGCGAAGGGTTGCAAAGCGCGCACACGCCGACCGTGCCAATACGAGGGCTGGCCAAGTCGGTGCAGCACTTCCTGGAGCGTGGTGTCCTGATCGACGCTGGCCAAGGCATCCAGGTAGCGTTCAGCCGCCTTGCGGGCCACTTCGGCGCGGCGGTGGAGGTCGGCGATGCCCCGCCGTAGCGGGCGCCAGGCCAGGCCACCGTGGGGGTCGGCTTCCTTGGGCCGATAGACGCGAAAGTCGTCGACGTTGTTGATGGTTCCTTCGGCGCGCAGGACGTTGCCCACAATGGTGAATGCTTTGTCGTACAGCTTGACGGAGTTGGTGTTGAGGCGGTGCTTGATGCGTACCCCTTCCTGACGCTCGTGGAGATCGCTGACGACTTCACCAGCGAAGCGCTTGGGGATCTGACCGCTGAGCGGCACACGTCGGCCGAGGAAGCGCATGACGTCGGTGCTGCCGAAGGTGGTCATGGCGTGCTGCAGCAGTCGCGGGTAGAGGCCGCGCAACTCGGCGGCCGTGCGGAAGACGATGTCGATGGCCCACTCGCTCTGATAAGTCGACCAGTAGTAGGCCGTCGGATGAGCTCGAAAGATCTGGTCGTGAATGGGGTTCAAGGTCCGAGCGATACCCATCAGTAACGTCGGCCAGTCGACGGTGAGTTGCTGATTCATCAGCTGTTGCGCCGTCGACCAGTCTTCGATCCACGGAAAGCAGTTGTCGTGACGCAGGTAGGCCAGACCCACTGCATCCATCTGGTGCGCCAGCCACTCCCGGCCGTTGAGACAGATCTGGATCGAAAATGGAAACCAGGTTTGAATGCGGGCATTCAGGAAGCCGAAAACCGGGTGAACCGCGTAGTGGTACAGGAACAGGCACTTGCGAACGCGCGGTTGGAGCTGCAGGTGTTTGGTGTCGCGGTTGCGATAGATCTCGAAGGTGCGGCACGGTTCGACGCAGGTCAGCACACACACCAGGCCATTGGTGATCCCGTCTTCAGCGGCAATGCGGCGAGCGATGTCCTCCTTGCTGAGGGCAGACGAAGCCAGGTTGCGCACCGGCCGACGCGCCGCCACGGCCTCGGCTAACGACGCGGTCTTCAGCTGCTGGCTGACTTGCTCGACGTGCGAACCAAAGTTGTTCAGCAGAATCTCGTTGCCGCACAAGTACTGGTTCATCCCTGCGGCGTGCGCAATCGACCGCAGCGTGCCGCGAAGGACGAGGCGATCGAACCCCGACAGTGCTCCGGAGATCTGGTCCTGGTGCTTCGCGATAAACTGCTCCACGGCGTTTCTGCTCTCCGTTGAAGGTGTGTTGTTTTGGAATGCTCCACATCCTACGAGGGCAGAAACGCCTCAGTTTTGGTTGCGGCTACGCCGCGCTGTGAGCGACATGTTGTGGCGACGGTTGATCGTGGTTATGCGGTCTGGTAGCAGAGAGGCCCACCTTTCCGGCGTTTGGTGCTCGGCACGACGGATGGGGGCGCTACCTGGCAAAAGCTCGATCCACCTGAGCCGCCTTCATCGATGCATCGATGTGCACCGGCTGATCTACTCGTTTCCGGCCCCGACCTGAATGGCGCGAGCGGCTGGCTTATTTCCGTCTTCGAGTTCACGAACGCCTCAAACACCCCGTGCGTACTGGGGGGATCCCTCTTGTTGAAGTCTCGACGCGACGAGGCGCTCCGTCCCTCACGCACCCGCTCCCGCTGCGGACGAGGGGCAGGCGTTCGTTCTCCGACCTGGCGAACCGGCCTATCTTCAAATCACCTCAAGCAACCGGGTGTGCGAGGGCTTGACCCCGACACCAGTCGTGGCGCCGCTCACGTTGAGCCTCGATCTCTCGGGCAATCGGGCCATCTCACGTACAGCTACTCGCGCGGTCCGAACCCAACGTGCGCGGCGGCAGCACAACTGATGGTCGAGGCCTTCCGACCAGGCCAACCACCGACGTTGTAGCCCGCGCGGATCAAGTGACCCGCAGGAAGCCTATGGTCAAAGGTCTGAGGGCACAGACGCGATGCCGGGGTAGCGCAGACACCGTTCTGCCTGACAGCACGGCCGTGCGCGTGTACCTGACCACGCTGCGGGCTTGGCGCCGCTAGTGCTCGGCAGCCTATTCCCGTCGGGGTGTGCAAGCGGAAGCGCCGGCCCGCAGCCGCTCGCGCCCACAGCAACTCTAACGCCGCCTGTCGCCGCATCGGTCCTGCTAGTCACCAGGCCGGAGGCGAGTCGGGTTCCCACCAGGATCCGATGCGCCTGATCGAAGCTCCCCGGTGCCGCAGCCGACTTTGGTGCTGATCGTGACTGGCACGACTGCCGTCACTCATGGCGACACGCCTGCGGACCCTTCGTGTGTAACGATCAAGTCTGGAGACGTGGAGACGGCCACTGTCTTCGGCTCGGCAGGGACGCAGGCGAGCGTCCCGTCGTGGCTGGCTAGGCGAGAGCAGTTGCCGGCTCCCACCCGCCTACCAAAGCGGACGTGAGGGTTTCCCCTTTATCCGGCTCCTCGACAGTCTTGACTCAGAATGCATGTGTCGCCACGAGGAGTGTCTTGGCCAGTCGCTCTACAAGCAGCATCCAGAGACTAGGATGTTGCCCGTGCGAGCGTCGAAAACCATGCGAGCGATGGTGCCCTGCTGGGCTGGCACAGGAGGGCGCCCAGGGGACGCGACGGCCGGTCCCCAGACGGTGAACTGGCCGCGTACAGTCACGAGGCAGAGCAGACGATCATCCGGCTGCCCATAGCTCTGGCCGTATTGCTGCCGCATCGCGGCGCCGTACATACACTCGACTGCTTCCACGGTGGTCGGGCCGTTGCTATCGATCTTGGCTCCAACCCCGTGTGTCGTGACGTACTCCTCGATCTGCGCTCGAGTGATGGCCGGTGTGTTCGGATCACTCGGCGGCTGGCCAATAGAAATCGCCGGTACTCCTTCCACCCACGGGGGCGTGTATTCCGCTCTCGTTGGTGCCGGCGGAGGCACGGGCGAGAAGACTCCTACCACTGGTGTCGGCGGGATGGCCGTCGGTACCGGCTTCTGGAGCACGGCCGTGCTCGTAGGCATGACCGTGCTCGTAGGCGCGGCTGTGCTCACAGGTGTCGGTACCACCGGTGCCTGTCCCACTTGCAGCGTTGGCGCCTGCGCGCAACTCACTAGCGCGAGTGCTCCCAGCAGTGAGGCGGCCACACACATGTGTCGTCTCATGGCTGAGCATCCACTGGTAGGGTCCTGACCAATCATCTCGGTCGATGAGACCAAGTTTTCAGGCGTTCTGGGCTATTTTGGCGCGTTCCTGCGCACGCATCAGGTGAGCGAGATGCGAATCGGCTAGACCGACCGCACCGCTCCAGCCTGGCTGGCGCGGTGCGACTGCCGCCCCTGGGCAGTCATCCGGGCTGTGCTCGCGCCGCTGGTGGTCAGGCGGGGCGACATGTACCTCGACGCCCTGGAGGACGATGATCCCGTCTGCCTTGCCCGTCTGCGGGGCGGGTTCATCTTTGGGCAGATCGCTAGGGCACGACCCGAGACGTGCGAGACTGCCGCGCTTATGGTCCAACGGACGGAGTGGCAGCGTGCTGATGCAGATGGTCTGTTCCCCGTTTCTCGACAAGGTCCAGCTTCCTTGACTCTGCTTCTGGCATTCCCCGCGAGCCCAGTCGGACAGCAAGTTCGGCGGGCGGTGGGGACAGATTGGCTCCAATTACGCTATGGAACCACCGGGCGCGCCATGGCGTTAGTTGTGCGAAGAGCTCGCCCGTGCGTGCCGGAACCGCTGCGATCCTTCTGACCGTCGTGGTGCTGGCCTGCCAATCCGGCGAGACGGCACCGACCGCAGGGGGACCATCCGCCACGGCGCCGACCGCGGTGGCAGCCGGAACGCCACCTACCGCACAGGCTTGGCCGCTCTTGAGTGGAAGCCCGACGCCGTGCGCCGCCTACACCTACCCGGCCGGCCCGGTGCGTGCCTGGCCAACGGTCGATCCTCAGAACTTGGCCTCGCTTGCGAACTTCGACCCGTGCGCCGTCCGCGAGGCCAAGAACGCCACGGCTCTCCGGCCAACGGGCGGCCCGTACATCGGCCAAGACGCCATCGTGGCCCGTGCCAGTGCGACCGACTCTGGCCAATGGACGAAGGTGCGCGCTTACCTGCTTACCCACGCCGCCGCCCAGCGCCTGGTGGGGACGGACAGCGACGGCCCTGACGTCTACCCGGACCGGGAGGTGTGGCTGGTCGTTACGCGGGGGACCGGGTGCGCGATCCCGTCAGGGAAGCCCGGCGCCCCGCCGGAGAAGCCGCGGTACTGCTGGGGCATCTACGACGCGGCCGACGGCCGCCCCTATGAGGCCGGCAGCTCGGGGGCGAATAGCCGCGATTGGCCGCCATTTCTTCCCGACGACTGACGCACCACGTCCACCGGCCGCAAGGACGAGATCGCCGGCGCCGTCGAGGCGCTCGACCGACGCATCGTCGCGATGGGCGGAACGCCCAGCCAGGTGCCCTTCGGGGTTCCTACACGACGAACGAACCACCGCTGGAGATCAACTTGCTTGCGAGATCCAACCCATCCAGCGACATCGCCGGCACTTACTGGTCAGCACCCTCACGATTACCTCGCGCGGCCGAGTCTCCGCGTCGAGTTGTGCCGATTGCGCAGACGCGAGTGGGCCAGGGCTGCCACCTGACGTTACTGTCACTGGAGAACTACGCGGACGGTTTCTTCGGGCGGGCAATTCTTCGGAGCGAAGATCGCGCCGCACTGAGGCGGCGCCGGGTCGCACCCCATGATCCCGAAGGTGAGCATGCCGCGAACGACGATGTCCGCACGCGTCCTATGCCCACTACTTGGGCACGCGAGTTGCTGCATCACGTATGCGCATGAGGTGCACCAGGCGACGCGCTGCCACTCTGTTAGCGGGTAGTGGGTGCGCCGTGTGGGCGCTAACCGCTCGATCCCGCTTCGTGGCGGCGGCTCAGGCCACGCCTGCCTTTGCCGGCGATCCCCAAGTGTTCGTTCCAGCACCAGCCGAGTTCGCGGATTGGCAGCAAATCATTGGCACGAGGGGCATCTTCGATCTCAGCCCGCAATCGCAAATCATCGGCAGGGCGCCCCTCCAATACGACGAAACATTCAAGGAACCCGGCACCGTTCGGAGCGTCAGCTTCTCGGCCAAGGTTTGGCCGTCGGTCGACGCGGCGCAGACAGCCACGTACACCGCGTACAACCTGGACGCCCGCAACAGGCTCGAGATCCCATCGGATATCACGACGGACGATGTTGTGGCCGGCACCCTGGCTGGCCCCGGCAGCTCGCCACCTTCTGGCTGGCCGTTTGGTATCGGTGCGGCACGCATCGGCAACGTCTGGCTCGTCGTCAGCGTCTACGACAAGCCGGAGGCGGACTCGGGCCAGATCATCGACTGGCTCCGTCAGGCCGTCACAGACGCCCAGCAAGCGGACTGGACCGTTGCGCCCTTCGACTGGGATCACGCGCAGCCCGATGTGCCCCGACCCTGGTTGATGGAGCCCGCCGCCGGCGATTTACCCTCCGGCTGGGAGCAGCGGCGGAGCATTCGGCTGTGGAACGATGCTGGCGAGAGAATCCCACGCGCTTCCGCCTACCGCGACTTCATTCGACGTACGCAGCAGTTGCGGGTTCGGGTTGACGCCTACGAGGCAACCGAAACCGCGGTCGCGGCTTACGGGCTGCTGACGCTGCCACCAAGGGGCGCGTCGAGCTTCCCCGCGACCGGGCTCGGCGACCAGGCGACGGGGTACGGGGCTGCGCCCGATCCGACGGCACCGATCACAATCCGCCAGGTCTTGCACATTCAGCGCGGGCCGCTGGTTGCAACCGTCGACATCGAGTACTCCGCTAATGAGTTATCCGACGATGCAGCCCGGAACGATGTGATGCGAGCAGGCGCGATCGTCGACACTCGGGCGCGCGCTTCGCTAGGAGCCGCCGCCCCCTCGGATGCGACGTGACGCTCGCCGCGCGGCTGACCATCAGTGTGCTGCTCGCGTGGTGCTGCATGGCCGCGAGCTGGGTCTCGCTGACAGCCGGTCCAGTCGCCGGAACATTGACGACCGTCGTCGGTACCGGCCCACTCCATCTCTACGAAGGTGAGCCGGCGATCCAGACGCCATTGGAAGCCATGATGGTGGCAGCCAGCGGCGATGGCAGCCTGTACGTGTCGGATGGTTCGCACATCGGCCTGATTGGTACCGACGGAGCCTTCCACACCGTGGCCGGACGGACGCTCGATGATATGGCCCTGTGGCAGACCGACGGGGGCGATCCGCTGCACGAAGCTGACTCCCCCCTGAGCCGGCCCGTTCAGGTCAGTGCCATCGCAGTTGGCCGTGCAAGCGAGCTGTACTTTGCCACGCGTGAGGCGACCTGGCATCTCGGTGACGACGGAAAAGTAACCAGCGTCGGGCCACCCGGGTTTGGCTTGTCCGTCGGCCCGACCGGAGCGATCTTCATTCAAACGAGCGACGGCACCCTGTTGCGCGTCGTACCAGCTTCGCCACCTCAGGTGCTGGCGCATTTGGGACAGGTCTCGCCGATGGGGGCGGGCCTCGCCGCCGCTTCAGACGGAAACGTGTTTGTCTCCGACACGCGGGGCAACCGCGTCGTGCGGATTGGCATCGACGGGTCAGCTGTGCCACTGGCGGGTACTGGCGTGCGGGGCTTTTCCGGCGACGACGGACCTGCGTTGAGCGCGCGACTCGACGCGCCTGGCGCCCTTGCGTTGGCACCAGACGGAAGCCTGTACGTGGCCGATCAGCAGAGCACCCATGTTCGTGTTGTGCACCCGGATGGCACCATCAGTGCGTTACACGTGGCGGGTGGAACGGCTGGGCAACTCGTCGGTTTCATTCATGCGCTCGCCGTAGCGCCTGACGGAACTCTGTACGCGAGCGATGCAAGTCAAGGTCTACTCGCCCGCGTTACTCCGGACGGCACGGCGACCCCTGTGCTCGGGCCCACCAGCGCCCAGACCATCGTCGAGGGCGGTCTCGCCATCCAGGAGCCGATTGGGATTCCTACCGGTATTGCTGCGGGGCCCGACGACAGCGTGTTTGTTGGTGATCTTACCAATCACCGCGTGTACCGCGTCATGCCTGACGGCACGTTGCGAACGTTCGCTGGTGGAGGCGGTGCTCCAACCAATAGTCCTCAGGCGCTGCAGTTGGGCCAGGTTGGCGATGTCGCCGCGAGTCCGGACGGCACCGTGTACATTGTCGACACGACATCCGGACTATGGGTCGTTGCGCCGGATGGAGCAGTGAGCCGAGCGCGGCCGGCGCAAGGCGTGACGAACATCGGCTACACCAGCGCGGCGGTCGGCACGGATGGTGCACTGTATGTGGCCGGCTTCTCGGCTGCCCTGGCCGGAGTGCCCTCGTTCTGGATAGGACGGTTTCGGCCGAATGCCATTCTGGACATCATTGCTGGATCGATAACCGCCACGCAGTCACCAGGCTACAACGGTGACGAACAGCCTGCGACCGAGGCGCTCCTGAACGGACCCACGAGGCTGGCAGTCGGTGCGGATGGCACGGTGTACTTCACTGACAACCTGAATCAGCGCGTGCGGGCTGTGACGCCAGACGGCGTGATCCATACCGTCGCGGGCACCGGCCAGCCCGGCTATTCCGGCGATGGCGGCCCGGCTGCACAGGCCGCGCTGCACGATCCGCTGGGGCTTGCGGTTGCGCCGGACGGGATGCTATTTATCGCCGACAGCTCGAACCACCGCGTCCGCAGAGTTACGACCGACGGAATGATTGATACCGTCGCCGGCACGGGCGAGCCTGGCAATGCAGGTGACCGAGGCCCCGGCACCGATGCGCAACTGAACGGCCCGACGCACCTCGCGCTGGATAACTCCGGTAATCTCTTTATCTCCGACAGCGGCAACCTCACGGTCCGAAAGCTGTGGGGCGCCGCCCAGCCGGACTAGAGCAAGCCGCGTCGCGGAGCGGGCGCGCCGCCTGCGCGATTATCGGCGCCGTTGGCTGTTGCCGTCCACCGCGTATGCCAGCCCGGCCGCGCCATAGATGCACTTCCGATTGCCGTCGTAGAGAAGCAATGGGAGGGAGCCGTTTACATCCCCAGCCGCGAGTCGTATCGCATTGCGATAGCAATGGAGGAATTTCCGACGCTAAGGTCGTCGAGTTACGTGGGCGAGTTGCGCCTGCATGCGTTCCCAACGTGCTCGCCGCTCCAGATCAGGGGTGCGCTCGGGGATGCGGATGTCGGCAGCAGCCTTGTACAGCAGCAGGAACTCTGATTCCTGCAATCCTTCGCGCACGACGGTCCCGAAGCGGCTGACGCGTTGTAGATCTCCGCGATTTATTCCGACTATCAACTCCCGTTCTTCAGCGTCAACGGCAGAAATGAGCGTACCAACGGGCACAGCCCCGGCCGTTAGACCACGAAGCAGCGCCTTCCGTTGCGGTGGCCACACGCCAACGTTGAAGTGCAGCCCTACGAACGTTGCGTCGTTGGCCGGTTGGTCTGGTGCCATGACAACAGCACGAGCCTGCAGTTGCGGCTGAGTGACGTCCGCATACGTGGGCCCGGCGAGCGCGAGATCGCCGTTGGACAGCGCGTCCACCTGCTCCACTCTCACGCGCAGTCGATCGCCAGGACTCCATCGCCCAAACCCCTGCCGTCGGCGTTTCGGCTGAAAGCGGTCGCACAGCACCGCCAACACCTGGGTGACCGCTTCGCGCGGATCGGGAACATAGCCACGTTCGGGTGAGGAGGGCGGGTATGGGAGTTCGACTGTAACTGCCGCCCCCAACACCGCGGACGCCTTTTCGAAGATCGCCGCCTCCGAACGCGTCAAGCGTCGCTGCCCACGTGGGACGTACAGCAAATCCTCCAGGACGTAGGCCCCCTGGTGGATTGCCCACGCATCGCGGCCGATCTGTCGCCGGACCTCGTCAGCGATGCGGGAAATGAGCGCCTGGTTGCCTCCCTTGCCGAGTGCGAACAACACGCTCGCCACGCGGACTCCGCGGTCCAGGAGTTGGACCAATGCTGCAGTCAGGGCTGCTTCTTCATCGGACTCCAAACGACGCCCAACGAGCGAAGGCGGCAGGAAGTGGGAAGAGTCTGCGCGGATGGACTTCTGGTAGGACTCGCGGTAATCCGATGGAAGGCCGGACCACGAACTCGGATTCGCGAGGATTTCCTCATACCTGCGAAACCGTGCCTCCTGGTCCAAGATCTGAGCAGCCTGGACGATCGCGTAGTCCAAATCCTGCCCGTTAGCGGAACCCAGCGCGCGGATGATCGCTCGCAGCGGGCGCGATCCGACTGTGGCCACGCGCGTCTGCTGTTCAGTCCGTAACGCTGCGCATCAACTCCCGCGCCTCGTCGTCTCCGATGGACGGGTACACCGACTGTAGGCGTGACCAGCCAGCCTGCCGCTGGGCCCGTGGCAAGCCCCTCGTCTGACGTACGATCTGGCGCACCCGCGCGTGCCGAAATAGGTGCGGATGCACGGGCGCTGATGGCGCCCGTCCGCCACGGCGGCGAGATCGTACAGCACGGCGATTTGCCTCCGCACGCGCGGATCCTGACATTCCCGGCGCGAAGCGGCCCCAGGCTGCTGCCTGACAACCAGGGTGCTGGACCTCGAAGCGTGTGGGGCCAGGTCTTGTCTAACGCGCGATCGCACTGTTTAATGCGGCCGCCTGCGACCCGCGAGCTCAGGCCCATTGGAGGTCACCGTGTACACATCGAGGAAGCGCCTTCTACTGCTCCTGGCCACCGTGAGCATGGCGCTTGTGGCCAGCGCGCAGGCGGTGCCTGCAGGGGCGGCGCCTGCTACAACGCGCCACGTGGTTTCTCCGGTCAAAGGCGCACGCGTCAACCCCCACCAGATGCCAACGCAACCTCCAGCAGGTGAAACGCCGCGGGAGGTCTCGCGTCACTACCCGGTCGACCGGGCGACCTACGAGCGCCTCAAGGCGCAGGTCAACGCCGCGGCCGACGCTCGCGATCAGGGCCTGCAGCGTAGCCTGGGCGGACCGGCGCCCCGCTTCCCTACGCTCGGGCTGGCCGATGGAGGAGGCTGGAATCCGCCGGACGGTGCTCTCGCGGTCGGCCCGACCTCGCTGCTCACCGGTGTCAACGAGGCGTTCGCCCTTTTCAACGAGTCCGGCGCCGAATTACTCGGACCCATCAGCTTCGACAGCTTCTTTGGGGAAAGCGGCTCGATCTATGATCCGCGGGCGCTGTTCGACGCCGGCAATGGCATCGTGAGCGGCTACAACGGCGGCCAGGGCCGCTTCGTGCTGCTGGCCACGGACGGGACAAACTTCGCACTGGCCGCATCCGAGAATGCTTCGCCCGAGAACAGCGCCACCACCTGGTGCACGTACCTGGTCAACGGCGTCACCACCAATGCCGACGGTTCCACCGACTGGGTGGACTACCCGGCGCTGGGCATGGACGGTGACTACCTGTACATCACGTCGAATCAGTTCTCGAATGGCAGCAATAGTTTCCAGTACGCGCGGCTGATGATCCTGTCCAAGGCCTCGGTGTATCCGGACGCGACGACTGGAAGTTGCCCCACGATCACGGGTTGGGATACGTGGAATCTGCAGAATCCGGGCGGCGGGGCCGCCTTCAGCATCCAGCCCGCGACCGAGCCGGACGCGCTGCCCGGCACGGGTGGGACGATGTATCTGGTCAACGCCATATGGTCCAGCGGCTCGAACTTGCCCGTCAGATCGGTGACCAACACCGTGGGTGCCGCGCCCGTCGTGAACGATCCAGGCTGGGTCCAGAGTGGTTGGATTGCGCCCTACACTCTGCCGGCCAACGCCCCACAGCCGTTTGGCAGCCGCATTGACACCGGCGACACGCGCCTGCTTGGCGCCGTCTACCGCTACGGCTCGATCTATACCGCCAATACGACCGGTACCGTGAGCTCGAGTCTGAGTAGTTCACCAAATGCCTACGCGAATGCGCAGTGGTATCAGATCACGCCCGGTGCCTCGCTCCAGGGCACCAGCCAGGCGCTGACCAACCCGAGCGTCGCTTTCTTCTTTCCCGGCATCATGCCGACCTGCTCGATCAGTCCCTGCTCGAGTCCGAATGTGGCGCTCGAGCTGAGCGTCTCGGGTCGGCGGCAGCCCGCATCAGCGGCGGCGGCGAAAGGCAGCCAGGTGAGCGTGTTTGCGGCGGGCGTCGGCGGTTATCAACTCGGGACGCGCTGGGGCGACTATCCGGCGCTGGCGGCAGACCCGACCAGCACCGGTACGGCCTGGCTCCTCGGCGAGTACGCGCGCAGCAGTGGCGCCTGGGGAACGGCAGTTAGCAACGTTACGCAATAGCTGCCTGATTTGTGCCTCGGCCCTCGTGGGTATCCTGCTCGTGACCGCCTGCAGCGTCGGTGTCCAGCCGCCCATGAGCAGTCCAGCCATCTCGACGAACGTGGCTCAGTCGGGATACCTCGAAGGCCGCGCCAGCATCGGCCCACTCCAACCGGTCGACCGTGTCGGTGTACCCACGCCGACACCGCCACCAGCCGCGTGTACCAGTCGGGGATTGGTGGTCCACTCCGTCGACGGCAGCGCAGAAGTCCAGCGCATCGCTTTTGAGCCCGACTGCACCTACCGAGTTGAACTCCCGCCAGGCAGCTATCGTGTCGAGTTGGACGGCCACGGCATCGATTCGTCTCGCGACCTCCCGCGCGCGGTGACAATCCTGCCGGGCCAGACGACGCGGTTGGATGTGAGTATCGATACCGGGATCCGCTGATTGAGCAGTGCGCTCCGGCGCCGAGCGGTGAGCAACCAATCTAGACGTTGGCGAAAAAATCCCAGGCTGCGCAGCGCACGTCCGTGGAAGTGGCTCAGTGACACTCACCTCGGGGCTCGCGTGCACTGCTACCAGATTTTCGCGTGGAGTAACAGCCGCTGCCGGGCATCGCGGT